>Ga0306924_10000381_pt1 | contig 36917 bp, 38 predicted proteins | sample sta12Can44000111_FD_203756 | JGI IMG/M metagenome (GOLD analysis project Ga0306924, IMG submission 203756) | Lab enrichment of tropical soil microbial communities from Luquillo Experimental Forest, Puerto Rico - statanox.12C.anox.44.000.111 (v2)... | ecosystem: Environmental > Terrestrial >... | reverse complement strand
TCTCGATCTGGTCGAGACCCACGACTGCTTCACGATCGCCGAGCTGATCGAATACGAGGCCATGGGGTTGACCCCGAAGGGCGAGGGCGCGCGCGCGATCCTCGAAGGCTGGACCGAGAAGGACGGTAAATTGCCGGTCAATCCGTCGGGCGGGCTCAAATCGAAGGGGCATCCGATCGGAGCGACCGGAGTGTCGATGCACGTGTTGGCGGCGATGCAAGTGACCGGCAAGGCGGGCGGCATCCAGGTGCCGGGCGCCTCGCTCGCCGGGGTGATGAATATGGGCGGTGCGGCGGTCGCGAATTTCGTCAGCATTCTCGAGCCGCTGCGCGCCTGATCCGCCCGTCATCCGCGGGCTTGATCCGCGGATCTGGATTACCGGGTCAAGCCAGGTCAAGCCCGGCAATAACGATTGTGAAGGAGGCTGAATGACGACGTTCCGGGCGCTCGTCCTGTACGAGGAGGGCGGCAAGGTCGTGCCGCGCGTCGAGGCTGTCGACGAGGACCGGCTACCGCCGGGTGAGGTCACCGTCAGGGTCGAATGCTCGACCTTAAATTATAAGGACGGAATGATCCTACAGGGCCTCGGCCGGCTCGTGCGCAGCTATCCGCACGTTCCCGGCATCGACTTTGCCGGGACCGTTGAGCGGTCGGAATCGCCCGAGTTCGCCCCGGGCGACCCGGTCATTCTGACCGGCTGGCGGGTCGGCGAGTCGCAATGGGGCGGCTATGCCGAGAAGGCGCGAGTCAAAGCTTCCTTCCTGGTGCGCCGGCCGGAGGGGCTGAGCGCCCGGCAGGCGATGGCGATCGGCACCGCTGGCTTCACGGCGATGCTCGCGGTCATCGCCCTGGAGCGCCATGGGCTGCGCTCGGGCGCGGGCGATGTCCTCGTCACCGGTGCCGCGGGCGGCGTCGGCAGTGTCGCGGTATCGCTGCTGTCGCGGCTCGGGCACCGAGTTGTCGCTTCGACCGGGCGGCCGGAGCTGGCCGGCTATTTGACCGAGCTGGGTGCCGCCGAGCTGGTCGACCGCGCGACGCTCGCGGCGAAGCCGTCGCGGCCGCTCGACAGCGAACGTTGGGCCGGCGCCGTGGATGCCGTTGGCGGGACCACCTTGGCGACGATACTGACCCAGCTGTACTACCGCGCGAGTGTGGCCGCTTGCGGGCTCGCCGGCGGCAGTGAGGTGCCGGCGACGGTGATCCCATTCCTGTTGCGTGGGGTGAACCTGTTGGGCATCGACTCGGTGATGTGCCCGCGCGACGAGCGCATCGAGGCTTGGCAGCGTCTGGCTCGCGACCTGTCGCTCGACCGGCTCGAACGGATGACCCAAATCCTCCCGCTTTCTGCCTTGCCGGACCTGGCGCCGCAGATCCTGAAGGGCGAGGTTCGCGGGCGCACCGTGATTAACGTTAACGGCTGATCTTCTTGGAATTATTCAGCGGTTACGAGCGTTAGCGGCGCATGAACAATGCTTACGCTCAGCACTCCCAGCACCGCACAATGACGGTCGCCCGGCGAGCGCTGATCGTCCAGCACGTTCTCGTGGATGGGTGGACCAGCGCCGAAGTCGCCGCCGCGTTCGGCGTCTCTGAGCGCCAGGTCGATGTCTGGGTTGCCGAGTTCCGGCGATCAGGTATGACCAGCCTGCGCCGCGCGCCGGGCAAAACCTTAGCCGCCGAAATCTTTCGCCTCGCGATCGAGCAACCGATTCTCGGCGCGGCTCGCAGGATCATAAACGGTTTGCGCCGGCTTTTTGTACGTGAGCGACCTCCCCAGCCTTTGCCGCTGCGGCATTTGAACGATGATCGTCGCGGCCGCGAGTAATCCTGCTTCGGCATCTACAGTACCGGCGTTTTGCCGCTAGGATAGCTGATTGGAGGACGGTTCTCGTACGTCGACGAGGGCTGCCGCAGGGGTGGGGCATGCGAGAGAGGAGTTGCGGGCGGCGGCGGGTGCTACGCGGCCTAGCTTTTTGTGCTGTCTTCGGGTGGCGATTTGAATCGGCATCGGCCCAGCCGGCGGGAAGGGGAACGCCGGTGCGACGCGTTCCGACGGTCGTCATCGATCCCGGTCACGGCGGAGTCGACCCTGGAGCGATCAGCCCGAACGGCATCTATGAAAAGGACATCGTTCTGGCAACGGCGTCCGAGTTCGCGCGCGAGCTCGCAGCACGGCGCGACTACCGAGTCGTGCTCACCCGAAGCACCGACGAATTTCTTCCGCTGCGGGAGCGGGTCGCGCGCGCCCGCGCATGGAAGGCGGATTTGTTGTTGTCGATCCACGCCGATGCGCTGCCGGACTCGGAAATGCGCGGATTGTCGGTGTTCACGCAGTCATCGCAGGCGTCGGACCGGGAAGCCGCCGCGCTCGCAGTCAGCGAGAACCGAGCGGATCTCGTGGGCGGCCTCAACCTGTCGCGGCAGCCGCGGGATGTCGGGAATATCTTGTTGGACCTGACGCGGCGCGAGACCGGCAATCTGTCCGTCTTGCTCGCCCAAAAGATCGTGGTCGAGCTGCGGCGCGAGGTAGCGTTGCGCGACCACCCGCAGCGCTCCGCCGATTTCGCCGTGCTGACCGCTCAGGACGTCCCCTCGGCGCTCGTCGAGCTCGGCTGCCTGTCCAATCCTGTCGAGGAGCGCTTGCTACAGCGGCGCACCTATCAGCAGAAGCTTGCTCGCGGTCTCGTGCGTGCCGTCGAGAGTTTCTCCGCTGCTCATGGCCCGGCGTGAGCCGGGAAACCTCGCACCCTTGATTGTCAAGTCGGAGAACGGCCATATCCGACCTCGACGGGACGTATATCTATGGCGGTGTTGTCCTAACCGGGCGCGTCGACATCGCCCGGAGGTCCGTTTATGCCACAAGGCACGGAGATCAACATGGCAGCCGGCGCTCGCGCTAACCCCGATCCACACCGCTACTTCGAAGCCATCGGCAACGAGCGCGGGCCGAGCGCGGAGCAGGAGCCGATCTGCCTCTACCTCGAGACCACCAATCGCTGCAATCTGTTGTGTGAGACTTGCCCGCGCACCTTTGAGGATCTCGAGCCGCCGGCCGACATGAGTTGGGAGCTCTTCACCCGCATCGTCGACCAGGTTCCGCGCATCGCTCGAGTTGTACTGCACGGCGTCGGAGAGCCGATGATGGTCAAGGCGCTGCCGCGCATGATCGGCTATCTGAAAGAGCGCGGCGCTTACGTCTTGTTTAACACCAACGGTACCTTGCTGACCGAGCGCAAGGGCAGGGAATTGATCGCTGCCGGCCTCGACGAATTGCGCGTGTCGCTCGACGCTGCAGAACCGCGCGCCTTTCTGGCGGTGCGCGGCAAGGACATGTTTACCAGGATCGTCCGCAATGTGCGGGCTTTTACCGCTCTGCAGCGCGCCGAAGGGATCGACCGTCCGCTGGTCTCGCTGTGGCTGACCGGGCTCAAGGAAACGATCGATCAGCTGCCGACTTTCGTCCGTCTGGCGCATCAGATTGGCGTCGTCGAAATTCATCTGCAGCGTCTCGTGTTCATGCCGCAAGGGCAGGGCTTGGCGCGTGCGCAGTCGGCTCTATTCGAACAGCTCGACGGCGACGAGGCGAGCCAACTGGCGGAGGCGGCCAGCCTCGCCGAGACACTTGGCATCTCCTTCAATGCCTCGGGCGCCACCGAGCCCGATGCGAGCCTCGAGCGCTCGACCGAGGACCAGCCGTGGTCGCTCTGCCGGCGGCCCTGGACATTGATGTATTTCACCGCCCACGGAAGAGCGATCCCGTGCTGCATCGCGCCTTTTGCAATGCGCGGCTATGACGGGTTCACATTGGGCGATGCAACGCAGCAGAGCTTGCGGCAGATCTGGAACGGGCCGCGCTACCAGGAATTCCGTTCTGCATTATTGAGCGACACGCCGCCAGCAGCCTGCGCGTCGTGCGGGGTGCGTTGGAGTTTGTGAAGCTGCCGTGCATCGCCGCGATCATCCCAGTGCTCGACGAAGAGGGAGCCATCGGCCCGGTTCTTGCCGCCATACCGCGTGAGTGGGTGGACGAGGTCTTCGTCGTCGATGGCGGCAGTCGCGACCAGACGGTCGCCGTAGCCAGTGCCGCGGGCGCCAGGGTCCTCGTTGTCGCCGAGCGCGGCTATGGCCGTGCCTGCGCCAGCGGTGCCGCCGCAGCGAGCGAGGGTGGGGCAGAGATCCTGGTCTTTCTCGATGGCGACGGCAGCGATCGGCCGGAGATGATCCCGAGCCTGGTGCAGCCGATCCTCGACGGCAAATTCGACTTCGTGATCGGCTCACGCACTCGCGGCGTGCGCGAAAAGGGAAGCATGGGAGCCCACCAGGCCCTCTCCGGCTACGTCATTGGCGCCGCCGTCGGCCTCGTTTACGGAAAGCGCTTCACCGACATGTGCGCCTTCCGGGCGATCCGCGCCGATGCGCTGGCGCGCCTCGGCATGCGCGAGATGACCTATGGCTGGAACCTCGAGATGCAGATGCGGGCGGCCCGTGCCAGATTGCGGATCCTCGAGCTTCCGGTGCCGCACAGCCGCCGTCTCGCCGGACATTCGAAGGTCGCCGGCACCTTCCGCGGCACCCTCAAGGCCGGTGTTCGGATCTCTGCTACATTCGCTCGGATAGTCTGCGAGGGCTGGTCCCCGAGGCATGTGAGTGATGACGCAAAACATCTATGACGACGAGGAATTCTTCGCCGGATACAGCCGGCTGCGTCGTTCGGTCGAGGGCTTGGATGGTGCGCCGGAGTGGCCGGCATTGCGTGCTCTGCTGCCGGATCTGAGCGGGCGCAACGTGCTGGATCTCGGCTGCGGTTTCGGCTGGTTTTGCCGCTGGGCGCGCCAGCAGGGCGCCGCTCACGTCTCGGGCATCGATGTCTCGGAGAAGATGCTGGCGCGCGGCAGATCCGCTACCGCCGATCCGCGGATCACCTACATCAGGGCGGATCTGGAGCACCTCGAGCTGCGGGCGGAGGCATTCGACGTAGTCTACAGCTCGCTAGCTCTTCACTATGTCGAGGATCTGAACGGGCTGATGTCGCAAATCTACCGCTCGCTCATCCCCGACGGAGACTTGGTGTTCTCGGTGGAGCACCCGCTCTTCACCGCCCCTTCACAGCCGAACTGGTCGTTGGACGCTGCGGGCCACAAGATTTGGCCGGTCGACGGCTATCTTAATGAAGGCCCTCGCTCGACGAATTGGCTCGCCAAAGGCGTCATCAAGCAGCACCGGACCGTCGCGACCTACATCAACATGCTCATTCTGCTCGGCTTCTCGATCTCTCATGTCGGGGAGTGGGGCCCGACCGAAGAGCAGATCGCGGCCCAGCCGAACTGGGCGGACGAGCGCCAGCGCCCGCCGTTTCTCCTCGTGGCTGCCCGGGCACATCGGGGTTAACGCGGTCGTGCGACCGGCCGAGACACGGCGAACGCTGAAACTCCGCTTCGGCAAGCCGGCGATTTCCCGCTAGTCGCCGGGTGCGAGGCGGTGAAGGCGGTCGGAGCGGGGAGCTGACTGGGATCGCCCATCACGCCGCGTGCTGGGAAATCGGGAACCAGACCCACTCTCGCGTAGGAACCGTGTTGCTATGGATGGCTGAAAGCCAGACGATGCCGCTCGTCGGCTCCGACGTCCGCGAATGTCGGCCGACGTGGCTTCAAGAGCGGGGAGGAGTCATTATGAAACGGTATCGGATCACATTGGGTGCCATGGTGCTTATCGCGATGGGCCTGATCGGATTTTCAGCGGGGATTTCGGTTGGGCAAGGGCAAAATACGAGGGTCTACGAACTGCGGACCTACACGACATTGCCCGGTCGACTACCGGCGCTGAACAAGCGGTTCGCGGAGCACACGATAGAACTATTTGAGAAGCATGGGATGAAGAGTGAGATATATTGGGCGCCAACTGACGAACCGTTGAAAGATAACACACTAATCTATGTCATCTCGCATGAAAGCCGGGAAGCAGCCGACAAGAATTGGAAGGAATTCCAGGCCGACCCAGACTGGATCAAGGCGCGCGACGCGAGCGAGGCCGATGGTAAAATTCTCGCCAAACCTCCCGAGCGGGTGTTTATGACGGCAACCGCATATTCACCCAAGAAGTAGGGGCTGTGCGCAGTAAGCCCCCGGTTCAGGGTGAACGGCGTCACGCGGCGCGGGCGGGCCAGGCGGGCTCGTTATAGCCGAGGGGGACCGAGGGGCGTGCCCAGTAGGGCTTCGTCTCCGACAATTGCACGGTCGGTCCGAGATGGCGCAGCCGGCCGGCCGGCGCGTCGCTGTCGATCGACCAGCGATCGAGGTCGGCTTGCGGGAATTCCTTCGGCACGTCCTTGAGAGAGGCCGCGGGCACCTCGCCGAGGCCGACCAGCCAGCGGCCGGTCTGTGCCAGTGAGATGCGCACGAGCCAGCTGCCGCCTTGCTGGACACGCCGCGCCAAGGCTGCCATCGCGCCGAACGCCATCAGATAGCCGGTCAGGTAGTCGATCGCCGAGACCGGGTAGAATTGCGGTCCCGGCTCGGCGCCTGGGAACAGCTCGCCCTGGCGGGTGGTGATGCCGCTGACGTTCTGCACCACCGTGTCGAAGCCGCGGCGCGATGCCCACGGCCCCTTGTGGCTAAACGCGCACAGGGAGACATAGACGAGACCCGGCCGCAATTTTGCCAGCTCTTCCGGCGAGAGGCCACGATTGCCCAACGTGCCCGGCCGGTAGCCCTGAGAAAACACGTCGGCCTCACGCACCAGTCCGCGCAGTGTTTCGAGATTGTCCGGCTGGCGCAGATCGAGCCGCGCCGACAATTTGCCGTGGCCGGTATCGTATTCCTGATCATCACGCGCCGCGATGTGCGGCGCGGTGATCTTCAAGACGTCGGCACCGTGCTCGGCCAAGGTACGGGCACAGGTCGGACCGGCCAGCACGCGGGTCAGGTCGAGAACGCGGATGCCGGACAAGGGCCGGTCGCCTTCGGGCAGTTTTTCCGGCGGGCTGTCGCCGATCTTGACGATCTCCATCAAGGACAACGAGGCGATCGCCGCCGCCTGTGGATGCTGCCTCCACTCGGCCATGCTACGCACCATGCCGCCGGCACCTCCGGCGCTGATGATCGCCTCCTCGAGCTCGAGCGCATCCCAATGTGCTACGGCCTGTCGCACCGCCTCGCGGTTCTCCTCGCAGCCAAGGACGCGCAGTGCCGCGGCGCGGTGGTTCGGGAAGTTGGCATGGATGTAGCTCCAACGGCCGTTCTTGGCTGGATACATGCCCATCACCGGGTTGCGGTCGTTCCTGACCTTGGCGCCGTTTACCTGCAGATAATGCCCGCTGCGCAACGAGGCGACCGCCTGGCGCAGATCGACCGCGACCTGCTGGCGGCGACCGGTGCGCAATTGCCACAGATCGGCGGCGGCGAGCCCGGTCGCGGCGAGTGCCGCGGCACCGGCGGCGCCGATGCGGAACGGGGTCGGCAACACCGGGTCGGCGCCGCCGGTGATCTCGATTGCGCGGGCCCGCTCCTCGGGCCAGCCGGCGATCGGCAGAATCGTGCGCAACGCGTCATGTGCCATGTCGAGATCTCCAAGAGCGGCAATCCGGCGCTTGCCTCGGCGCCGGTCGATGGCCGATCATGCCGCGGAACGCAGCCAGAGGAAATCCTTATGAGCCGCCTGATGATCGTCGTCGAGTTCGAGGTCAAGCCCGAGCACCGCAATGCCTTTGTCGAATTGATGAAAGGGCACGCGCGGCTGTCGCGGGCCGAAGATGGCTGCCAGCAATTCGACGTGTTGCTGCCGCAGGGGGATCAGAGCCGCGTGTTGTTGGTCGAGGCGTGGCGCGACCAAGCCGCACTCGACGTGCATGCTAAACTGCCCCGGATGGCGCAGAACCAGGAAACCTATGGCCCCTGGCTTATCGGCCGCAAGGCCACCCGCTGCACCGCGGATTAACGCGGCGGCGCGGCTACAAGGGCCTGGGGCGGACCCTTGTCGGTCAACATCCGAAGATAGGCCTGGTCCAGCTCGGGCGGCAGCGTCCGTACAAAGAAAGTGGCACCGCCGGGGGCTCCTTCGAGCCAGCTGGCTCCCCACAGGATCTCTAGATAGGTCTGCGTCCCCGGTGCGAGTTGGACCGTATCCTTCTGGATGGGCTGCCCAGCCGTCAGACCGTAGCTCTGGACCGTGAAGGCATAAGTACCCGGCGCGAAATCGTGGTAGAACGCGATACCGGGGACGCTTCGACCGACCTGATTACCATTGGCGTAAATTATCGGATCTCCGAATTGCTCCTGCGGGTCCTTGGTCCGCAAAAACCATACGCGCGCCATTCCCGGCGCGAGCGCCGAGGCCGGAGCGTACGATTGGAGCGCGCTCCCGGAGGGAGCGCAGGAGAGCAGCGGCAAGAGACAGAATCCTAGAAACGCCAGCGCGGTAAATTGATACTTTCCGACGAGCACGATCCCCTCCGCTATGGGCGTTTGGCAGCCACCGTTATTCTTCGACGATGCAGCGCACCTTAAGGTTTAGTGTATATTCGCCCGACGAACAGGTCAATGACGTGCGCCCGGCGGGCTATATGGCACAAATCCAAGAGCGTCTTATGTGAGGCGGCGCTGGCCGTTGTGGTCATGGTCACGCTGCCCGGGCCGATGGCCGCGGCCGCAGGCGCCGATCCTCCGGCTGCTTTCATTGGCGCCGCGGCCTGCGCCGGCTGTCACACCTCTCAATTCGATGCCCGGAAGGGCTCGCACCATGCCCGGGCAATGCAGCCCGTGACGACGGCTACAGTGCTCGGTGACTTCGCCGACGCGTCGCTCGAAGATTTCGGGGTCACGACCACCTTCTTCCGCAATGGCGGCAGGTTCATGGTCCGCACCGATGGCCCAGACGGCACGCTGCACGACTATCCGGTCGCTTACACTTTTGGTGTCTATCCGCTGCAGCATTACCTGATCGCGTTTCCCGGTGGACGGCTGCAGGCGCTCGGCATAGCCTGGGACAGCCGGCCAAAGGACCAGGGCGGGCAACGTTGGTTCCAGCTCTATCCCGGCCAGCAGCTCAAGCCCGGCGACCCGTTGCACTGGACCGGGCGCGACCAAACCTGGAACTACCAGTGCGCCGGTTGCCACTCGACCGATCTGAAGAACTACGACCTCGCCGCCAATGCGTGTGCGACGAGCTGGACCGATCTCGACGTGGCCTGCGAGGGCTGCCACGGCCCCGGCTCGCTCCACATCGCCTGGGCCAAGGCGCATGCGAAAGACGGCGCCTACCCGTCGGGCACCGATGCCACGCGGATGGGCCTGACCAATTGGTTGAAGTCGACCGACAGCAGCCATTGCGAGATGAACCCAGAAACCGGCATCTCGCGGCGCACCGAAAAGCTGGTGTCGACCGAGCTCGAGACCTGTGCGGCCTGTCACTCGCTCCGCAAGGTCATCGCCCATAACACTAGGCCGGGTGCGCCTTACCTCGAGGGGTATCTGCCGGCATTGCTCGAGTCCGGTCTCTATCACGCCGATGGGCAGATCGACGGCGAGGTCTATGAATACGGCTCGTTCCTGCAGAGCCGCATGCATGCCGCCGGGGTCACCTGCTCGAACTGTCACGATCCGCACAGTGCCAAGTTGCGCGCAGAAGGCAATGCGCTCTGCGCACAATGTCACCTGCCTGAAAAATTCGACGTGGCGTCGCACTATCATCATCGGCCCGGTAATGCCGGCGCGCAGTCCGTCAACTGCCACATGCCGACAAAGAATTACATGATCGTCGACGCGCGGCGCGATCACAGCATCCGGGTTCTACGCTCCGATCTGTCGGTTGCACTGGGGCACCCCAACGCATGCAATCAATGTCACGCAGATCGGTCGGCCCAATGGGCCGCCGAGACTGTGGGCGGCTGGTATCCCGGCGGGCCGTCCTCTACCGGCACCGTCGGGTGAAGTGCCATGAGCCGGCCCATTGGTCGGCAGTTTGCGCTCGAAGGAAGAGCCGCGCGAGCCGCAGCAGAAGCTGGGCAGCTTCTCGGTCGATGAGTCCATGCAAATGCAAATGAACCGGAAAGGCGACAATTAGCAAAGGACCGAACATGAAGCGGACGCTTTCTTTCCCCCGCGTCAGCCGCCGTGCGCTGCTGTCGACTGCAGCAGTGCAGCCGTCCCTGCCTGGCCTGATAGCCGCGACCGCGGCAGATGCGCAGGCACCTGCCGGCGTTCTGACCTCGTGGAACGACGGGCCGGCGAAGCAGGCGATCCTGGACTTTGTGCATGCCACGATCGATCAGGCGAGCCCGAGCTATGTGCCGGCTGATGACCGCGTCGCCACCTTTGATCAGGACGGCACCCTCTGGGTCGAGCATCCGATATATACTCAGGCTATGTTCGCGCTCGACCGCGTGCGGGTTCTCGCCCCCGCGCATCCGGGGTGGAAGAATGACGAGCCGTTCAAGACGGTCCTCTCCGGCGATTTCGCAGACGTGGGCCATTTTACCGAGAAGGACTGGACCGAAATCATCGGCGCCACCCACGCCGGGATGACCACCGACGAGTTCCTGGACATTGCCAAGCAATGGCTTGAAACGGCAAAGCATCCGCGCTTCAAGCGGCTCTACACCGAGCTCGTCTATCAGCCGATGTTCGAGGTCTTGGACTATCTGCGCGCCAGCGACTTCGACACCTACATCGTGACCGGCGGCGGCCAGGAATTCGTGCGGGTCTATAGCCAGCGGGTCTACGGCATCCCGCCCGAGCAGGTGGTCGGATCGAGCATTGTGACCAAGTACGAAATGAAGGACGGCAAACCGGTGCTTATGCGGCTGCCAAAGGTGTTTTTCGTCGACGATCACGACGGCAAGGCGATCGGCATCAACCTGTTTATCGGCAAGCGCCCCCACGCCGCCTTCGGCAATTCCGACGGCGACCGCGAGATGCTGGAATGGACCGCCGCCGGCAATGGGGCGCGGCTGAAGATGCTCCATCACGATGATGCCGAGCGAGAATACGCCTATGGACCGGCGGGCGATCTGCCGGACACCAAGGTCGGCACATTCTCAGTCTCGCTGATGGAGGAGGCGAAGGCGCGCGACTGGACGGTGATCAGCATGAAAAACGATTGGAAGCGCATCTTCTCCTTCGAGTAGCCTCGCCAAGAGCCACGATGCGCGGGTAAAGTTGGCTTCGCCGAGCGCGTTCAATCGTGCAACCACGGTATCGAGGACCTCGTGCAGGTCGTCCCAATCGAGCGCGGTAGAGTGGGAAATGGGTGTTTCATTACCAAAAATGGAAACAGCCCCTGCGTCGGGGCGAGCCGACCCCCCAGCCCTCGATGCACCGGACCTGGCGAGACGGACGAGATGCACGCATTGGCCGGCTCGAACTCGGTCGACTTCAGCGGCGAGCCTGCGAAGACCCATTCGATGTGGCAGAGGGGTGCCGTCTCTATATGGCGCTTACAATCGATATTTCGATTTTGCCGCATAAGGGCGAATATGGCAAAGTATTTGAAGTATTCGGAAAGTCCTCCCGCTAAGGATCAGATGAAACACGAGGACGGGGCCGATTTGACTTGATTTCGTGGGTGCCGATCAGCGCCGCCAATATTGCCTGTGGAAAACCTCTACTTGCCGCGTGCGACACAGGATGTTAAGTGCGGGAGCGTGAGGGGCACTCACCGGATAGGACGCGTCGCCCCGCTTTGCCATGCCGTGCCGCGATAACTCGGCGATCCCTGGACAAACCGGGTCGCTGCTGTCCCAACTACCTACCATAGGCCTGTGTCGGACTGAGATCGCCCACCTTGGGGATTTCGAGGCCGCTCGAGAAGCATCATCAGATGCCGCGTGGCCACTACTTTTTGCGCCGTATCAGAAGGGCGGCGCAAATAGCATGATACTCCGGACGGCCGCGCCATTTGAAGCATGCGTTCTTCCCTCTCCGCATGGTCGTAGCGAGCGGAGGAGGCCCAAGCTTTCGTCATCACTGATAACGGGTCGGGCCGCGCGGGCTCCGGGCCGCGCCTGGGCTTGTTTATACATTTGCCACATCCAGTCCTGCGGCTCCTGGCCCGCGCGCTTGAACCAGTCGAGCATCTGGGCGGTCGAGTCGACCTGGTCGTCGTGCTTGCCCTTCGGGAGACGGTCAGCTCTTGCAGGTATTCGGCGAGCCACGCCGCTTCTTTTGGCAGATGCACGAAGCCGTTCTCGATCATCGCGGCCTGCGCAAGCATGCGCATGATCTTATCCGACTGCGGCTGGTAACGGGTCACCGCATGCATGCTTTCGGCGGCCGGCTCCTGGATCAATTGGGTGCCGGACGCCTTGTCCTCGATCAGCACGACATGAGCCGCAACAGTTTCGCATTGCTCGCGTAGCGCCCGCTCCAGTTCGGGATACTCCATGTGCTTGCGCAGTACGTGCAGCAGGTAAGGTTCTTGCCCCTGATCCCCAGCTCGTGCAGACGCTGAAATCGCTGAGCTCGCCCGCCTTGTTGGCGGTGTCCCAGCTCTGCACGATCTGGTCGAAATTCTCCGGCTGGTCGTTCGCCGCGTAGCTCTTGAACCACGCGGCTTTGACCATGCCGCCGCCCTGCGGTGACGGCGCCTGCTGGCGCGGCCCGCCCGGGCCAGCCCAATCTCAATTTCGAGCGCCGGCGCGCTCGCCCGGATGCGTGATCGGCGCAAAGTCCACGCCACACGGGAATTTGAACGCGAGCAGGGCGGTACTGCTTGAAGCATCGACTTACAAAGCATAGATATACAATGTATCGATTTTTCGCGTTCCAGGGGCAGCCCATGACCAACGCCGATCGCGCAGCACCCGCCTGCATTGCGCGCCGAGACTTCATTATCGCCGGTGCCGGGGCCTCCACGCTTGCCGCTGGCCTTGCGGCTGCCGGCACCGCGCTTGCGCAGCCGGGACCGGCGCCTGCCACTCCGCCCGGCCCCGCAAAGCCAGGAAATATCCTGGTGGAACGGCGCGGCAGCGTGCTCCTGATCGGCATCGACCGGCCGGAGTCGCAGAACCGGTTCGATGCACCGATGCTGATCGGGCTCGGCAAGGCCTATCACCAGCTGGACCATCAGGACGAGTTACGCGCGGCCGTGCTCTACGGTGTCGGCCGTGACTTTTGCCTCGGCGTCGACCGCGGTGCCTTCGCTGCCGCGCAAGCCGCAGGCCAGCTCCCGCCTAAGGATCCGGATTACATCAACCCGATCGGTCTGAAGCCGCCCTATCGCTCGAAGCCGGTCGTGATCGCCGTGCATGGCGGCACCAAATACCTCGGGCATGAGCTCTTCCTCGCCTCAGATATCCGCGTCGCGGCAGACGACACTGTCTTTAGTCAGGGTGAAGTCGCGCGCGGAGTCTTCCCTGGCGGGGGTGCCACGGTCCGCTTCCCGCGTGAGGCCGGCTGGGGCAACGCCATGCGTTACATGCTCACCGGCGATGAATGGGCTGCGCCGGAGGCGTATCGCCTGGGCCTTGTCCAGGAGGTGACGCCGCTGGGCAAAGAGCTCGATCGTGCCATCGATCTTGCGAACAAGATCGCGGCAGCGGCGCCGCTGGGCGTAAGGGCGACGCTCACCTCCTCGCGCCAGGCCCTCGCCGCCGATGAAGCCACGGCGCTTGCGGCGCTGCAGGCGGAATTTGGACGTCTTCTTCAGAGCGAGGACGCCAAGGAGTTCCAGCGCGCGCTCCAGCAAGGGCGCGCCCCGGCCTATCGCGGCCTATAACGGGTCGACCAGGCTTGACGCCTCGTGTCGCTAGGCGATACCGTTTCGGCCCATGGAAGGCGAAATGCTCAAAGGGCACCTCGACATGATCGTGCTCGCCGCGCTGTCGAGCGGGCCGGCGCATGGCTATGCGGTGATCCAGGAGATCAAGCGCCGCAGCGGCGGCGCCTTCGACCTGCCGGAGGGGACGATTTATCCGGCGCTTCATCGGCTCGAGCAGGCTGGCCTGCTCAGCAGCCACTGGACGACGGCGGAGTCTGGACGGCAGCGGCGCGTCTACGCGCTGACGAAGCGCGGAACCCGCGCGCTTGCCGACCAGCGGGCGATTTGGCAGCGCTTCGCCGATGCGATCGGCGGCCTGCTCGGACATCCAGGCCATGCCCCAGCGCAGTCCGGTCGCTGATTATCTCGGTGCACTGACGCATGATCTCGGCTTCGATCGCCCACTGGCGCATCGTGTGCGCCAGGAGGTCGAGGATCATCTCTGGGAAGCGACCGCGGCGAACGGCGACTCGTCACTGGAAGCGCAAGCGCGGGCGGTGAGGTGCTTTGGCGAGGCGCGTGAGATCGCCAGTCAATATGCCGCACTCTCGTTGCTGCGGCAGGCACGGCGGAGCGGCGCAATCATCGTCCTCGCTTCGGGCGCGCTCTACATCGCCATGAAGGGCCGCGTGGCTTGGTACGGTCTAATGCAATGGACGTTGAGCGACGCTATGCAGCCGGTGGGCAAGGTGGTGCTCGCGATCGATCGGACCGCATATATCCTGGCTTTTCTGCTCGGCGTAGTCGGCTGGGGCTATATCAGCAGCCGGCGCGTCGCACCGCGGTTCCACGCGCTTTGTCGCGCGCAGCTCAAGCGCGGCTTGCTGCTCGCGATGGCAGCAGCATGTCCGATGATCGTCTCGGTCATTGCGGATGCAGTGGTGACGGCGCTTCGGTACCTCGAAGAGCGGCCTCCCGTCTCGGTCTTTTTTATCCCGGCGCTGTCGATTGCCATCGAGGTGGTGTTCGCGACAGTTCTCGTGATCGTGATCGGCAAGACGCTGCGCAACACGCTGCGCGCCTCGTCGCTGCTGTCCAGCTAGCGCCGCAAGACCGGGCAGCACGGCTCGAAATCGCGCCGATCCGGCATGCATGCGCACCATGTCACCGGCGGCGCGCGGCGCGTCCAACAGCTCAAGAGGCAGGCGCGCGGCTTGCGACGCTGAACAACGATTTGATTGCGTAAGGGAACCTTAAAGGGGGTGACGGTCGGCGCGCAGTTTAGTCGCGAGCGCGTGTCCGAATCTGGCACGTCTCGGCCCATTTGTCTGATCCTCGGACTGTGCGTGAAGCGGTGGGGAGCCGACATTGTCTGGCGGATTTCGAGCCCCCGAATACGATCGAGATTGCTTTGTCGCTCCGCTTCTCGCAATGACAGCGTTTAAAGCCTCCTTGCGAACCGAGACGGCCGGGCCGTTTGGAGCATCCGCGGTCGCGCCTTACCGCTGTCGTCACAGCGGCCGAAGGATGCCGAGCCGCTTTGCCATCACCGATAACGGCTCGGGCCTCGCGGGCCGTGGGCTGGGGCTTCTTTATACATTTGCCACATCCAGTCCTGCGGCTCTTGGCCGGCGCGCTTGAACCAGTCGAACATTTGCGCGGTCGAGTCGACTTGGTCGTCGTGCTTGCCCTTGGGGAACACCGTCAGCTCGTGCAGGTAGTCGGCGAGCCACGCCGCTTCTTTGGGCAGATAGACAAAGCCGTTCTCGATCATCGCGGTCTGGGCGTGCATGCGCATGATCTTGTCCGACTGAGGCTGGTAGCGGGTGACCGCGTGTAGGCCGTCGGCCACCAGCTCCTGGATCAGCTGGGTGCCCGAGGCTTTGTCTTCGATCATCACGACATTTGCCTCGAAGGCCTCGCACTGCTCGCGCGCCGCGCGCTTCAATTCGGGATACTCCATGCGCTTGCGCCGTGCGTGCAGCAGGTAAAGGTTCTTACCCTTGATGCCCCAACTCGTGGAGACGCTGAAGTCGCTAAGCTCGCTCGCCTTATTTGGTGTCCCAGCTCTGCACGATCCGGTCGAATTTCTCCGGCTGGTCGTTCGCCGTGTGGTTCAAGAGCTACACGGCTTTAACCATGCCGCCGCCCTGCAGTGACGGCGCCTTCTGGTATTGCCCCGGCGAAATTGCACTCGACGAGGGTACGGCGGAGCTGTGCCGGCATCTCCGGCGGCTCGCGCTCGGGATGCAACGCCTCGCCGGCTTTGCGGTAGAAGGACTGGCTGCCGAACACGGTCGCGACTTGGTGCCGCTCGTCCTCCTCGGCGAGGCCGGTAAACGCACGACGTTCCAATCCTCCTGCGCCGTTACATGACCGGCGAGATCGTCTTCGTGCAGCCGGTGCATGATCAGCACGATCGCACCCGACAGCTTGTCGTTGAGCCGGCTGTAACGGGTATGGTCACACCACTCGTTGGCCGCCTGGCGCTGTGCCTCCGCAGGTGACCTAAAGCGGTCGTGTCGCGCTGTTAACGAGGGTTGGGCAGGTTCCTCGAAATCATACTCAGTCCTCGGTAAAAAGTGACAGTACTATGAGCGCCTTTCATGAGGCTGTCCCAAACCGGACCCTCGTTGGTTGGTTTGCCTGATCAGGCCGGAATCGAGTCCAACCCCGTGTCTCAAACAAGATTAAAACTTCATCAGTGCCATTTCTCGCCCTCCGAGCGAGACCTCGACTCAGTGCCCGCGTAGCTATGATAGCGAGCGCCGTTGACTATGGTGGTTAGCGCGTGCTCGAACCATGCAGGCCTTTCGCTGGGGACAAAGCGGAGCGCGATCAGGCGCCTTGCGATGGAACTCGAACTAACGGCGACACCGACAAGCCACCAGGCGCGGACCACCCGGTTCGATATTGGCAACTTCGCATCGACGCAGGCGCGTAGCGCTCGATACAGGGTACAGATGACAGGGGGGCTCGACGAGTGGTTCGCGGACCGGTAATTAATGGAGGTAAGCTTGTCGATTATCAATCGGCACTCAAGCGCCCAGAGCGAACGGTTACGGGCAACGGCTGGATCGAACAGAACACCCCAATTCCGACAGCGTGCTGCAAAATATTCTAGCTCGAACGCGAAAGTATCCAACAGTTTGGTAAACTGTGTAGCATCAATGGCCCTGGTCGCATACAAGTTTCTGTCGTGAATACGGTAGCACGCAAGGGGCTCATATAGGGTCACTACTTCGCCATAAAACGGGGCATTGCACGTCAAGATTGCATCCATCCAATGTTTGCGTGGATTCTCGAGGTCGAAACCGCCATCGTGCGTTATCATCTCTAGCAGTAATCGTGAATATGCGTTGCCGCTGGCGGGAGAGTTAGGCGAGCCTCCGGTGCGCAGAAGTTCCGCGCGGATCGTTGCCGTATCCAAACCCGGCAGATATTTTGGGTACGGGTGGCCGAGTTCCCGCCCTGTTTGGTCAATTCTCACGAGAGGGAACTGAAACTTGACGGTCGTAGCCCTCCAGTGCGCGGCCACTGTTGCAGCCGCATGCGCGAGAAGGAGATCATCCGAATCCAGAAAGATCAGGAGAGGATAGCGGGCAAGCGGCCAAGCAGTGTTGAGGGCCTCGGTCTGACCTCCGTTTGTCTCTCTGAGCACCGACCTGATGCGGTTGCCATAGCGCGCAATCACTGCTTGTGAGTTATCCGTCGAACAATCATCAACAACAATAACTTCGCAACGAGGATGGCTCTGGCCGAGGGCACTATCGATTGCCGCGGGTAAGAAGCGCTCGTTGTTGTAGTTGACGACGATGATACTGACTCCCAACGCTTCGCTCATCACGCGCATCGCTCGGCCACAAAAATCCCTTCTATCCTCGTTTGTCAGGCTCTGGGCGGGCCAGGGCTTCTACATCGGAACTACGGCGCCAGCAATGGCCCCGCTCTTCAAGGTTGTCGACTGGTCAGCATCGCTTTCCCCCCTTGCTTTGGTGTGGTGCTTTGTCGTAATTTTTAACGTACAACACTACCATGGTTGCCGGTATTGTCAGCAATTTAATAAGACAAGAGGTAACACTTGCGCCATTCGCAAGATATTGCAGATGCTTAGGTGGTTAATCCCGGAAAGCCTTGTCAAGATCTCGCCCTAGGAGAAGACACGGGTGTCATCGAACCAGAATTCATCGAGGCTTGGCAGTGGCGGCTCGACTGCCGCGCAAGCGGTGGAGGCGAGTCACGCGACCAGCGCGATGTGTTTCTCTGTCGCGACCTCTCTAAGTCCTATCGCGTCCATCGGCTGCGCAAGGCCGAAACGAGGAGGGCTCGAAAAGCTTCTGATCAGACGCTTTTAGCATTGCCGTCTGATTGGACTTAATCTATCCATGCGGACACCCCTGAACGAGTGGAATCCATTTGATTACCTGATCGAACGTGAAAGTTCTGTAGGCAGGCATTCATATTCGGTGTTCACTCAATTCAACCGAGTGTCTTTGTGGTCGGAGTATGTCTGGTCGAGGACTACCCACAGGGGATACGCGCGTGGGGAATGCTGCTGTAGAAAAAGGCTTATTCAGGCGGAAACCGCTGCCGTCATCCGCATGGACACCCGCCTCGATTTAAATAGCGCCGGCCGAACCGACTGGACGGGTCTGCCGCCGTATCTCTGTCGCTCGGTTTCAGGCTGTCTCCGCCGCAGCAAGCGCGCCTTCGTCGATCTGATTTGAGATGGCCGAGGACGTCGTGATCCGCGCCGAGGGGCTCGGCAAGAAATACATGATCGGCCATGCGGCCGAGCGCGAGCGCTATGTCGCATTGCGCGACGCGATTGCTCGCGGCGCGCGCAAAATGTGGCGCAATACGGCAAATTTCATACGCGGCGGCGTTATCGTCGCCGGCGACCGAGCGGAGGAGTTCTGGGCGCTAAGAGATGTCAGCTTTGAGGTCAAGCGCGGCGAAGTCTTGGGCATTATCGGCCGCAACGGTGCCGGCAAGAGCACGCTTCTCAAGATCTTCTCCCGCATCACCGAGCCGACCGAAGGTCGGGTCACTATCGAGGGGCGCGTTGCAAGCTTGCTGGAGGTTGGCACCGGTTTTCATCCTGAATTGACCGGTCGGGAGAATGTCTACCTCAACGGCGCCATCCTGGGCATGACGCGGCAGGAAATCCGCAACAAGTTCGATGAGATTGTCGCGTTTGCCGAGGTCGAGAAATTCCTTGATACCCCCGTCAAGCGCTATTCTTCAGGCATGTATGTACGCCTCGCTTTCGCGGTCGCGGCTCACCTTGAACCGGAAATCCTGATCGTCGACGAGGTCTTAGCGGTCGGCGATGCTGAATTTCAAAGGAAATGTTTGGGCAAGATGGACGAGGTCTCCCGTCGTGAGGGCCGCACGGTCCTTTTTGTTAGCCATAACCTGGCATCGGTGCGGTCTCTTTGTACGCGCGCCATTATGCTGCGCGACGGCCGATTGGCAAAGGAGGGCGAACCGGGAGATGTCGTACAGGAGTATCTCGAAATGGGGATCGCACAGGCCAGGATTCCCCTCGTAGACCGAAAGGATCGCGGGGGCAACGGGGTGGCAAGATTTCGTTCGGTAACGATCTCAAACGCTGACGAAGGAAAAGTCTTTTCTCCGGGTTGCCGGATCCGTTTCGTAATAGAATACGACAGTCCGTCCCCCCTCCGAAACACGCAGTTTCTCGTTGGAATTTACGATCTAAATGGAACAGGCATTTTCCTTTTGGATAGTATGGCATACGGGGGCCTTCCAGAAGTTTTGCCGGCAACGGGAAGTGTGACGTGTACCACCGCCGCCATGATGGCAACGCCTGGAAAATGCTACGTCAATCTCGCCCTATTGAAGAATAACACATTCGAAGATTACATTCAGTATGCGGCAACTTTTGATCTTCTCGAAGGCGAGGGCCACGGAGCTCGCGCGCCCGGGCGGGATTGGATGATGTGTATGATTGACCAACAGTGGTCGAGCGGGGGTGAGCTGCCAGTGAGCTCGGTGCCTCTGCAAGATGAGTCATATCTTACCAATCAGAACGTAATAAAGCATGAAACTCGATCCTGATCAGGTCGGTTTCCATCCGCTTTCAGGCTTCGACCCGGCTGGTCGTCTCTTCTGGTGGGAGGGCAACCTCTACCGCGCAATCAGCGCCGAACGGGCCGCGTTTTATGAGCACCTTTTAAGGGAGGGTATCGTCCGGGATTTAGTGCGGCGCAACCTAATCATCGACACTGAGCTAACAGACCTAAAGCTTGACGGGTATAGCTTAGTGCTAAAGCACCGCGCGGTTCCGTTCGTTTCGTATTGCTACGAATGGTGCGGCGAAATGCTAAAAGCGGCGGCCCTGCACGTGTTGCGACTTCAAAGAGAGCTGCTGGCAAATGGCCTTACCGTGGAGCAGGACGCACATCCTTGGAATGTTCTTTTTATCGGCCCATCACCATTCTGGGTGGATATTTGCGCCCTGACCCCTGCAGGCTGCGGAGTCCAATGGGATGACATGTTCGCGGCCTATTTCTCCCGACCACTCAAGATTATGGCATCCGGCCATGAACGCATTGCGCGTTGCTTGCTCCGGGAACATTTTTATGGGATCGAGCAGCGCGAGGTAGAAGCAATTGCCGGAAACGCATTCGTTAAAGGGATAAGAAACACAAGAACAAGAGCCAAGGCGATCGCTAAGAAAATTATCCCCTCACCGCTGCGGCCCTTGGCGCACGGCGCGTTGCAACATCTCCAAATTCTGGCGCGCCCCGAAGCGGGCCAGGAGCCTATCAGCCGCGTGGAGAAAGCCGCTCGCCAAATCGAGAATATTCGCTTGTTACAGCCGCATTCGGCTTGGTCGACCTATGATGCGAGCATGGGGTTCCCTGATTTCTCTTCGACTGTTCGATGGACCGAAAAACATCGCAGCATTTTGCAGATCCTGACAGCTAAGAAACCGGCTTCGGTGTTGGATATTGGGTCGAATCGCGGATGGTATTCACAGCTCGCGGCCCGTTGTGGCGCGCAGGTTGTCAGCATTGACAGTGATGAACCCTCAGTGACGAAGCTGTTCGTTGATGTCGAAAAAAGCGGCCTTTCGATTCTGCCGTTGGTCGTTGATTTTCATATGTTGAACCCCTCTGTGACATGGAACGGCTCGCCCGAATTTCCTGCCGCGGAGCGCTTTTGTTGCGATATGGTCTTCGCTCTTGCCCTTGTGCATCACCTTGTGTTCATGCAACACATGAAATTCGATCGGATTGTCACCGGCCTCTCGGCGGTCGCTCGGAGGTGGCTCGTGGTCGAATTCGTTGCGCGCGAAGACGGCTTCCAGGAGTGGATGGCATGTTCGAACAAGGAACTTTCTTGGTACAACTTAAATGATTTCTCGACCGCATTAAGTAAAAAATTTCGCTCCATAACTGAGTTCCCGTCTAATAAGGAGCACCGCCGTCTGCTGCTATGTCAACGATAAAGGCGCGTCAGGGCGATAGCGCCGGGAGGCACTGAACTCAGCTGAGATGCGGATTGGAAAGATGTTACGTTTTTGCAAACCCAGGTAGATGAGTTGCATCCAAAGATGAGTGACTGGAACTGGCTGCATAGGATTGTAGCGTGTCCGTGGTGCCGCGCGGGGTTAGTGATGGCGCTGGGAACGCTACGCTGCTCGGCATGTGGCGCCGAGTTTCCACAATCGAGCGATGCTTGGATTAATCTCTATCCTGAACAGCGCACGAATAATAGCGTTAATGACTGGGAACATAGACAGGGCGAGATGGAGGGCTGGTACCGCGATCTTATTTCGGATCAGGAGCGGGCCACCGGGTGCTTTCACTTCGATTATTCCCCCTATGCTTCGCTGCTGCGGGGACTCACTGGGGGCGTCCTCGATTTAGGCGGCGGTATCGGGATTACCCGGCATTATCTAAACGCGGACACACAATATGTGGTCTTGGACCCGAGTCTCGATTGGCTTTCAGCGGACTGGAGAACGCTTGGCGCGGAATTTCCCTGCTTACTGTCATCCCCCTGTTTCATTCACGGTGTGGGAGAGCAATTGCCCTTCCATAACGGATCTTTCCATGCGGTGATAGCGCTGTGGAGTCTCAATCACACCCGCGATCCGGCGGCTGTTTTCTCGGAAGTGCACCGCATCCTTGTGCCGGGTGGTCAATTTCTGGTTGTCCTAGAAGATATGATCCCCAGGTGGCGTGATGCGATACTCCCATCGCGACGGCTAGGTGGCGACTGCCGATGGCCGCGCATGTTCGCACGTAAAGCATGGCTCGCAATCCGTAGAGAGCCGTGGCCGTTGCAGACCGATCATGTACGGATACTTGAGCGGGACATCGCCGAGTGGACAACCGGCTGTTTTCAGATCAAGCGCCGCGAGTGGATTGGACAATACCTTACTTTTGAGTTTGTACGCAGCGCGCGACCCGAATACGCTCGGGCCTGCCATTGAAACCTGCATGAACACGCCTCTGGTTTGGTAGCCTTGACCCGCGACCCTGAAATATCCACGGCCGAAGATGCGAGACGATCGGCGCCGGTCTCGGTCATCATCACGACCTACAATCATGCGCGGTTTCTGGCGGAGGCAATCGAGAGCGCGCTTGGACAAACCGTCGGTCCGGGCGAGGTGATCGTCGTCGACGACGGTTCGACGGACGATCCGGGCTCGGTTGTGGACCGATATTCCCAAGTTCAACTCGTCCGTCAACCCAATCAAGGGCTGGCCGCTGCGCGGAACACCGGCTGGCGGGCCGCGCGCGGACGGTACGTAGTCTTTCTCGATGCCGACGATCTACTTCTGCCGGAGGCGCTCGCCTCCAATTTACGGCGCTTTACTGAGCGACCGGAGTGTGCCTTCGTTTACGGCAGCTTTCATTTTATCGATTCCGGCGGCGAACACCTGGACTTGGACATATGTACGACGATGGTTGGGGAGGATGCCTACGTATGTTTTCTTGAGGGGAATTGCATTGGCATGCACGCAACTGTCATGTATCGGCGCGATTGCTTAGAGGAGGTGGGCGGCTTCGATCCGCAAATGCGAGCGACCGAGGATTACGAGATGTATCTGCGCCTGACCCGCCGGTATCCCGTTCTCGGAGGGATGGAGTGTATCGCGGCGTACCGGCGACACGATGCCAACATGTCATCCGATATTCCACTCATGCTCGACACAGCCTTGGACGCGATGCGCCGTCAGCTGCCATACTTGAACGGCAATCCAGGGTGGCAGAGAGCACTCGAGACCGGGATCCGCAGATGGAAAACCTACTACGCTGATTTGCAGATTACTCGGTTCAGGAACAAAGCAAGAACTTCGGGTCTAAAGCAGATGCCACTGCGGGACCTCATGGATGTTTTCGCACGCGCTCCCGCGATATTTCTGAAGATCGCGGGCCGACGTACCTTGAAGGCGCTGCGTTCCCGTTTAGCCATGGTTCGCAACAAATCCCGTCCGGTTCGGAGACTTGCGGCGATTGCGTCCAATCAACTGCGACGGTCGCGACAAGGAGCGGATCCATAATCGAAATCGGGCACGAGGCCTGATATACAGCGAAATCTGCGGGTGAATTTCCGTCCATCGTTGAAGAGATACCAAACAGATTACGCAGGGCGGATCCATCAATCGACCGTACCCTCGCTAGGAGGCCGACCGCTGCCCGTGATGAATTCCTTCTCTCTCGGTGAGCAAGCTCCGCCGCAGGAAGAGGGCGTTGTGGATGTAGGCCCGCAGCCTGTCTCGATTGTTATCACTACATATAATCACGTGCGATTTCTGGCGGAAGCGATTGAGAGTGCCCTTGGGCAGACCGTCACTCCAGCCGAGGTGATCGTCGTCGACGACGGTTCGACCGACGATCCGGCCTCGCTGGTGAGCCGATATCCCGAGGCCCGACTGATCCGTCAGTCGAACCAGGGGTTAGCCGCCGCGCGCAACACCGGTTGGCGGGCGGCGTGCGGGCATTACGTGGTCTTCCTCGACGCCGACGACCGGCTGATGCCGGAGGCGCTCGTATCCAATCTGCAGCTCTTCGCTAAGAAGCCCGATTGCGCCTTCGTCTACGGCAGCTTTCATCGTATCGATGCCAGCGGCCGGCTTCTTAATTCGGCCGAGCCGCAATTAATAGGTGATGATGCCTACGAGTCGTTCCTCAAGACCAACTTGGTCAGCATGCATGCGGCGGTCATGTACCGGCGCGATTGTTTAGAGGAAGTGGGTGGCTTTGACGCGCGCCTCCGTTGCTGCGAGGATCAAGAGCTGTATTTGCGTTTGGCGCGGCGATACCGCGTTGCGGCGGGGGTCGAGCGGATTGCTGAATATCGACACCATGACAGCAACATGTCCCGGAACATTCCGGCGATGCTTGGTACAATGCTCGAAGTGATGCACCGCCAATCGGCGCATTTGAACGACAACGCACGATGGCGAAACGCCTACAAAACCGGTGTCCAATTCTGGAAATCAAACTATGCCGAGCAGCAGGTCTCGCAGACCTTAGCCGCAAGAGCATCGGGTCTGATGCGGGTTCCGTGGCGCGCAACGGCTAAAGTGTTTGCACTTGCTCCCTCAGCATTCCTCACGACTGCCAACCGACGCATTTTGAAGGCCCTGCGGTCTCGGTTAGCACGAATTCAGTTGTTGAGGACGCTGCATTCTCGTTATGCGCCGGTTCCGAAATCCATCAGATTCGGGGACTTACGGCGAGTACGCCCCATCAGCCGAGACTTCGGCTACGATAGGGGTAATCCCGTCGACCGCCACTATATCGAGGATTTCCTGTCGCGCCACGCGGAAGACATCAAGGGGCGGGTTCTCGAGGTCGGTGACAATGCCTACACTATGCAATACGGTGGCGCTCGAGTGACGCATAGCGACATCCTGCATGTCAGCCCAGATAATCCGCGCGCAACCCTGGTTGGAGATTTGTCTGAGGGCAATAACTTTCCTTCTGCAGTGTTCGATTGCATCGTGCTGACGCAGACGCTTCATTTGATTTTTGATATGCGCAAGGCGATAGCGACATTGCATCGAATGCTCAAACCTGGCGGTGTGCTTCTCACTACTGTCCCAGGTGTCAGCTCGATCGACCGTGGACAGTGGGGATCGAGCTGGTACTGGTCGCTGTCGCCTGCCGCGTTGAGCCGTCTACTCGAGGAGAAATTCGATAGCGCGAATGTTGACGTTACCGCTTACGGTAACGTGCTGGCCGCGGTCGCCTTTCTTCACGGCTTGGCCGAGCACGAGTTAAGCGCGGCCGAGCTCGATGCTCATGACCCCCAATATCCAATGATTGCCACCGCTCGTGCAGTCAAATCGTGGCACGCATGATCAGACCAGTACTGCACAACCTCAGGCGCGTCGCTCGGCATCTCGTCGAGCGAGAACGGCCGGTCATTCTGATGTTTCATCGAGTCGCGCGCATACCGCACGATCCATGGCAGCTTGCCGTTTGGCCCGAGCGGTTTGCCGAGCAGATCGAGGCGTTGGTGCAACTGCGCCGTATCGTCCCGCTGAGCTGGCTCGCCGCAGAGCTCGCGCGCGGCCGCGTCCCCAAAAAGGTCGCGGTGGTCACTTTTGATGACGGCTATGCCGATGTCCTCACCCATGCAAGGCCGGTCCTGGAGCGGTACGCATGCCCGGCGACGGTCTTTCTTGTGACCGGCGTGATCGGCGACAGCTGCGCCTTCTGGTGGGACGAGCTGTCGCGGATCGTGTTCGAAACGCCGGTGCTGCCGCCCGAATTGGAGATAGAGATCGCCGGTCGCCTGCGCCGGTGGCAAATCGATGATCGGCTAACGGGCTTTGCGAATGACGGGCTCGGCGATGGTCTGGCTTTCACGCGCGAGCAACTCCATTACGAGCTCTGGCGGCTGTTGCGCCCACTCGAACCGGGACCGCGCTGGGAACTTCTGATGCGCCTGTGCCTCTGGGCCGGCATCGCGATCGACGCTAACTCGGTTCACCGCCCGCTTGCTTCTGAGGAGGTCCGCCGTCTAGCTGCGCCGGGTTTCATCGATATCGGCGCGCATACCATCACTCATCCAGTGCTATCGATGCTCGACGAGACAAAGCAGCGTTGCGAAATCGAGGGCAGCCGCATCGCGTGTGAAGATCTGATCGGCGAGCCTATCCACACATTCGCATACCCGTTCGGGGACTTCGACGCAGCCAGTGCTGCCTATGCCCGCGATGCGGGGTTCGCCTGCGCCTGCACCACTCAGGGAGGACGGGTTTCGAGGCAAAGCGATCCTATGCGCCTGCCCCGCTTCGGGATAGGCAACTGGGCGGGAGACGATCTGGCGCGAAGGCTTACGGCGGGCCCTTAGCGCATTCGAACACGGAGCAGCGGGACACGCAGTTTTAACCCTGCCGTCCCGAATAATAGGGCGAGGTCCGATGACCGGCAGAAAGGCGGCAACCGCTCTCAGTGTCAACATCGACATTGTTGTCTGTACCTACAACCGCGCCGCCAATCTCGATGAGGTGCTCTCCGCTCTGTCGGCACAACGCGTCGGCAGCGACGTCATTTGGTCGGTTCTTGTCGTCGACAACGCCAGTACCGATGCGACAGCGGAGGTGGTGGAAGCCCATCGATTTCACCATCTTCTGCCCGGTCTGCGGCGCGTCGTAGAGAGCGAGCAAGGACTCACGCCTGCTCGGCGGCGCGGTGTGCAGGAAAGCACGGCACCATGGATTGCCTTTGTCGATGACGACAACCTGCTCGACCCGGGTTGGGTGGATGCCATTGCACAAGCAATCCGGTCGCATCCACAAGCGGGCGGCATCAGCGGGCGCGTGGTTCTCGATTGGGAAGAGCCGCCGCCGAACTTCCTTAAAGGCCTGGGCTCCTGCTTTGCCGAGCAGGACCTCGGCGAAGCGGCCTGCGAAATTGACGGCATGGTCGGCGCGGGCATGGTTATGTGTCGCAGGGCCCTCGTCGAATGCGGTTGGCTGCATCGGCCGTTGCTCGACGATCGCATCGGCAAACGCCTTGTCTCCGGCGGCGACTGTGAAATTGTGGAACGTATTCTGGGAGCAGGCTTTCAATTGTGGTTTACGCCGGATGCAGTGCTGCGGCATCGCATCTCCAGAAACCGAACAAGCTGGCATTATCTGCTCCGTGTCATGTATGGGCTGGGTGGAAGCGAAGCGCGGGTGAGCGCGCTCGTCTGGCGGGGTGACTGGCGGTCGTGGTGCCGCACCGCGCAATGGCGCTCGGTCAAAGGCTTGGCTCGACCCTTCCGTCAGCGACAGGGTTTAATCAGAACCTTGGCCTGGCTATCTTATGGGGTAGGCTTTGCGCGCGGGGTTCTCGCCTGCATGACCATGGTTCCCACGCAGCGTCAAGCCCTGCTTGGTGCCGCGGTACGCAAAAGCTAGTTCCCATATCCCAGATGCCGTTACTGCGGTGTCAGCATCCGATCGAGCTGCCAGCCGACACTCGCGATGGAAAAACGCTCCTCGACGTTGCGGCGGGCCTTTCGCCCAAGATCGCGCCGCAAGTCGAGAGTGTTGACGAGTCGTTGGAGCGCCTCGGCGAGCGCGCGGGGATCCTCCGGCGGAACGATGAGACCGCCGGAGTCACTGGCATCTCGGAGGATATTCCGCATAGACGGAATGTCGCTCGCTACGATCGGGAGGCCGCAAGCCATCGCCTCCAGCGGCGCTACCGGGAAACCTTCCGCTCTCGACGCCAGCACATAGACATCCGCAGCGGAGAGGTAACGCCGTATCACCGTTCGATCGAGCTCATACTGTTCTATCCACTGAATGCGGGACGACCCCAAGCGTTCAAGCCGTTCTCGGAGGATCGCATCGTCACTGCCCGACCCGATCAGTAGGAGCTTCGAGTCGTGACCACTAGAGCTTGCGCAAACCCGCTCCCAAGCATCAAGCAGCACATCCAGGCCTTTGTGGTGCATTTGGATGCGCCCGTGACAAACCACGATGCGTGTCTGAGGCGACAGGCCCAGCTGCCGACGCGCTTCGTCGCGATTGAGTGGCCGCCAAAGGTCTAGATCAATCGGGTTCGGGATCCGCCAAATCTTCTCAGGATCTACGCCGTAGCGTTCGGCGACCCGCGCAGCCTCGCCATCGCTGCTTATGATCAGGCCGTTGGCAGCTCGTACAGTGCGCGGTCGAATGAGCCTCTCCAACCGTCTCCCACCCCCAGTGCTGCCCTGGAATGTCGCGTATACCGGAAGGCGAAGCATCCTGCCCAGCAAAACGCAGATATCGAAATACGCGTATTCGTAATCTTGCGTCAGGATCACCGTGCATCTCTCGCGCCGTAATTGGTAAACGAGTGGACGGATTGGGGTCGCAAGGTAGGGCGATATTTCCCGACGGGCAAACCGAGTAATACGCCGCAGACCCGTTGCGTGGCTCAAAGCTTGATGGCTCAACTTGCCGTAAGAATCGACTATGTCGCGGCTGAGCGTGACATACGTCCTCGACACCGGAAGAAGGCATATCGGAGTGTCGGACGGCGTGTGCCGGAGATGAGTCGAGGCCTCGACCTGTCGTGAAATGCAGAATAACGTTGTCTGCCACCCGGCCGCACGCAACGCATCGATATATCCAAAACACCAGCCGCCTGTCATCGACGTGCAGAAATCATCGAGCGACAGACCGATCGAGTCGAGAAAATCCTCAATCACCCCTGCAAACAGCAACGCGACCCTTCGCTGGCGATTTTTTCCACTTTCAGCATATATTATGGGCCTACCCTCGTCGTTGGGCGACTTGATCATCGGGTCTCACATAGGACCGCCACTTCGAACGAGCGCGCCTAGGCTTGAGCGTCATTGATTTGCCTTTTATTGCTTCCCTCCTCCGAGTTGGGTGTATCACGCGACCGTATAAGTAACAACTGGGCTGCTGGCTCTGGTACCTTAAAATTCTCTCGCAAGTAGCCTATTGCGGCCAGGCAGAGCGAGGGCGCTCTCAAGCGCAAGCGCATTCTTAAAACTTTCGGCTTGGCTGGGTGCCGATCTCCGTTTTACCATTACCTATCAAGCCAGACTCCGAAGCTCGGGCAAACACGCTGCGAAGGGTCGAAGTCGCGAGCCCACTGGAACAGGTCTCTAGGTTATGTTATCTAGTGTCAAAAACCGCATACCTTCCACATGGAAAGCAAAACTACGGCACATTATATATCTAAATGAATTTCGCGTAAAGCGATCGCTTACTCGCCGCACGGTCGCTCAACAAATCTCGCAGATTGACAAACGAACTATACCGCTCAGTCCCGAGCTGGAACTCCGGGGATTCATGGTTGTCCGGAACGAGTCGTTGCGCTTGCCGTTTATGCTCAGATATTATTTTGAACGGGGAATAGACAGAATTTTCGTGCTCGATAATGATTCTTCCGACAATACCCAATCTATTGTCTTATCATTCGACAATACTCATCTGTTTCACACAAAAGATATTTATGCGCATCAGGCAACCTGGATCGATCTGCTCTTGCGGCGCTATGGGGTTGGTTATTGGTGTCTGGTTGCAGATGCTGACGAAATGCTCATTTATCCGGATTGTGAGACTGTATCATTGAGACAGCTGTGTAATTTCCTCGATCGAGAGTCATTTACCGCCCTGGATTGCGTGCTTCTCGATATGTATCCCGATAGGGCGCTTAGCAAAATCAAATACGAACAGGGCACCGACCCGCTACAGATCGCGTCGTGGTTCGATAGCCCTTCGTATTCCGAGGGATTCGCAGGCATGAATTACTTGTATGATCAGAACATTTTTTATGAAGGCTTGCCTCGTTTGTTTGGAGGGGTAAGGAAACGGGTCTTCGATGCCAACCCTTGCCTGTCCAAGGTTCCTTTAGTTCGATTCAATAACTCGGTGTTTTTATCTCCTGGCGCACACTTTATCCAAGGTGCGCGACTGGCCGACCTCCGTGGTGCTTTGCTGCATTTCAAATACCTCGATGACTTCCCGCAGAATGTTAAACAGGAAGTTATGAGAGGACAACGATCTTTTGGAAACGACCTCGAATACAACCGGTACTTATCCGCCCTCAGCCGTTTTCCGGATCTATGTCTTCATGCCGACCTATCCGTACGATTTAGTGATAGCGCCCAACTAGTGAATTTAGGCATTATGAAGAGGTCCCGCGCTTATGGTTCTTTTATCCAAGAAATGAGCAATCCCGTTTAGCTCAGTCATTTAGAAATAAGATATATTTTCGAGATCGATTGGCTTTCCGAATGGTTTACATGATATCGTCGAACATCGATGGACGAAAGGATCCGACATCAGCACCGGAGACGACGTGGATATCTCTCTGATCATTTGCACACGTAATCGGTGTCAGCAGCTTCGGCTTTGCCTCGAGGCGGTTTCATGCATCGAATTTGAGCGGGATTGGGAACTGATCGTTGTTGATAATGGATCGACCGATCAGACTTCAAGCGTCGTGCATAATATCGCAAGCACAGCCTTTGTTGCGGTGACCTATGTGAATGAGCAGAGGCCAGGCTTGGCCAATGCTCATAATGCGGGATTGGCGGTAGCGACTGGGGAAGTTGTGGCCTTTACGGATGACGACTGCTACCCAGCAACTGATTTTTTGGAGCAAATTTGGTACGCGTTTGAGGACTCATCTGTCGGCTACGTAACCGGCAGGATCATTCTGCATGATCCTACCGATTATCCGGCGGTGATTAACGAGTGCACTGTTTCGCAAACATTCCCTGCCGGATCATTCGTGCAGGCTGGGCAAGTGCAAGGAGCAAACATGGCCTTTCGCCGTGCAGCCCTTCTTGTTATCGGCGGATTTGACCCGTTGTTCGGCCCGGGAGCCTTATTCAATGCTGAAGATGCCGACGCGGCGGGTCGCATGAGTGCGCTCGGCTGGAAAGGTAGGTATTGCCCCGAGGTCCTCGTTAGACACCACCACGGCCGGAAGGCGAGAGATTTTGCCCCTCTTTGGAAATCCTATGATATCGGGGTCGGAGCGTATCATATGAAAGTCCTGTTGAAAGGTGGGCGTGTGTCATGGTTTATCATGGGCATCTTTGCGGTTTGGCGTCGGATTGGGTGGCACGGTCGTCCCCAGCGTATATTCTGGGAGGCGGTTGGCGGGATGTGGTACGTTTGTGTACTTGCGCTGCAGGCCCTTGAAGCGGTAAGAACCCGCCCGAGAGGAGACTCGGCCTCAGCTAAATTGACAAACAATCGTTTTCCGTGAATGGCCGGAAATGATAAGAAACATAATAGACCTGTGGGAATCAGGGCATATGCCGCGAGACCCTCACATATTGCGAGCAGAATTGTTCTTTGCGCACCGCGTTTGTGAGAGGCAGTTTCTTCTGGAATTGATTCCCAACAACTCGGTTGGGGCAGAACTAGGCGTCTTCACCGGATTGTTCTCATCAATTCTAGCCAGAGATAGGCGGATCACGAAAGTGACGTTTGTCGACCCATGGTGGGAAGCGTTCGGATCGCTCTATCCGGATTGGGGAGCCTATACAGACTACGGGCGGGTCAATACGCGAAAGGCCTATGAAACCGCCAACATCCGAATCGCGCGGGCGGCTCTTCCCAACCGCGTCGTCGAGATTGGCTATTCGTACGACTGGCTGGCAGCCCAACCCGACAAATGCCTCGATTGGGTATATGTAGATTCTACCCACAATTATGAAGGCACAAAGAGAGAACTTGAGTTATTGCAATACAAGATAAGCGATACAGGAATAATATTAGGTGACGACTGGCAAATAGAACGAAGCCATATTCATCATGGCGTGTGCCTCGCGGTTAATGAATTTGTGAAAACGAGCAATTTCGAATTGATCATGGCGGGTAATAGGGGCCAGTGGGCTCTGCGTCATGCACTTGATGGTGCCGCTGCGGAGCGCGCGGCAATGCTGCAAAATTTTGAGACCGTCGATTATGGCTGGCAGCCCTCAACTTGGGAGGCTGGTTCACAAAAATGTTCGCCCGAAAGGAAAAAGCAGGATTGAGACTGTTGCTTCGAATTTTCCAGGATCAACAGCCTGTTTAAAAAGCGCGGGGCGGGCGAACCGTGATCGCGATCTCTGTCATAATTTGCACCCATAATCCGAGAAAAGACTATCTAGATCGTGTCTTGGACAGCCTTCGCGTTCAGACATTGCCACAGGATCAGTGGGAATTGCTCCTGATCGACAACGCATCGGTTGAGCCTATTCTGAATAGATGGGATCTCAGCTGGCATCCAGCGGCCCGACAAATACGAGAGGATGAGCTAGGGCTGGCTTCGGCGCGCCTTCGCGGCATCGCGGAGGCTGGAGGCGGGCTATTGGTTTTCGTTGATGATGACAATGTGCTGGCGCCCAATTTCCTGGCGGAAGCTCAAAGGATCGGCCATGAGTGGCCAATGCTCGCTGTCTGGGGCGGTTCTGTGATACCCGAGTATGAAACGGAGCCACCGAGCCATCTGCGCGAATATCTCCGCGGGATCGCATATGTCGACGTCAAATCGCCGCGATGGAGTAATGTCCTCGGTTCTCCAGGCGTGTGGGTCAATGGGGGCGGCATGTGCTTGCGAGCCGATGTCGCCGCAGCCTACCGGCAGCATTACGACAATTCCGATCTTCGGCTGACAGGCCGTTCTGGTCACGACCTTATCAGCGGAGAAGATAGGGAGATCTGTAATGTGGCTTGCGGCCTCGGCTATGGTGTCGGTTTATTTCCGGAGCTGCTACTCACGCATCTGATACCACGCTGGCGCATAGGAGAACAATACCTAGTGCGATTAATCGAAGGAATTGAGACGTCGCTCATGCTATTAGAATTCAAGTGGAATGGAATCTTGCCAAGAGCGCCATATTCGGGGGTAGAATTGCTTCGTTTATTGAAGCACGTATCAATCCGCCGAGGCGTTGACCGCCGGATGTATATGGCGCGTCGCCGGGCAATGCGCCGCGCTCGAGCCATGATTCGCGAGGTGCTCCAATTGGGGATAGGTTCGAGTTGAGTAAGCCGATTTTCGGCGATGGCCGTCGTTTTGGTTTGAACCAATTCCCGGTAATCTTGGAAATTACACGGACGAAACAGAGGAGACCGCACGGCTTTTTTTCTATCGTGATTCCGTGCTTCAATGCGACCGCGACGCTCGGCTCAACGATCAAAGGCGCGCTCAAGCAGCAAGGTGTGCCGCCCGATCTAGTTGTTGTCGACATTGGCTCGACCGACGATTCCATAGGGATCGGCCGCCCTTTCGAGCCTCGCCTGCAGATGCTCACCGGCCCGGACAGGGGCGCTTCGGCAGCGCGCAACCGCGGCATCGCCGATGCGACGGGCAAGTGGATCGTTTTTCTCGATGTGTATGATCTGCTCGTTTTCGGGACCTCATGCCTGAGACTGGAGACACCGGAGCCCTCCGGTGCCGACATCCTCGTGTGCGATTGGCAAAGTTTCTCGACCGGAGACGGCACGGCCGATGGTGCGGTGACATCGGTCGACTTGGCCACGAAGCGGATGCCGAAACCGGCTGCGCGACGCAATTTGAGTGCCGCCGGCGGCACTCCTTGTATTGACGCAGCCTTTTCGAGAAAATTGGCGGGTTCTCGCGAGGCGCGCGCCTAAAATCGGCGTTCGTCCATCAACAACAGTCCGACTTCAACCCTGAGGCACGTCATCGCCAAGGTCTGATGGATGAAAGTTGGCAGTCAGGGCGGAAAGTGGGGTCTAATCCCTTGCATGGAACCCCGCACCTAATTTGGAAAGCATCCCTCGCCCAGGCGATGAACCGTATCTTACGCCGGTTTGACCTCAAATTGGTCCGTGCCTCCAAGAGAACCTATCACGACGAAATCTGGCGCCCGTTGAGCGATTTGATTGAGCCGCCCCCCGAAGTGCAGGCCGAGCCATTCTCCCCACCGTTTCTGACCGGGCTGCAAGGCAGCCAAATTGCCTCATTGCAGGAGCCGGCGGATTTTGCCGTGGTGATGCCGACTGTGCTACGGCCGACGATCACAGATGCAATCCAGTCGGTTTTCAGTCAGCGGTTTGATGGATCAATTCAAACGCTGATCGGTATCGATGCCGGAACTTGTGAGCTCGCGCGAGTCGAGCAGGTTTGCCGCTCTGTTCCCGACCGTCAGTCTGTCCTTCTCCTTTACCCCGGGTACTCCACATCGCGCCGATACGGCGGTCTGCACGCAGCACGAGATGGTGGCGCGCTTCGAACTGTGCTCAGCTACCTCGCCAACAGCCGATTTGTCGCCTACCTTGACGATGATAACTCGTGGTCGGATGATCACTTAGCCAGCATGCATTCGGTTCTCAGCGCTGGGGCAGAGTGGGCTTTTGCACTTCGCTGGTTCGTCCACCCTCGCTCGCGCCAACCGATCTGTTGGGACGAATGGGAATCGGTCGGCCCTGGCGCGGGGTTTTTTAACGGTTGGGTTGATCCGAACTGTCTCGCCATTGACAAAATCGCCTGCGAGGCGGTGTTGCGCTGGTGGTCGGTTCCCGGACCTAACAGCGTTTTAAAAATGGACGCGGATCGCAACGTATTCCACATTCTCAGCACAAGATTTCGCGGCGCTCCCACTAATCGACACAGTGTCTTTTACATGATTAGCGAAACAGATTCCATGCACTCTTATCGCTTAGATATGATTGGGGCGCAGCGATACCATGCTGCTGGAAAGCTTTGATGAACCATTATTTTATTACTGCAGGCGAGAGTCACGCTGCCAGATAGCAGATGCTGGTTCCACTCAATCTACACAACTGGGATTGCTGCAGAAGGCTGCGTTATTCCGATCCACCGGAGTGTCTCGGTGTAACCGCTCGGTGAGGTCGTCTTGATCCTCGGCGGCCCGCTGGCCGTCGGTGCCAATCCCCTTCGCTCCCCGGCCTGCGCCGGGGGCTCACACACATTAATCGCCAGCATTATTATGCCCTTGCCGCTGCGGCCTAGCGCCGAAGCTCAGCTACCGATTCCTCGAGCGCCTATGTCCCGGTAGCCGAACTCGGCGTTATAGGCGACAACTGTTGGCACGTTGGCACCTCGGGTCGACTGAGCCTTGTTATCGCGGCCTTTGACAATCGGTGATGTGACTGCCCGGAAAGCGGCGATTGGTCATCACCATAAAAAGCCCGCTACCCACTCGTTCCACCCAAACCGTTGGGAAACACGGCCCTTGCGGATCCTGCCCTGGCCCCGGATTGCAAGGTTGAGCGAGGCTGCGCAGGTCCCTGTGTCGCGGAGCCGGTGCGCTCCTCTCAAGGGTGGACGCGAATTTTTGGGTTTCGGGACATGGGATGAGTTTCTAAAGCGAATCCCGCTCGCCGCTCCCATGTGTGAGACGCAAACCCTGGACCGCAAAAGCATTTGCCCTTTTTGGTCAGTAGAAGTATATAGTGTTCAGAGAATTTCATGCAAGAATAACCGACCCGCAGCATGGCGTGTTCTCAAGTCTTGCAGAAAGAATCTGGAGGATCGTTGAAAGAGTTTTTTCAGAGACCTCCCCTACTCTATGGGAAGCGTATTGTTAGAAACGCTATTAGGCGATGGTTAACTCGCTGGCGAAGATCCGCTCACATATCTTGTGGTGCAGCGCTGGGCGACGCGCTCATGTGCACGCCGGCGATCCGAGCCCTGAAGAACGCCAATCCCCGCTGCCGTATTCATTTTTACACTGATTACCCCGATGCGGTACGCGGCTTGTGGTACATAGACGAAGTTTCCCCAACCAAGAAACGCCCGCCAAGAACGATCTGGATGGGTTACGAGGATGAGGTTCCGCAATCGTGCCATTTGGCGCGGATCATGGGAAAGCGACTCGGCGTTTGCGTAAAAGATGTAAGGCCCGATTGTTGCGTTGATCAGAAATTGGTGGAGCAATTAAGGAAGACCTGGCGTGAACTCCGGCGGCCTCGCGTCTTGGCGCAGCGTCGCGCTAGTTTATTTACACCCAACAAAAATTGGCCCGACGAATCGTGGGACACGCTGATCGGCGCGCTGTTAAAAATCGCGACCGTCATCGAAATCGGTGAAAACAGCGAAAGTCACGTACATTTTGCCCGTCCGAACTATATCGATTTGCGCGGGAAAACTGATGTCAAACAACTGGTGGCTTCGATTGCGGCCGCCGATATTCTGGTCGCGCCGGTTTCCGGGCCTGTTCATATTGCGAGCGCCGTTCGTACTCCCGCAGTTGTGATCCTAGGCGGCTACGAACTACCAGAGAACACCGCTTATCCCGGAAATAAAATTCTATACACGCCGATCGAATGCTCGCCTTGCTGGCTTAGAACCCCCTGCCCCATCGACCGCGAATGCCTGCGGCGCATATCACCAGGAAGTGTCCTAAGGGCTATTGAGGAAGTATGGAGAGGCCGATTGCCGGAATTGTCGCTCGTGTCTCAGGATTAGGTGAATCCGCAGAAAGCACAAACAGCCACTGAAAGCGGATGAAGTTTTGAAGCCGATGACGTTTGCACTCAACAAATTGAACTGGATATTTGCGTTAGTCCGTCGCATGTGCGACTTAACGCGTTGGGGTTAGGGCATTTGCTAGGTTTCGTCGATCGTGGCATACACCGGCTCATTCAACGCCGCGATCACAGCGAGCACAGGTCCTTGCGGCGCGGGCCGCGCGGCGGCTTGCCGCAGCCGACCTTGTAGTCTCGCTTTACCTCCGACATCTGTTCTCCTAAGAATGCGCCAGCTACGGCCGCTCCTTGCGGCGGCCGAGCTTGCCCCTAAATATCACCTGAGTGCGATTTAGTCAATTTAATACCCCACTCGTTATGCTGAATTTAGCAAGCTCGGGAGATGGCTTGAATTCGCACTACCGGTCGGCTGCCAAACACCGTAAAGTGCACCAGATTTCCGCGGTCAGCCAGGGTCGCCAAAATCGGACCAACATGCTGATCACAATCAAGTATCCGGCGCCGAGGGGGCGATTTTCGCGCACAAAAACGCGTTTTTCCGCTGTCGGCAGCGGAAGCGGCCGGGCTTAGGCACCGCCGCGAACCGCGGCGATGCGCAGCTGCAGGCTCGGGTCGTCGTGGAGCTTGAGACGAAGGCGCGCCGGCAAACCCGGCGGCCGGGGACGCTCGCTGCCTGGGTTTAGCGGTGGGCCGCGTTAAAGCGGGCGAGGGCGTCGAGGCCGGGGCACAGCTCGGCCTCGTCGAGCCCATTGAGCGGCGTCTCGACGGTGTCGAGATACTCATGCATATCGCCGGAATCGGG
>Ga0306924_10000380_pt1 | contig 36965 bp, 30 predicted proteins | sample sta12Can44000111_FD_203756 | JGI IMG/M metagenome (GOLD analysis project Ga0306924, IMG submission 203756) | Lab enrichment of tropical soil microbial communities from Luquillo Experimental Forest, Puerto Rico - statanox.12C.anox.44.000.111 (v2)... | ecosystem: Environmental > Terrestrial >... | reverse complement strand
TTTTGCCCTGTCAAGGGCGTCTAGGCCGTTGATCGGTCCCAGTGAGACTGGTTTATACCAGAGCTCGTCATGAACCGGCGGTCGGAGCCACTACATGCCTCGTCGGTCTGAGGCAAAGCCTCGTTAACAGGTCCACTGATAATCTGTCCGGCATCTCGCCTCCTGTCATTTTGCTGATTTCGTCAGCTCGTTTGGAGCTACACGTTCATCGAGCGCGAGGCCCCCGACCTCCAGGAAGGGCGATCTTATGGCCCGTTCACACATCGCCGCCATGCCTATTCACTATCGCGCCGGCGGTTGCGACACCCTCCTTTACCGCTTGTTGATGCGCGCCGATGAAAAGCACTGCGCCGACGGTCTCGCCGGGCGGTGTGACCCCCGCGATCGGTGGCCGCAAAAAAATGTGAGTCCACCCCGTATCTGTTCCCGATTGCTGAAATAGTTCAACGGTTAGTCGAGAGATGTGAGGTAGATCTCATAAAACTCGCTTCATCAGAAATATTTATGAGACGAGCATCACCCCTCACGCAGGCGAGGTTGAGTAAATCAAAGCTTACGACGACTTTACTTGAGCCATTCCTACTAATGGGTCACGGCTTGCATAAGATATGACCGGAAATGATCTGCAAACCCCTCTCCCCAGCATGGGAGAGGGGTTATCCTTGCGCTCGGCTGCGTCGCGCAGCAAACTCGTCCGCAGCGGATTTGCTACCGGCGGAGGGAAACATGCGCGTCGGATTCATCGGTGTCGGCATGATGGGCAAGGGCATGGCGGCCAATCTTCAGAAGGCCGGACACGACCTGGTCGTGCATGATCTCTCCCGCGCGGCGGCCGAGCCGTTTCTCGCCAAAGGGGCGGTGTGGGCCAATTCGCCCAGAGAGGTCGGCGCGCAGACCGAGATCGTCTTCACCTCGCTGCCGGTGCCGGCCGATGTCGAGCAGGTGGCGCTCGGCGCCAACGGGCTGATCGAGGGCATGCGCCCCGACACCGCCTTCTTCGACATGTCGACCAACTCGGTGGCGACGGTGCGCAAGATCAACGCCGTCTTTGCCGAGAAAAACCTCTATATGCTGGATTCGCCGGTCAGCGGCGGCGTCTCCGGTGCGGCCAGCGGCAGGATGGCGATCTGGGTCGGCGGCGACGAGCAGATCTTCAACCGCCACAAAGCCGTGCTCGACGCGATGGGCGACCAGGCGGCCTATATCGGCCCAATCGGCGCCGGCACGATCGCCAAGCTCGTGCACAACTGCACCAGTGCCGTGCTGGGGGCGGCGCTTGCCGAGGTCTTTACGATGGGTGTCAAGGCCGGGCTCGACCCGGTCGATTTGTGGGCGGCGGTGCGCCAGGGTGCGACCGGCCGGTCGCGCACCTTCGACCGGCTCGGCGACCGGTTTTTGCAAGGCAAGCACGACCCGGCCGACTTCGCCTTGCGCCTGTTGCACAAGGATGTCGGGCTCGCGGTCGGTCTCGGGCGCGAGGTCGGGGTGCCGATGCGCCTTGCCAATCTGGCTTATGAGGAATTGACCGAAGCCATGAACCGCGGCTGGGGTGCGCGCAACAGCAGCGTCGGCCAGCTGCTGCAGGTCGAACGGGCCGGTATCGAGCCCCTCGTCGCCGATCCCAAGCGCATCGCCGCGGTCCTCGACGCTGACAAGCCGAAATAAGCCGCGTCCGGCGAGCGCTTCTACACGGGCTATTCCGAACCGGAAACCCACCTCCCCTAATACCGCCCGAGCTCACGGGTCTGATCGATCTACGAAAGGCCCCGCCTTTCCGGGCCGGCGCTCTGCTTGCGCTGGAGGCTCATCCCCCTTGTTTCCTGAGGCGCTACCGCTGACGTATTTGTGGAGGACGCTCGCGATCAGGCTTTGATACGGAAGCCCTTCTTCCGCAGCGCGCCGTTTGAGCATCTCGAGATCCGCGGTCGACAGGCGAATGTTAATCCGCGCACCCTTCCCGCAGGTAGCGTCTGGCTGCCTGGACTGCAGTCTGCTTCGCCGCTTGCTGGTCCTTCACGGGCCTGAATTCGCCGCTCTCATATGCGGTGATCAGGTCCTTTTCCTCGTCATCATGAAATCCGCGCCGTCTCATGCGGGCTCTCCTTTCCTGCGTTTCCTGGTCGCCCTTGCGGCTCGGATAGATCGTTTTGAGAAACAGAATCAGGCCTTCCCTGACCACTGGCACGACATGCACATAACCATCCACGTCAACCTCGTACAGGAGCTGGTTCGGGTACCGAAGAGCATGTGCCTTATTATCGGCCGAGCTCGCGGGTTTGACCGATCGAGGAGGGTTACCCTTTCGGGAGCGATCAGGGCTCGACTTTTTGCCAGGTCGAGTCGGGATCGAAGCGGCTGATCTGCGGGGCTATCTTGGCGGTCTGCGGCCCTAGGTTTTTTTGATAGACCACGCCGTCATGGTTGACCATGAACGTCATCACCCCGGAATCGCCATAACGCGCCGGCCAGGCGACGAGCCCGAAGCCGCCGATCATCCGGCCGTTGACAATGAAATCGGCGGCACCCCCCGGCGCGTTCGGGCCTTGGCTGGTCAGCACTTTGTAGAAATAGCCGTGATAGGGGCTCGGCTCCTCCGCCTTCGCCGACCGCCGGTAGCCCGCGGCGCGCGCGGCGGCCACCAGCGGGCCGAGCGGGCTCTGCGGCTCTCCCTCCTGAGAGGGCCAGTAGAGACCGTCCATCTTTCCAGGATTGCTTAGAATGCGCTGGGCGTATTCCGGCGTACCACTGCGCTGCCGCTGCAGCTCGGCGTAGTCGCCCTGGGCATCCATGTAGGCGAGCATCGTCTGGATCGTCGACAGCTCGTTCTCGCCGATGCGGCGGTCGAGGATCTCCTCCTTTCCGGCCGCGGTGTCGAAGCGCCAGCGATCGCCGACTTTCTTCAACGGGATCGGGAACGGCCAGTCATCTTTGCCAATGACCAGGGTCAATGTGTCGCCCGAGCCATCGAAATGATAGCTATCCTCGGCAACCGCGACGAACCGCTCGCGCGCATTCTGGTCGGCAACCGGGTCGCCCGAATTCAAAATCGGCTCGAAGCTCGGGCCGAAGACCTTGACCAGATCGGACAGATTGCTCGACTTCAGGTCCTCGACGACTGCCTTCAACGCCTCGTCGGGGGTCTCGAAGCTCTTCTGCTCGACCGATGCCGGGGCGGCGATCGCAGTTTGGGTCCAGTGATCGGTCGTGAAATTTGTGTTCAGAACCAGTCCGGCCAGAACAAGAAGAGTTCGGATGGTCACCAACGAGCCGGACATCGGTGTGCTTCGCCGGCGGTCGAGAGCGTCAGCGTCTGCCACGTCCGCCTCCGCCGCCACGTGCTCCACCGCCACCGCGGAAACCGCCGCCACCTCCGCCACCGGCGCGCTGAACGCCGCCACCTCCGCCGCGCTGGAAGCTGCCGCCGCCCCGCTGAAAATTACCACCGCCGCGCTGGAAGTTGCCCGCAAATTGCTGCCGGCTCGCAGCGCCGCGCTGGGAGAAAGCTCGGGCTTGAGCTCCATTGCCGGGATTGAAGGCCGAGCGCTGTGCGGCAAAGTTGCCACGCCCGCCGGCTCCCGCGCCTTGTCCCAGACCCTGGGACCGGCCAGCCTGTCCCCCTGCCCGTGCTTGCAGACCTTGGCCGCCGCCCCGGTTCTCCCCGATGCGACCCTGTCCGGCGGGGCGTGTTGCTACGCGGGGTTGTCCCGCGCGGCCTGCTCCGCCCGCAAGCTGACCCCCTCCTCGCCCGGCCCCGGCACCGCCGCCGCGCCCTTCAAAGCCCCGGTAGTCCCGCCGGGCTGCGGCGCCGGCAGGCTCGCGCCCGAAGCGCTGACGGGTTGCCGCATCGCGATAGGCGACACCCTGGCGGTGCGCCGCGTTGTGCTGCCAGGTGTTGCCGGTGATGGCGGTGCGATTGGCATTGATGCTGTTGAACCGATTGGCGTTGATCGAAACGTTGCCGCCGCTCCAGTTGGGGCTGCCCCAGCCCCACAGCGATCCGGCAATGGCGACCCCCGCGCCAAAGGCGAGGCCGGTGGCCATCCCGGCGGCAACGCCGTAGCCGACGGGAGGAGGAAACGCATATGGCGGATAGCTCGGATAGGGCCAGCTGCCATAGGCGGTCGCCGGGTCGTAAGAGGGCACGTAGACGACCTGCGGATCGGCAGGAGCGATCGAGATCGTCTGGTCCTCGGTCACCGGTGCCATGGTTATCGGCTCGCCGGCCGGTGGTCCCTGTAGGCCCGGCGCGGCGACGGCCGCCCGGGGTGCTACCGTCACGCTCTGCTGCGGTGTCGATTTCAGCGTGCCGGCGGCGGCGGCTTTGCGGCGCAGGCTCTGCACCGCAGCTAGACAATCGGCCTCCTGGCTCAGAAAGGCGTCGCCGAGCTTTTGCGTCCAGTCGAGCTTGTCCGACATCATCTTGAGGACGCTCGGAAACGGCACCAGCGACTTGACGCTGGCGTCCCAGGTCTGCCCTTCCAGCGCCTTTACCAGGGCATCACCTTTGAGCGCCGCATTCTTTGGGTCTGCGACCCAGCGAGCCGCCAACACGATCTCCAGCGGATAAGTGGCGGCGGTCAGGATCTGAGCGATCAGCTCGTCCGGGTAGAGAGCGATCGGCGCCAGGATCTGGTTTAGCTCCTCGGGTGTGAAAGGCGATGCGCTGGGCTGCTCTAAGGGTTGAGCAGCTGCCGGCGGCGCCGGCGCCGGGTTCGGCTGTGCTGGTTGCTGACCCACCGCCGCCCGCGTCAGTAGCAGACCGAGGACGACGACGACTGCGGCAACTACTCGAAATGCGGCGCGCACCATATCTTCGCCCAAACCGGAGCTTGGCGGTGATGGTTAGGCGGAGGCGCGTGGAGGCGTCCCGCGCGACCGCGTGGCCTGGAAATGCGGGATGATCTCTTCGCCGAAAAGGCGAATGGTGTGGAGCACCTCCTCGTGCGTTGCCGGCCCGACGGCGCACAATAAAATGGCTTCCTCGATGCCCAAGGCCTCGTAGAGCTCGAGAAACCGGATGCAGTCCTCGGGCGTGCCGACGCAGAATTTCGTGCCCTGCTCACGCACCTCCCGCGGCGTGGGCTCGCCCTGATGCGGCCCGCTGGCGAGGCGCTGGTCGCGGGCGTAATAGCCCTGATAATCGGGCGGCACGGCGGCCGGATCATAGTCGCGCCACACCAAGCGGGCGCGTTCGCGCTGCTGCTCGATGTACCAGCCGACGAGCTCGGTGCCGCGCCGGGCCACGACCTGCGGATCCTCGTGGCAGTAGCCCGCCGTCATCAGCGCGGCGCGGGGAGCGGGCCCAGCGCCATTGCCCGGGGCCGTACGCAGCGCGTCCTGATAAAGTACCATCAGCTGACGAACGCGATCCGGGCCCCCTTCGCTACCGAACAGCCCTCCCATCCCGAGACTGCCGGTCAGACGCGCCGTCTCGTCGCTGCCGCACGCCGACCACAGCGGCGGGTGAGGGTGCTGCAGCGGCTTTGGCAGGACCTCGCGGCGCGGGATCTGGTAGTAGGTCCCGTCATACGCGATTTCCTCTTGAGTCCAGATGCGCGGCAATACATCGGCGAATTCCTGCCACATGCCGCGGGTGTCGCGCAGGTCGGTTCCGTACGGGGTCAGCTGGTAGGGATAGCCGGTGCGGCCGAGGCCGACATCAACGCGTCCACGGCTCAGGATGTCGAGCGTCGCCATGCGCTGCGCGATATGCAGAGGGTGATGGATCGGGGCGAGTACCACGCCGACGCCCAGGCGAATCGTGCGGGTGCGCTGACTGACCGCCGCCAAGGTGAGGTCCGGGGCGCTGTTGTGCGACCACACTGGGCGGAAGTGATGCTCGGAAAACCACACGCTCTCAAAGCCCTGTTGCTCGGCGTACGGGATCTGCTCCAGTGCTTCATAGATGCGTTGCGATTCACTGGCTGGAGTCCAAGGTTTGGGGACTTGGATCTGGTAGAACAGGCCAATTCTCATCAGATTGTCTCCTGCGGCCGGCGCGCGGCAATGATGTGCCAGTGCCAGGAACCGGGCTTGCGGTGCTGCTGCTGTTTGAGGAAGAGCAATTCAAAGCCGGTGCATCGGCCGTTCCTTATCGCAGACGCAATAATACGTCGGGGGCTCGCCCGGTCTCGCGCATGACCGCGAGACCGGTGGCGCTGCCGTCGATCGCTTCGACCGCCAGCCCGTGTTCGACGAGAAACAGCGAGTACCGGCCGACACGGCAGCCGAGATCGAGCGCCGTGTGCCTTTAGCAATAATGCCCTAATGTCGGGATCGGGATCGAGCCAATCCGCGCGGCCCTCGGCCGTCGACCATCTTTTGTCCCGGGCTTCGATCGCGGTCGTGAATGCCGTCGCCATCGCCGTTCCTCCTGATAGCCGACTGGCGGCGCTGCGCTACCAATTCCCGATGGTTTGCCCGTTACATGCCACCACCGCCACCACCGCCACCGCCGTCAGCACCACCGCGCATATCCGCCCCGCTGTCATGCGAATAGGGAGCGTATTTCGTCTGTCCTTGCTCCGTTGTCGCCAAGCCACAGCCGCCGAGCGCGAACATGACGAGCACGGCTGCGAGCGATCTTCGGAGCTTCATCGCCACTCCCCCTTTAGGGGTCTGCCGCGCAACAGCAATCGCGAGGACGCGCGGCCCTGTCACACGACCGGCGAGCGGCCGCCGTCGACGTTGATCGCGCAGCCCGTCACATACGAGGCGGCGTCGGAAACCAGGAAACAGGCAATGTTGGCGAACTCCTCGGCCCGGCCCATGCGGCCCAACGGCACCGGCCGCCCGGCTTGCGCGATGAAGTCTTCGAGCGAGACGTTGGCGCCCTCGCGGCGATGACGGCGGACGATCTGGTCGCTGACGATGACGCCGACATGCAGCGAGTTGACCAGCACATTGTAGGGCGCACCTTCGCCGGACAGCACCTTGGAGAACGCCATTTGCGCCGCCCGGCTGACCGAGGTCGGCGCGCTGTTGGCACCCGGCGCCTTGGCGCCGATATTGAGGACATTGATGATCCTGCCCCAGCGGCGCTGCTTCATCTGCGGAAAGACCAGTCGAGCGAGGCCGACCTGCGCGAAGAGCTTGAGATCGAGGTCGGCCTGCCACATCTCGTCGGTCACTTCCTCGGAGGGTCCGCTGGTCGCCTGCCCAGCATTGTTGACGAGGATGTCGATCTTGCCGAGCTCGGACATAACCTGCTCATAGGCCCGGCGGATGTCGGCCGCCTTGGACACGTCGGCGCTGACCGTCGCGACCTTGCCCTTGGCACCCGCCTGGATCTGCTGCTTGGCTTCGGCGAGCGTCTCGGGAGTGCGTGCCAGGATCGCCACATCCGCCCCGGAGGCGGCGAATCTCTGCGCCATCGCGAGGCCCAGCCCCTTGCTGCCGCCGGTGACCACGGCGCTCTTTCCGTCCAGTCGAATGTCCATGTCGGGCCTCCTTCCCCAAGGGTTGTGAATGGTGACGACCGTCACTTGGCCGTCAGCCGATCGATCTCCCGCATGTCCTCTTCTGTCAATGCCCAACCGGCCGCGCGGACATTCTGTTCGACCTGTTCGGGCTTGGTGGCGCCGGCGATGACGCTCACCACCTGGGGGCGTCCCGCGAGCCAGCTGACGGCCAGCTCCAGGAGCGTGTGGCCGCGCTCGATAGCGAGACCCTCGAGCCGTTCGACGATCGCCCAGTTATCGTCGGTCAGATAGCGGTTGGCCGCCCGCTGCATATAGGTCAGTCGCGCGCCTTCGGGCAGCGGCACATCGCGCTTGTATTTGCCGGTCAGCAGACCGTTGGCGAGCGGGGCAAACGGGATCAGGCCCAGATCGTAGGCTCGCAACATCGGCATCATCTCGCGATCGAGCCGGCGCGCCAGCAAGCTGTACTCCTCCTGGCACGAGACGAAGTGGTGGAGGCCGTGATACTTGGCCGTCCACTGGGCCTCGACGACCTGCCAGGCCGAGAGTGTCGAGCAGCCGGTATAGCGGACCTTGCCCTGCCGGACGAGGTCGTCGAGCGCGCGCATGGTCTCCTCGATCGGCGTCAGCGGATCGGGCTGGTGCTGCTGGTAGAGGTCGATCCAGTCGGTCTTGAGGCGCCTGAGGCTGGCCTCGACTTCCGCCATCACGTAGCTGCGGGAGGCGCCCTGAAAGCGACCCGAGGCGTCCATCGGGCGGGCGAATTTGGTCGCCAGTACGATGTCCTTGCGGCGATCGCCGAGGATCTCACCGAGGCACGCCTCGGAGCTGCCGCGCGGGTCGCCATAGGTGTCGGCTTCGTCGAAGAACGTGATGCCGAGGTCTAACGCCTTGTGGACGACCTTGCGGGTCGCTTCGAGATCGATCCGGCCGCCGAAATTGTTGCAGCCGAGACCGACCACCGAAACGCGGAGGCCCGACTTCCCGAGATTGCGCTGTTCCATCCGTTCCCCGCTCGGATCAGTCGGCGAAGCACGCGAAAATTTCGTCGAGGGCGGTCAGCTGATTTCCGTTGACCGAGTTGGGGACGAGCACCGGGGTGTTGAGGCCGGCGGCGTACCACGCGTCGAGCTGGTCGCGCACCTTCGCCGCCGGGCCGTAGAGCGTGTTGTCGGCGACCCAGCGGTCGGTCAGGTATTTTGGAATATCATCGCGGCGGTTCTCGGCGAGGGCCTGTTCGACCGCTCGCATCTCCGCGCCGTAGCCGGCTTCCTTCCAGTAATTGCGGTAGTTCGGCAGCAGCGTGTAGCGCACCAGCCGGCGGCGATGCAGCACCAGTGCCGCGCCTTCGTCGTCGGTGATGCAGACCGGCAGCATATTCCCGATCAGAAAATCCGGGCCCCTGCGCTTGGCTGGCGGGACCGCGGTCAGAGACTGCGCCAGGTGCGACAGGCTGGCGTTGGCAAACAGCACGCCGTCGGCGATCTCGGCGGCGAGTGCCACCATCCGCTTGCGCAATGCGGCGAGCACGATCGGCGGCAACGCGCCGATGCCCTCATAGGATCTGAGCTTCTCGACGAAGGCGCGGGTATCGGCCAGAGGCTTGCCCGGGGTGATGCCGAGCCGCTGGTGGGTTGGGCCGTGGGCGACGCCGATCCCGAAGCGGAAGCGCCCGCCCGAGACCTCGTGGATGTAGGTGGCACCCGCCGCGAACTCCTCCGGCGTCTGGGCATAGATCGGCGCTATCGCGGTGCCGAACCGGATATGCTCGGTGGCCACGGCCAAGCCGGTGCATTGCGCCATGTTGCCATAACGGCTCGGCATGTAGATGCCGGAGAAGCCGCGTCGCTCGATCTCGCGGGCGATGTCCAGGGTCTGCCGCCGCCGCCCGGGCACGGCGACGAGGCTGATGGCAGGCCGAGGCTGGGACATCGCCAGCTACTCCGCGGCTGCCCGCACTTGCACCGAGTTGGGGCCGTAGCGCTCGCGGAAGGGTGCGGTATCGATCTCTTCAAGCTCGATCTCGCGGCTCAGGACCTGCCGCTTCCAGGCCTGCTGCGCGGGCTCGTGGGCGTGGAATTCGGGCATCACTTCGCGGGCGAACAGCTCGAGGCTCTCGCAGATGTGCTCGTGGGTGTTCTTGCCGGCCTGGTTTAAGAGGATGACCTGGTCGATGTGCGAGGTCTCGAACCGCCTGAGCTTTCTGCGCAACGTCTCGGGCGAGCCGATCAGCCCGCCGGAGAGCGCGCGGGCGAGCCCGTCGGGGTTCTCGCGCTTCCACTTCTCGTACTCGTCCCACAGATTGACCGTGCCGGGGTCCGGCCGTTTGCGCAACGCGCTCTGGCCATAGAAACGCAGCGCGAATTGGAAAAACGGGATGCCGTCGGCGCGGCGCCGCGCCTCCTCGTCGGTCTCGGCGCACATAAAATAGCTGGTCAATGCGATGTTCGGGTTGGCCACGTAGTCTGTCAGCTTGTCGAGTCGCTTGGTGAATGCGTTGTAATAGGCGTGCACCCAGGCATAGGCGGCATCGGCGCTCAGGAACTGAAAGGCGAGAGCGCCCAAGCCGCGGCGGCCGGCCATCTCGATCGTGTCGAGCTGCGAGCAGGCGACCCACAGAGGCGGATGAGGCTTTTGCAACGGCTTCGGCACGACGTTGCGCAACGGGAAGTCGAAGTGGGTCCCGTGGTATTCGCAGCCGCCGTCCTTGAACATCGGGATCACCGCGCGCACCGCGTCCTCCCAGACCGCACGCTTTTCCTCGAAGCTGCGGTCGAACGGTTCGAGTTCGGTGATGCTCGCACTCTCGCCCATACCGAATTCGACGCGGCCGCGGCTCACTAGGTCGAGGGCGGCGATCCGCTCGGCGACGCGGGCCGGGTGGACCGTGGTCAGCTGCATGATGCCGTGCGCGAGACGGATCTGCCGGGTGCGCTGGCTCGCTGCGGCGAGGAACACCTCGGGTGCGGGCGAGTGCGAATACTCCTCGAGGAAGTGGTGCTCGACTTCCCAGGCGAAGTCGTAGCCGAGCCGGTCGGCGAGCTCCACCTGATCGAGCGCGTTTTGATAGAGCCTGAACTCGCCCTCAGGCTGCCAGGGCCGTGGCAATTGCAGCTCATAGAATATGCCGAACTTCATCCTCTCCTCCCGGCTCAGGCGACCCAGCCAATGGCGCGGCGCAGAAAGTTGTAACTGAGGGCGGTAAAGGCGGCGCGCTCGGCGTTGTCCTTACCGTAGCCGTGCCCGCCCGCGGCGGGCTCGTAAAAGTAGGCTTCATAGCCCATCGCCTGCAACTTTGCCGCCATCTTGCGGGCATGGCCGGGATGCACCCGGTCGTCGCGCCGGCTCGTCGCGATCAGGATCGGCGGGTGGGGCCGGCCCGGGACCGCCGTGTGATAGGCCGAGATCCCGGCGAGAAACGCCCAATCTGCAGGATCGTCGGGGTCGCCGTATTCGGCGATCCAGCTCGCGCCGGCGTGCAATCTCGCGTAGCGGCGCATGTCGACCAGCGGGATCGTGCAGAAGAGCGCGCCGAACCGTTCGGGATAACGGGTCAGCATGTTGGTGATCAGAATGCCGCCGTTCGATCCGCCTTCGGCCGCGACGCGGCCGGGGCGGGTCACGCCGCGGCGCACGAGGTCGGCCGCGACGGCGGCGAAATCGTCATGCGAGAGCCGCTTCTTTTCGCGGCGTCCTGCCTCGTGCCACGCGGTGCCGAACTCGCCGCCGCCGCGGATACTGGCGACGACCCCGGTGCCGCCGCGTTCGAGCCACAGCTTGCCGACCGAGGCGTGGTAGTAGGGCAGCTGCGAGATGCCGAACCCCCCATAGCCCGAGAGATGCACCGGCGCCTCGCCGGTCTCGCCTGTTGGGCCGACCTGGACGTAGGGGATCCGCGTGCCGTCCTCGGAGACCGCCTCGTGGCGGGTCACGACCAGGCCGGCGGGGTCGAAGGCCTGCGGCGCGCGCTTTAACAGCTGCGGTGGCGCGAGCGGCGGGACCAGAAACAGCGAGGGCGGCGTCAGCGGGTCCTGCGCGCTGGCCAAGAGGTCGCCGGTCGACTCCTCTTCGCGAATGTCGAGCGACCAGACATCGGCGACGCCGATATCCGGCAGTCCGCCGATGCGCTCGCGCACCCAGCCGGTCTCGGACGGTGTCAGCACTTCGAAAATCGGCTTCAGGTCGTCGAGGATCGACAAAACGAGCCGGCCGCAATTCCAGAAGAACCCTTGCAATGCGCGGCGCTCGGCCGGCTCGAACAGCCTCGTAAAATGGCGGTCTCCGGCGAGAAAAGCGTTGAAGGAAATCCCGAGGACGGTGTCGGGCGGATGGGTCTCGCCGCCCACCGTCCACGGGGTCCGCCGTTTTGCTGCGAGCCAGCCGCGATGCCAAGCGACCGAGGCATCGGTCGGAACATCGATCCGGGTCTTCGGGCCGGTACGGTCGCCGATCCAGACCATCGCATCGAAGAAGCCGATCCTCTCGACAAATTCCAGCCGCTCGTCCGTAGCCTCACGGTCGACATCGGCCCAGACCGCCATGCATTCGGGCTGCGTCTCGAAGATGACCGGCGCCTTGAGCGGGTCGCTTCCGCGTCGCCACAGCCGCACGCTGCGCGCATAACCCGAGTGGGTGGCCATACCCTCGCCCAATGCCGAGGATAGCAACAGGGTGTCATGATCGAGCCAAGCCGCCCCGCCCTTGGCCTCCGGCAGCATGAAGCCGCCAGTAACAAAATCACCAGCTGCCAAGTCGAATTCGCGCAGCACCACCGCATCGGCGCCGCCGCGCGACAGCATCAGCATGGCGCGGTCGTGTGTGCCGGGGATCGTCGAGGCCCCGCTCCACGTCCAGTCCTCGCCCTCCCTGGCCGCCAGCGCGTCGAGGTCGAGCAGGATGGCCCATTCCGGCTGCTCGCTGCGGTAGCTGTGGAGGGTTGTTGTGCGCCACAGGCCGCGGGGGTGCGTCGCGTCCTTCCAGAAGTTGAAGACCCTTGTGCCGCGCCTTCCGATGAGCGGGATGTTGTCGGGTCGATCGAAGATCGCCGCGAGGGTGTCGCGATCGGCCGCGAAGCGAGAGTCGCCGAAGCCCGCCACCGTCGCCGCATTCTGTGCTTCAACCCAGGCGAGAGCGCGCTCGCCGTCTATTTCTTCGAGCCACAGATAAGGGTCGTCGTCGGGTGCCTCTAAGGTCGGGCGCGGGTCTGGGACGGGCATGGGGACCCATCGCTCTCGGGCTTGTTCTCTCGCCAACTCCTCGCGGCAGACCTTGTCCAAAGGCGACAGATCGTCATGCGCCACCCTCCAGAGCACGTCCGAGGCAACGCGCTCATACTCGTGCCGCAAGATATTGCCGATGCCGGCCACCTTCGACCATGGAACTTCTGGGTGCCGGGCTTTTAACTCGTCGCTCAGATGACGGCTGGCCTCGGAGATGATTTCAAGGCCTCGTTCCATCAGCCAACGCTTGCGCCAGTCGGCCTCAAAAGCATCGAGTGTGACGCCTGCCGTTTCGTTGCGGATGTGCCCGATGGCCTCGACGATATCGGAGAGCCGCAGTACGACAGACGCCACTAAAACACTCGCACCGCCAGAGCCTCGATCCGTCCCCGCAAAACCGGGTGCAAACTGGCCCGCGTCATGATCTCGGCCTTGCAACCGAGAATCCTGGCAGTGAATTCTTTCACATCCATCAGTTGGAAAAGATCGAGCTTGCCCCTTTCGTGATCGAAGAAAAGATCGACGTCCGAGTCGTCCCTCGCTTCGTCGCGCGCGGTCGAGCCGAACAGGTAAAGATGCTCGACGCCAAGTTGCTTCAGCTCGGGCTCATGCTGCTTGAGCTTAGCGATGGCGACGCTCCGTTTCATGGGTATTAAGTAGCGCGCAAGCACCGGCTTCGAAAGCCCGGCAGAGCCGGGATGTGACGGCGCTACGGCCCGCGGCGCACGAGGCGGCCGGGTTTGGCGCCGGTGTGCTCGCCGCGCTCAAAGACCGGGATCCCCGCGACCAAGGTCGTCTCGTAGCCCTCCGCCCGCTGCACCAGGCGCTTGCCGCCGGCCGGGAGGTCGTGCACGACCTCGGGCGCATGCAGGCGCAATCTCGCGAAGTCGATCAGGTTGATGTCGGCGCGCTTGCCGGGCACCAGCCGCCCGCGGTCGTGGAAGCCGAAAAAATCCGCAGTCTCGCTGGTCTGGCGCTTGACTACATATTCGAGCGGCAGGCCCGGGCCGCGCTTCCGGTCGCGACCCCAATGGGTCAGCATGTAGGTCGGCGCGCTGGCATCGACGATCATCGCGACATGCGCTCCGCCATCGCCGAGACCGAGCAACGTCGCCGGATCGGTCAGCATCTCGCGGATCGGCTCGTGGTCGTCGCGGGTGTAGCCGGTCACCGGGAAGAACAGGAAATTCCCGGCATCGGCAGCCAGATAGTCATAGGCGACCTCGTCCGGCGCGCGGCCCTCGCGCGCCGCGATCGCGGCGACGCTGGTCTCGGCGCGCGGCTCGTAATCGGGTGGGGCACCCATCAAGACATCCGGTCCCACCGAGCGGCGACCAGCTGCACGAGCGGCCCAAAGCGGCTCAGCAGAGCCGGCGACGGCCAGTCGTCGAGGATTGCCCGGCGCACCGCCGGATCGCGCAGCCGTGCGAGCCGCTCGGCGAGCGGCAAGCCCTCCACTGGCTTATAGCGCTCGCGGATCGCGAACGGGTTCAGCGAGGTGGCGACGCCGAGAATCACCCCGACCGGGCGCCCCGCGACCTGTGCGGTCACCGAGGCACCTGCGTCGCGCGCGATATGGACGGCAGCCATGATACGCCGCCAGCGCGGCGGATCGGTCGGCCGGTCAGTCAACAGAAACCAGATCGGCCGCCTGGTCTCCTTACCGAGCCGCGTGATCCAGGCGAACTCGGCTTCTTCGTCCTCGAAATCGCTGTTCATGTCAAAGGTGCCGGCGCCCGCCGCGCCCAGACCCCGGCCGATCCCGGTCAACTCGTCCATCTCGGCGAAGCGGCCTGGCACCATCTCGCCCGACGTCGTCTTGTGGGCGTTGGTCCGCGCGGTCGTAAAGCCAAAGGCGCCGGCGCGTACCGCCTCCTCGGTCAACCGGCGCATCTCAGCGATGTCGTCAGCGGTCGCCGCCTCGCGGCGGATCGCGCGCTCGCCCATCACATAGACGCGCAGCGGGTGATGCGGGATCTGTGCCGCCACATTGCGCCGAGCGATCTCGGTGTCGCGATTCGCCGCTCGGTCCTGCCCGCAGAAAGGCGAGAACCGACTGGGTGGCGTCGACCGCCCGCAAACGCGCGGTTTGCGCTCTCGCTCGAGACCCTCGAATGGATGGCCACCTGTAGTCGGCTAGATTGAAGGGGATGGTTCCGGGGGGCGATGTCGATGGACGCCGAGGCAATTCTGCACGAACTGACCCACGCCGCGGGTCTTCCAATAGAGGCGTTGCAAGCTGCCTCTGCGCAACGCACCGAACTGCTTCCGAAGTTCCTTGGGGTGATCGACGACTACCTCGGCCTGGAGCCGGCTGCGCGAGCAAACTCGACGCCGATCTTTTTCATCTTTCATCTGCTCGGCGAGTGGCGTGAAAAGGCCGCCTACAGACCGCTGGCGCGCCTGCTGCGGTGTTCGGCTGATGAAGCCGACGTGATCTTCGGCGACGCGACGGCCGAGACCAGCCACCGTATCATGGCTGGGGTGTTTGATGGCAACCCTCAGCCGCTCTACGACATTATTCTGGATCCCCATGCCGAGGAGTTTATCCGGTCTCGCATGTGCGAGGCTCTTGCCATGATCACCTTGCGCGGAGAACTCGACCGGAATCTCGTCGGGCCCTTTCTCCGCGACGCCTTCAACGAACTGCAGCCGCAGCGGCACTGCTACGTCTGGTACGGCTGGCAAAGCGCGATTGCCATGCTCGGCCTTGGCGAGTTGAAGGTTCTGGTCAAGCGGGCCTTCGACCGCGGTTTCATCGGCCGGCACCTGCTCGGCTTCGATGATTTCGAAGACGATCTGCGACGCGGCATCAAGCAGCCTGGCGAAACGTGGCGGCCCGGCGACGATGAGTTTGCGCTTTTTGGGAACACTGTCGAGGAATTGTCCGGATGGCACTGCTTCGCAGAGCGGCACAGCGAGAACGGGGAGGAGTGGCAGCAACTGGATGAGTTTGATCGCATCCCCAGCGAGCCGCACCGTAACCCGTTCAAAGGCATCGGCCGAAACGACCCCTGCCCTTGCGGCAGCGGAAAGAAGTTCAAGAAGTGCTGCCTGCAGTGATCAGAAAGTTACGCAACGGGAAGCAATAACCGCTGAGCCGCTGCTCTAAGCGCCGCTGGCAATGCGGCTGGTCGTCTCGCGTCGAGATCGAGCTGGACCCCGAACTGGCTGAGCCGAGCGAATTCGCGGCCGTCGACGGGGTCGGACATTCGATGCAAGAAGCGGATAGATGAATTGCCGAGATGCACGATGCCCGTTTCGACCAGAACCGGGCTTCCCAGCCGCGGCAACCCCATTACGTGTAAGGCGAGCTCGAATGTCGAGTAGCCTCGGCGCTCGGCCTCGAGGTACGAAGCCGTCGCGCCAATCGCCGCCAGCGCCTGGACGCAGCCGGCGGTGAATCGGTGGACAAAGGCAGCGAGCGCGAAATTTTCATCCGGTTCGAGATCCATAGGCTTGACGCGATCGCGCGCCGTCGGAATGAACCGTTCGAAGGTGCTCGGCTCGGGCCGACGCTCGACGGCGGGACCCGGCCAGGGCACAAGACGTCGGCCGATCGCCTCGTGGACTTCGCGCGGCGATCTCGCGGCGGCGATGTCGAGCGTCTCCTCGACCCAGGCGGTGACTTCGCCATTCGCCGAGTCGACAAACTGATGACCGAGGCGAAGTAAGGCTCCGTCGAGCGCGATCGGTGCGCTGAGAATATGAAAGCTGGCACCGGCGCGCAGCTCGCGCACAAACCGGACGTCGACGCGGCCGACCGATTGCGACGCGCTGAAGCCCAGGCTCCCAGCCATCATCGCCGCGGCATCCGAAAGGCGATCGAAATAATAGGCGATCGTAAAATGCTCGGTGAGGTCGCACTCCCAGGGCGAAACGATGCCGCGCCAGGTCTCCGTCCAACCTTCCATTACGCGCGCTCCCGCGTGGCACGGTCCCATCGGCCGAGATCGGCTGCTGCTTCATAGGTGCTCTGCAAGAATTCGAGGAGGAGATCGTCCGGCGCGGTGGCTTGCCGGACGGCCTCATAGGGCAGCAGAAACTCGCCGAAAGTGCTGTTATAGGAAGCCGCGGCGGGTGCCACCGCGGCCTGCGCAAACCCGGCCGGCTCGGGATAGGCGTAGGCGTAGAAGACAGGGTCGGAGAGGCCGGCGACGCCGGGCCAGAAGCCGGCGCTGCTGACTTCGTGTGAATAGGCCTCGCGTGTCACCTTGTCGGCGACGTTGGGGGCACCCGGATGCACCGGCGCCCGCCGGCCCGAAAACCGGGTCACCGCCAGATCGAAGCTGCCCCAGAAGAAATGAACCGGGCTGACCTTGCCCAAAAAGCGTGCGCGGAACGCGGTCAACACCCGGTCGGCTTGGATTAGAACGCGCCAGAAGCGGTTGGCGAACTCGGCGTCATAGGCGGCATGCTGATGATCGTCCTCGAACCGGATCGGATGCTCGATCTCGCAGGGCATGGTCCAGATCCGCACATCGAGACCGAGCGAGCGCATTCGGGTCATCAGCTCGGCATAGAAGTCGGCGACCGACCGCGGCCGCAAGCCAAAGCACTCGCGGCTGCCGTCATCGACGCTGATCCGCAGGCTGTGCTCGATAAAGTCGAGATCGATCTGGAAGGTGCGTGCACCGTGGGGGATCGGCGAGGTGGTGAGACCACTGCTGGTAACGTAGAGCGGCACTTGCCACCAGTGGTTGGTCATCGGCGCCTGGGCCAGGCGGATCTTGCCGATGATCTGCGTGCACATGTGGAGCGTGGTGCGGGTATCCTCCCAAGCCACCGGTGGCAAGGTCGGCCAATCCTCCGCGCGCGATGGGGAGCGGCTCGGCATGACGGCTGTCTCCTCGGTCGTCCGCCCAGTTTATGATGGTAGTCCCCGGGGTCGGCGTCTACAGGGGTAGAGGCATTCGCACATAGTTCTTCACGCCGAAGGGGATGGTAGTGTAAGCCAAGGTGTGCGGTGCCGACATTTCGGTCGGCCCGCGAAAGCGTGCCCGTGCGATTTCAGGAGCGAACATGCCCAGTCTGAGCTTTGCCGCACCAACGAGCGTCGACGAGGCCGTCAAAATCTTGGCCGGCGCTTCCGGTATGGCCAAGGTGCTGGCCGGCGGGACTGATCTGCTGGTGCAGCTGCGGTCGGGTCGAACCCGTCCTGAGCTGATCGTTGATACCAAGAGAATTCCCGAACTGATCGGCATCCGCGAGACCGCCGACGGCTTTGTCATCGGCGCTTCGACGCCGGGGGTCATGATCTATGAGAACGAGGCGCTGACCCGAGCCTGGCCGGGGATCGTCGAAGGAATGGATCTGATCGGCTCGGAGCAGATCCAGGGACGCGCCTCGTTCGCGGGCAATTTGTGCAACGCCTCTCCGGCTGCCGACAGCGTGCCGGCGCTGATCGCAGCGCGCGCGACCGCGGTCATCGCCGGCCCCAACGGTAGGCGCCAGGCGCCGGTCGAGGCGATCGTCACAGGGCCAGGACAGACCTCGCTCCAGAAGGGCGAGTTCATCGTCGAGTTTCATGTGCCAAAACCAAAGCCACATCAGTCGGACGCCTATCTGCGCTTTATTCCGCGGACGGAAATGGACATCGCCGTCGTCGGCTGTGGGGTCAATGTCACGCTCGATGGGAACGGTGTGTGCACCGACGCCCGCGTTGTGCTCGGGGCGGTAGCGCCGACGCAGGTCATCGCGGAAGAGGCGGAGAAAGCGCTGATCGGGCACCGGCTCGATGATGACACCCTCTCGAAGCTCGATGCCGCCGCCGGTCGCGCCTGCCAGCCGATCAACGACAAGCGCGGCACGATCGAATACCGGGTCAAGGTCGCCGGCGTCCTGGCACGACGCGCGGCCGCGATCGCCTTTGAACGCGCCGCTCAGCGCTAGGAGACCTCCCATGGCCAAAACTCACGTATCGACCATCATCAACGGCGAGCCCGTTGAGTTCCTCTGCGAGCCGCAGCAGACCTTGCTCGACGTGCTGCGCGACGAGCTCAACCTGACGGGCAGCAAGGAAGGCTGCAGCTCGGGCGATTGCGGCGCCTGCACCGTCATCTGCGACGGCAAGATCGTCTGCTCGTGTCTGATGCTCGGCGCCGAGGCCGAAGGCCGCGGCATCACGACGGTCGAGGGCATTGCCCAAGGCGATCACCTGCACCCGGTGCAGCAGAAGTTCCTCGAGCACGCCGCGCTGCAATGCGGGTTCTGCACGCCGGGGTTCATCGTCGCGGCGAAGGCGTTGCTCGACGAGAATTTGAACCCGACCGAGGAAGAGACCCGCTATTGGCTTGCCGGCAATCTTTGCCGGTGCACCGGCTACGACAAGATCATCCGAGCGGTACTCGACGCCGCCGCGGTCATGCGGGGCGAGAATCCTCCATCCCCCGCCGCATAAGCCAAAGGCAGCGATTTAGGAGCGATGAGGACCTTACCCGGTAATAGTCCGGCAAACGTCACCCCAGGGTAGCCGGCCCCAGTCTAGCCGGGAATCTTCGGTTTCTGGATTCCGGTTTTCGCGGGGATGACGAGCAGAGGAGCGTTGGGATGAGCTATCTAGAAAAAGAGTCGCTGAAGATCGTCGGCACTCGTCCGATCCGACCTGACGGGGTCGACAAGGTCACCGGGCGGGCAAATTTTGGCGCTGACATGAAAATGCCCGGTATGTTGTGGGGCAAGATTAAGCGCAGCCCGCACGCTCATGCGCGGATCGTCTCGATCAACACCGACAAGGCGATGGAACTACCCGGCGTCAAGGCCGTCACGACGCGGGCCGACTTCCCGGACATCCCACCGGAGAAGCGCTCGATTGGCGCCATGCCGCATAATCTGTGGGATCTCTCGCGCAACTGCATGGCTAAGGGCAAAGCGCTCTACGAGGGTCATGCGGTCGCGGCGGTTGCGGCGACTTCGCCGGCGATCGCCGAGCAAGCGCTCGATCTGATCGAGGTCGAGTACGAGGTATTATCGCATGTCATGGAGGTCGAGGCGGCAATGGCAGCCGATGCGCCGTTGCTGCATGACGACATTTTTACCTCCGGGGTTGACCCCAAACCGGCCAAACCATCGAACGTCTCGAAGATGGTTCGCTTTGCCAAGGGCGACGTCGAGGCGGGGTTCGCTGAAGCCGACGTCGTGATCGAGCGGCGCTACACGACAAAACCCGTCCACCAGGCCTATATCGAGCCGCATGCCTGCGTCGTCTCGGTGGCACCGGACGGGCAGACCACCATTTGGAGCTCGAGTCAGGGCCAGTTCATGGTCCGCGCCTACACCTCGCGGATCGTCGGCGCGGAGGACAGCGCCAGCATCCGCGCGATCCCGGCCGAGATCGGCGGCGGGTTTGGCGGCAAGACGATCATCTATCTCGAGCCGGTCGCCTACATTCTGTCGAAAAAGTCGGGCCGGCCGGTCAAGATCGTGATGAGCCGCGAAGAGGTGTTCCGGGCGACCGGCCCGACCTCGGGTGCCGTCGTCGAAGTCAAGATCGGCGCCAAAAGAGATGGGCGGATCACCGCCGCAAAGAGCGTGCTCAAATACCAGTCGGGCGCGTTTCCCGGCTCGCCTGTCCAGCAGGGCTGCATCTGCGGGCTCGCGGTTTACGACCTGCCGAACGCCGAAACAATCGGCTACGACGTTCTCTCCAATCGTCCCAAGGTCGCCGCATACCGCGCCCCGGGCGCGCCGATCGGGTCCTTCGGGGTCGAAAGCTGCATCGACGAGCTGGCGCACGAACTCGGCATCGATCCGCTCAAGATGCGCGAGATCAACGGCGCCAAGGACGGCACCAAGGCGACGCACGGCCCGACCTGGAACAACATCGGCTATATGAAGACGGTCGAGGCCGCCAAGGCGCACCCGCAATTAAGTGTGCCGCTCGGGCCCAACCAGGGGCGCGGCATTGCCTCGGGCTATTGGCACAATGCCGGCGGAGAGTCGAGTGCCGCGTGCCACGTCAACGAGGACGGCACGGTTTCGTTAACCGAAGGCCATCCCGACATCGGGGGCTCGCGCGCCTCGATGGCGATGATGGTGGCCGAAGTGCTCGGCATTCCGTTCGAAAGGGTCCGTCCGGTCGTCGGCGACACCACGGCAATCGGTTACAGCGCCTCGACCGGCGGCAGCCGGGTGACCTTTGCCGGCGGCATGGCGGTGACACAATCGGCGCAAAAGGTCGTCGAGGAACTAAAGAAACGCGCGGCGATCATCTGGGACATCAGCCCCGAGGCGGTCGAGTGGAAGGAAGGGAAAGCCTTCCCGGCCGGTGCCAATGCCGGCAGCTTCGAGCCGCTCGATCTGGCCGCGATCGCCGCCAAAGCGGCGCGCACCGGCGGACCGATCAGCGCCGAGGTGCAAATCAACGCGCAAGGCCAAGCACCGGGCTTCACGACCCATGTCTGCGATGTCGAGGTCGACAAGGAGACCGGCCACGTCAAGATCCTGCGCTACGTGGCGATCCAGGATGTCGGCCGGGCGATCCACCCTTCCTATGTCGAAGGGCAGATGCAGGGCGGTGTGGCACAAGGGGTTGGCTGGGCGTTGAGCGAGGAATACATCTACGACAAGGATGGGCGGTTGGAGAACCCCGGCTTCCTCGATTACCGTGTGCCGGTCGCCTCGGACATGCCGATGATCGACACGGTCTTGATCGAGGTGCCGAACCCACGCCATCCGTTCGGCGCGCGCGGCTGCGGCGAGGTGCCAATCATCCCGCCGATGGCGGCGGTCGCCAACGCGATCGCGGACGCGACCGGGATCCGTCTACGCGATCTGCCGATGTCGCCGCCGCGGCTGTTGGCCGCGCTCGACCAATCGGAGCCGATGCGCGCCGCGGCCGAATAGGTAACCGCCCCTCAGCCGCCGCCTCTGACCGCGTTCCCCCACCCTTCCCTCCCCCGCAAGCGGCGGAGGGCTAGGGAGGGGGCGGGGAGAGACAGGTGAGGGGCTCACCGGAGTGAGAACGTCATGACGTACATGCCCAAGGAATTACAGAAGGTCGTCGGCACCCGCCCGATCCGCCCGGACGGGGTCGACAAGGTCACCGGAAAGGCCAATTTCGGCGCCGACATGGTCATGCCGGGGATGCTGTGGGGCAAAGTCAAACGCAGCCCGCACGCCCACGCCCGCATCATGTCGATCAATACCGAGAAGGCACGGGCCTTGCCCGGCGTCAAGGCGGTGGTGACGTGGGAGGACTTCCCGCCGATCCCGTCGGAGGAAGCCTTTGTCGGCGAGGGGCCGATGAACTTCCGCGACCTGTCGCGCAACTGCATGGCGCGCGACAAGGTGCTCTACGACGGCCACGCGGTGGCTGCCGTCGCCGCGACCTCGCCGGCGATCGCCGAGGAGGCCTGCGAGCTGATCGAGGTCAGCTATCACGTATTGCCGCACGTCATCGACGTCGAAGAGGCGATGAAGCCCGACGCGCCGTTATTGCATGACGACCTGTTCACCCAGGGCGTCGACCCCAAACCGACGCATCCCTCGAATGTCGCCAAACAGATCGGGTTTACCAAGGGCGACATCGACGCCGGGTTCCGCGAGGCTGATGTCACGATCGAGCGGCGCTACTCCAACGCACCGGTGCATCAGGCCTATATCGAGCCGCATGCCTGTGTGGTGTCGGTCGCCGCCGATGGCCAGACCACGATCTGGAGCTCAAGCCAGGGCCAGTTCATGGTCCGGGCTTATTGCGCCAAATTGCTCGGCATCGACATCTCGCAGATCCGCGCGATCCCGGCCGAGATCGGCGGCGGGTTTGGCGGCAAGACCCTGATCTATCTCGAACCCTTGGCCTTGGCGATGTCGAAGAAAACCGGCCGGCCGGTCAAGATGGTGATGAGCCGCGAGGAGGTGTTCCGCGGCACCGGGCCGGCGGCGGGTGCGGTCATCGAGGTCAGGCTCGGCGCCAAGAAGGATGGCACGCTGACCGCGGCCGAGGCCGTGCTCAAATACCAGGCTGGCGCCTTCCCTGGCTCGCCGGTGGGGCCGGGCTGCATGTGCGCGTTTGCGATGTACGACATCCCAAACGCCAAGGTCACCGGCTACGATGTCGTCAGCAATCGCCCCAAGGTCGCCGCCTATCGCGCGCCCGGTGCGCCGAACTCGTCTTATGGGGTCGAGAGCTGCCTCGACGAGCTCGCCGATCAGCTCGGCATCGACCCCTTGGCGTTGCGCGAGAAGAATGCTGCCAAGGACGGTGTCAAGGCATTGCACGGCCCGACCTGGCAGAACATCGGCTATGCCGCGACCGTCGAAGCCGCCAAGAACCATCCGCACATGAAGGAGCCACTCGGCCCCAATCAGGGTCGCGGCGTCGCCTCCGGCTTCTGGTTCAACATCGGCGGCGAGTCGAGTGCCGCTTGCCACATCAACGAGGACGGCACGGCGGTGGTCGCCGTCGGTACGCCCGATATCGGCGGATCGCGCGCCTCGATGGCGATTATGGCGGCCGAGATCCTCGGCATCCCGGTCGAGCGGGTGCGCCCGATCGTCGCCGACACGAGCTCGATCGGGTTTTCGTTCCTAACCGGCGGCAGCCGCGTCACCTTTGCGACCGGCATGGCGACCACACAAGCCGCCGAGAAGGTCGTCGAGGAGCTCAAGAAACGCGCCGCGATGATCTGGGACATCAGCCCCGACGCGGTCGAATGGAAGGATGGCAAGGCTTGGCCGGCCGGGGCCAACGCCGGCAGCTTCGAGCCGCTGCCGCTCGCCGAGATCGCACTCAAATCGGGGCGGACCGGCGGGCCGATCACCGTCGAGGTGTCGGTCAACGCGCAGGGCGCCGGCCCCGGCTTTGCGACGCATATTTGTGACGTCGAGGTCGACAAGGAGACCGGCTACGTCAAGATCTTGCGCTACACCGCGGTGCAGGATGTCGGCCGCGCGATCCATCCTTCCTATGTCGAGGGCCAGATCCAGGGTGGCGTGACCCAGGGCATCGGCTGGGCCTTGAACGAGGAGTACATCTACGACAAGGACGGGCGGCTCGAAAATCCGGGCTTTCTCGACTACCGCGTCCCGGTTGCCCCCGACGTGCCGATGATCGATACGGTCATGGTCGAGAACGCCAACCCGCGTCACCCGTTTGGCGCCCGCGGTGTCGGCGAGGTGCCGATCGTACCGCCGATGGCAGCGGTCGCCAACGCGATCAACGACGCGATCGGGGTCAGGATGCGCGACCTGCCGATGTCGCCGCCCCGGCTGCGCGCGGCGATCGACAAGAACGGCGGGGCTAAGTGAAACAATCGATCTCTATGCGAGCGACCCCCTCACCCTTCCCTCTCCCTTATTGGGGGAGAGGGTTGCGCATGGTTGGCGAGCGCAGCCGAGCCGCACCCGCAGCTGGGTGAGGGGGAAATTGGCTGGAAAGCCCTAACGATGCCACGTGTCGTCATCTCAGGCCAGGCGGCCCGCCGGTTCACCGGCGGGCTGTCCGAGCTCGATGTCGAGGCAACCAATTTCCGCCGCCTCGTCCTCGAACTCGAACGGCGCTATCCCGGCCTCGGCCATCAGGTCGAGGAGGGGATGGCGGTGGCGATCGACGGCGAGATCTTCCAGGACGCCTATTTGGCGGCGTTCAACCCCGACAGCGAGATCTACCTGATCCCCAAAATCGGCGGCGGCTGAGCAGCCATGCAGAAAGTTCGCGAACCAGACGTCGACGAACTCTTCGAAATGGCGAACCTGTTTCCGCGCACAACCGGGCTGCCAATGACGGTATGGGTCAGTCCGCGCGGCAACGCCCGCCACGACGTCCGGATCAAGGTCAACATGACCCACGGCGACCAGATGAACATCGCCAACACGGCGGTCGTCGGGGTTCGCCCGACACCGCATGTCATCGCTGGGCATTTGTCGCCGGATGAGCAGCGCGCGGTGTTCGAATGGGTGTCGCTCAACACCGCCGTGATCGTCGAATATTGGGACGGCCGGATCGACACGATCGAGCTAGGCCAGCTGTTGAGACCGCTACCGTAGCGACAATCTGGGGTTCCGTCCGTACCGTAAGTCTTCCCTGACCCGGTCAGCCGCAAGCTCTTCGACCCCTGTAAAAGCGCGAAAACAGGGCGAATAATCGATTCGGCCGCCGGATTCGCCCGGCTTTTATTCTATAAATCTATCTGAATCAGTAAGTTACGATCCAATCTACGATGCAGACGAACAGGGTGGATTCGCCGCCGATCACGGGGCGGAATCGGTCTATCAGGGGAGTAGCAGGGTGGGCGCCCGGTCGCCCGCTCCGTGGCTTCCAACTGAGGCATTGACAATTACCTTATTTCTATATTGACAATAATAGCAAACAATCATATATAAGACAAAACTCCGCCCCGGCAAGCCCGCAATCGATGTCAGACACCGGCTGATCCTCGCGGGCTGAGCGCGCTACTCCTCCGGCATCCCGGCTTTGCGCAGGCCGGTGATAAAGTACTGTTCGAACCGGTCGTGCAGCGGCGGTGTGTTCCACTCGGAGTTCTCCCTAACCTTGGCGATCGTCCCGAACCGATCGTCATTGCGCCGCTTTAGCCCTTCGCGGGTTTCGCCGAGCTCGGCGGCCGCGCGCGTCAGATCGGCTTTGAGACCGTAGGCGGCCGCAAGCAACGCATGAGGCGGAGGGAACGGCGGATTGGCGCGGCGCGCCTTTTCGAGCCAGAGTATCGCCTCGTCGAGATGCCCTTCGAAAAGATGTACCGTACCCAGTCGCGCATACCAAAGATAGAGGTACGGATCGCGCGGGCTGAGGCGGATCGCCTTCTCCAACACGGGATCGCCTCGTCCGGCGCGCCGGTCCAGAATTTGCACCAGGCGAGATGGGCGAGCACGTTGACGGCGTTGGGGTTGGCGGCGAGCACGATCTCGTATTCGGGGATGGCGTCGGCAAAACGCGCGACGCGTTCCTCGGCATTCAACCCGAACGGTCCTTGCGCGACCGCCCGCAGCAACTGGCCCTTGACATAATGCAGGAACGGGTTGCCCGGTGATGCTGCCAATGCGGGCGCGAGCAATGCCTCGGCGCGTTTGATGTCCTCGGCGGGGGAGTCGCTCATCCCGTCGAGTGCGCGACCGGCCAGACCGGCCGCCAACCGGCCCTGCGCGTCGATCGACCGGGGCTCCACCGCCAAGGCGCGTTCGAAAAGCCCGACCGCCTCAGTCTTGCTTTCACGGGTCGGCGGCTTCGCGTCCGCCGCTCGTCCCCGAAGAATGTATTCGAGCGAATCAGGGTTGTCGCTCGGCCGCGCCGCCTCGACGGCGACCAGCTCCAGGTTGAGCGCCACCGCGATCCGGCTGGTCACGTCGCCCTGCAGAGCGAACAAATCGCCCATGGGACGGTCGAACCGCTCCGCATATAAATGGGTACCGGTTTCAGCGTCGATCAGCTGGGTGGTGACGCGGACCTGATCCCCCGAGCGCTGGACACTCCCTTCCAGCAGGTAGCGCACGGCCAATTCGCGTCCGATCTGCTTCGCGTCGACCGGCTTGTTCTTGTAGGTGAACGCGGTGTTGCGGGCGATCACCAGCATGTTGGGGAGCCGCGACAGATCGGTCGTCAAATCCTCGGTGATGCCGTCGGCGAAATATTGCTGATCGGGGTCGTTGCTGAGATTGGCGAAGGGCAGCACGACGATCGACAGATGCGGCGCGGGTTGTGGCGCCGACACAGCTGTCGGTGCGCTCGCTGGTTGGGGACGCGACGCCGGCCATAGCCACCAGGCAACGCCGGCAATTATCAACACCACTGCAGCGGCCCCCGAAACCATCACCGGTGTCACGCGGCGGCGCGGCGTGGAGGCGCGCGAAACGCCGGCTGCCGGCAGGCCGACGACGGTCTCGGGAGACAACGCATAGGCACGGACTGGGCGGGCGATGTTCTTGACAAACTGCTCGCCGAGATCGTCGAGCGCGTATGGCAACTTGTCGTGGATCTGGTCGCGCACGGTGTGCGAGATACACACCCCACCAGGCTCGGCGAGCGCTTCCAGCCGTGCCGCGACATTGACGCCGTCGCCAAAGATGTCGTCGCCATCGGCGATCACGTCGCCGAGATTGACGCCGATGCGCAACCGGATGCGCCGCTCCTCGGGCAGCTCGGGCTCACGGTCGAGCATGCCGCGCTGCACCTCGGCGGCGCAGCGCACCGCGTCGACGACACTCGGAAATTCCGCCAGCAGCCCGTCGCCGGTGGTCTTGACGATGCGGCCCCCGTGTTCTGCGATCTTCGGATCGATCAACTGCCGGCGATGCGCCTTGAGGCGTTCGAGCGTGCCTTCCTCGTCCGCCCCCATCAGTCGCGAGTAGCCCGCCACATCGGTAGCGAGGATCGCGGCAAGATGGCGAGTCGAGGCCATTACTCCTCCGGCATGCCAGCCTTGCGCAGGCCGGCAAGAAGGACGCCTTCGAAGCGATCACGGAGGGCCGGCGTATTCAGGGGTCCGTTTTCCCTGACGCGGGCGATTGTGGAATATTTATCGGATCCGACCAGCCTTTGCGCTTCGGCGAGCTCGGCGGCGGCGCGGTCCAGCTCGCCTTTCAGGCCATAGGCGCAGGCGAGGTACCAGCGTGCGCCAGAATACCTCGGGTCTGCGCGACGCGCCTTTTCGAGCCAAGGGATCGCCTGGTCGGGGTGCGAGTAAAACAAATGCACAAGCCCAATCTGGGCATATCTAAAAGCAATCGAGGGATCGCGGGGGCTGAGGCGAATGGCCTGCTCTTGGAGCTCTATTGCCTCGGCGTCGGAACCGCCCGTCAGGAACTTGCAGTAGCCGAGAGCGGCAGCCACGCCGGCGTTGCGATATACCGCGAGCACCTTTTCATATTCGGGAATGGCGTCTTCGCATCGGCGTTGGTTCGCCAGTAAATCGGCCCTGGCGATATCAGCAACGGGGTATTCGGGGGATGACGCAAGGGCTTGCTCGATCAGTACTTCTGCGCGGTTGAAATCGGCGCGCCCATCGTCGGGCGCAGCTCCCCCCTCTTGTCCATGAAGCACGAGCGCCAGGGCCAGCCGGCTCCGCGCCTCGACAGACCGGGGGTCGAGCGCCAACGCACGCTCGAAGAGACCGATTGCGGCGCTCTCGCGCGGATTGCCCTTGGCTAATGCTGCGCGGCCCTTGAAGATGTAATCCATCGCATTGGGATTGTCGGTCGGCCGGGCGGCCTCCGCCCTCATCAGCTCGAGGTTGAGGGCATTCGCGATCCGGCTCGTAATCTCGCTTTGCAGCGCGAACAGATCACCGATGTCGCGATCGAATCGCTCCGCCCATAGATGTGCGCCGGTTTCGGCATCGATCAGTTGAGCGTTGACGCGGACCTGATTACCCGAGCGCTGGACACTTCCTTCCAGCACATACCGCACCCCGAGCTCGCGACCGATCTGCCTGGTTTCGACCGGCTTATTCCTATAAGTGAAAGCGCTGTTCCGTGAGATCACGAACATGCCGGGAATCCGCGACAAATCGGTCGTCAGATCCTCGGTGATGCCGTCGGCAAAATATTGCTGGTCGGGATCGTTGCCCAGATTGGGAAACGGCAATACGACGATCGACAGACGCGGCGCGACGAGAGGTTGCGCGATTGACGTGGCGGCAGCCACCGCCGCTGTCGACGCGGGCTTCGTCGCCGGCCAGAACCACCACCCGCCAGCGGCGACGAGGAGTACCCCGACGACGGCCCCAGCGATTGCAGCAGGGGCGGTGCGCCGGCGGCGCGGCATCGCAAACGGCACACCCGGTGATCGCGGCGCCGCGTTGGGTTCAGAATGCAATGCGTAGACCCGTACCGGCCGTGCAATGTTTTTGACGCTCTGCTCGCCTAGGTCCTCGAAGGCATAAGGGACCCGGTCGCCAACATGCTCCCGGACTGTGCCAGAGACGCAGATACCCCCGGGCGCAGCTAAGCCTTCCAGCCGTGCCGCAACGTTCACACCGTCGCCGAAGATGTCCTGATCCTCGGCGATCACGTCGCCGAGATTGATGCCGATGCGCAACCGGATTCGCTGCTCGCCCGGTAAATCGGGCTCGCGGTCGAGCATGCCGCGCTGCACTTCAGCCGCACACCGCACGGCATCGACGACGCTGGCAAATTCGGCCAGCAGGCCGTCTCCGGTGGTCTTGACGATACGGCCGTGGTATTCGGCGATCTTCGGATCGAGCAGCTCGCGGCGGAACGTCTTGAGGCGTTCGAGCGTGCCTTCCTCGTCCGCCCCCATCAGTCGCGAGTAGCCCGCCACATCGGCAGCGAGGATCGCGGCAAGATGGCGAGTCGAGGCCATTACTCCTCCGGCAGTCCGGCCTTGCGCAGGCCGACAAGAAAGACGCCTTCGAAGCGATCATGGAGGGCCGGCGTATTCAGGGGTCCGTTGGCCCTGACGCGGGCGATTGTGGAATATTTATCGGATCCGGTCAGCCTTTGCGCTTCGGCGAGCTCGGCGGCGGCGCGGTCCAGCTCGCCTTTGAGGCCATAGGCGCAGGCAAGGGCCCAGCGTGGGTTGGCATTACTCGAGTCTGCGCGACGCGCCTTTTCGAGCCAAGGGATCGCCTCGTCGGTGCGCGACTGGAACAAATGAACAAGCCCAATCGCGAAGTATCTAGAAGCAATCGCGGGGTCGCGGGGGCTGAGGCGAATGGCCTGCTCCATGAGTTCTATTGCCTCGGCGTCGGAACCACCCGTCAGGAACTTGCAGTAGCCGAGACCGGAAGCCACGCCGACCGCGCTGCGATCGACCGCGAGCACCTTTTCATATTCGGGAATGGCGTCTTCGCATCGGCGTTGATCCCTCAGTAAATTGGCCTTGGCGAGATGAGCAAGCGGGTATTCGGGGGATGACGCAAGGGTTTGCTCGATCAGTACTTCTGCGCGTTCGAAATCGGCGCGCGCCACGTCGGGCGCCGCCTCTTGTCCATGTTGCACGAGCGCATGGGCCAGCCGGCTCTGTGCCTCGACAGACCGAGGGTCGAGCGCCAACGCGCGCTCGAAGAGATCGATTGCTTTGGCAGCGCTCTTGCCCTTGGCTAATGCTAATGCTGCGCGGCCCTTGAAGATGTAATCCATCGCATTGGGATTGTCGGTCGGCCGGGCGGCCTCCGCCCACATCAGCTCGAGATTGAGGGCATTCGCGATCCGGCTCGTGATCTCGCTTTGCAGCGCGAACAGATCACCGACGTCGCGATCGAATCGCTCCGCCCACAGATGTGCGCCGGTTTCGGCATCGATCAGTTGAGCGTTGACGCGGACCTGATTGCCCGACCGCTGGACACCTCCCTCCAGCACATACCGCACCCCGAGCTCGCGGCCGATCTGCCTCGTGTCGACCAGCTTATTCCTATAGGTGAAAGCACTATTCCGTGAGATCACGAACATGCTCGGAATCCGCGACAGATCGGTCGTCAGATCCTCGGTGATCCCGTCGGCGAAATATTGCTGGTCGGGGTCGTTGCCGAGATTGGCGAACGGCAATGCGACGATCGACAGACGCGGCGCGGGCTGTGGCGCCGACACGGCCGGGGCGCTCGCCGTCGGAGCGCGCGGCGCCGGCCACACCCACCAGGCGACACCGGCAGCGACGACTAGCGCCGCCGCGGCAGCCGCCGAGACCACCGCCGGCCCCACGCGCCCGCGGCGCGGCGTCACAACGCGCGACACGCCGGTTGCCGGCAGACCGACTACCGTTTCCGGAGATAGCGAGTAGGCGCGGACCGGGCGGGCGATATTTTTGACGAACTGCTCGCCGAGGTCGTCGAGACGATAGGGCAATTTGTCGTGGATCTGGTCGCGCACGGTGTGCGACACACACACGCCGCCGGGCTCTGCGAGCGCCTCCAGCCGCGCCGCCACGTTGACTCCGTCGCCGAAAATGTCCTCGCCCTCGACGATGACGTCGCCGAGGTTGACGCCGATGCGAAAGCGCATGCGCTGCTCGTCGGGCAGATCGCGGTCGCGATCGAGCATGCCGCGCTGGATCTCGGCACCACAGCGCACCGCGTCGACGACGCTGCCGAATTCGACTAGCAGCCCGTCACCGGTGGTCTTGACGATGCGGCCGCGATATTCGGCGATCTTCGGGTCGACGAGCTCCCGGCGATGCGCCTGCAACCGGGCGAGTGTGCCCTCCTCGTCCTCTCCCATCAGCCGCGAATAGCCCGCAACATCGGCGGCGAGGATCGCGATCAGGCGACGGGTGACGCCGGTATCCTGTTGCCCGTCGCCTGCCGTTGACGCCGCGCCGGCGTGCTCGACACGGGTTACCGGCGCGACAAACCGGTAGCCGCGCGCGGCGACGGTCTGGATGCAGCTCCCTTCCGCCCGCCCCTCGTCGAGCACCCGCCGCAATGCCGAGATCTGCACCGTCAGGTTGGCGCTTTCGACAACCGTCCGCCCCCAGACGGCGGCCATGATCTCTTCTTTGCTGACGAGATCGCCCGACCGTTCGACCAGCACGCCCAGCACATCGAGAGCCCGCACCCCGATCGGAACCGGGACGAAGACGCCGTGTTCGTCGCGCCGAGACAGGCCTTCGCCATGCCGATCGAAGCGAAATTCCTCGAACAGGAAAATGTCCCCGGTAGCGAGCACGTCCCAGCCCTTAGCTTTCGCTGCGGTCAACCGGTCCACCCCGCTTTGCGTAGGCCTTCGATCATGTGGGCGTGATCTTCCGGCCGATGCCACGGCACGCGCTGGCGGACATACATGTCGAACGCGGACGGCGCGATCGCGATGGCTCTCTGGAGTGCTTCCTTCGCTTCCGCGATCTGACCGATCTGTCCAAGCGCGGCAGCGAGCCAACGATAAGTATTCGGATAATCGGGGTTTGAGCGAATGGCCTGTTTCGCCACTCCGGCAGCGGTCTCGTATTCACGGCAGAAGTAAAAGCCTATTGCCATATGCATCAAACGGCTTGGCAGCATCGACTGGTGCGGGTCCAGCCTAATTCCGGTCTGGAAGGCTACAATCCCGTCTCGAGGCTGCCCGGAGAAGATCAGCGCCGCACCGAGCACCGCATGGGCAAAAGCCAGACTCGGACTGATCGCTAGAGCCTGCCGAGCTTCGGCTACCGCGCCTTCAGAATCGCCTCGCAGCCACAGAATAGATCCGAGGGTTGAATGGGCTTCGGCACCGGCAGGATCGAGCGCGATCGCCCGGCGTGCCAGTGCTTCGGCCGAATTCTGCGCTTCGGTCAGTCTATATGTCTGAAGTACGGTGGCGGCCTGGGTGTGACCCCAAGCAAGACCGCAATATGCGGCAGCAAAGGTCGGGTCGAAATCGATGGCCTGTCGAAAAAACGTTTGCGCGCGGGCGTTGTCGCCCGGGTTGAATTTGTGAAGGTGCCATATACCGCGCTGAAATGCGGTCCATGCGTCGATGCTCTCTGTTGGCTTTCGCATCGCGCGGCGCTGCTCGGCGTCGGCGACGGCCGGGGCAATCGCGATCGTCACCGACTCGGTAATTTCGTCTTGCACTGCGAAGATGTCGGCGAAATCGCGATCGTAGCGGTTGGCCCAAATGTGAACGCCGGTTTCTGCTTCGACCAGTTGGGCGGTGATGCGCAGTCGGTTGCCGGCACTCTGCACGCTGCCTTCGAGCACATAGCGCGCGCCGAGTTCATGACCGACCTGCTTCAGATCGACCGCGCGGCCCTTATAGGTGAAAGACGAGTGCCGGCCGATGACCAGAAGCCAGGGACAGCACGACAGCGCCGTGATGATGTCTTCGGCTATTCCGTCGGCGATAAACTCTTGCGCGGGGCTGCCGCTCATATTGGTGAAAGCCAGAACGGCCACTGAGGGCTTATCGACGATCGAGAGGCGTGCCGCCGAAGGGAATACTTCCGCCTGATCTCGATTAGCGTTCTCTTCCCGGGTCACCGTCGCGACAAAGCGGTAGCCGCGCGCGGCGACGGTCTGAATGCAGCTTCCTTCCGCCCGCCCCTCGTCGAGTACGCGACGGAGGGCGGCGATCTGTACGGTCAGATTGGCATTCTCGACGACCGTCCGTCCCCAGACGGCGGCTATGATCTCCTCTCGCGTGACGAGACTGCCGGACCGTTCGACGAGCACGTTGAGAATATCGAGGGCTCGCAGCCCGATGGATACCGGAACAAAAACGCCGCGTTGATCGCGCCGAGACAGGCCTTCGCCCTGCCGATCGAAGCGAAATTCCTCGAACAGGAAAATGTCCGCGGTGGCGAGCACGCTCGCGTCTCCCGTGTTCCCGCCCCCTTTTTCGGCTCTAGGCGAAGGCTCGCCGATGGGTTTAGACGCGGATCTTGCCGCGATTCAGGAGGATTTGCAGCTTTTTTGCAAAATTTTTATCGCTGGTTTCTAGCCCGGTAACCCTCGCTCTTCGCACTCTTGGCCGTGCGCATGCCGAACGCCGGCATGCGGATGGCGACGGGAGGCTCGTTATGTGGTCGATACCGACACGCGCGCTCGGGTGCGCGCTCTTACTTGCGTCATTGCTAATCCTGCCAACGGCTGTCGATGCAGCGTCCGTGGGGAACCCGTTGTGTCCCGGCGAGGAGGTGTTGTTCAATCCCGGCAACGGCGAAGACATCGTCGTCCCCGACGGGTTCAAAGTCTCGGTCTTCGCCGCGGGCCTGAATTTTCCGACCGGGATCGCGTTTCGCGGCGATTCGCGTCGGTTCGAGGTGTACGTTCTCGAATCCGGAGCCTTTGGCCCCAGCCGGTGTGACAACGGCGTGGCGTGGCAGGGAGCGGGATTGCCGGGCAACCCCTTTACCCCCGACATCCGTGTCTTTGACCGGAGCGCCAAACTGCTGCGCACCCTCGGTAAACCAACCGACGCGGGGAGCCCGAACGCCAATGCTTTTCAGCCGAGTGGTCCGGCTGCCGATATCGCATTCGAGCTGGGGCTCGCAGGGGGGCGGCTGTTCGCAACCGACAACGGGGCCAATGGCGGACGCATTCTAAACGTCGATCCGACGACCGGAAAAGTCACCCAGCTGATCACCGGGCTCCCGGCCGGCCCGACCGGACAGCTTGCGCTTCACGGCGGATGGATCTACTGGGCCGCCGGGTCTACGACCAATAATGGCGTCGTCGACTCCGCTGGAGGGCAGCCCGAGATTCCCTGCCAGGACATCACTCTGAGCCAAAATGTCTTCGATGCCGGGAACGGGAATTTTACCAGCGGCTTCTCCCCTTTCGGGCACACGAACAAAGGGGGGACGATGCCGGCGTTCTTCGATGGAACGACCGGTAAGGTTCGTAAAGGCGTATGCAATGGCGCCGTCTTGCGGGCGCCGTTGGGCAATCTGAGCGCAATCGAGCCGTTCTCGTGGGGTTACCGGGACGGCTACGCCATTCGCTTTGCCCCGGACGATCATCCTTTGGCCGGAGGTCTCCTCGTTGGCGAGGATGGTGAAGATGAAGGGGGTGTGCGACCCTCCAGCAACGCTCCGGAATCACTACATTTGGCTCGCCAGAATCCCGATGGTTCTCCGGACTATCACGGCTGGCCCGATCGCTTCGGCTTCCTGCCGTCGAACCAGGCGGTCTTTAATCCCGTCGGCTCACCTTTCGATGCGCTCTGCGTCTTCGATGCCTCAAACCCGCCCAGCATGTGCACCCCGGCGAGCCTCAAGCAGATCCTGGCCGAAGACGTCCCAACTCGCGATGTGTTGGCGTTCCCGCCGCAACCGATCACCTCGCCTTTGGCGATCGAGGCGACCGCCTCTTCCTTCACCGCGATCGATTTCGCGCCCAACGCCTTTGTCGGCGGACCTGTCCAATCCGGCGCGGCGCTCTACAGCCTCGAAGGGGATTTTGGCTTCGTTGCGGCGAATGCCACTGCGCCGGCCCCCGAAGCCGGGCACGAAGTAAAGCTGATCAACTTCGGACAGCCCGGGGACGCGGACGAAGATGAGCGCGCCGGAAGAAAACCGCTGGTTTTGGCTTTCCAGCGCTTCGCCTACAACAAGACCTTCGAGGGGGCGTTCGTCAGTGGGATTGCCGGGTTCAACCGCCCCACCAACGTCAGGTTCGGGCCCGATGGTTGCGCCTATGTGGCGGATTATGGCGCGCTCCGGGATTTCGGACGGTCGGACCCCGATACCGGCGTCAAGAACCCCGCCGATGGCGCGCTCGTGCAGATCCCGGGCACCGGTGTGATCTGGAAAATCTGCGCGCGGTGAAGCGGCGCGCGGCGATGTTCTGGGACATCAGCCCCGACGCGGTCGAATGGAAGGACGGCAAGGCTTGGCCGGCCGGGGCCAACGCCGGCAGCTTTGAGCCCTTGCCCTTGGCCGAGATCGCGCTCAAATCGGGGCGGACCGGCGGCCCGATCAGCGCCGAGGTATCGGTCAACGCGCAGGTCGTAGTCATCTCGGGCCAAGCCGCCCGCCGGTTCACCGGCGGCGTGACCGAACTCGAGGTGGAGGCGAACAATTTCCGCCGCCTGATCCTCGAGCTCGACAGGCGTTTTCCCGGCCTCGGCCATCAGGTCGACGAGAGCATGGCGGTGGCGATCGACGGCGAGATCTTCCAGGACGCCTACCTTGCGCCGCTCAGGCCCGAGAGCGAGATGATCTACCTGATCCCGAAAATCGGCGGCGGCTGAGGCCTGGTCTTGCTCGCCCCCACCCGAACGGCAGACCAACTCGCCAAGCCGCGGGGGAAACTGGCAATTGCGAGCGGCCTCTAACGTTGACTAGTGGATAAAACGCTTGATACCCGCGCTGGGGGTCCGCAACGGGTGGAAAGCTGCCATTCTCCAGCTATCGGAAGTCGGGCCGTCGCGCCATAATTCCTGCTTACTGCCTAGGGGCGGGGGTGGGAATGAGACGCCGGAATTTCATGACGGTACTCGCCGGCGCGGGAATGTATCCGCTCTGCGCCAGCGCGCAACAGAAGGCGATGCCGGTGATCGGCTTCCTTGGGGGCTTTGCACCCAGCATGAACGCGCAGATTGAGTTGGAGCAGGCTGCTTTCCGCCAGGGACTGAGCGAAACCGGCTTCGTCGAGGGTCAAAACGTAACGATCGAATACCACCGGGGGGAGGGCCATCTCGATCGCCTGCCGGCATTGGCCGCCGACCTCGTCGCCCGCAAGGTCGACGTGATCGTGACCCAGGGCGGCGACCCGGCCACCTCGGCTGCACAGCAGGCGACCTCGACGATCCCGATCCTCTTCCACACCAACAACGACCCGGTTGCAGCCGGCTTCGTCGCCAGTCTCGCCCGGCCGGGCAGAAACTTGACTGGCGTCAGCCTGATGTTTGCTGAGCTGATGCCCAAACGACTCGAGTTGCTGCTGGAGGTGGTTCCGCAGGCTAAAGTGATCGGCCTGCTCGCGAACCCGGACGAGTTGTCTACCGAGCGCGTCCTCGCAAACGTGCAGGAAGCGGCGCGCGCAAAGCGTGTGGATCTCCATATTCTGAAGGCTCTCACAGAAAGCGAAATCGACGGCGCATTCGCGACCCTCGTCCAGCTGCAAGCCGACGGGCTCGTCCTTGGCCCCACCGGCTTCCGGCCCCAGATCGCAGCGCTGGCATTACGCCATTCCGTTCCAGCAATCGCCCCGCAGCGCGACTTTGTCATCTCCGGCGGCCTGCTCAGCTATGGCCCGAGCATTACCGCCGCGTATTACCTGAAGGGGATTTACGCGGGCCGAATCCTTAAGGGCGAGAAAGCCGCCGATCTGCCGGTGCAGCAGCCGACCACATTCGAGCTAGTCGTCAACCTCAAGACCGCTGAGACGCTGGGCTTAAAGGTTCCGCCATCGATCCTCGCCCGCGCGACCGAGGTCATCGAGTGAGACGGCGCGATTTCATGTTGCTTATGGCCGGCGTGAAAGCGGCATGCCGCTCGTCACATCCGCGCAAGAGGCCGAGAAAGTATTCAGGGCCGGCTTCTTGAACGCGGGCGCCAACATCTCGAAGATTCACCCTCTCGGCGACGCCCTCCGGAAGCTGTGATTTTGGTCTGTTGATACCCAACTCGAATGGCAGCTAAGGGGCGACAGCAGTCCATCCTGTATCATGCGGAAATCGGCAGCAGTGGGTGGAGAGCCGTCATTCGGCCCGGTTGCCATATTTGTCGCATACGTGTTCGCACGTATTGCTCGAAGCCATTAAAAGCGCCGCTATCCGACAGTTATCGCACCTCGCTGCCGAACGGTTGGGTCGCGACCCGAGCCGCCTTATGCTGCTCATGGGCGGTCAAATTTCGAGAACCGCACGAGGGAGAGCCGGGGGTGAGATTTCCAACCGGAAGAGGGCGGGGCCACTGTCGCCGACGAAATCATCGAATGAACCGCCGCGAGCTGATCGCTGCTCTCGGCGCAGTGCCACTTGCATGGGCGGCGGGCGC
>Ga0306924_10000377_pt1 | contig 37056 bp, 33 predicted proteins | sample sta12Can44000111_FD_203756 | JGI IMG/M metagenome (GOLD analysis project Ga0306924, IMG submission 203756) | Lab enrichment of tropical soil microbial communities from Luquillo Experimental Forest, Puerto Rico - statanox.12C.anox.44.000.111 (v2)... | ecosystem: Environmental > Terrestrial >... | reverse complement strand
GCCGGCGCGCCGAGACCCGAAGCCGGCGATCATTGAGATAGGCGCCGAAGCCCTTCTCGGCCGCGTACATCTCGTCCCGGGTCGGTTCGTAGACCACACCGGCGACGATCTCCCCGTCGCGCTCGAGAGCGATCGAAATCGAAAAATGGGGAATGCCGTGCAGAAAATTCGTCGTACCGTCGAGCGGATCGACGATCCAGCGGTGCCGCTGGTCCGGTCCCGCCGTCGCCCCGCTCTCCTCTAAGAGCAGGGCATAGCCCGGGCGCGCCCGGGTCAGCTCGGCGCGGAGTATCCGCTCGGCTTTGAGGTCTGCGGTCGAGACAAATTCGCCCGGACCCTTGACCGAGACCTGCAACTGCTCGACCTCCCCGAAGTCGCGGATCAAGCCGCGCGCCGCCTTTAGCGCGGCATTCGCCATCACGTTCAATATCGCCGAGCGCATGACCACGACTGTGGATCCCCGTGCTCCGCGGAATCAGTCCTTGGCCCGCTCGACGTAGCTTCCGTCGGCAGTGCTGATGACGATGCGCGTGCCTGGGCCGATATGCGGCGGGATCATCACACGGCGGCCGTTTTCGAGCTTGCCGGGCTTATAGGAGGACGATGCCGTCTGCCCGCGCACCACCGGATCGGCCTCGACAACTGCCATCACCACGCTGGGCGGCAGCTCGACCGAGAGTGCGACACCTTCATGGAGCATGACGTTGCACACCATGCCGTCGCGCAGAAAATCGGCGGGATCGCCGATCGTCTCGCGCGGGATCGCGATCTGCTCGTAGGTGTCGTTGTCCATGAAGGTCGCTTGGCCGTTCTCCATGAACAGAAACTGCATTTCCTTTTCGTCGAGGCGGACGCGCTCGACCGTCTCCTGGGTGCGAAAGCGCTCGTTGAGCTTCGAGCCGCCGCGCAGGTCGCGCAACTCGACCTGGGCAAAGGCACCGCCCTTGCCGGGCTGTACCAGCTCGCGCTTCAGCACGAGCCACAGCTTGCTCTGGTATTCGAGGACGTTGCCCGGCTTGATGTCGATGGCGTTGATCTTCATGGAAAGGCGTCCCGGCGAGAGGGCTGGATAGAAACTAACATAGGTCGGCGGATCGGCAACAACGAGGGCAGGACGATGCAGGAATGGTGGCGGCCCGATCGCTTTGCAGCGCGGCGCGGGCGGCTCGACCAGCGCGGACGGATCCTCGGCGCCGTCCGCAGCTTCTTCGCCGCACACGGTTACGTCGAGGTCGACACCCCGGCCTTGCAGGTGAGCCCGGGGCTCGAGCCGCATCTCCGAGCGTTCAAGACGCTGCTTCACGACCCGCACGACCGAGCAGCGCAGCGTTACCTGCACACGTCACCCGAGTTCGCGATGAAGAAGCTCTTGGTCGCCGGGATGCCGCGCATCTGGCAGCTCGCCCATGTCTTCCGCGACGGCGAGCGCAGCGCCACCCACCACCCGGAATTCGCGATGCTCGAATGGTACCGGGTCGGCGCCAGCTACCGCGATCTGATGGACGAATGCGCGGCATTGCTCGGCACCTGCCAGGACGCGGCGGGTGTGGAGGCATTCACCTGGCGCGGGCAGACCGCCAACGCGCGGCGGCCGTGGCAACGGCTCAGCGTCGCCGGCGCGTTCCACGAGCATTGCGGCATCGATCTACTGGCGACGGCACCCGACCCGCTCGCACCCGATGTCGAACGCCTCGCCGCCGCGGCGCGCCATCTCGGGATTGCACCTCATCCGGGAGACGATTGGGAGGCGTTTTATTTCCGCATCTTCCTCGAGCGGATCGAGCCCGTTCTCGGCCTCGGCGCGCCGACACTCCTTTATGACTATCCGCTTTCGATGGCGGCACTGTCGCGCCGCAGCCCAAACGACCCGCGCCTCGCTGAGCGCTTTGAGGTCTATGTCTGCGGGCTCGAGCTCGCCAATGCGTTTGGCGAGCTGACCGATGCCGCGGAGCAGCGCCGACGGTTTGTCGCCGACCAGGCGAAGAAGCGGGCGCTCTACGGCGAGACCTATCCGATCGACGAAGAGTTTCTTGCCGCCCTCGAACACGGCCTTCCGCCGTGCGCCGGGATCGCGCTCGGCTTCGACCGCTTGGTGATGGTGGCGACGGGCGCCGAGGACATCGAAGACGTGCTATGGGCGCCAGTTCGGTGACCGACTCATGCCGCGCAAGTTCCCGGTTACCACGGGAATAACCGGGTAAAAAAATATTCTCGATCGCAAAATCGATTCTAAATCTTTTTAAGTTCAAATACTTACGGAGTAATCGCCGGTTCAATAATCGGGAATTCGTTGGTCGCGCAACCGGGAACCCAAATGCGTAACCGGGAATTATCCGGGAATTGGCGAGGAGCCGCGACGACAGGCATCCGGCCGGCGCTCCTTTCGGCCCGGTCAGACCCCATCATGCGCCGTTATTAAGGCGCGGCGAAGGCACCGCCGGCCGGCGTTGACATGAGGGCCGCCTCGCCTAGGGTGAGGTAGAACGCCATCAAAGACAATGAGGAGGCCCAATGAGATCCAGCGAGCTGAGAGAGCTGCAGGCACCGCTCAAGGAGCGCTATCGCGCGGCACCCGAAGCCGCACTCGTGACGTTGCGGGCGCAGGGCCAACTCGGCGCCGAGGGCTTGACCTGCAAGGTCGAAACCGGCCGCGCGCTGGTCGAGGCGGGCCTGCATCCTGCGACCGGCGGCGACGGGCTTAGCGCGTGCTCGGGGGACATGCTGCTCGAGGCGCTGGTGGCCTGTGCCGGCGTCACCTTGCGCGCGGTCGCCACTGCGCTCGAGATCGAGCTGCGCGGCGGCACCGTCAGCGCCGAAGGCGACCTCGATTTCCGCGGCACGCTCGGCGTCAGCCGAGAGGTGCCGGTCGGCTTTCGCGACATTCGCTTGCGCTTCGATCTCGACACCGACGCGCCGGCCGACAATATCGAAAGCCTGATCAAGCTCACCGAGCGCTATTGCGTCGTCTATCAAACCCTGAAGACGCCGGCCAAGCTCGCCCTGTCTGTAAGCACGAAAGCGTAGCTAAAGGGACTTCCGGCGGCGTTCATACGCTACGTGGCGGGAGGTAGTATTTGGCGCGCTGTGTGTCGGTGAGCGGCCGCGGAAGGATCGCCCGCGCCGCCTCGATCAGGGCCTGTTCGCTCGCAAAGACGTGCCACACCCGCACGGAGCCGTCCTCGCCCGCACTGACGACACGTGTCCCGCCCGAGCTGAACGACGCGGCATGCACCCCACCCTTGTGGCCACGGAGGATCAGCGGCTCGCCGGCGCCCTCGGCATGCCAAAGCCGCACGGTGCCGTCATTGCCTGCGGTGACCACCCGCGTCCCGTCCGGGCTGAACGACGCGGCATGCACCCCACCCTTGTGGCCACGGAGGATCAGCGGCTCGCCGGCGCCCTCGGCATGCCAAAGCCGCACCGTGCCGTCCTGGCCGGCGCTGACCACCCGCGTCCCGTTCGGGCTGAACGACGCGGCAAACACCTCACCCTCGTGGCCGCGGAGGATCAGCGGCTCATGAGCACCATCGGCACGCCACAACCGCACCGTGCGGTCCTCGCCGGCGCTGACCACAAGTGTTCCGTCCAGGCTGAACGACGCGGTCCACACCGCACCCGCGTGGCCACAGAGGGTCAGCGGCTCGCCGCTGCCGTCGGCAGGCCACAGCCGCACCGTGCCGTCCTGGCCTGCGCTGACCACCCGCGTGCCACCCGGATTAAACGACGCGGCAAGAACCCAACCCTCGTGGCCGCGGCGGATCAACGGCTCGCCGCTGCCGTCCGCAGGCCAGAGCCGCACGGTGCCGTCCCAGCCCGCGCTGACTACCCGGGTTCTGTCCGGATCGAACGACGCGGCCCATGCTTCACCCTCGTGGCCGCGGAGGATCAGCGGCTCGCTGGTGCCGCCGGCGTGCCACAGCCGCACCGTGCCGTCATTACCTGCGGTGACCACCCGCGTCCCGTCCTGATTGAACGAGGCGGTCCACACCGCACCTTTGTGACCGCGGAGTATCATTGGCTCACCGCTGCCGTCGGCACGCCAGAGCCGCACCGTGCCGTCTCGGCCGGCGCTGACCACCCAGGTCCCGTCCGGGCTGAACGACGCGGTCAACACCGCACCTTTGTGACCGCGGAGTATCATTGGCTCACCGCTGCCGTCGGCACGCCAGAGCCGCACCGTGCGGTCCTCGCCGGTGCTGACCACAAGGGTCCCGTCCGGGCTGAATAATGCGGCCCACACCCGGCCCTCGTGGCCGCTGAGGATCAGCGGTTCGCCTGCGCCATCGGCATGCCACAGCCGCACCGTGCCGTCCTCGCCGGCGCTGACGACGCGCGCACCATCCAAGCTGAACGAAGCGGCCAGTACCGCACGCTCGTGGCCGCGGAGGATCAGCGGCTCACCAGCGCCGTCGGCATGCCACACCTGCACAATGCCGTCTTGGCCGGCGCTGGCCACGAGCGTCCCGTTCGGATTGAATGACGCGGCCCACACCCGGCCCTCGTGGCCGCGGAGGATCAGCGGCTCGCCGCTGCCGTCGGCACGCCGCAGACGCACCGTACCGTCATCGCCGGCGCTGACCACAAGCGCCCCGTCCTGATTGAACGACACGGACCGCACCCAACCTTCGTGGCCGCTGAGGATCAGCGGCTCGCCGCTGCCATCGGCATGCCACAGCCGCACGGTTCCGTCATTACCCCCGCTCGCAACCCGCGTCCCGTCCGGGCTGAATGACGCGGCCAACACCCGGCCTTGCCCGGTCTCGATGACCCACAGCTCGCGAAGCGATCGCCACGCTTCGTGGAGTGTAGAAAGGGCAAGCGAGGTTGCCGGTCGTCGAGATCGGGTTGTCGCCGGCAGGACTTCGAGGCAAAGCGCGATGGCCGTCGCGCAGTCACCTCCTCTGATGCGGGAAGCCGCGCGCTCGGCCACGGCGTTCGCCTCGCGACGCAGGAAATCCTGGTATTCCTCGAAGGAATGCCGCACGAGGTCGGCCTGCGCCTCGTCGAGCAATTCCGGCGCCTCGTCCACGAGCTCGAGCGCGCGCTCGAGCAACCAGCCTTCGAGCTGCGGTGCGCCGCCGGCGCGCAGCCGCTCGACATCTTCCCGAACCACGAGATGCGTGCTGTATGCCGCGACCCACTTTCGGAGGCTTGGCCAAGCCTGCAGCAGAACCTCGTGCGCAAGCTCGACACCCTCGGCCGGGTCGTCGAGCGCCGTCAGCAGCCGGGCGTCGATAAGACGATCGCGAAGCGCGATCAAGATTACGTCGTCGCCGACGTCGGCGGGCGGACAGCGGCGCTTTGCGATCCGGCGCCCACCATCCTCGACGCGAACGAGATGTCGGAAAAGCCACGGGAGCCCCTCGCGTTGCTCCACCGACAGCTTCCGTTCGACCTCCTCCGTGTAGTCTTTGAGAATGGCGCCGAGGGTCGTGGAACCAATGAGGGCCCGCCGCGCCAGATGCTGCCCCTTGCGCCGGGCGTAGAGGCGCTCGAGCGCGAAAGCGAGAAGCGGGAGGGCCCCGGACTCCCCCAGTGCTGCTTCGGCCAGTTCGTCTATCAGCCTTTCCTCGACCGCGATACCGACAAGCCGCGCCGGCTCGCGGATGATCGCGCGTAGCGCGGCCGCGCCCGGCGGATGCAACACGAAGGTGTTGCCGCTGAGCAGCCGAGCCAGGGTCTCGTCGCGGCCGAGTGCGCCCAAGAAATCGGCGCGCAAACTCGCGACAATGCGCACGCGATCCTGCTCGGCAAGAGCCTTTAGAAGCGCGACGAACGGCGCGCGCGAAGCGTCCGCGATGGCGGTCTGCAGCTCCTCGAACTGGTCGATGACAATCAGTAGGCAAGCGCTCGCCGGCTTCTCCTGCAGAATCTCGTCGATCCAACCGGGCTTCGCGAGCTCCTTGGCCGGATCCGCTTGAAACGCCTCGAGGTGAGATGGCGCCAGAAACGGCTCCAGCCTGATGGCGAGCGCGCTAAACGGGTCACCGCCGACGTTACCGAGCCGCACGATCGCGCTCGGCCACTCCGGGAGCGCGGGAACCAGCCCTGCCTTGACCAGCGAGGACTTGCCGCTGCCCGAGACGCCGATCACCGCAACGAACCGCCGGCCTTCCTCGACGACCCAGCGCACGAGCTCGGCGGTCTCGTCCTTACGCCCGAAGAAGATCGGCCCCTCCTTGGGCTGGAACGAACGCAATCCGGGATAAGGGTCGCCGATCCAAGTTGGCCCTGGCTTCTTCATCTGTTGGCGTGTCGGCACGAGACTCGCGTCGCGGATCCGTGTCAGACGCTGATCCAGGTGCTGCCCTAGCTTCCGTTTGAAGTCCTCGATGTCCTTATAATCCTGCACCCCGCGCGGCTTGAGCTCCTCGCGGAAAGCCCTCACCTGATCGCGTTGCGCCAAGACTTCCGGAACGTCGGTGTTGTTAGCAGGTAGTAGCGGCTCACCAAGCCGGAAATAAACCAGCACTTCTCGGTCTGCCTTGAGTGCCTCCTTGATTTCTTGCTCGGTGCCTGACTTGTGGAGAATTTTGCTGGGATCACTTGGGTCGCGCACCGGCGTGCCCATCCGCGCCCAAAGGATCGCGACGACGATATCGGCGTCCTTCGACTGCAAGCGCCGGTCAACCGCCGCCTGCGGCGAGCGATTTGCCGGAAACGCCGTGTCCGAAACCGGGTCGTCGTAGCGGAAGGCGAGGAGTTTCAGTGTCTCCCGGAAGGCTTCGCGCTTGGCGAGCTCCTGCTCGATCAGCTCAGCCGCAACCTCCCGCTCCTCCGCTACATCGCTGGGTGAGGAGATGAAGATCCGCACGAGCCGCGGCGGCAGATCGCTCATGTCACGAGCCGGCATTCCGTATCCGTAGTATTCTACCTCAGCGCGCCGCGACCCGTCTCGTCAATCCAGCGGCGGCGGAACAAAGCCGCCGAACTCGCGCTCGATCAGACCGGCAAAGGCGATTGTCGTGCGGTCCTCGAGATAGCCGCCGATGATTTGCACCCCGATCGGCAGGCCGCTCTCGCTGCGGCCGATTGGTGCCACGGTCGCCGGCAGACCGATCAGGGTCGCGACGCCGATCCAGGCTTTCTGATCGCCATAGGGCACCTTCTTGCCGTCGATATCGAGCTGTCGCGTCCGCTGCGGGGCGTGGTCGTGCGGGAAGGCCGGGGTCGGCATTGGCGGGCACAGCACGACGTCGACATCCTCGAACAGGGCCTGCCAGCGGGCCCGCAGCCCGCCGCGGATGCGGCCTTTGTGCACCCAGTCGACATGGTTCATCGTCAGCCCGCGAAGGTTCGATGCTTCGAGGCTCTGGCTGTCGGCCGACAATGATTTGGCGGCAGTCTCGACCCGCTCGCGGACATCAGGCGGCAGGTCGGCACCGAAGAAGGCGGCGAGCAGCTCGAAATAGATCCTTGTTGTCTGTGCCAGGTCGGGCAATTTCGGGCTCTCGCGCACCTGACAGCCGCGCTGGGCTAACCCTTCGGCGAGATTGTTCAGCATGCTGACGATGCTGCTCGCGCTCGGACAAAGGGGATGCGTGTCGATCACCAGGACGCGGAAATCCTGCAGCTTGTCGTGACGCGGCGGCGGCAACGCCAATTTGTAGCCGATCCCGTCGGACAACTCGTCCGGCCCGGCCAGCACCCCGAGCTCGAGGGCGAGATCGCCGGCACTACGGGCCATCGGCCCCGCCACCGCCAAATCGCCGCGCACCGGTATGGCGGGGGTCTGCGGCGGGCCGGCGCCACGCTGCGGCACCAGATCGAGGCTCGGCTTGTGGGCAGAGACACCGCAGAAATGGGCCGGCGCCCGCAGTGAGCCGCCGATGTCCGAGCCCAATTCCAGCGGCACGAAGCCGGCGGCGAGCGCCGCCGCCGCACCACCCGACGAGCCCCCAGGGGTGCGGCCGAGATCCCACGGGTTGTTGGTCGCGCCGTAGACTTCGTTATAGCTCTGCCAGTCGGTGAGCCGGAGCGGCACGTTGGTCTTGCCGATGATGATCGCCCCGGCCGCCTTCAGCCGAGCTACCGCGAGAGCGTCGGCGTCGGGACGCCAATCCTTGAATTTGGGATCGCCCCAGGTTGTCGGCAGGTCGGCCACGTTGAACTGCTCTTTGACGGTCATCGGCACGCCGAGCAGCGGGCGGCGCTCGCCCCGCGCCAAAGCCGCGTCGGCGGCATCGGCCGCCGGTCGAAATCGCGGACGACGACCGCATTGATCTTTGCATCGAGCGCCTCGATGCGCGCGATCGCCAAATCGAGCAGCTCGCGCGCCGAGGTCTCTCGCTGCGCGAGCGCGGCTACCAGGTCTCCGGCAGAGCGATAGGCTGGTTCGGCCGGATGAGCGACCGCGATGGATGTAGCCGCAGGCAGAGCGCTTGCGGCCGCAGCCGAGCCGGCGGCGACTAAAACCGAGCGACGGCTGGGTTTGGGTATCATGAGCTGGTCTCCGGAATTGTGGCCGAGATCATCAGGCAGAGGCTTGTAGCGTTCATGGCCGATCATCGCCTCCTGTGAGCGCCTCCTCCAGCGCTTCGAGGAACGTTCGGGGCGAGCGCGGGCGGTAAGCTACACCGGCGCCTGGTTGTCTCGAAGAGAGCTTGAAGGGGCTGGAAGGCCCCATTAGGCTGAGTTAACTTCATTAGGACGGGCTGGCCCAACGCCACATGAAATGGGAGGGGAGGAAGTTATGTCGCGTCGCGTTCACTGGATTGCGCCTGTGGTTCTCGGCTTGTTTTTCCTGGTGGCGACACCGCTTAGGGCTGCCGACCCAGATATCGATCGCCTCGTTCAGAGCCCGGTCGGGAAGGACTGGGTTACCAACGGCCGCAACCTGACCAACCAGCGCTATTCGACGCTGAAGCAGATCGACACGACCAACGTCAAGCAGCTCAAGGGATCCTGGATGACCCGCCTCAAAGGCTCCGGGCTCGGCGGCAAATATTCGTTCGAGGCGACGCCGCTCGTCAAAGACGGCATCATGTATATCAGTACCGGCAACGATGATGTCTTCGCGCTCGATGCCAAGACCGGCCAGATCCTGTGGGAACACTGGTCCGGCATTGGTCAGACGATCTCGACCGTCTGCTGCGGTTGGCTCAACCGCGGGCTGGCGATGGGCGAAGGGATGCTGTTCATCGGCCAGCTCGACGCGAATGTCGTGGCGCTCGACATCAAGACCGGCAAGGAGGTGTGGCGGACCCCGGTCGAGGACTGGCACAATGGCTACGGGGTCACCAACGCGCCGCTCTATTTCGACGGGATCGTCTATAGCGGGATCACCGGTGGTGAATACGGGATACGCGGCCGCTTAACTGCGCTCGACGCCAAGACCGGCAAGATCCTGTGGCGGGCCTATACGCTGCCGGCGGCGGGCGAGCCCGGCGGCGACACCTGGCCGGCCGGCACCGATCATTACAGCCGCGGCGGGGCGTCGATCTGGAACACCCCGGCGCTCGACCCGGAGCTCGGCCTCGTCTATTTCGCCGTCGGCAATTGCGGGCCGGATTACGACGGATCGATGCACGAAGGCGACAATCTGTTCTGCGCCTCGGTCCTCGCGGTCAATGCCAAGACCGGTGCCTATGCCTGGCATTTTCAGGAGGTCCACCACGACATCTGGGACTATGACGCCGCGAGCCTAGTCGTCCTTTTCGACACGGTGATCAACGGCCAGCCGCGTAAGGGGATCGCCCAAGCCGGCCGCACCGGGTGGGTCTACATCCTCGACCGCACCAACGGCAAACCGCTGATCGGTGTCGAGGAGCGCCCGGTTCCTCAGGAGCCGCGACAGAAGACGGCAAAGACGCAACCCTTCCCGCTCGGCGACGCGATCGTGCCGCAGTGCGCCGAACCCATATCGGCGAGTGGCTACGAAAAGGCCGGCTGCATCTTCGAGACGTTCTGGGAAGAGCCGGTATTGATCCAGCCCTCGGGGATCGGCGGCACCAATTGGGCGCCGATGTCCTACAACCCTGAAACGGGGAGCTTCTATGTCTCGGGCATAATCCGAACCAGCGCCTTTTCACGATACGATACCAAATACGTGCTCGGGAAGCAATTTAACGGCGGGACCCAGGCGGCCCCGATCGGCTCGCCGATGAGCGGTACCTTTACTGCGATCGGCGGCAACACCAACAAAATCGTCTGGCAGGGCAAGTCGCCCTACCCCATCGGTCGAGGCGGAGGGTCGACGACCACAGCTGGCGGCCTTGTCTTCCGCGGCGAGCCCGACGGCAATTTCCTCGCCCTCGATGCCAAGACCGGTCAAGAATTGTGGCGGTTCCAGACCGGGTTCGGGGCCGACGCGCCGCCGGCGGTCTAGGAGGTAGACGGCGAGGAGTATGTCGCCATCGCCACCGGCGGCAACCAGGGGATGCTGGGCGCAAATGGCGATGCCGTATGGGCATTCTCGTTGAAGGGGCAACTGGGTCCGCTGTGGCCGCCTCCCCCGGCGATGACTGTTGCCGGGCCGGCGGGGCCGGTGGCGGCCGGGGTCGACACCATCAACATCGCCGCGAACAATATCGAATACGGCTATTTTCCGGCGCGCACCCGGATCAAGGCGGGGACGACGGTTACCTTCACCAATGTCGGCGACATTCCACACACGGCCACCTCGTTCGAGGCGGGCAAGGTCGGCAAATGGGATACCGGCGTATTGGAGAAGGGCCAGTCGAAGACCGTCACCTTCTCGGAGCCCGGCAACTATTATTACATCTGCGCGCCGCACCCGTGGATGTACGGTCAAGTCATCGTCGAATAGCAAACGGGTCCGGGCTAAGGTCACCTGCCCTTCTGGTTGCTGGCCGCCCGCCGCGGCAGGCTCCGGGGGAAGCGCTCGTACCATTTCGGCTTGGTAAAAAAAACGGGGTGGCGGGGAGCATCGCACGGGATTACGCTGAACCCGGTCTAAATGGCTTGGTTGGCCGAATAGGGAGGAAGACAATGCGGGGTTGCTTACAGCGAATCGTTCCGGTGCTGCTGTTCCTCGGCTTGTTGGTTTCGGGGGCCGCGCCGGTCCGCGCTGCCGATCCGGAGATCGATCGCCTGCTGCAAAGCCCGGTCGGGAAGGACTGGGTCACCAACGGCGGCAACATGACCAATCAGCGCTATTCGACGCTGAAGCAGATCGATACGACCAACGTCAAGCAACTCAAGGGGGCCTGGATGACCCGCCTCAAAGGCTCCGGGCTCGGCGGCAAATATTCGTTCGAGGCGACGCCGCTCGTCAAAGACGGCATCATGTATATCAGTACCGGCAACGATGATGTCTTCGCGCTCGATGCCAAGACCGGCCAGATCCTGTGGGAGCACTGGTCCGGCATCGGCCAGCAGATCTCGACGGTATGCTGCGGTTGGCTCAACCGCGGGCTGGCGATGGGCGAGGGGATGCTGTTCATCGGCCAGCTCGACGCGAATGTCGTGGCGCTCGACATCAAAACCGGCAAAGAGGTGTGGAGGACCCCGGTCGAGGACTGGCACAATGGTTACGGGGTTACCAACGCGCCGCTCTATTTCGACGGGATCGTCTATAGCGGCATCACAGGTGGTGAATTCGGGATCCGTGGGCGCCTGACCGCGCTCGACGCCAAAACCGGCAAGATCCTGTGGCGGGCCTACACGCTGCCGGCGCCAGGCGAGCCCGGCGGCGACACTTGGCCGGCCGGCACCAATCATTACAGTCGCGGCGGGGCGTCGATCTGGAACACCCCGGCGCTCGACCCGGAGCTGGGCCTCGTTTATTTCGCCGTCGGCAATTGCGGGCCGGATTACGACGGATCGATGCGCGAAGGCGACAATCTGTTCTGCGCCTCGGTCCTCGCGGTCAATGCCAAGACCGGCGCCTACGCCTGGCATTTTCAGGAGGTCCACCACGACATCTGGGATTATGACGCGGCGAGCCCGGTCGTCCTCTTCGACACGGTGATCAATGGCCAGCCGCGCAAGGGCATCGCCCAGGCCGGCCGCACCGGCTGGGTCTACATCCTCGACCGCACGAACGGGAAACCGCTGATCGGTGTCGAGGAACGCCCGGTGTCTCAGGAGCCGCGGCAGAAGACCGCGAAGACGCAGCCCTTCCCGATCGGTGACGCGATCGTGCCGCAATGCGCCGAGCCGATGGCCGCGAGCGGCTACGAAAAGGCCGGCTGCATCTTCGAGGCGTTCTGGGAAGAGCCGGTATTGATCCAGCCTTCGGGGATCGGCGGCACCAATTGGGCGCCGATGTCGTACAATCCCGACACTGGGAGCTTCTACGTTCCGGGCACGATCCGAACCAGCGCCTTTGCGCGCTACGGCGATACCTACAAGCTCGGGCTGCGCTATGTCGGCGGCACCCAGGCGGCGCCGATCGGCTCGCCGATGAGCGGCACCTTCACCGCAATCGGCGGCAACACCAACAAGATCGTCTGGCAGAACAAGACACCCTATCGTGTCGGTCAAGGGGGCGGATCGACGACGACGGCCGGCGGCCTCGTCTTCCGCGGCGATCCCGACGGCAATCTACTGGCGATCGATGCCAAGACGGGTCAGGAATTGTGGCGGTTCCAGACCGGGTTCGGGGCCGATGCCCCTCCGGCGGTCTACGAGGCAAACGGGGAGGAGTATGTCGCGATCGCGACCGGCGGCAACCAGGGGGCGCTCAGTGCGAACGGGGACGCGGTGTGGGCGTTCTCGCTAAAGGGCCAATTGGGACCATTGTGGCCGCCTCCGGTGCCGCAGAGCCTTGCCGGGCCGGCGGGGCCGATAGCGGATGCGGTCGACACGATCAAGATCGGCGACAACAATGTCGAGTATGCCTATTGGCCGGGCCGCACTCGGGTCAAGGCAGGGACCGCGGTGACCTTCACCAATGTCGGTGATGTCGCGCACACGGCGACGGCATTTCAGGGGGGTAACTGGGACACCGGCGTATTGGAGAAGGGCCAGTCGAAGACCGTCACCTTCGACAAGCCCGGTAGCTACTATTACATCTGCGCACCGCATCCGTGGATGTACGGCCAGGTCATCGTCGAATAGCGAACGGAAATTGGGCCGAGGCCGGGGCACCGGCCTCGGCTGGAAACAGGAGGGGGGACTGCTATGTCGCGTTGTGTACGGCTGGTCGCGCAGACATTGATCGCCTTCGGCTTGTTGTTTCCGGGCCTAGCCGAGGTTCGAGCTGCCGATCCGGAGATCGACCGCCTGCTGCAGAGCCCGACCGGCAAGGACTGGGTTACCAACGGCGGCAATCTGACCAATCAGCGCTACTCGACGCTGAAGCAGATTGACACCAGCAACGTCAAGCAGCTCAAGGGCGCGTGGATGACTCGCCTCAAGGGCTCGGGTTTCGGCGGCAAGTATTCGTTCGAGGCGACGCCACTTGTCAAAGACGGTATCATGTATATCGTCACCGGCAACGACGATGTGTTCGCCCTGAATGCCAAAACCGGTGAGTTCTTGTGGGAACGTTGGTCGGGGATCGACCAGAAGATCACCAGCGTTTGCTGCGGTTGGGACAATCGCGGTCTGGCGATGGGCGAGGGAATGCTGTTTCTCGGCCAGCTGGACGCCAATGTCGTGGCGCTCGACATCAAGACCGGTAGGGAAGTGTGGAAGACGCCGATCGAAGTCTGGCAAGACGGCTACGGGGTAACCAGCGCCCCGCTCTACTATGACGGGATCGTCTATAGCGGGATCACCGGCGGCGAATATGGCGTGCGCGGGCGGCTGACCGCACTCGATGCCAAGACCGGTAAGATCCTGTGGCGGTGGTACACCCTGCCTGCGCCGGGAGACGTTGGCGGCGAAAGCTGGCCGGCCGGCACCGATCACTATCTGCATGGCGGCGCCACGATCTGGAATACGCCGGCGCTCGACCCTGAGCTCGGCCTCGTCTACTTCTCGGTCGGCAATTGCGGGCCGGATTACGACGGCTCGATCCGCGAAGGCGACAATCTGTTTTGCGCCTCGGTCGTGGCACTCAAGGCTAAGACCGGCGAATACGCCTGGCATTTCCAGGAGGTGCACCACGACATCTGGGACTATGACGCTGCGAGCCCCGCCCTACTTTTCGACACCGTGATCAACGGGCAGCCGCGCAAAGGTATCGCCCAGGCCGGACGCACCGGATGGGTCTACATTCTCGACCGGACCAACGGCAAACCGCTGATCGGCATCGAGGAACGTGCGGTACAGCAAGAGCCACGGCAGAAGACCGCGAAAACTCAGCCCTATCCGATCGGCGACGCGATCGTGCCGCAATGCGCTAAACCGCTGGAGGGGTACGAAAGAGCCGGCTGCATCTTCGAGGTCTTCTGGGAAGAGCCGACCCTGGTCCAGCCATCCGGGATCGGCGGCACCAACTGGTCGCCGATGTCGTACAATCCCGACACCGGATTCTTCTATGTGCCCGGGACCATACGCACCAGCGCCTTCGCCCGCTACGGGGATCAATACAAGAAGGGAAAGCAATATAACGGAGGCACTCAGGCGGCGCCGATCGGCTCCGAAATGAGCGGAAACTGGACCGGCATCACCGCCACCACCAACAAGATCGCCTGGCAGAAAAATGTGCCGTACCGCGTCGGCAGCGGCGGTGGCTCGTCGACGACCGCCGGCGGCCTCGTGTTTCACGGCGATCCCAGCGGCACGATCGTGGCCCGCGACGCCAAGACCGGCGAGATGTTGTGGCAGTTCCAGACCGGTTTTGGCGCGGAAGCGACACCGATGATTTACGAGGTCGACGGCGATCAATATGTCGCGATCGCCGCGGGCGGCAATCAGGGGGTCGGCAGCGCCAATGGTGATGCCGTATGGGCCTTCTCGCTCAAGGGGCAGTTGAACCCGTTATGGCCTCCGCCACCGCCACCGGCGGTCGCCGGCCCCGCCAGTGGTCCGATCGCCGAAGGTGCCGACACAGTCAAAATCGGTGACAACAACATCGAGTTCGGCTATTTCCCAAAGCGCACCCGGGTCAAGGCAGGGACCGCGATCACTTTCACCAATGCCGGCGACACGCCGCACACGGCGACAGCTTTTGATAACGGCAAAATCGGCAGCTGGGACACCGGCGTGCTCAATTCAGGCGAATCGAAGACCGTCACCTTCGACAAACCAGGCAACTATTACTACATCTGCACGCCGCATCCGTGGATGTACGGCCAGGTCATCGTCGAGTAACAAAGCACCGCGAGAGACGCGTATAATTTAACCCCGCCGAGCGCTCGCGCTCGGCGGGGTTAGGAAGAGGCACCGATCGGGGCTATCCTCCGAGTGTTGCGAGCCGGCTCGGCACCAGCAAAAAGGAGGGAGACCCATGCGTCCTCGAATGGTGCCAATGTTGATGGCTCTCGGCTTGTTCTTCCTGGCAACGATGCCGGTCAGGGCTGCCGATCCGGAGATCGATCGCCTGCTCCAGGCACCGGTCGATAAGGACTGGGTGACCAACGGCGGCAACCTAACCAACCAGCGTTATTCGACGCTGAAGCAGATCGACACGAGCAACGTCAAGCAGCTCAAGGGAGCCTGGATGACCCGGCTCAAAGGCTCCGGGCTCGGCGGCAAATATTCGTTCGAAGCGACGCCGCTCGTTAAAGACGGTATCATGTATACGGTCACCGGCAATGACGATGTCTTCGCGCTCAATGCGAAGACGGGCGAGATCCTGTGGGAGCGCTGGTCGGGCATCGACCAGAAGATCTCGACGGTCTGCTGCGGCTGGGTCAACCGGGGCTTGGCGATGGGCGAGGGGATGCTGTTCTTCGGCCAGCTCGACGCCAATGTCGTGGCACTCGACATCAAGACCGGCAAAGAGGCCTGGAAGACACCGATCGAGGACTGGCACAACGGCTACGGAATCACCGCCGCCCCGCTTTATTACGCTGGCATCGTTTACAGCGGCATCACCGGCGGCGAATTCGGCGTACGCGGGCGATTGACGGCACTCGACGCCAAGACTGGCAAGATCCTGTGGCGCTGGTATACTTTGCCGGGGCTGGGCGAGATCGGCAGCGACACCTGGCCCGCCGGCACCGATCACGCGATGCGCGGCGGAGCGACGATCTGGAACACCCCGGCGCTCGATCCGCAGCTCGGGCTCGTTTACTTCGCCACCGGCAATTGCGGTCCCGATTTCGACGGGTCGATGCGCGAAGGCGACAATCTGTTCTGCGCCTCGATCGTTGCGCTGAAGGCCAAGACTGGCGAATACGCCTGGCATTTCCAGCAAGTGCACCACGACATCTGGGACTATGATGCGGTGAGCCCGGTGGTGCTGTTCGACACGGTGATCAACGGTCAGCCGCGCAAGGGCATCGCCGAAGCCGGCAAGACCGGCTGGGTCTACATCCTCGACCGCACCAACGGCAAACCGCTGATTGGCATCGAGGAGCGCCCGGTGCCGCAGGAACCCAAGCAGAAGACGGCAAAGACCCAGCCCTATCCGGTCGGCGACGCGGTCATGCCGCAATGTGCCCCGCCCTTTGACGGGTACGAAAAAGCGGGCTGCCTTTTCGAGCCGTTCTGGGAAGAGCCGGTGCTGATTCAGCCGGGGGCCGCCGGTGGCACCGTCTGGGCGCCGATGCCCTACAGCCCCGATACGGGCTATTTCTACGCCCCCGCCAGCATTCGCACGGGCGCCTTCGTGCGCTACGGCGATACCTACAAGCATGGGCAGCGCTATGTCGCCGGCAGCCTGTCGTCGCCGATCGGCTCGCCGCAGGCCGGCACCTTCACCGCGATCGACGGCGCCACCAACAGGATCGCCTGGCAGCACCAGATGCCCTATCGCATGGGTGGCGGTGGCGGGTCGACTGTCACGGCCGGCGGCGTGGTGTTGCGCGGCGAGCCCGATGGCAATTTTGTTGCGGTCGATGCCAAAACCGGCGCGGTGTTGTGGAAGTTCCAGACCGGCTTCGGCGCCGATGCGCCGGCCGTTGTCTACGAGGTCGACGGCGACGAGTACATCGCCATCGCCACCGGCGGCAACTCGCTGCAGGGCAGCGCCTATGGCGATGCGGTTTGGGCATTCTCGCTGAAAGGGCAACTGAGTCCGCTATGGCCGCCGCCGCCACCCTCCACGATCGCCGGGCCGACGGGTCCGATCGCCGAGGGGATCACCAGGGTCAACATCGGCTTCAACAACCTGGAATACAGCTACTTTCCCGGCCGCACCCGGATTAAGGCGGGGACGACCGTGACGTTTACCAATGTCGGCGACATCCCGCATACCGCGACAGCCTACCAGCAAGGAAATTGGGACACCGGCGCTTTGGCGAAGGGAGAATCGAAGGAAGTCACGTTCACCGAACCGGGGGTCTACTACTACATCTGCACCCCTCACCCCTGGATGTACGGGCAAGTCATCGTCAAGTAACACGGCATTCAAATCCCGCTTGCTCAGGCGCCGGCCGCCGACCGGCCGGCGCCTGAGCTCCCGGGTTGCGTCGCGCTCGGCGACCGGGCCCGGGTTGTGTTGAGGGCACGTCCGTGCTTGGCTGCGCCGATGCTGCCGTCCTCTCTGCGCCGTCTTTTGCTCCTCGCCATATTGGTATTGCCGGCCGTCCAGGTGGCGGCCGCCGGCGATTTCAGCTCCGGCCTGTCGGCGTATAACGGCGGCGATTACGTCATCGCGTTTCGCGACTGGCTGACACTCGCCGAGCACGGCGACGCGCCGGCGCAGGCCGGGGTCGGTTTCCTGTTCCATAAGGGTCTCGGCGTCGCGCAGGACGATGTCGAGGCGGCCGCATGGTTCGAAAGGGCTGCCGAACAGGGCCAAGCCGAGGCCCAGCTGCTGCTCGGCTCGCTGTTCTTCTTTGGCGAGGGGGTGCCGCAGAGCTACGTGATGGCCTTCGCCTGGTGCGAAATCGCGCAATCGAGCGGCGAGTCCGACGCTCTCGAATGCCGTGACGCAGCGCTGGAGCACATGACGAGCGCCGAAATGACGCGGTCGTTCCGCCTCGTCGCCGAGTGGCTGGGCCGGCACCCGCACCCGACACCATGACGGCTTGGCCAAAAGATCGGCATCGAACGGCCAGGGCCGCGATGCGAGGCCGTCCTTGCACCATTTCGAGACCCCAAGACGAACAAGATAGCCTGGCAGCACAAGACGCCCGATCGCATGGGCGGCGGCTCGATCGTCACGGCCAGCGGACTTCTCTTTCGGCGGTGACCCTGACCGCAACTTCCTTGCGATCGACGCCAAGAGCCTCGCGGTGCTCAAGCGCTTCCAGACCGGGTTCGGTGCCGATGCGCCAGCGGTCCTCCATGAGTTGGACGGCGACGACCACGTGGCGATTGCGGCGGGTGGCAATTCATTGCGCACTACCGCCTATGGCGACGCCGTATGGGTTTTCTCATTGAAGTGCAGCAGTTACAACACTTTGGCCGCTGCCGCCCCCGGGTCGCTGAACCTGGAGGATCGGCCGCAAGAACCTGCGCGAGATCGGCGAGGCGATTCTTGCGTGCGTTTCATGATCCGTGCGATAAGCGGTCCAAGGTTTCCCGCGTGCCTCGGCGGAAGCTGCGCTCGCCGGTGCGGCGCTAGCGACAGCGCCGGGACGAGCTGGTAACTGCCTGAAGAAATTAGGGAGCAGCGCCTATGTCCGATAGCGGCGGATCGGCCACCCAGCCCGTGTTGGCCGAGGATGTCCTGACCACTCTTGCCCGCAATCCGACCTCGCGCCGGGCCTTCATCAAAGGGGTGATCGCCTCGGGCGCTGCGGTCCCTGCCGCGGGCTTCGTGTTGCGCGGCTCGGGGACGGGGCAGGCTTGGGCCCAGACGGCGGGGACGGTCGAGCGGCTGGTGACCTTGAACGTCAACGGCCGCGATCGCCGGGTCGACGTGCTGCCGCAGGAGACGCTATCGCACACCCTGCGCTACAAGCTCGGGCTGACCGGCACCAAGCTCGGCTGCGACCATGGCGAGTGCGGGGCGTGCACGGTGATCGTCGACGATCTCGCCATCTATTCCTGCTCGACGCTGACGCACGCGGTGCGCGGCCGTAAGATCACCACGGTCGAAGGCCTGCAAGGTCCCAATGGGGAGCTGCACAAAGTACAGGCGGCGTTTGTCGAGGAATTGGGTCCGCAATGCGGCTTCTGTACCGTCGGCCAAGTGATGTCGGCGGTCGCTTTGCTAAAGGCGAACCCGAAGCCGACCGTCGACGAGGCGCGGCTCGCGATGTCGGGCAATCTCTGCCGCTGCGGTGCTTACGATCATTATCTCAGGGGCGTCATGCGCGCGGCGGGGGAGGCTTGAGATGGCATACAAGCTGATCGGCAAGGATTTCACCCCTCATGACGTGGTGGCGAAGGTCACCGGCAAGGCAAAGTATGCTGAAGACTTCCGCGCCGAGGGCATGGTGTTCTGCAAGCTGTTGAGCAGCCCGATGCCGCACGCCCGGATCCGCAATATCGACGCCTCGGATGCCTTGAAGATGCCGGGGGTGGTGGGGATTTTGACGGCAGACGACGTGCCGCAATTCCCGCCGCCGCAGACGCCGATCCTCGCCAAGGACGAAGTGTTTTATGTCGGCGAGCCGATCTTGGCACTCGCCGCCGAGGACGAGACGATCGCCGCGGACGCACTCGAGAAGATCAAGCTCGACCTGGAGCAGCTGCCGCACGTGCTCGACCCGCTCGATAGCCTCTATCCGGGCGGGCCGAATGCGCGCTCGAACGGCAATGTGGCGGCGGCGCAGATCAACCTGCAAACGGTCAAATGGGACGCCGGCGACTTCGGCGACGACAAGATTCTGCCGATGGGCAAGCCGGCGGAGCAGTGGACCTATGGCGACCTCGACGCCGGCTTCAAGGCGGCCAAGCTGATCATCGAAGAGAGCTTTGTCACCGCCGGCTACTCGCATCACAGCATGGAGCCGCGCTCGGCCATGGCCTATTGGCAGGGCGGCAAGTGTTTTTTGTACGGGTCGAACCAGAGCCACACGGGTGCCGTGCCGAACATCGCCCGGTATATCGGGATCGAGCCAAAGGATTTGGTGTTTGTCGCCGAGTATTGCGGTGGTGGTTTCGGCAGCAAGATCCCGGGCTATCCGATCATGGCGGTCCCGGCGCTGATGGCCAAAAAACTCGGCCGGCCGGTGATGATGCGCATCACCCGGACCGAAGAATATGCGATCGGCAGCGCCCGACCGACCTTCCAGGGCTACGCCAAGCTCGGGTTCCGCGAAGACGGACGCATGACCGCGGCCGACCTCTACATTGTGCATGAGAACGGGCCGCATATCGGCGGCGGCGATTTCCGCTCGGCCGGCAACGCTCTGTCGTTCCTCTACCAGCCGATGGCGATGCGCTGGCGAGCGATCCCGGTTCTGACCAACACGCCTCCGCGCGGCCCGCAGCGCGGGCCGGGCGAGAACCAGCTCGTGCCGGCGATCGAGCCGATGATCGACAAGGCGGCGCGGCAGCTGGGTGTCGATCGAGTGGCGATCCGCAAGGTCAACGCGCCCGATAACGGCGGCAAGATCGGCAGCGACCAGGGGCCGGTCACCAGCGCCTTCATCAAGGAAGCGCTCGATCAAGGCGCCCAGCTGTTCAATTGGGAGGAGAAGAAAAAGCTCTCGGGGCAGCGATCCGGCAACAAGGTGATCGGCATCGGCATCGGTCAAGGTTACCACAACGCGGGAACGAGCGGTTTTGACGGTCTCGTGCGGATCACCCCCGATGGCAAGCTGCATGTCCACAGCGGGGTCGGCAATCTCGGCACCTATTCGCATTCGGCGACGAGCCGGGTTGCTGCCGAATTCCTCAACTACAACTGGGACAACGTGATCATCGAGCGCGGCGACAGCAGGCTCGGACTGCCGTGGAACAGCGTTCAGGCGGGCAGCCTGACTGCCTCGACGCAATCGCGCACGAACTATGTCGCGGCGCTCGATGCCAAGCAAAAGCTCCTTGAGATCGCTGCGCAGATGCTCGGCGGCGCGCCCGAGGATTACGAGCTCGGCGACGAGCGCGTCGTCCTCAAATCCGACCCGACGAAATCGATCGGTTATGGGCAGGCGGCGCAAAAGGCGATCGAGCTCGCCGGCAAATACAGCGGCCAGACGGTGCCGGACGACATCAACCCGCTTACCAAGGACGCCGTCCAGATCATCGCCGGTACTGGGCTGATCGGCGTCGCCAAGGACGCCCTGCCGCGCAACGGCGGCGTGCCGGGGTTGACCGTGACCTTCGCCGAGATCGAGCTCGATGTCGAGACCGGCAAGTTCAAGATAACCGACATGCTCTCCGTCGCTGATTGCGGTACGGTGATCCACCCGCAGGGTCTCGCGCACCAGCTCCGCGGCGGCAACGTCATGGGGATCGGCCTGGCTCGCCTCGAGCGGCACGTCTATGACCCCAAGCTCGGCCTGCCGGCCGCCGCCTTGCTCTATCAGGCCAAGCCGCCCTCCTATCTCGACGTGCCGGCCGAGATCCGCTGGGGGGCCGTCGACAAGCCCGATCCGCAAAACCCGGTCGGCGTCAAGGGGGTCGGCGAGCCGCCGCAAGGTTCCGGCGCGGCGGCGATCACGACGGCGGTCTCGGATGCGCTCGGCGGCCACCTGTTCAACCGAACGCCGGTGTCGACGGACATGATCGTCAACCACCTGGCGGGGCGGCCGCAATCGCACAAGCCGCTTCAGATCAACTCGGTCTGAGGGAGCATCGCCATGATCGTCAAAGACATGATGCCGGGTTTCGAGCTCTATCAGCCGACGCAGCTCGCCGACGCACTCGCCTTGCTCGATCGCTATGGCAAGGACGGCTGGAAGATGGCCGGCGGCAATGACAGCCTCTCGTGGTTCAAGGAGCGGATCAAACGCCCGAAGGTGGTCATCGACATCAGCGGGATTGCGGCTCTGAAGGGGATCCGCGAGACCCCCGAGGGGGTCGAGATCGGGTCATTGACGAGCTTGACCGAGATCGAGCGCAACTCGGTGATCCGTTCGAAGTACCGCGTACTGGCCGATGCGGCGCGGCGGGTGGCGAGCCCGCAAATCCGCAATACCGGAACGCTCGGCGGCAATCTCGCCCAGGACGCCCGCTGCTGGTATTACCGCTATGGGCTGCCGTGCTACCGGGCCGGCGGCAACACCTGTTTTGCCGACACGCCGGAGGGGGTGAACCGCGAGCACGCGCTCTTCGACGCCGACCGCTGCGTGGCCGTGAGCCCTTCCGACACCGCGCCGGCGCTGGTGGCGCTCGACGCCAAAATGGTGATCAACAGCTCGAAGGGCGAGCGCGTCGCGAGTGCAGAAGAATTCTTCATCGGGCCGAAGACGGACCTCACACGGATGACGCAGCTGAAGCCCGAGGAGATCCTGACCGCGGTCCGCATTCCCAGCAATTGGGCCGGCGCGCGGTTCTATTTCGAGAAGGTGGCCGATCGCGACACGTGGGACTTTGCCCTCGTCAACGTGGCGGCGGCGATCGTCGTCAACAACGGCGTCGTCGAGCGGTCGCGCATCGCCTGCGGCGGGGTCAGCGCCGTGCCGCGGCGCCTTACCGTCGTCGAGGAGGTGATCCAGGGTAAGCCCGCCGAGGAGGCGACCGCCAAGCTCGCCGGCCAATCGGCGATCCGCGGCGCGCGGCCCTTGAACTACAACCAGTTCAAGATCCCGCTGATGGCGAACCTCGTAACCCGGGCGGTGCGCGACGCTGCCTGACAGCGACGGGCCGATGGAGCTGTTTCGCTATGCCAGCAGCGTCTATGGACAGCCGGTGCTGCTCGGAGCTTCTTGGGACCTGTTGGAATGGTTTGTCGGCGCCGGGGTGGTGTTCATCGTCGCGCATGCGACCTACAAGGCGGTCACCGGCTCGCGCGGTCCTTAGAGCCTCATCGTGAGGGTGGCGGAACCCGAGCGGGTGGTGCGGCACCGCCTGCCCGACCGGCTCTACCACTGGACGATGGCGATAGCGGTGCTGACCCTGCTGGGTACGAGTTTCCTGCCGATCCTGGGGTGGAAATTCGAGTGGGTGACGGTGCACTGGATCGCCGGCCTGGTGCTGGCGGCGCTCGTCGCCTGGCACATCGTGCGCGCTTCCTTCTGGCTCGATTTCTGGTCCATGGTCGTCGGCTTCGACGATGTGCGAAGCGGATGGCGCGCGGTCGGCCGCGCATTCGGCCGCAAAGGCCCGCCACCGCTCTACCCCGGGAAGTACTCCCTGCTGCAGAAGCTCTACCATCTCGCCGTCGCCGGCGTCGTCCTGGCGCTGGTGACAACCGGCCTTCTGATGCTGCTCAAGATCGACACGCCGCTATGGCGGCGCAATCCATACTGGTTTTCGGATCACGCGTGGGGCGTCATCTACGCAATCCATGATCTCTGCGCGATGAGCGTGATCACGCTGTTGATGGCACACGTCTATTTCGCGCTGCGTCCGGAGAAGCTGTGGATGAGCCGTTCGATGATCCGCGGCTGGATCTCAAACACGAATTACCGTACCCATCATGATCCCGCGCGCTGGCCGCTGCCGGAAGGCGAGCGAGCGCGGTCGAAAGGCGGATAATGGCGGAGAAGAGCGAACCGACGCTGGCCGAGCGGATCGAAGCCGTCGAGCAGGCTTACGAGTTCATGCTTGCCTATGCCGCGCAAGGGCGCGAGGACGAGGACGGCGGGTCGCTCCGCGAATTTCTCGCCCGTGCCGCTGCCGCGCTCGATGGGCTCGCTGCAGCCGCCAGACCAAACGTTCAGGACTCGGCCTCACGTCAGGCCTTCGCCGCCTTTCTTGAGGTGCTCGATGACGACGCGCGCAAAGCGGGGGCGGCGCTGCGGCTGGTCCTGGCTCAGAAGTCTATTACCTCGCAGCTCGTCGACAATCTCAACGCCTCGATCCACGTCCGCGCGCTCCTGACCGACGTGTTCCTGATCGACGAAGCACTGAAGCGCGGCGAGGGTTGAGATGGCGCAATTGAGACTTGGTCTGATCGGGCTCGGGGCGCTGGGCTCGCGGATCGCGACCCGGCTGCTGAGGACCGGGTTCTCTCTCGAGATCTACGACATTGCCGACGTCGCCGTCCGGATGTTCAACATGGATGTCGGCGGGATTATCACCGGCTCGCCGAAAATGATGGCGCAGGCCTGCGAGGTCATCATCACCGTGCTGCCCTCGGCGGCCGACGTGCGCGAGGTCGCCTTCGGGTGGGAGGGCCTCGCGCGCGGCTTCACCAAAGGCGGCGTGCTGATCGACATGAGCTGCTCGGATCCGATAGCCACGAGCCGGCTCGCTGAGGAACTCGCCGGTTGTGGCATCGATATGGTGGACGCTCCGGCGCTCGGCACCGCCGAGGATGCGAAGACCGGGAAACTGACCTTCGTCATCGGCGGTCCCGAGGCGGTTGTCGAGCGATGCCGGCCGATCTTCGAGGTGTTGGGTGAGCGAATTTTGCGCGCCGGGGCGGCCGGCTCGGGGCAGGCGGCGGCCGTGCTTGCAGACTTCCTGCGCGGGGTCGAGATACTCGCCGCGACCGAGGCGCTACGGATCGGTCAGCGGTTTGGTCTCGAGGCCGGCATGCTGCTCGACATCGGCGAAGGGCTGAGTGCCATCGGTCCGCTGGTCGGCGGGATATTGCGCCGGCAGGTCCTCACCCGGCAATTCGACAGCGGGCTGGCCCTTGGCCATCTGTTGAAGAGTCTCGCGACCGCCTCGAACGCCGCGCAAGCGTGTGGAGTGCAGGCGCCGTTGCTCACTGCTTGTCGTGATACCTGGGCGGCAGCCGAGGCTCGTCTCGGCTCCGGCGCCGACCAGTCGGCGCTGATCCGATGGCTCGAAACGCTTACGCCGGCAAGGGGCAAGGTCTGACTGCATCGCCTGGCGCCGCCAACAGGCGGCACAGGCCGCCGCATTTGTAGATACTCCTGACTTCGATTGTAGAGTGCGCCCTTTGCCCGGCTGCGGGGCCCAAACCGAAGCGCCGCGTTATTTGGCGCGCGAGAAAACGATAAACCCGTCTCGGTTCGGCATCTGCACCTGCGGCAATGTCTGCGCGTCCATCGCATCGGTCTCGCCGATGATGCCGTTCAGCTGGAGGATATAGGCGGACACCGCATAAACCTCGTCGTCGCTGAGCGATTTCGGGGCGTTTAGCGGCATCGCTCGGCGCACATAATCGAAGAGGGTCGTGGCGTAGGGCCAAAAGCTGCCGACCGTCTTTACTGGAGTCTGTTCGCCGCTCAGGCTGCCTCGTCCGCCGACGAGCTGGTCGTTAGGCTTGCCGGCCCCCATTTCGCCATGGCACGCGACGCATTTCTCGGCGTAGACCGTCTCGCCCTGCTTCGGGGTCCCTCGGCCGGGGGGCAGCCCAGCGCCGTCCGGGCCGATGCTGATGTCCCAGGACGCGATCTCGTCCGGGGTGGCAACTCGGCCGAGCCCGGGCTCTTCGGCGAGGGCGGGCGACGACAGGACGAGCAAGGCCGCAACGGCGAGGCGACTAGGCATAGACGTGCGTCACCTCTCCGTTTTGGCCGACGGCCCAGCTGGCGATTCCATTGAAGTGATAGATCGTTTTCATGCCGCGATCCGCGATCAGGCGGGCACGGGTCGGTTGAACATAGCCCGAATCGTCTGTCGCGCGGCTCTGCAGGATGGCGGGGCCGCCGTTCCAGCGCCACGCAGCACGGAAGCGGGTCAGCGCTTTCGCCAACACCGGCTCCTGGAGGGCCGCCGCTGCCCAGCTCTTTCCACCATCGGCAGAAACATCGACCTTGCTGATCTTCCCGTAGCCGGACCAAGCAAGCCCCGATATCTCGTAGAGCCCTACCCCCTTCATCGACAGGCCGGGCGAGGGATGGGTAATCACCGACTTGGCCTCGATCGGGAAGACGAATTGCAGAGCCTTACCATCGGGCAGTGAGATCGTGTATTTCGACGTCTCGTCCTTTGTCATCGTCGGCCCTTCGGTCACCTTGATCCGACGTAGCCACTTGACGTTCATGTTGCCTTCGTAGCCCGGAAGCAGCAGTCGCAGAGGGTAGCCGTTCGACGGCCGAATGCGCTCGCCGTTCTGGTAGAGCGCCAGGATCGCGTCATCCATAGCTTTGGCCATCGGTACGCTGCGGCTCATCCCGGCCGCGTCCGCTCCCTCAGCGAGGATCCACTTCGCCTTTGGGTCGGCCCCTGCCTCGTCGAGAAGATCGGCAAGCCGGACGCCGGTCCACTCGGCGCAGGAGACCAGGCCGTGCAGCGCTTGCATGCCGCCCGCGGCTGGGTCCTTCTGGTAGAGAGCCCCGCTATTGCCGCCGCATTCGATAAAGGCAATGCGCGATTCCACTGGATAGCGGGCCAGGGTTTCGAGCGTGAAGACGAGCGGGCGTTTGACGAGGCCGTGGATCAACAGCCGATGCGCGTCGGGATTGATGTCGGGGATGCCACTGTGGTGGCGCTCGAAATGAAGCCCGCTTGGCGTGATCGTTCCGTCGAGGAGGTGATGCGGGGTGCGCGATGCGCCGGTGCCGGTGGTGCCCGGCGCCGTTGAAGACACCCGCACGACCTTGGCCTCGAACCTCGAAGGCTGACCGTAGCCGACAAAAGGCGACCCGAGTTCGCGCATCCACGGCTCGACGGCAAGCTCACCCGCTGCGGCGACGACAGGGCGGGAAATCAACGCTGCCATACTCCCCGCCGCTGCCGCGCCGAAAAGGTGTCGGCGATCCAAAAGCCCGTTTCCAGCGGCCGGATTCGGCCGCCCGATAGCCAATCGCTTCTTGTCCATCCTTGTGTTCCCTGCGTCTTGTCTTCGCGACATGTCAGTCTATACCCACGCCGAGGCCGTAACAGATATCGCGGTCTGTGTTCGGTGCATCCGCCGCGCAGGTAACGCCAGATCGTACGTGGGAATCGGCGTGCCGTGGTCTCGGGTGGAAGAGACCTCAAGGGTGTTCGGTCTTCTCCTCAAGGCGCTGTAGCCGATCGGCCGAAGCGTTGGTGCTGCGCAACCATCGCTCGCATTTGCTCGAGCATGCCGGTCTGAATGGTCAGCATTTGCCCCATCATGGCGTCGAGGCGAGTGCAGATTGCGCCCTGCACCCGGAATTCGTCCCGCATGCCGGCGACTTCGGCCAGCAGGCGCTCGATCTGCCTTCCGAGAAATCCGAGAGTGATTGTATCGCGGCGGCTGCGGGCCAAGCGCGGTTGCTCCTACCGAAAAAGCGACGATTTCATAATATCACACAGGGGCAAACGGTTCTGCGTGCCGGAGCCCGATCCCCCAACGGCCTGACAAGCTCTTCGCGTGTACTCGCCGAAGTTCGCGATAAGTCCATGCACTTTGATTAAGGCGTGCGATAAGCACGGCCGTAGCGGGCGAACACCTCGTTGAATTCGGCAACCGCCGCGCGCGGGCCCTTCGGATGGGCCCAGATCGCGCCGATGACGGCGAGAAAATCGGCGCCGGCTTCGACGAGCGGGCCGCAATTTTGTTGCGTGATGCCGCCGATCGCGCAACACGGCACGACCGTCGTCTCGCTCCAATCGCGGATCAGCTCGGGGTCGGCGTGGTGCCTGGCGGCTTTGGTCGTGCTCGGAAAGAAGGCGCCGAAGGCGACGTAGTCGGCGCCAGCCTCGGCGGCGGTGATGGCGCGGTCGCGGCTGGCACCGCAGGTCACCCCGACGATACGATCTGGGCCCAGCCGCCGCCGCGCCTCGGCGTAGGGCATGTCTTCCTCACCGACATGCACCCCGTCGCAATCGAGCTCGGCGGCGAGATCGGGACGGTCGTTCATGATGAACGCAACGTCCCGATCCTGGGTGATTGGCTTCAAGATTCTTGCGGCGCGGCGGACCGCGTCGTCGTCCATGTCCTTCAAGCGCAACTGCAAGCACGCCGCGTCGCCGCCTGCGAGGGCCTCCGCGAGCTCCCTGGCAAACCGGTCGGGGTCGAACGCGGGCGGCGTGATCAGATAGAGCCGCGTCGTCGCCCGCATCTCGTCGCCCAGCAATGGGGTCAGTCTTTTCCCTGATAGATCTTGACGATCTTGCCCAGCATGTCGAGCGCCTCCCACTTCGACCGCTGGAAGGTGTTCCGGCCGATGATCGAGCCGTTGCCACCGCCGTCGCGGACGGCACGCACCTCGGCAAAGACGCCGTCGAGATTCTTGGCCTCGCCGCCCGAGAAGACGACGATCCGCCGGCCGTTAAAGGCCGATTGCACGACATGGCGGATGCGCGCAGCCGGGGTCGATATATCGATGTCGTGGTCCTCGTAGACCTTCTTCGCCGCAGCAAGTTCGAGGTGCGCGGTCGGCGGCTTGACTTTGATGATGTGCGCGCCGAGCTGCGCTGCGATCTGTGCCGCATAGGCGCTGATGTCGATCGCCGTCTCGCCCTCGCGCGACAGATTGCCGCCGCGCGGATAGGACCAGATCACCACGGCGAGGCCGTAAGACTTCGCCTCGCAGGCCATCTCGGCGATGTCGCGCATCTGGTCGTAGGCCGCATCCGACCCGGGATAGATCGTATAGCCGATCGCCGAGCAGCCGAGCCTCAGCGCATCCTTGACATTCGCCGTGACCGCCTGGCTCGCGTTCTCCTTGAAGCGCGACATGCTGTTAGCGTTGTTGAGCTTGAGAATCGTCGGGACCCGCCCGGCAAAGGTGTCCGCACCTGCTTCGAGAAAGCCGAGGGGAGCGGCATAGGCGGAAAGCCCGGCATCGATCGCCAGTTGGTAATGATAATGCGGGTCGTAAGCCGGCGGGTTCGGTGCAAAGCTGCGCGCCGGCCCGTGCTCGACGCCCTGATCGACCGGTAGGATCAACAGCCGGCCGGTGCCGCCGAGCTTCCCTTGCAAAAGGATGCGGGCAAGGTTCGCCTTGGTCCCGGGGTTGTCGCTCTCGTAATGGCTTTTGACGGGCTCGGTGAGTTCCATCGGCTGTTCCTTCCTGGCGGGCAGGGGGTGCGCCACATCCGGCAAACGCCCGATCCCTCTTTTTAGCAAACACGACCCGGTCGGGCGAGGAAATCGGCGCCATCCGCGTGCCGGCGATGTGAAAATTCACGTGCCTGCCGGGCGCCTTCAAAATAAGGTGGACACCTTCACTATCTCGGGACACACCCCTATGCCTGGAGACGTCAAATCCGAGCTTGCCCCGACTGGCGTGCTGCGCGCGGCGATCAATATGGGCAATTTCCTCTTGGTTACCGGAAAGAGCACGTCCGGAGATCCCGAGGGGGTGGCACCCGATATGGCCCGCGAAATCGCCACGCGCTTGGGCGCGCCGGTGAAGTACCTGCCCTATGCCCGGCCTGGCGAGCTCGCCGACGACGCCGAGAAAGGCCTCTGGGACATCGGCCTGATTGGTGCCGAACCGCAGCGCGCCGCGGTGCTCAACTTCACCGCCGCCTATTGCGAGATCGAGGCGACCTACCTCGTGCCGGCGGGCTCCCCGATCCGCAATCTCGCCGAGGTCGACCAACCCGGGAGGCGAATTGCCGTAACTGCGCGAAGCGCCTACGGCCTCTGGCTCGAAAACAACGTCAAGAAGGCGCAACTGCTGCAGTTCGACAGCGCCGATGCAGCGTTGAAACAGTTCGACAGCGAGAAGATGGACGCCTATGCCGGGCTGCGCCCGGGCCTGTTGGCGGTTGCGCAGGCGCGCCCCGGCTCTCGCATCCTCGACGGGCAATTCACCGCCGTGCAGCAGGCCGTCGGAACGCCGCGAAAAAACACCGCGGCGGCGGCGTTCCTGCGCGATTTTGTCGAGGAGGCGAAGAAGTCGGGGCTCGTGGCAAGGCTGATCGAGCGGCACGGGGTGGTCGGCCGCCTCTCGGTCGCACCCCCGGGCTAACCAAAGTGAAGGAACCCGACGATGGCGTTATCCGACGTAAAGGCGCTGACGTTTGACGTTTTCGGTACAGTTGTAAACTGGCGCGACAGCATCGCTCGCGAGGCGAAGGCCTTTCTCGGGCCGAAGGGCTACGACAAGGACTGGCACGCCTTTGCCGATAAGTGGCGGGAACGCTACCAGCCGGCGATGGCCAAGGTGCGCAATGGCGAACGCCCCTGGGCGAAGCTCGACGACCTGCACCGCGAAAACCTGGTCGAATTGTTGAGGGAGTCCGAGATATCGGGCCTTAGCGACGCCGACATCGATCATCTCAACCGCGCCTGGCACCGCCTGGACGGGTGGCCGGATACCGTCGAAGGCCTGACCCGCCTCAAGCGCAAATTCATCCTCGCGACCTTGTCGAACGGCAATGTTGCGCTGATGGTGAATATGGCCAAGCACGCCGGCCTGCCGTGGGACGCGATCCTCGGTGCGGAAGTGGCCCATGCGTACAAGCCGCAGCCCGAGGCCTACGACCGGACCGCTGCCTTTCTCGACCTGAAGCCGGCGCAATGCATGATGGTGGCGGCGCACAATGGCGACCTGCTCGCGGCCCGCGGTCGCGGCTTCCATACCGCGTTCGTCAGCCGGCCCCTCGAGCACGGTCCCAACAAGACCAGGGACGTCAAGGCCGAGCACGATTTCGACGTGATCGCGGACGATTTCATTGATCTCGCTGCCAAGCTCGGCTGTTAACGCGAGCGCATGATGCCGAAGCGCCTCGCCCTGGCGTTCCTTGCCGTCCTCGTCTCGACGGGCGCGCTCATTGTCGGTCCGGGCACCGTGCTCGCGCAAGCGACGACGCCGAGCCTGCCCCCCGCGCCGCAACCGACGCCCCGGCTCCCGCCGGGCTCGCCAGGCGGCTCGAGCAACTACGTCGTGAGCGCCGCAGCAAACGAGCATGGCTCCTTTCTCTGGGTCGTGGACAGCATCCAGCACATCGTCACGCTGTGCGAGAAGTCCGAGAGCAAAGACTTCACCTGCACAAAAAAGCCGCTGCCCTGACTCTTCCACTCGATTTCGCGGTCATGTCAGCAGATCTGCGCAGCGCCGCTCGATGATTTCCGGCGAGGCGAAAAAATCGTCGCCGACGTCCAGCGTGGGTGCAGGACGGGCTGTTAGGAATCGCACGCCATGTTGTTGCGCGATATCGGCGAGCCGGCGCGCGACGTCCGCCCGTCCGGTAAACACCACGCCTTCGATTTCCGAACGGATCGCTGCCAAGGCCGCGCCGACATCGTCTGCGCAATCGAGAAGAGCGGAGAAGCCGGCGTCGGGAACTGCTTGGCGGGCCGCGTCGACCATTGATCCGAACCAGCCGGGCCCGACGTAGCTGCCGGCGCCTGGCGGGCTGGCGATAACGATCGACCGGCCTGCGCCCTCCGCCGCCTTCAGCGCAGCAGTTGCCTGGGCGAGCGAATGGACGACGATAACCGGCTCGCGCGGCGGACCGATTTCAGTGGAGCCCGCCAAAATAGGCGGCTACCTCGACCATGCGGTTGGAGAAGCCCCATTCGTTGTCGTACCAAGCGAGGACTCGGACAAAGCGCTTGTCGAGCACTTGCGTCTGGGTCACGTCGAACGTCGAGCTGTGCGAGTCATGGTTGAAGTCTACCGAGACAGTCGGCGCTTTGTTGATGCCAATAATGCCCTTGAGCCGGTTCGAACGGGACGCTTCCTCCATCAACGTATTGACTTCGTCGCCTGAGGTCTCGCGCGCCGCGTCGAAGGTCAAGTCGATCAGCGAGACGTTGGCGGTCGGCACGCGAATTGCGGTGCCGTCAAGCTTGCCTTTGAGCGCCGGTAAGACCAGGCCGATCGCCCGTGCTGCGCCGGTCGAAGTGGGGATCATCGACTGAGCCGCAGCACGAGCGCGGCGGAGATCATTGTGTAGCGTGTCCTGCAAGCTCTGGTCGCCGGTATAAGCGTGGATTGTCGTCATGAAGCCGCGCTCGATGCCGACGCCCTGATGCAGCACGTAGGCGACCGGCGCCAGGCAGTTGGTCGTGCACGAGCCGTTCGAAATGACCTGATGCTGGGGTTTCAGATCCTCCTGGTTGACGCCCATCACGACGGTCATGTCGGCGCCGTCGGCTGGAGCGGAGATGATGACCTTTTTTGCACCGGCTTCGAGGTGTTTCGCGGCGGCCTCGCGCTTGGTAAAGATGCCGGTGCATTCGAGCGCCACATCAACCCCGAGCTCGCGCCAGGGGAGCTTGGCCGGATCGCGCTCGGCGGTGACCCGGATCTTCCCGCGGCCAATATCCATCCAGTTGTCGCCAGTTGTGACTTCGCCCGGAAAACGGCCATGCACGCTGTCGTATCTGAGGAGGTGCGCATTGGTCTCGACCGGGCCGAGATCGTTGACACCGACAACCTCGATCTCGGTAAGCTTGTGCTCGTACGCCGCCCGCAGGACCAGCCGGCCGATGCGGCCAAAGCCGTTGATCGCAACACGTACCGCCATGACTCTCCTCCCGAAGCTCTTCACCGATCTATAGAAGCGAGCGGGCTGCCGCGGCAACCCGCTCAGACGTGATGCCGAAATGCGGGTAGAGCGCCTCGCCCGGCGCCGAGGCGCCGAAACCCGTCATGCCGATAAAGGCGCCGCGCGACCCGAGCCAGCGCTCCCAGCCGAATTGGACGGCGGCCTCGACGGCAACCCGCGGTGCCGAGCCGAGGACTGCCTCTTGGTATTCCTCGGGCGCCTGCTCGAAAAGCTCCCAACACGGCATCGAGACCACGGCAGCGCGAACCCCATCCTCGGCCAGCGCGTCCCGCGCGGCCATCGCGATCGAGACCTCGGAGCCGGTGGCGAGCAAGGTGACCTGGCGATGGCCATTGGCCTCGAGGAGCACATAGGCGCCGCGCGCCGCTCGGTTCTCCGACGCGGGCTCGCCTCGCAGCAAGGGCAGGGCCTGGCGGGTCAGGGCCAGCAAGGAGGGGGCATCGCGCCGCCGCAATGCCAAGGCCCAGCACTCGGCCGTCTCGACCGCGTCGGCCGGGCGGTAAACATAAAGCCCCGGCATCGCCCGCAATGCCGCAAGATGCTCGACCGGCTGATGGGTCGGGCCGTCCTCGCCGAGTCCAATCGAGTCGTGGGTCATCACGTAGACGACACCGGCCCCCATGAATGCCGCCAGCCGGATCGACGGCCGGGCGTAGTCGGAAAAGGTCAGGAAGGTTCCGCCATAAGGTATGAGCCCACGATGCACGGCGATGCCGTTCATCGCCGCGGCCATGCCGTGCTCACGCACCCCGTAGCGGATGTAATGGCCGGAAAAGTCGCCGGGGCGGACGTCCGTTTGGTCCTTGGCCTTGGTGTTATTGGACGGAGTCAGGTCGGCCGAGCCGCCGACCAGTTCGGGGACGACCTGGGTCAAGGTATCGAGCACCGTACCGGAGGCCTGCCGCGTCGCGATCTTGGCGTTCGCCTGGCGGAAGCCGTCGCACAATTTGGCAATGGCAGCATCGAGACCGGAGGGAAGCTCAGAGCGCTGACGGCGGAGAAACTCCGCGCGGCGTTCGGCAGGGAGCGTTCGCAGCCGTGCCTCCCAGGCGCTGCGCGTCGGCGCGCCACGGGTGCCGGCGGCGCGCCATTCCAACTGAACGTCCTCGGGGATCACAAAAGGTGGGGCGCTCCAGCCCAGCCGCTCGCGGGCTCCGGCGATCTCGGCCGCACCCAGTGGTGCGCCGTGTGCGGCGGCGGTACCCGCCTTGGTCGGCGCGCCGAAAGCAATCGTCGTGCGGCAGGCGATCAGGCTCGGGCGGTCGCTTTTGTGGGCCCGCCGGATGGCGTCCGCAATGGCCTGGTGATCATGCCCGTCGATCCGCTCGGCGGCCCAGCCGTATGCGGGGAACCGCAGTAGCGGGTCATCAGAAAATGCGAGTTCGGTCGGCCCGTCGATCGAGATCGAGTTGTCGTCGTAAAACACGATCAGCTTGCCAAGGCCGAGATGACCGGCGAGCGAGGCCGCCTCGTGGCTGATGCCCTCCATCAAATCGCCGTCGCTAGCCATGACGTAGGTGCGGTGATCGACGAGTTCCGTGCCGAACTCGGCGGCCAGGATCCGCTCGGCGATCGCCATGCCGACCGAGTTGGCGAGCCCCTGGCCGAGCGGTCCGGTCGTGGTCTCGATGCCGCTCGCGTGTCCGCGCTCCGGATGCCCGGCCGTGCGGCTGCCGAGCTGACGGAACCGCTTCAGTTCGTCGAGCGTCATGTCAGGATAGCCGGTCAGATGCAGTAGGCCATAAAGCAGCATCGAGCCGTGGCCGTTCGAGAGCACAAAACGGTCGCGGTCGGGCCAGTCCGGCGTCAGAGGGTCAAAGCGCAGAAACTGTGTGAGCAGCACCGTAGCGATGTCGGCCATGCCCATCGGCATGCCGGGATGGCCTGATTTGGCTTGCTCGACCGCGTCCATCGCGAGCGCGCGCAGCGCGTCGGCCATATGGCGAAGTTTCGGGTCCCGCGGTGGAGGAAGCGCTGATGCTGTAGCGGCGGGGGAGATAGCGCTCATTGAGACAAGATAGCTACCCCCGCGGCGAGGGCAAGCTCGGAGAAGGATTGTTTAGCCCCGGTCGCTTCGATAACTTGGCCTTCGGCACATTGGCGGAGAGCCGGCATGGCAATCATCGTTGGCACTGGCGATTTCAAATACCGCATCGTCGAGGATTGGGCGAAGCTGCCCGACGGTTGGTCGTTCAAGGAAGTCGGTGCGGTCGGGGTCGCCGGCAATGACAACGTCTATGTCTTCAACCGCGGCGACCACCCGATCATGGTGTTCGACCGTGACGGAAATTTTCTGCGTTCATGGGGAGAAGGCCAGTACCCGCGGGCGCACGGCGTTCATATGGGGCCGGATGACTCGATCTACCTGACCGATGACGGCGGCCATTTTGTCCGCAAATGCTCGCTCGACGGCAAAGTGCTGCTGGAGATTGGCGTCCCTGGCAAGCCCGCACCCTATATGAGCGGCGAGCCGTTTCATCGTTGCACACACACGGCATTGTCGCCGAAAGGCGAGATCTATGTCTCCGACGGCTACGGCAATGCCAAGGTGCACAAATACTCGCCGGACGGCAAATTGCTGATGTCGTGGGGCGGCCCCGGGACCAGCCCTGGCGAGTTCAACATTGTGCACAACATCTGCACCGACGCCGATGGCTGGGTCTATGTCGCCGACCGCGAGAACCATCGCGTGCAGGTATTTGACGGCAACGGCAAGTACCAGACCCAGTGGAACAATTTGCATCGTCCGTGCGGTCTCTACATGGACTATACCCGTCACCCGGTCTGCTATATCGGCGAGCTCGGGCCGGTGCAGCCGGTCAACCGCAACAGCCCGAATCTCGGCCCTCGGGTCAGCATCGTCGACAATCACGGGAACCTGTTGTCGCGCTTTGGCGACCTGCACGCTGGGACGTCGCCGACCGCGTTTCTCGGTCCGCACGGCCTCAGTGTCGATTCGCGCGGCGACCTTTATGTAGGCGAGGTCTCGTGGACCCAGTGGCCGCAATTCTATCCGGACACGCCGCGGCCGGCCTATATCCGTTCATTACAGAAGTACGAGCGGGTGCACTGATCGCATCAAGGGGAGAAACCGGAATGGCGGACATCGTTGGCGGCGGCGACTTTAGATACCGCATCGTCGAGAACTGGGCGAAGCTTCCGGACGGCTGGTCCTTCAAGGAAGTCGCCGCTGTCGCTGTCGACAGCAAGGACCGCGTCTATGCCTTCAATCGCGGCGAGCACCCGATGATGGTGTTCGACCGCGACGGCAGTTTTCTGAACTCTTGGGGCGAGGGGCTGTGGCCGCGCGCGCACGGCCTGCACATGGGTCCGGACGACAGCCTCTACATGACCGACGACGGCGCCCACTGCGTGCGAAAATGCACCCTCGACGGCAAGGTGCTGCTAGAAATTGGCATCCCCGGAAAGCCGGCGGCGTACATGAGCGGCGAGCCGTTCCACCGCTGCACCCACACGGCATTGTCGCCAAAAGGCGAGGTCTATGTCTCCGACGGCTACGGCAACGCCCGCGTCCACAAATATTCGCCCGACGGCAAGCTCCTGTTATCCTGGGGCGAGCCCGGTACCGATCCGGGTCAATTCAACATCGCGCACAATATCTGCACTGATGCCGACGGCTGGGTTTATGTCGCCGACCGCGAGAACCATCGGGTGCAGGTATTTGACGGCAACGGCAAATACGAGACCCAGTGGAACAATCTGCACCGCCCGTGCGGGCTCTACATGCCCTATGCCCACCATCCGGTCTGCTATATCGGCGAACTTGGCCCGGGGATGGCGGTGAACCGCAACTCGCCAAATCTCGGGGCGCGGGTCAGCATCGTCGATCACCAAGGTAAGCTTCTGGCGCGGATCGGCGATCCTCACCCCGGCCTGGCGCCGACCCAGTTCCTTGGGCCGCACGGTGTGGCCGTCGATTCGCGCGGCGATGTATATGTCGGCGAGGTCGCTTGGACATTGTGGCCGGGCCTATTCCCGAACGAACCCCGCCCGGAGCCGATGCGTACATTGCGAAAGTTCGAGAAGGTGCGCTAAACCGCACCCCGCCGCTGCGACGCCTGACGGTTGCGCGATGGCCGAGCTCGAAGTGGCAATTGAACGACTAGAGCGAGCCGTGGCCCGGCTCGAAACTGCGCGCTGGCTCGACGGGCGCGGGAGCGAAGGAGATCACGCGCAGCTTAGAGAAATCGCGGCGCGCGTCGAGCAAGCGCTCGCCAGGATCGGTCGCGTCTTGGGGGAAAGGGGATGACGTGGGACAGGTCAACCTGACAATCAACAGCCGCCCGTTTGCGGTCACCTGCGATGACGGGCAGGAGGGGCGCATCCGGCGTCTCGGTCAGTATGTCGACGCAAAGGTCATGGAGTTCGTCGGAAATATCGGGCAGGTCGGCGAAGCGCGTCTCTTGCTGCTCGCCGCTCTTGTCATCGCCGACGAGCTGGCCGATGCGAACGAGGCGCTGCGGCTGGAGCGCAGCGGTGCGCGCGCTGCCGACGCCGCAGCCGTCACCGAGGCGGCAGCCAGCGGCATTAATGGCATCGCCCAGCGGGTCGAGGCTATTGCGGCGCGCCTGGAGAGCTCCTAGCTTTGGCGCTGCGGGGTGGGGCTGCGCGGTGCGTTAGGCCGCATGTTGCCCCGGGGCCGATTCCTACCTCTTGGGAGCCGTCCCTGTCGGAGTCGTGGCTCCGACACATGGCGCCCACCTGCTACGGCGGGCCACG
>Ga0306924_10000375_pt1 | contig 37151 bp, 35 predicted proteins | sample sta12Can44000111_FD_203756 | JGI IMG/M metagenome (GOLD analysis project Ga0306924, IMG submission 203756) | Lab enrichment of tropical soil microbial communities from Luquillo Experimental Forest, Puerto Rico - statanox.12C.anox.44.000.111 (v2)... | ecosystem: Environmental > Terrestrial >... | reverse complement strand
GGCGGCTGTGATCCCGGCTCACGCTACTCCTCCCCTGTCCCATGCTGAGGAGCCGGGCAGCGCCGCGGCCGTACGCTTAGAAGAGAACGATGCAACTCAAGCTGTTTGACAGCCTTCGACCGTTCAGCCGCAAGGAGGCGGTGCGCGACGCCCTGGCGGGAGTGACGCTTGCGGCGATGAACGTCCCGCAGGTGCTCGGCTATACCCGGATCGCGCAAACGCCGGTCGTCACCGGGCTTTACACGGTGCTGCTCCCGCTTGTTGCGTTCACGGCTTTTGGTTCCTCCCGGCATCTCGTCGTCGCCGCCGATTCCGCCACAGCGGCCATCTTCTCCAGTTCGCTGTCCCAGATGGCCGCGCCCGCAAGCGACAAGTATATGGCGCTCGTCGGCATGGTTGCGCTCTTGAGTGCCGGATTTCTGCTAGTGGCGCGACTCTTGAAGCTCGGATTCCTGGCCGATTTTCTTTCCCGCACGGTCTTAGTCGGATTTCTCACAGGCGTCGGGATCCAGGTCGGGATCGCGATGCTCGGCGATATGCTCGGTATCGCCGTGCAGTCGCGCCGGACGCTGCTTCAAGCATGGGAAGTCTTGCAAGAACTGCCGCGGTCGAATGTTCCGACGTTGTCTCTTTCTGCGCTTGTTGCCGCGTGCATCCTGCTTGGCAATCGGTTCGCGCCGCGGCTGCCTGTTTCGCTCATCGCCATCGTGGGAACGATCGCGGCCAGCGCTGCATTCGGCTTCGCCGAGCGGGGCATCGCCGTCATCGGCCCGGTTCCCGGCGGACTGCCCGCGATCGGATTGCCTGCGGTGACCTTAAGCGAAGCCGTGGCACTGCTGCCCGTTGCCGCTTCCTGCGTCGTGATGATCATCGCGCAGAGCGCCGCGACAGCGCGCGCATTCGCGTTGCGCTATCGCGAGCGAGTCGACGAAAACGCGGACATTCTCGGGCTGTCGGCCGCGAATGCGGCGGCCGCCGTGAGCGGGACATTCGTCGTCAACGGCAGCCCCACGCAAACCTCCATGGCAGAGCGCGCGGGCGCGCGCAGCCAACTGGCACAATTGGTACTTGCAGGCATCGTGCTGGTGGTGCTGCTCGCGCTGACCGGCCCGCTCGAATACCTTCCCCGCTGCGTGTTGGCTGCGGTCGTGTTCACGATCGCCCTCGGCATGATCGACGCGACCGGCCTGCGTGACATCCGCCGCGAAAGTCCAGGCGAGTTCTATCTTGCCGTCAGCACCGCGGCGGTGGTGGTGGCGATCGGTGTCGAGGAAGGCATCGTGCTGGCGATTGTCTTGTCGCTATTGCGGCACGTGCGCCACAGCTATCGCCCGCACACGACGGTGCTGGCGCAGGAGACCCCGGGCCGCTGGACGCTGCTCCCCGTGAAACCTGGCACCGTGACCGAACCCGGCCTTGTCATCTACCGGTTTGGCGCGGATCTGTTCTATGCCAACGATCATCGCTTCATCGACGACGTGCGTATGCTCGTGGCGCACGCGCCGACGCCCGTCCGCTGGTTCATCGTCGAAGCCGGTGCGATCACGGATATCGACTACTCCGCCGCGCGGTCCATATGTGAGCTACTCGACGATCTGCGGCGCCAGAATGTGGAAATGATATTCGCGCGGGTCAGCCCTTATCTGCGCTCGGACATGGATCGGCACGGCATCACTGCCGCCATCGGCGAAGGGCGGATTTTCACCACGCTGCACGAAGCCATGGCTGCGGCGCGCGCGGGCGCGCACGAAGCCGACGCCAAGCGCTGAATCGTTTGGTTACCGCTCGCGGGCGAGCACGGCCCGCGCGGCGGAGAGCTCTTTGCGCGTCGCCGCGTCGACCTTCGGGTAAGCGAGGCCGAGATGTTCCATCGCCTCCACGATTGCCGCGGCCACGACGAGCCGGGTGAACCACTTGTTGTCGGCGGGGACGACGAACCAGGGCGCGTGCTTCGACGCCGTTTCCTGGATCGCCTCCTCGAACGCATCCATGTAATCGTTCCAGGCTCAATGTGCATGAGCCGTTCCAAGCACCGTTCGCGATCGCCTGCGCTTCAACGGTTCACTTGTTGAGCTTCCGCCAGTCCCGCAGGCGCTCCGCCGTGACGTAGAGCAGCGGAATGATGAAAACGCCGAACAGCGAGGCCGCGAGCATGCCGCCGAACACCGGCGTGCCGACCGCCTGGCGGGTTATCGCGCCGGCGCCGTGGGCGATGACCAGCGGGAATAGGCCGAGTATGAAGGCGAAGCTCGTCATCATCACCGGACGGAATCGCAAATTCGCCCCCTCGATGGCGGCAGCCTGGATGTCCTTGCCCATATGGCGCTGCTCCACCGCAAACGCGACGATCAGGATGCCGTTTTTCGCGGCGAGCGCGATCAGCACCACGAGCCCGATCTGCGCGTAGACGTCGAAGCTCAGCCGCGACAGCAGGATCGCGACCATCGCGCCGAGGATCGCGACGCTGACCGACAGCAAGGCGGGTATCGGGATATTCCAGCTCTCGTAGAGCGCGACAAGAAACAGGTAGGCGAACAGAATGGCCAATCCCAGCACGATGCCCGTGCGTCCGCCGGCCGCCTTCTCCTGCAGCGCGGTCGCGGTCCATTCGAAGCTGTAGCCCGGCGGCAGCGTGGTGGCGGAGACGCGCTCCATGGCGGCGAGCGCTTGACCGGAGCTATAGCCGGGCTTGGCGGCGCCGTTGACGATGGCCGCGCGGAATCCATTGTAACGCACGATCGTCTGTGGCCCCTGCACGAGCTTTGCCTCGGCCAGGGCCCGGATCGGGACCATGCCGCCCTGGCCGTTGCGCACATAGATTTGGTAGATGTCATCGATCGAGTCGCGAAACGGCGTCTCGGCCTGGACGTTGACCTGCCACGTGCGGCCGAACACGTTGAAGTCGTTCACGTAAAAGCTCCCGAGCGTCGACTGCAGCGCATTGAAAATATCGGTGATCTTGACCCCGAGCACCTGCGCCTTGTCGCGGTCGATATCGAGATAGATCTGCGGCGTGTCGGCGGCATATGTGCTGTAGACGCCGGCGAGCTCGGGCTCGGCATTGGCGGCGACGATCAGCCCGCGTAGCGCAGCCGCGACGTCGGAGGGCGATTGGCCCTGCAGCGCCTCCAGCGCGTATTGGAAACCGCCGGTGCTTCCAAGACCAAGAATGGGAGGCAGGTTGAACGGGAATGCGACGGCGCCTTGGATGGCCGACATCTTCGGCCGCAGCTGCGCAATGATGGCGCCGACGCTTTGCGCCGGATCGGTACGCTCGTCGTAGGGCTTGAGCCGAATGACGAAGAACGCCTGGTTGGATGAGGCGACGTAATCGATGAAATTGAAGCCGACGACCGAAATTATGCCTTGCACCCCCGGGATCGGCCGCGCGAGGTCTTCGACCTGCTTGACCACCGCCTCGGTGCGGTTGAGGGAGACGCCCTCGGGAAGACGCAGCGTCGCGAAGATTGCGCCCTGGTCCTCGTCCGGCAGGAAGCTCTGCGGGGTCCGGCTGAACAACAACGCTGAGGCGGCAACCGTCCCGGCGACGACCACGATGCCGACGATCGCAATGCGCGCCAACCGGCGCACCACCCAGACATAGCCGTCGCGGGTGCGGTCGATCGCGCCAAGCACATAGCGCATGGGGCCACTCGCCTTCTGGCCGTGCTTGAGCAACACCCCGCAAAGCGCCGGACTCAAGGTCAGCGCATTAACGGCGGAAATCAGCATGGCGACGGACACCGCCACCGCGAACTGGCGGAAAAGCTGTCCGCTGATGCCGGGGATGAAGGCCACGGGCACGAACACCGAGAGCAAGACGAGCGTGATGGCAATGATCGGGCCGGTAATCTCGGCCATCGCCTTCTTGCAGGCCTCTCGCACCGGGAGCTCCGGATTCTCCTCCATCACCCGCTCGACGTTCTCGACCACGACGATGGCATCATCGACCACGATGCCGATGGCGAGCACGAGCGCGAGCAGCGAAACCGTGTTGGCGGAATAGCCGATGAGGAGCATCACCGCGAACGTGCCGACGATCGACACCGGCACGGCAACGAGCGGGATCAGCGTCGTTCGCCATCGGCCGAGGAACAAGAACACCACCACCCCCACAAGGATAATCGCTACGCCCAGCGTGCGAATCACCTCCTTGATCGTCTCCGTTACGAACACTGTCGAATCCCAAAACACGGTGTAAGCCACGTCGTTGGGGAAGCGCTTTTCCAGGTCGCTCAAGGTCTCACGCACGTGGCGCGCCACCTCGACGGCGTTGGATCCAGGTGTCTGGTAGATGCCGATGGCGGCTGCCGGCGCGCCGTTGAAGCGGCTGTAGCGGTCTTGCGACTTTGCGCTCATTTCCACCCGCGCGACATCCTTGATCCGGATGACCGAGCCATCGGGATTGGCGCGCAAGACGATGGCGGCGAATTCCTCCGGTTGCGTGAGCCGCCCCTTGGTTTTGATATTGATCTGGACCTGCTGCTCGGTCGTGATCGGCGCGGCGCCGACGCGGCCCAGCGCCGCCTGAACGTTTTGACTCTGGACCGCGGCGATCACGTCGTTCGGCGTCAGATTGAGCTGGGTCAACCGGTCCGGGTCGAGCCAGATGCGCAACGAATAGTCGAGCGGCCCGAACAGCGTCGCCTGCCCGACGCCTTTGATGCGCGCCAACGGATCTATGACGTTGATCGTCGCGTAGTTGCTCAGATAAACGGCGTCGTAGGTGCTCTTCGGCGAGTAGAGGTTGATCACCTGCAGTAGCGCGGCGGATTTCTTGCGGATGGTGAGGCCGTTGCGCGAGACCTCCGCCGGCAGCTGCGGGATCGCGAGACTGGCGCGGTTCTGCACGTTGACAGTGTTGATGTCGGGATCCGTGCCCAGCGCGAAGGTCACCGTCAGAATGTAACTACCGTCCGCGGCGCTGGCGGACTGGTAATAGAGCGCGTTGTCGATGCCGTTGACCTGCTGCTCGATCGGCTGCGCCACCGTCGTTTCGACCACCTCGGCATCGGCGCCCGGGTAGCTCGCGTTGAGTGTGACCTGCGGCGGTACGATGTCCGGGAACTGCGCGATCGGGATCGCGAAAATCGCGATGACGCCGGCAAGCGTGATGACGATGGCGATGACGATGGCGAGCCGCGGCCGCTCGATGAAAATGCCGGAAAGCATCAGGTCCCCGGCACGACGTTTGTCGTCACGACCTGGCCGGGCCGGACCTTCTGGATGCCCTCGACGATGACCAGCTCGCCCTCCTTGAGGCCGTCGCTCACCACGACATTTCGGCCTTGCTCGACGCCGGTGGTCACGCGCCGCTGCTCGACCTTCTTGGCGGCATCGACGACGAGGACGTAGCGACCGGCCTGATCGAGCAGGACGGCGGCCTGCGGAATCGTGAGCGCCGATTTCGGCGCGCCCCGCTCCACGCTGACGCCGACGACCCCGCCGGGGATGAGAAGGCCATCGGGATTCGGCACTGTCGCCCGCACCGTCACGGTGTCCGTCGTCGGGTCGACCTGCACGTCGAGGAAGTCACTCAGCCCGGCATGCGGATAGATGGTGCCGTTGGGCAGCTTGATGCGAATGTTGACTTGCGTGTTCTTTCCGGGGTCTTCGGCGCGGCGCCTGTAGTAATCGAGAAGATTGCGCTGGCTGACCTGGAAGGTGACATAGATGGGGTCCTGGCTGACGATCGTTGCAAGCTTGCCGGAGGAGGGCTGGACCAGATTGCCCTCGGTAACGATGGCAAGCCCGATGCGTCCGTTGATGGGCGAGCGGATCTCGGTGTAGCCGAGGTTGATCTCCGCCTGATCGAGTTCTGCCTGCGCTTCCATGATGCTCGCCTGCGCTGCCTGCTCGTCGGCTTCGCGCTGGTCGACTGTGGCTTGCGGGATGTTCTGGTTGCGCACCAATTCCTTGCCGCGCTCGAACTGCAGCTTGGCGTTGACCTCGGTGGCCTTGGCCTTGGCGACATTGGCGCGCGCCTGTTCGACCGCCGCCTTGTAGGTGGCCTGCTCGATCCGGAACAAGAGGTCGCCCTTCTTGACGTACTGTCCCTCTTTGAAAGTCCGCTCCTCGATAAAGCCCGTCACGCGGGCGACGATATCGACCTTATCGACCGCGGTGAGGCGCCCGACGTAATCGATGGTTTCCGTCACCTGACGGCTCACCACCGGAGTGACCGAAACGGCGGGCGGCGGGGGAGCGCCCTGGGCGGCGGCGACGCTACAGGCGGCTCCGATACTCAGCGCGCATATCGCGGCTTTCGAAGCCAAGGAGTTGCAAGCGGGCATCGAGGTTCTCCTGACTGCAAGGCTCCCGCCGAGAATACTCCTATCGGCGTAAATGGTCGCGACGGTTGTGCTCCGCGCGTCCCCTCGCTGCGCAGCATTGCGATACGCCAATACCGTAAGCCGGCTTAATATGTTTCGACCCATGTCGGCACAAGGGGCGGAGTTTTGGTCCTCACGCAATTGTGCGTCCTCGATCGCGCATGGCGGCCTGTCCGTAATGCGCCGGTCGCAATGCAGCGGTGCGCGGAGCAGGCAGCGCCGGCCCTTGGCTATGAGATAAGCCTCCATACCTTAAGCTTGCTTAAGAAATAGGAGGCAACGATGGTCGCTATCAACAAATACGTCGCTGGAATCGCCTTCGGCCTTGCGATCGCCGCGGTTGCTTCGCCGAGCTTGGCGCAGCGTAGCGAGAACGGGAATCCCATGACTAGCGCCCGAGAGCAGGCCCTGCGCGAGTGCAATGGCGTGGCGGGCAAAATGAGCCAATACACCTGGGGCGATCACCAGATCCAGGCGTATCGCGCCTGCATGGCCCAACACGGCCAGCAGGAATAGCGGCAACGATCTTCAACCGGGGGCCGCGCAGGTTCGCAAGGAGCCTCGCGTCGGCCCGGCCGTCCGCACAGTGCGAACGAAAGGAGTGCAGCCGTGAGATCAACAGTATCGCGACTTGTCGGTCTGGCCGGCCTCTTCGGGATGCTCGCCCTGGCCGGCGCCGGCGCGAACGCTCAGATTGGAACCGGCGCGCAGGCACCGCTGGCAATCGCGCAGTACTGCGCGCCGCAGGACGAGACGCCGGACGCGCATAGGTTCTACTGCCATCACGAGGCGGACAGATCGGGCGTAGATGCACCTCTTGCCGCCTGACTCTGGCGCAAACCGGTCAGTTATCGGAGGCGGCGGTAAAGTCATCGTGCTGATCGGCAGTGCCGCGGCTGACCCGCCGCCGCTCGGCAGCGAGAAAGATGCTCTCCAGCTCGGCTTGCGGACCAGTCCGGCGGGAATAAAGATGTCATGCGTTAAGTCGACTTAAGGACGAACCGCCGGGTGTCCCGTCGCTCGGCAGCTTTCGGACAGAGGCCCGTCCAATGCGCGCACATCCCGAGAGCGACGTCCTGGTCCTGCTCTATGACGTCGCCCGCCACATGCGCACCCACGCCGATCAGCTGGCCCGCGCGCACGGGCTGACGCGGGCGCAGTGGATCATTCTGGTCAGGCTCGAGCGCCAGCCGAACTTGTCGCAGAACGAACTCGCCGCCATCGCCGAGGTCGCTCCCATTACGGTTGCACGGCTCGTTGACCGGCTCGAGGCGCTGGGCTTGGTCAAGCGCTGCACCGATCCTAAGGATCGACGCATCTGGCGCCTGCGATTGACGCCGGCTGCCAGCCCGGTGCTGCGGGATATCGAGCGGTGCCGAAGGAAGCTCTACGACGTCATGACCAAGGGGATGGATCGCACCCGCATGCGCGCACTGCAGAGCAGTCTGCGCAAGATGAAAGAGAATATCGGCAACACCCGGCGGCTCGGCGAAACGTAGCTTCAGCCGTTATTTCGGTCGCCCCTTCGTGCTCGGCGAGGCGGCAGGCGCAGGCGCCTTCGGTGCAGGATTTTCGCTTGCCTTGTCCCAATCGCATGCTTCCGCGAGGCGGGAACGCACCGGGGAAACCTTGCCGAGGCTAAACTGCGCGTCGTGCGGCGCACCGTGGTGGTCGAACATCCGCACGTAGACCTTGCCCTCATCGCTCAGCGCGCGAATGAACGGAATCGGCGATGGCGCGAGCGCGAGATAGCAGCTTGGATGCGAATTCCACGGGCCGTCCGTGGCTTGCTCTTGATCGAGACGGTAGACGACGCGCACGTCGGTTCCACATTTGATGAATCCCCTGATGCTGACCGCCACTTCGGTTTTGCGATCTTTGCAACGCATCAGCAGATGCGACTTGCCGTCCGTCGATTGCAGCGCCGCCGAGACGAGCGGGCTGTCGTCGAGGGGGGATCTTTCATCAGTCACCAGCCAAGCTGGGCCCCCGCCTTGTTGACGCTGCGCCTGGCTGCCCGCCGGATTCGGCGACGCGATATCAATCCCGTCGTAACACTTGAGTCGCTCGCCATCGTCCTTGAGCTGACGGCAAAGCTTGAGGGCGTCTTGGGCGTGGGCGGCGGTGGCAACAAGAAGACCGGCGCACGCGATGGTCACAATGGCGCGCATTTTTACATAGAGCTGATCGAGTCTGACTCGCGAAACCTAGAGTATATCTCGTGCGAACACTAGGCCGCACCGGCCGGCTCGCACAAGTCTAGGAGATCGAGGCGGCAGCAGATGTTAGATCAGGCGGGAAGAGCAGCCGTGGTGCGTCGGGGCACGACGAGCTTCGCGATGAGAACCTGCACCGTCTCGCCGTGCTGATTTCGCGTTTCGCTGCGCACGCGGACCATTCCACGATCGGCCGCGAGCGCGAGGGAGTTAACTCCTCGACCTCGCTGACGACGGTGAGCGTGTCACCGGGCCGCGTGGGCTTGGGCCAGCTGATCTCGCCGCCGCTGCCGATGATCCCGCCCCGCAGCGGCAGGCCGGACTCGACGAGTAACTTCATCGTGATCGCAGCGGTATGCCAGCCGCTCGCAGCCAATCCGCCGAACAGCGTTGCTCTCGCGGCTTCGCCGTCCAAATGAAACGGCTGCGGATCGAATTGCGCCGCGAACGCCTTGATTTGCGCCGCATCAACCGTGTGGGAACTACTCGAAAAGCGCTGGCCGACGCTGAGATCGTCGAGAAAGAACGTGCGGGAAGCCGATTTGCTGCGGTCGTCCATTTGTTGTCGTTCTCGATGTAACTTGCATCATGATAGTTACTCGGCTATGTTGTGTCAATGCAGCGAAAGAGCTTTAGCCGGATGGGTTGCCCGATTGCCCGCAGCCTCGAGCGCGTGGGCGAATGGTGGAGCATTCTCATTTTGCGCGACGCGCTGCATGGGCTGACGCGTTTCGATCAATTCCAGAAGAGTCTCGGGATCGCGCCGAACATGCTGGCGCGGCGGCTCAATGTGCTGGTTGACGCGGGACTTTTGCAGCGCCGCCGCTACAGCGAGCGGCCGCCGCGCGATGAATATGTGTTGACCGCACGCGGGCGCGATTTTCGCCCGGTCCTCGTCGCTTTGCTTGCGTGGGGCAACAAGCATTTTGCCCCCGAAGGTCCGAGCGTGCAGCTCGTCAATGCCAAGACCGGCGCGACGGTCGATCCCATTCTTGTCGATCCCGCCACCCGGCGGCCGATCCAGGAGCCGGACTACGCATTCGTTCCTGGTCCCGCCGCAAGCGAGGGCGTCCGACAACGATACGCGTCGATCGGACGCCCGGCGCGATCGTCTGCTCCCCAGTCGAGACCTGCGGGGGGAAAACGGTCGCACGCGAAAGAGGAGCGCTAGATGAGCGTCGCGGTCGTCGATCCGACGCTGAGCGTGCTGCTTGGCAAAACGGAGGTCGCTCCGGCTTCGGTCCGCGAGATCAACCCCCGCACGCGCCTGCTGCTGCAAGGCCCCATCGTGATCACGTTGTTGCGGATGGCCTGGCCGAATGTGCTGGTGATGTTCGCGCAGGCCGCAACTGGGCTGATCGAGACCTGGTTCGTCGCCAAGCTCGGCACCGATGCCCTGGCAGGCATGGCGCTGGTATTCCCTGGCGTGATGCTGATGCAGATGATCTCCGCCGGCGCCATGGGCGGCGGTATTTCGTCGGCGATCGCGCGCGCGCTCGGCGCCGGCCGGCGCGAGGAAGCCGATGCGCTGGTGCTGCACGCGCTCGTCGTCATGGTGGCGCTTGGCGCTTCGTTTTCGTTGATCATGCTTACATTCGGACGGCCGATCTATCGCGCGCTCGGGGGCGAAGGCGGCGAGCTCGAGGCCGCGCTCACCTATTCCAACGTCGTTTTCGCCGGCAATGTTTTGCTTTGGCTGATGAACGGCTTGGCCAACATCATCCGCGGCACCGGCAACATGTTGGTGCCCGCGTTGTTCATCTGCGCCGGCATCGTCGTCCTCGTGCCGCTGTCGCCGCTTCTGATTTTCGGCATCGGTCCGTTTCCGGCGCTCGGCATCGCCGGCGGCGGCGCGGCGCTGGTCTTGTTCTATGCCGCAGGAACTGCCGTGCTCGGCTGGTATGTCGTGTCGGGACGCAACCTTGCCCGTTTGCGCATGTCTCCCCTGCGCTGGCCGCTGTTCCGGACCATCCTGGACGTCGGGGCGGTCGCTTCCATAACCTCCCTGCAGACGAACGTGATCATCGCGCTTGCCACCGCATTGGTCGCGACCACGGCCGGAGCGAGCGCCGCGGCCGGCTATGGCACGGGCGCACGGCTGGAATATTTGCTGATCCCGATCAGCTTCGGACTCGGCGCGCCGCTCGTCGCCATGGTCGGCACCAATATCGGCGCCGGCCAGCGCGCGCGGGCACTGCGCATCGCTTTCATCGGCGGGGCGATGGCGTTCGCGATTACGGCAACGATCGGCATCGCCGCAGCCATCTGGCCCCAGGTCTGGATCTCACAGTTCAGCACCGACGCGCACGTGATGGAGACGGGGACAAGCTACCTGCGCCTCGTCGGACCAGCCTACGGATTCTTCGGCCTTGGTCTCGCGCTCTATTTCGCGTCGCAAGGCGCGGGACGACTATTTTGGCCGTTGTCCGCCGGCTTCCTGCGCATGCTGGTCGCGATCGGCGGCGGGTGGATTGCGCTGCACCTCACGGGCTCGCTGCACTGGCTGTTCGCCGCTCTCGCCTTGGGCCTGTTTCTGCATGGGAGCGTATTGCTTGCGGCCATCGCCTCCGGCGCATGGTTTCGCCACGACCTTGCGAAGTCGCTTGACATTCAGTAAGCCTTCACTTACGGTAAGTCATGGCTTACGGAGACGTGCTCTCGGCTCTGGCTGACCCCACGCGCCGGCGCGTGTTCGAGCGCTTAAGGCAAGGACCGCGACCGGTCGGCGCGATCGCCCGCGGCATGCCGGTCAGCCGTCCGGCCGTGTCGCAGCATCTCAAGGCGCTGAAGGACGCGGGCCTTGTGGCTGATCGGCAGGAAGGCACACGACGGGTCTATTTCATCGACCCGCACGGGCTCGGCGCGCTGCGCCGCTGGCTCGACCAATTCTGGGATGAGGCGCTGGCAGCGTTCCAGGCGGAAGTGGAACTGGGCAAGAGCGAGCAGAAGGACAAGGACCGATGACAGCGACAGTGACCATTGCCCCCGTGCGCAAGAGCATTCGCGTCGGCGCTAGCCAGGCGCACGCATTTGACGTCTTCACCGCGGGTCTCGGACGCTGGTGGCCGCTCGACCATGGCATCGGCAACGCGCCGAGGAAAGTCGTCGTCATGGAAACCCGTGTCGGTGGCCATTGGTACGAGCTGGCGGAAGATGGTTCGCGCACGAATGTCGGAAAAATCGTCGTATGGGAGCCGCCCCAGCGCTTCGTGATGACGTGGGACATCAACAGCCAGTGGAAGCCGGATACGACGGTGAGCTCCGAAGTGGAGGTGCGGTTCATCCCCGACGGGGCCAATGCGACGCGCGTCGAACTCGAGCACCGCAAATTCGAGCAGATGGGCGCTGAAGGCGGCGAATCGATGCGCAAGGACGTCGACCGCGGCTGGCCCGAACTGTTGGAAATCTTCAAGCAACGTGCCGAGGCTGCCTGATCGATCGGGCGAAGCACGACTTCATCTGCAGCGTAATGGTCAACTTGAGATCAGAGGAGTAGTCCATGACCGAACTTTACGTCTTCCCGCCCAGCCCGCGCGCTTTCAAGGTGATGGCGCTCGCGAATTATCTGGGCATCGAGCCCACCCTGCACGTGCTCGACCTGATCAAGGGCGATCAAAAGTCGCCCGAATACGCCGCGCTCAATCCCAATATGAAAATGCCGACGCTGTGCGACGGGGACTACGTGCTGTGGGAGTCGAACGCCATTCTGCAATACCTGGCAGCGAAGCGGCCACAGAGCGGCCTGCTTCCCACCGACGAAAAAGCGCGGCTCGATGTGACGCGCTGGCAGTTCTGGGAGCTTGCGCACTGGGATCCGGCCTGCGCGGTGTTCATTTTCGAGAACCTGGTCAAACCCGTCGTACTCAAGAGCGGCGAGCCCGACCCGGCAGCCATTGCCAAAGGCACGGAATCGTTCCATCGCGCCGCGCAGGTCCTCGACGGGCAGCTCAAGGGAAAGAAATTCGTGACCGGCGACACGTTGACGGTTGCGGACTTTTCGCTCGGCGCGCCGCTGAACCTCGCCGACATGGCGCGATTGCCGGTTGAGTCTTACGTCGAGATCAAGCGCTGGTATGGGACGTTGCGCGCACTGCCGGCGTGGCAAAGGACGCTCACGCAATGCACCATGCCGGCCGCCGCCGCGGCGTGAGCTTTCAGCGCCGGCGGTCGCACCCCCTCACCCCCCACACGATCGCCGACGGACGGGAGCCGCCGGGTTTAACCCGGTGGCTTTCCGCTTCCGGAATTATCTGTCCGTTGCGCGTCGGGTGCAACTGCGGAGCCCAGTCCCAGCGCTTCGACCATGATTCGGAAGACTTCGGTGTTGTCCATTTGTCCGCGCACGCGGTCGCTGCCCGGCCCGGTCGCGGTCAAAATCACGTCTTCACCAGAATGCACGTCGGCGTTGATCATCGCTGGCAGATTGCCGAATCGAAACACGGCGCCTGGAATGCTCTTGTAGCGCTCGTTGGCGACGTAGGTGCCGGCCTCCTTGCCGGCGATGGTCGGATCGTTCGGATTATCGAGCTTCGGCCGGAACGTCTCGTAGTGATCGGGGAGGCTCGCCGAGAACAAGGCGAGACGGCGGCTGACGTCGACGCGGGAAGGGTAGCCCTCGGCATCCGGGGCGCCGTAATTCGGAAAGCCCGCGCGCTCGTAGACGCGCACGCGCTCGCGCATGGCGGCGGGCGCCTCCTTCGACATGTCGTCCTCGATCGTGCCGACGAGTCCGACGGGGTGATTGTGATCGGCCAGAACGAGAATCAGCGTGTCGTCGCCGCGTGTGCTCGCCCAATCGCACGCAAGCCGGACCGCGTTGTCGAGCATGATCGTGTCGTAGACCGCCCGCTCCATGTCGAGAAGGTGCGTGTATTTGTCGATCATTCCCGATTCCACCATCAGGAAGAAACCCGACTGGTTCCTGGAGAGCACGGCAAGCGCCGCGCTCACCTGTTCGGTCAAATCCGGCTGCTCGGGGAACTTCCGTACGGTGCCGCCCTTGAGGAACTTGCGATCGAGCACGCCGTCCATGTTCCCAAGCGTGAATAGACCTAGCAGACGACGTGTAGCGGGATCGCCGGCGGCGGATATCATTTCGGGTCCCGTAAGCGCGAGGGAGTAGCCAGCGTCGCGAAAGCGCGCGAGATAATCCACCTCGTCCTTCCGTTTCGCGCCCTCCGCGCCTTTGGGCAGGAAATTGGCTCGGCCGCCGCCCATCAGCACGTCGGGTTCGGCGGCAAAATACTGCTCGACGATACGGTCATATTCGCTGCGCCGGCGCACATGGGCGACCATGGCGGCAGGCGTGGCATCCTCGATCTCGGTATTGGTGACGATCCCGACCGCCATTCCGAGCCGGCGCTTGGCCAGGCTGGTGATAGTCTCGACCTTCGGATCATCCAGCGGATTGAGCGTGCGATCGGCGTACACTCCCATGGCGTTGACCGCGGACTTATGACCAGTGGCATAGGCGCTGGCGGAGTTTGCGGAATCGGTAATGATGGAATCAGTGCCAGCGGTGGCGACCAGCGCCATGTGCGGCATGTCATCGATGGCGAGCTTGCCCAGTGCCTTGCCCTCGGCGATGCCCTTGGCGAGCAAGCGGGCCGCGATCCGATGCGCAGGCGACATGCCGTCACCGATGAACAGGATGACATTCTTCGCCTGGCGCGGACCCGTGGCGTAGACGTTCCAGGTGATCTCGCGGGATTGGGCGCCGTCCGTCACCTTGATTTTGTAGCTGCCCGGCTGCGTGAGCGAAACATCGCGCAGGAGCAAAGCCGACTGCTCCTTGCCGTCCTCGCGCTCGATGAAAGTTGCGGCCTTGCCGAACGTCTTGGCGTAGTCCTCGCCGTTGATGGAGACGGACACACGGGCCGGATCGGCAAGACCGAAAAATTCGACTTTGAAATCGAAGCGCGTTCCGGTCAGAAGTTCGGCCCGGTCAATCGGATAGATCGTCTGCGCAGAACTCGTCGAAGCGGCAATCGAGACCGCAAAGAAGGCGGCGGCTAGAAAACGGTGCATGTCATTCGTCCCTCGATGGGTGAGAGGACAGACCTATTCGGCGTTCATGACGGTTTGGTTGCAGTTCCGTGACGGCGGCGAGCCCGCCGGACTTCAGCTGCGGACAGTTGGCGAGCGGTGCGACACCCGTTCAATCCGCGGCTCGATGCAGGTCGACCATAAGTCGTGATCTCCGACGTCCTTGAGCCTGACCGTCATCACTTCGCTCGCGCCGTCGATCGCCACGTGACCGAAGAACTGCAGCCCGAAGCAGGGCGCAAGATCATCCGTTTGCTCGCCGCTGCAACCCTTCTGGAACACCGCGCGCGGACCGAAAGTGTTGTCGAGCGGTTGCGGGCGCCAGGTTCCGGCATGGATCGGGCCGGACACGAATTCCCAAAACGGTTCGAAGTCCTGGAATACGGCTACGTTCGGATCGTAATAGTGCGCGGCTGTGTAGTGCATATCCGCGGTCAACCAGACGGTGTTGCGAATGCCGGCCCGCTTGATGAAGGCGAGCAGATCGGCGATCTCGATCTCCCGCCCGCGCGGGGCACCGTTCCCCTGCCCGACCGCATCGTCGCTCACCACTCCGAGCGGCAGATCGGCGGCGATGATCTTCCAGGTCGCCTGCGAATGCACGAGCTCGCGTTTGAGCCAGGACGTTTGCACCGGCCCGAGGATACGGCTCGCCGAACCATTCGCGTGCAGCGCGGTGCGGTAGGAGCGCATGTCGAGCAGGAAAATGTCGAGCAGCGGCCCATACGCAATCTTGCGGTAGATGCCGTGGGTGCGCATCGGCATGAATTCGTGAAAAGCGCGGCGCCCGCGCGTGGCAAGCGCGAGGATCTCACTTCCAGCGCGGGGCGCCCGCGCCTCGTCGGGGCACCAGTCATTGGTGACTTCATGGTCGTCCCACTGCGCGAACATCGGCACCTCGGCATTGAACGCGCGCAAATTCGCATCGAGCAGATTGTATTTGTAGTTGCCGCGGAAATCCGCGAGCGTCCCTGCAATCCTCGACTTCTCCTCTGTGACGATGTTCTTCCATACTTGTCCATTCGGAAGTTTCCGCTCCGATGGAATCGGGCAATCGGCATAGATGTGATCACCGCAATGGACGAAGAAATCGGGCCGACTCTTCAGCATGGTGGCGTAGGTGCGCATTCCGCCACGCGATTCGTCGATGCCCCAACCGCCGCCGGCGGTGTCGCCCGACCAGACGAGAGATATGCTGCGCCGTTCCCGCGGCGCCGTGCGAAAGCGCCCGATCTGCGGCTCGCTCAGGATGGATGACGAAAGATCCTCGAACCGCACCCGATAGAATACCTCGTGTCCGGCAGGCAGCCCCTCGATCAGCGCCTTGGCGGCGAAATCCGTCTCCGGCAATGCGTCGACCAGGGCCGCGCTGCGGATATTGCGGAAACCGTCGCTGGTCGCGACCTCGAGGCGCATGCGCGACGGCCGGTCGGCCCGCGCCCACACGACGGCAGAATCGATCGAAACGTCGCCAGACTGAATGCCGTGGGTGATGCGCGGGCGATCGGCTGCGCGGCTGAGATACGGCATGGTGATACTACCGGCCACGCTGACCGCCGCCGACGAAACCGCAGTCGTCAAGAACCGGCGCCGCGTGAGCGACGCACCGTTGCCGCGCGTGATGACGGCCATTGGGCCTCCGCCGTCGAATCAACGGTGCGAACGCTGACCGGTTCGTCTGACAGAGGCTCGACGTTTTGACGACGGCTGTATGACTCAGCAAAGGGGTTAAAGAGGGTTGACGCGGCGGTGCAGGCTCGTCATGGACTTGGTTCCATGAGCAAACGTCCCAATTTCATTCTGTGCATTACCGACCAGCAGCGCGCCGATTTCCTCGGCTGCTACGGACATCCGGTGCTGCGCACGCCTAACATCGATTCGATTGCGGCGAAGGGCACGATGTTCCGCCGTTTCTACGTCGCAAGCCCCGTGTGCATGCCCAACCGCGCGAGCTTGATGACCGGACGCATGCCGTCGGTGCACGGCGTGCGCAGCAACGGAATCCCGCTGTCGATGCAGGCGGTGACGTTCGTCGATCTGCTGCGCGACGCAGGCTACCGCACGGCGCTCATCGGAAAGAGTCACTTGCAGAACTTTACCGCTTGGCCGCCGATCGTGAAGCGGCGCCCGCCGCGCGCGGGCTGCCGCGAGCCATCCGCCGATTTGATTCAGGCGCTGCGCAACGATCTCAATGATGCCGCTTACGAGCAGGAAACGCCGGAATATTGGACCGACGCGCGCGCGCGCGTGCAAACCCCGTTCTACGGATTCGATCGGGTCTCGCTCGTACGCGCGCACGGCGACGATGGCGGCGGCGATTACGAGCGCTGGCTCGCGGAGCGCGACCCCAAGGCGAAAACCCTGTTAGGGCCCAAGAACAGCCTCCCGCATGGCTATAGCGTGCCGCAGGCCTATCGCACCGCAATCCCGGCAGAGCTTTATCCGACCGCATTCATCGGCGAGCGCGCGCAGACCTTCCTGCGCGACGCGGATGCCGATCGGCCGTTCTTCCTCATGGTGTCGTTTCCGGATCCGCACCACCCTTTCAACCCGCCCGGCAAGTATTGGGACATGTACAAGCCCGAGCAGTTTGCGCTGCCGCAGGCGTTCAAACGCAACGACTGGACACCGCCGCCGCTGGTGCGCAACGTCATCGCCGAGCGCGAGGCGGGCATGGCCAATCTCAATGGCATGAACACCATCAGCGTCTCGGCGCGCGAAGCACAAGAGGCGCAAGCGCTCACCTGCGGCATGATCGCCTGCATCGATGATGCCATCGGCGGCGTGCTGCGCGCCCTCGACGGCACGGGGCGCGGCGGCGACACCGTGGTCATGTTCACCAGCGATCACGGCGATCACCTCGGCGATCACCGGCTCATGCTCAAGGGCGCCGAGCAGTATCAGAGCATCGTGCGGGTGCCGTTCATCTGGTCCGATCCGCAGGCGGCCGACTCCGCGGCGGTTGCCGACACGCTTGCTTCGACGCTGGATATTTCAGCGACCGTGCTCGAGCGCGCCGGGATCGAACCATTCAGCGGCATGCAAGGGAAAAGCTTGCTGCCGACTTTGGACGGTTCCACTGCGGTGCGCGACAGCGTGTTCATCCAATACGACCATCAGCATCCGAGCCCGGGCACCGATCTGCCGCCGCGCGTCCACACGCTGATCGACCGGCGTTACCGCCTCAGCGTGTTCCATGGCACTGGATGGGCCGAGCTCTACGATCTCGAGTCCGACCCCGGTGAGTTTGAAAACCTGTGGGACGATCCCGCGCATGCCTCGATCCGGGCCCGCATGACAGAGCGGCTGCTCATGGCGGAGATCGAGCACGTCGACCGCGTGCCGCTGCCGACACGGCGGGCGTGACGGAGACGCTGGCCGTTAGCACCGGCTCCGTCCGCAGTCATTGCCAGGCTCGACCCGACAATCCATCAGCCTTTATAGACGCCCTCTTGCGAGAAAGATGTGATGCCCGGGTCAAGCCGGGCATGACGGGTCAACTGCGCCTCACATCACCGCGTGCTGCCGCGATCCTCGATCGAAAAGCCGGAGGCCTTGACCAGACGTCCCCAGCGCTCGATCTGCTGCTTGATCTCGGTCTTGAGCTGCGGGCCGGTCGCGCCGGAGACTTCAAATCCCTGCGCCTCAAGCTTCTCTCTCACGGCCGGATCGGCGTGCGCCGCCTTGGCGGCGTCGGTGAGTCGCCTGAACACGTCCTCGGGCACGCCTTCCTTGACCAGCAGGCCGAACCACACTTTGGCGGTGAATTCCGGATAACCCAGTTCGGCGAAGGTCGGGACGTCCGGCATGGAATGGTCGCGTGTTGGCCCGGTGGTCGCCAGCGCCTTAAGCTTGCCGGAACGCACGTGCGGCAGCGACGAGTTGACCTGCGCGAATCCAAACAGCGAGTGGCCGCCGAGCAGCCCCGTTACCTGCAGGCCCGAGCCGCGGTAGGGCACGTGCGTGAGGTCGAGGTCAAACGTCTCGTTCATCTGGAAACCGAGGAAGTGCGACGGCGTTCCTGACTGATAAGACGAGTAGCTCAGCTTGCCCTTGTTCGCCTTGGCCCATGCGATGAATTGATCGAAGCTATTGGCGGGCACGCTCGGATGAGCGACGAACACGAGCGGCGCTTCGACGCCGCGGATGATCGGCCTGAACTGATCGATCGACCAACGCGCGTTGGGGAATGCATTGGGATTGATCTCCGTGAACGCCTGGGTGCCAAGCCACAGGATCGTTCCGTCGGCGGGCGCGTTGGCGATGTACTCGGCTGCGAGCGTGCCGCTCGCGCCCGGCTTGTTTTCGATGATGATCGGTTGGCCGAGGGTGCGCGACATGTGCTCGGCGATGATGCGGGCATAAGGGTCGATGGCCCCGCCCGGCGCGGTGCCGACGATGATGCGAATAATGCCGCTCTGGGCCAGCGGGATGGTCATCGGCGTTATCGCCGGGATGAGACTCGCGGCGAGCAAAACGGCAGCGCGACGATTCATTGGGACGTTCCCCTGCCGAGCGGTTGCGCCGGTACTCTCATCAGTCGGAGCCCCGCAGCCGCCCGCTAACCACTGATTCAATTAGCGTTTTTGCCACTGAAAGAAACCGCCAAAGTGTGACCTGCGTCACAGACGGTGCGACGCGCCGCATATACGTTCACCCTAGAAGATCGGTGGGTGGAAGACGGAGATCGCGTCATGACTTGGACCTCAGACCGCACAGGCGTCTTGATGTACTCGGTTCTGGCCGCGTTTCTCGTGCTGTCATGGATGTACATTCCGGCATGAGAGGTCGGCCGGCCTAACAGAAGCGGCGCGTAGCCCGGATGAGCGCAGCAATCATCCGGGTTTTGCGTCTTAGCACTGTGGACTCATGATCGTCGCAGGATGTGATCCCCGGATTTCGCTTCACTCATCCACCCTGCTCAGCTGACATTGACCCGGAAACGGGGCCGCAGCTCATCTTCAATCCTCGAGCGGCGTGATCGGATCGCCTTTTCGAATGGTGCCGCCGACCTCGATACGGCAATTGAGCCCCGAGCGATTAAGCAGCGGCGTATAGACCGGCCGCCCCAGCAGCTTCTCGAGATATCTGCAAGGAAAATTCAGACGTCCGCCGATGAGCACCGCCTCGCCGACCTTGAAGCGCCTGCCGACCAGGTGGTTCAGCGGCACGCCGAGCGTCGTGAGGTTGCGGCGGTGATCGGCGGGCGCAAGCTCCACTTGCTTGCCCGGCGCCGGAGGATCACCCCGCGCGATCGCCTCCAGCACTTCCATTTCGATTAGCGTGACTTCGCGCGCATCGGGTTTTGGCGAGTAGGTGCCGGTTCCATAGAAATACCGATCCCCGTCGATCCCGCGGCCAGCGACAAGCTTGGCTTCGTCGATCTCCTCCATTGCGAGCGACGCTCTTTTCGCGATGTGAATGTGGAGCAGGCGACCGGACCAGCTCATGCCCTGTCATCCGGCGGGTTCGAACGCAGCTGCCGACGTTCCCCGTCCTTGACGGCGCGCATCGTTATTCCGCCGCCTGCCGCGAAGGCGGGCGCACGCTCTCGAGCCCATCGGCCTCGGTCGCGGAGATCGTCGTACGCACCATGAGCCGCGCCTCGTGCGCGGGCCACGGCCGGCCGCGATGCATGGTTGCGCGGTTGTCCCACATGACGACATCGCCCTTGCGCCAGCTGTGCACGTAGCTCAAGCCCGGTGCGGTGGCGGCATCCATCAGCTCGGCGAGGAGCTCTTGCGCCGCCGTTAGCTCCATGCCCTCGATCGCATAGGCGTGTGAAGCAAGGTAGAGCGCGCCGCGCCCATTCACCGGATTCTTCCACACCATGCGCCAGCATTGCGGCGGCAGCGCCGCACGCTCCTCGGCGCTGGCGAGATCGGGCGCGATCTTGCCGCGGGAATGAGCGTAGTCGTGCCAGGCGAAGGAATTCTCAAGCCGGCTGCGTAGCGCCTGCTCGAGTCGCTCCCAGGCCAGGCGGGTCGAGACATATTCAGTCTCCCCGCCGCGCGCCGGAATGACGCGCGCCGACAGCACCGAGGCGAGCGCCGGCACGCGCTTGAAGGTGCTGTCGGTATGCCAGAGCTGGTTTGCCTTATTGCGCAGCGCCAGCCGGTGATCGGCGGGCACGACGTTGCCGTTCTCGTCGATCGTGCTGAGGATCACGAGGTTGGTGCCGGCGCCGAGCGATCCCACTTTGGTCACTTCGAGCGGCCCGAACCGACGCGAGAAGGCGAGCTGCGCTTCGTCGGTCACCTCCTGGCCGCGAAAGACAATGACCGAGTGCTGCTCGAAGGCCGCCCGCGTTTCTTTATATGCGGCCTCGTCGGCCGCGACCCCGGCCAGCGTGACGCCGCGCAACTCGGCGGCAAAGCCCGGACCCAGCGGGATGATCTGCATCGGCGCGCCTCCGTTGCTTGGGATGCGTGAGCTTTCCACGAGATGACGCCCACTCGCAAGCTAAGGAAGCCCGTTATGGGGCTGGGATTGCGGGAATACCTCCGGCCAAAGAGGTGGCCGCTCATCCTCACCACGGGCCGTAAGAGGCCGGGTGCCAGATCGTTAACGAATCCCGGCATTGGCAGCCGCTGACGCCCCCCTTTGAACCAATCGACCCCCCAGCGCGACCAATAGTCGGGAGCCACCTCCGGCGACGCGCCGGCTTAGGTGGCGGACGATGGGAACAGGGGGGCTTCATGCACATCCACAGCGGGCTCTAACTGCGACTGCGGCCTCGCTACGGCCCTTTGCGCCGTCGCGCGGCGACCTCGCGTTTCCCGCTTCCCGCAAGCCTCCGACGCGCCCACACGCGGGCAAGAACCTCTATCTAGGGGAGAATCTCTTATGACTCGCCTTCGCTATCAAATCCTGGCAGGCACGGCTCTGGCCCTGATCCTCGCCGCCATCCCGCTCGGCAGTCTCGCGCTGGATGCCAGGAAGCCGGCACCCGCTGCAATGCCGCCTGCCGCGCAGACCTCAACCGAGGCTTCGTCTGTTAACCTGGCGGTGACCGAAACGGCGGCTACCAGCGAGCCGGCGGCCGCCACCGAGCCGACCGCTGCCAGCCAGCCGGCGGAGAACACGGAGGCGACGGTTACTGCCGAGCAGACGGTCGCGCCTGACCCGATGGCCGCGCTCGATCCCGCCGACCGCGCCGTTGCGGAAAAGATTCGCGATTTCTTCGCCGGCACATCGGACCGGATCTTTGCCAATAAGAAAGAGCGCGCCGCGGCCGAGGCCTTCTACCAGAGCCGCAGCTATGCGCCGCTTTGGCTCGATAGAGGCGTCGAGAACGCGCGCGCAGTCTCTGCCATCGCTCGCTTGAAGAACGCCGATGCCGATGGCCTCGAGGTCAGCGACTATAAGACACCGAACTTTGCCGCCCTCGGGGGCGATGCGTTGGCGGAAGCTGATCTCAAGCTCACGCAGACGGTCCTCACCTATGCGCGGCACGTGCAGGCGGGGCGGTTTGCCTATACGCGCGTGAGCCGCAATATCGAGCTGCCGCAAGCCGCGCCCGAACCTGCAGACATCCTCAACGCAATGGCAGCGACGCAGGACGCGGGCAAAGCGCTCGACGCGTTCAGCCCGCAACATGAAGAGTATCGCAAGCTCAAGGCAGTGCTTGTGGAGCTGCGCGGCGCCTCAAGCGGCAAAAAGGCCGACGCCTCGCGGCAGATCGAGACGATCATCGTCAACATGGAGCGCTGGCGCTGGTATCCGCGCGATCTCGGCACCGCGCATGTCGTCGTCAATCAGCCGGACTTCACGCTCAGGGTGATGCACGAGGGCAACCAGGTCTGGACCACCCGCATCGTCATCGGCAAGCCCAGCATGCCGACGCCGCTGCTGAGCGAAACGATGAAGTACATCACCGTCAATCCGACCTGGCACGTGCCGCCGTCCATCGTGCACAACGAGTATCTGCCGGCGCTGGCCCAGGATCCGACGGTGCTCTCGCGCATGGGTCTGCGCGTGAGCTACAGCGGCGGTAACGTGTCGATCTGGCAGCCGCCTGGCCCCGGGAATGCGCTGGGGCGGATCCGGTTCAACTTCCCGAACCGGTTCCTGGTCTATCAGCACGACACGCCGGACAAGTATTACTTCGCCCACGAGGTGCGCGCCTACAGCCACGGCTGCATGCGCGTGCAGGATCCGGCGAAATATGCTGAGGTCCTCCTCAACATCGCGCGGCCGCAGGAACATTGGACGGCGGCGCGGATCACGCGGATGTTCGGCAGCTCGGAGCAGGATATTCAGCTGCAGCCGACGCCGATCTGGGTGCATCTCACCTATCAGACCGCGTTCGTGGACAACGCCGGTAAGCTGCAAATGCGCCGCGACATCTACAATCTCGACAGTCGCACGTTGGCGGCGATCAAGAGCGGCCGCGGCGGCATGGAGACTCCGCCCGAGCGCAAGCGCGAGCATGAGCTGGTGGCATCCACCCAGCGCAAAGCGGCGCCGCCGGCGCCGGTCGCGCCCGCCGCACGCAGCGGCTCGATCTTCCAGTCGATGTTCTACCCGGCGCCGTCCTATTACGGCAGGCAGCCCGTCTATCGCTGAGGCTGCTTCGGGCGGATTAATCTCGACCACGAGCGCGATGGCCGGGCCTGTCCCGGCCATCGCCGTCTTTGCGGGCGTTAAGCCGGAATCTCCTTCGCCCTGATCACATATTTGAACGCGTCCGGGTCGAGCGGATCGAGCCGTTCGCCGTCGACTTCGGCTTGCGGGTACATGAGAAAGCCGATCTTGGGGCCGGTCGAGCCGGGCAACTCGACGTCGTGGGCGAAGTTGTAGGCGAGCCAGTTCATCTCCCAGGCGCCGAACAGCGTCTTGCGTGCAGCCACGACCTTGGGATCATCGACCGAAAGCTGCCCCGGCGGCTCTTCTAGCACCACCTTGCGCACATCCGCGGGATCGACCGGAACCCAGCCGAACCCGCTGAGGTAAACATCGGCGCGACAGTGCTGCGCCTTGCTGACGATCTCGCTGCCTGTCCCGAGACTCTTGTATCCGAACCGCGACGGCGCAATGCGGATGCCGTAGACGTCGCGTGCAGGCAACCCAGCCGCCCGCGCCAGCCCAACATAGAGCGCGTTCAAGTCCGCGCACTTGCCGCCGAGATTGCCGGTTTCGAGCATCGAGGCAATGTCGCCGATACCGCAGCCGCGTGCTTTCGGATCGCGGAACGTGTTCTCGACGATCCACTCGTAGATGCGGCGCGCCTTCTCGAGGTCGCTGAAGGCCCAGCCCACGATGCGGTCGGCCGTGGCTTTGACGATGCCGTCCGTCGGCATGAGATCGGTCGGGGCGGTATAGAGCTTCCGCTCGTCGTCCGACAGCGGCGCCACGCTGGCGCGCCTGGAGAGATCGACCACGCGGTCCCGCGTCGCAATCCGGCTCACGACTTCAACGGTCGGTGCCGGCTTGCCGTCCGTCCACTCGACGTGCAGCATCTGTGCCCCGTATTTCCCGTCACCCTTGAGCACCGCTGACGTCGCATTGCCCGTCCACTCGCTTCCGAGCGGCCGCGTCCAGCCCGGCGCGGCGACCGCCGGCAGCGGCAACCATGCTTGCGCCTTGGCCGCGGATTTGACGATCTCCACCCGGGTAGTGACCTCGTATTTGCGCCAGACGTCCGGGGTGGGAGTGAATGGCGCATTGGCGAAAGCGCCGCGCGGGAATGCCGCAAGCGCAGTCAGCGCCGCGCCGCCTTGCAAGAATTCTCGTCTCTTCATGCCGAGTTCTCCCGGGTTCGAGATGATTGCAGAATGTCAAAGCCAGCTGTTCAGCCGGGCGCCTCCTTGAGCAGATCCGCCAGGATCTTCATCACGTCGGGCCGCGCCCAGTCGACATCGCCTTCGGCGATGAAGCGAGCTTTCAACGTGCGGTCCAGCACGACGGTCGACGGCAGCGTGTGGATTTTCCACGCTCTGGCAATCGCGCGGTCACGATCGAGCAAAATCGCAAACGGCAATGCCTCGCCGGCGAAGAACCGACGCACCGCCCCGTCCGCCTCGGCCACGCTGATCGGCACGATGGTAAGGGAGCGGCCGTCGAGTCGCGACTGCAGTTCTCGCAGGCTTGCCATCTCCGCCCGGCAAGGCTCGCACCAGGTGGCAAAAAAGTGGAGGAGGACGACCTGTCCGCGAAGCTGAGCGAGCTCACGAACCGGTCCGTCCAGGCTCGGCAGGGAGAACGATGATCTGGCGGAATCGGCCAGCGCAACCAGCGTCGTGCTGCCCGCCGGCTGGTCTTCGGCCGCGCTTGACGCCGCAAATGTACACAAACCGCCGAGAAGCGATGCGACCATCAGCAATCTGCACCAAGCTCCCACCCGCGGCAGAGAGCGGAAATCGCCAGCAGCCATTTCGCGTCCGAGCATGCGCAGGATTGCCGAGTGTGTCGCCGACCATTACTGCGGCCGCGCTCCAGCGTGTCAATACCGCCCCAGGGCGGCTCCTGCTGATGTGATGTGGCGCGGCTTACGCCTGCTCCCGGCTCGCTTCCGGGGAGGTCGCCACCTCGGTCGGCGCCAACGACGGAATCGGCTCGAAACGCGGCCGGGACGCACCACGCAACGCGAGCACGAGTTCGCGGCCGCCGAGAATCAGGAGCGAGATCGCGAACGGGACAATGTAGTAGAGCAACCGGAACAGCAGCAGTCCGGCGAGCACATCTTCTTTGTCGAACTGCCACAGCGCGACCAGCATAGCCGCGTCAAAGACGCCAATTCCTCCCGGCGCATGGCTCGCAAAGCCCAGCAGCGTGGCGGATACGAAAATGACGGCGAGCGTCACAAAACCGATATTCGGCTCGTCCGGGACCAGCATGTACATTGCCAGCGCACAGAAGCCGAGATCGACGATGCCGATGCCGATCTGCAGCAGCGTCAGCGGCCCGTCGGGCAATTTCACGGACCACGCCTCGCGCCCCACGACGCGCGGACGCCGCCACACCCACCCCACGTAGAGCGCCAGCACGATCAGGATCACGACCGCTCCGATCCGATTGAACCAGGCCGGCAATTGATCGATCGCCGTGGCGGCGAGCGGCGCATAGGCGATACCCAGCCCGAGAACGGTGGCGTTGCCGAGCCAGAAGGTCAGCCCTGCCACGAAGCAGATTTTGGCGACCTCGACGGCGGTCAGCCCCCAGGCCGAATAGACGCGGTAGCGCACCGCGCCGCCGGTGAATACGCTCGCACCGACATTGTGGCCGACGGAATAGCTGGTGAAGGCCGCGAGCGCGGCCGCCCAATACGGGACGTCGGCCCGTCCGATCGTGCGTAGCGCGAAGAGATCGTAAAACGTCAGCGTGATGTAGCCGCCGGCGACGAACAAGGCGGCAAGCGAGATATCGCGCGTGTCGGTGGTCACCAGCGCTTCGACCACCTCGTTGGCGTTGATCGTGCGCAAGATGCGATAGAGCACCACCGCCGCGACGATGATGATGGTGAGGCTGAGCACGACGCCGATGCGGTTCCAGCCGACCTTTTGGTCGCAGAACACCGCTGCCCGATGCAGCGCGTCGAGCACGGGGTGGCCGCCGTCCTGTGGCCTTGGCTCCATCGATCGATCGTCAGCCGTTTCCGGGAACTTCCGCATCCCCATCATATCGTCGTTGCGGCGTCCGATTTCCAATGCCGCGTGGCACCCTCTGCCGGTCGAGCCGATGGTCGGCAAACGACTAGCAAAACGCGCGCGGGCGGGCGAGGGCTTGCGCTGCGGCAGGTTCGCCCACGCGTAAATCGCTGCCCGCCGTCTGCCAAGCCCAGCGGCCTCCTGATAAGATCGTGCCTGCGGCTGGCCCGAAAGCCCGAGCGCCCTTGGCAACCCACGGCAGGAGCGCGAGTCGAAATCGGAGGACATTATGAACGATAGTCGGCTGCCCCCCGAGCAGACGCTCGCGCGGCGCGCCATCCTCAAAGGAGCAAGCCTCGGCCTCGGTGCCGGACTTGCGTCTGCCCTCGCCGCGCAGGCGCAGACCACCGGGACGGGAGCGGCGCAACCGAGCGAAGGCGCGATCTGGAGCGCCGAATATTGGGCCAAGAAGGGCGATGTTGCGCTCAACCTCTGGCGCAAACGCATTGGCACGCCGAAGCCTGGCGAGACTCCGCTTCCCGTTCTGTTCTTGGTGCACGGCTCCTCGAATTCGGCGCGCTCCTCCTACGATCTCACCGTGCCGGGCAAGGGCGAGTACTCGCTCATGAACGTGTTCGCGCGCTACGGCTACGACGTCTGGACTATGGACCACGACGGCTACGGCTACTCCGGCAGCTCGGGCAACAATTCCGATATCGCCAGCGGTGTCGAAGATCTCAAAGCCGCCATTCCGGTGGTGGCGCGCGAAACCGGTCGGGCAAAGATGCACTTCTACGGCACCTCCTCGGGCGCGATCCGCGCCGCCGCTTTCGCGCAGGCTGACCCCGAACGCGTGGACCGGCTGGTGCTGGCTGCCTTCACCTATAAAGGCAGCGGCGCGCCGGAGATCGCTCGGCGTGAGCGGCAGATCGAGTTCTACCGCAAGAACAATCGTCGCAAGCGCGATGCGGCCATGATCCGCTCGATCTTCACGCGCGACGGTCATGCCGCGAGCTACGACATGGCCGTGCCCGAAGCCATCATTGCCGTCGAGCTCAAGTTCGGCGAACAGGTCCCAACCGGCACCTATCTCGACATGGCCGCCAATCTGCCGCTGGTCGATCCGAAAAAGGTGCTCTCCCCGGTGCTCATGATCCGCGGCATTCACGACGGCAATTCGACCACCGATGATCTGCTCGACTTCTTCCAGCAATTGCCCAACGGTGACCGCCAATTCGTCATTCTGCCGCACACGGCGCACAGCGCAGGATACAGCAACAACCGCCACCTGCTGTGGTATGCGATGCGCAATTTCCTGGCCGCGCCGGCGCCGGTCGCCAGTTGAGGATTAGACCGGCTGCTCCTCGAGCGCCCCGCCGACGGCGATGGGATGCGCCATCGCCGCTTTGAGACCGCCTCGAATTAGACGAGCGTCTTGACGCCGACCCGACCAATCTTCTTGAGGTCGCGCATCGAGCCTATGCCGACCGTGCAGAAGATCACCGGGCCGATCATCATCTTGATGAGCGCGACGAAGCCGTCGCCATCGCTTACCCTTTTCCGGGATCCGCCGCCGCAAAGAATTCGCGCAGTTCCCGGTAGGTCTCTTCCGGCGCTTCGTCGGCGAGATAGTGACCGCATGGCAGCGCCTTGCCGGCACGAATGTCCGATGCATAGCGCGCCCAAATCTCCATGGGCTTGTGATTGCGCCCGACGCCGCCGGTCGCGCCCCACAGCAGCAGCACCGGGCAGGCGATCTTGCGCCCGGCCGCAAAGTCCGCGGTGTCCATGTCGAGATCGACGCCATGGGTGGCGCGGTAATCCTCGCACATCGCGTGGATGGTCGCGGGATTACGGAAGTAGCGCTTGTACTCCGCGAGCGCCGCCGGATCGAAGAAGCTCAGGCCTTGTTCGGTCTTCGCCAGCTTCTTCTCGATGAAATAGTCGGGATCGGCGCCCATCAGCCGCTCGGGGAAATCGTACGGCTGGATCATGAAGAACCAATGCCAGGAGAAGGTGCCCCATTGGCGGGTCACGTGGTTAAGCAGATGATGCTGCGGGATGATATCGAGTATGGCGGCGCGCGCGACTTTTTGCGGGTGGTCGAGACACATCCGGTGCAGCACGCGGGCGCCGCGATCATGGCCGGCGGCGTAAAAGCGCTCGAAACCGAGCGCGGCCATCACCTCCACCTGGTCCTGCGCCATGACGCGGAACGAATAGCCGCTGTGGTCGGGACCTCCCGGCGGCTTTTCCGAATCTCCATAGCCACGCAGGTCCGTGGCTACCACCGTGAACTCGTTTGCCAAACGCGGCGCGATCTTGTGCCAGGACAGATGCGAGAACGGATTGCCATGCATGAGCAGGAGCGGCGGTCCGTTGCCGCCGCGCACAGCAACGATGCGCGTGCCACTGGTCTTGATCTCGGTGCGGAGGAAGCCCTCGAACATGGCCTCACTCTGCACTGGCAGGGGTCAAGCGCCTAGTGCGAGAGCACGATGAATTCCGTGGCGCGGCCGGTTTCCCGGCCGAGGCCTTCGTCGGAAACAACGAGCGAGGAACCGGGAATCAAGACTTCACTGATACGGTCGACCGCCTCTTGCGGCATCCGGATGCGGTCGAGTGCTTCCGCCGCCGTCGCGGTCGATTTCGGCCGCAGAATAGGCTTGGCCGATTCCTGGGAGGATTTCTTCTTCCTGAAGTCCGTCTGCTTCAGGCCCGCCGATGCCTCGATCGGGACGGTGACGACGTTCCAGCGCATCCCAGCGCCGTTCTCGGTCACTTGCATGGCGGTGAAGACGTGCGTGCCGAGCGGCTCATCGGGGTCATCGATCACGACCGGCATGTCGAACAGCGGCACGAAGCCTTGGCGAACGAAAATCCTTTGTTCCTTGCGGCTGACGAACACCGCGACCTGGCCGCTGCGCTTGACCGGCTCCTCGAATGCCTTCGCCGACGGTGGCTTCGCCGGATCCGCGATCGGCGCCGGTTCGACGACGTCGCTGCGGCTGCGCGCGGGCTCGTTCCGGCGCGGCTCGGCTATAGCAGGAGCGGCATCCGCCGGCGGCGGCATCACTTCCGTAGCCGCGCTATCATCCGCCGCTTCCGCACCAGATTGCTTGGCCGGGACTTGCGCCATCGCTTCGATCGCGCCGCTATCGGGATGCGCGGTTGTCGCCTGAGCCACGATTGCCGGCGCGATGCTACGTGCGTCGCTGTCGCTGATGGCAGGCTCGGCCGGCTTGGGCCTCGGCCGGAACAATTTGGGATGCTCGAAATCAATCGGCGCAAGCTCATGACGGGCCACGATGACTCGCACGCCCAGATTGGTGATCGGCCAAAGCTTGCGCGCGAAATCGGGCGACATGCGAATGCAGCCGTGTGAGGCAGGATAGCCCGGCAGCGGGCCCTCATGCAGCGCAACGCCCGACCAGGTGATGCGCTGCATGTAGGGCATCGGCGCGTTGCTGTAGAGATTCGAGTGGTGATAGCGGTCCTTCTCGATGATGCTGAAGACACCCGTCGGCGTCGGATGACTCGGCACGCCGGTGGAGACCGGCCCTTGCGCTACCCGCACGCCATTGCTGAACAGCGTCACTTTCTGATTGTCGATGGAGACGACGATCTGCAGCGGAGCTTTCGGCATGTCGCCAAAGCTTGTCTGCTTATTCGCCTCGGCTTTTCCTCGTCGCGCGGGTGCAACCCTCGCCTTGCGAGGCATTGGCGCAGGAGGCGCATACCACCCGTCGTACCATCCGTAGGGGAAGCCCATCCCGCGCACGGCGGCATGCGCTGAATTGCCGGCGAGAACGACCCAAGCCGTGGCCGCCGCCAGCGCGACGGCCACGCGCAAGCGATTACGGCGGCCAATTTCAAGCGCGCTCGTCTCGACGGGTTTCAGCAAGCCGTTCTCCCGGTGTTGCATTTTCGCGCGCGGCGAGCAGCGCCAAGCCGATTGATTTGTCGATACGCGGAATACCCGACATCCATTGATGGTTGCGCTGATTTGGTAAACAAATCTGGTAAACGAATTATTTGCCCTGCGAGCGGCATCTCACCGCAGAGTTCCCGCCGGCCGCCATACGTTGAGGCGAACGGCAGAGGCAATTCGGTGACTTTCTTGGCTGGCAGCGCAGCCGGCATCGGCGATCGAGGCGCGCTGAGCCGCCGCCAATTCTGATATTGTCGCATCGGCCGCCGACACGATCCAAATGACCCTGATCCTGTCCAACAACGACGTCGAAAAGCTCATGACGATGCGCGAATGCATCGCGGTCATGGAAGAGGCCTATGCCGAGTTGGCCGAAGGGCGCGGCGTGTCGCGCAATCGCTCAGACTGCTTTACGCCGACGGCGCGGGCGGACGCACTCTATAGTCTCAAGTCGATGGACGGCGTTGCGCCCAAGCTCGGCGTCGGCGCGGTCCGTATCAACTCCGACATCGTTACCTGGCCCAAGCGCGGCAACACCATGCGCCGGGAAAAGATCGCGGCGGCGCCTAATGGTCGCTATGTCGGACTGGTGCTGCTGTTCTCGGTCGAGAATGGCGAGCCGCTTGCGATTCTTCCCGACGGCGTCATGCAGCGCATGCGCGTCGGCGCCGCCAACGGCATTGCCATCAAACGTCTAGCGCGCACGAACGCGAAATGCGTGGGGATTCTCGGCTCAGGTTGGCAGGCCGGCGCGCAGCTCATGGCGGCCTGCGCCGTTCGCGACATCGCGACCATCCGCTGCTTCAGCCCCAATTCCGAAAACCGCGAATCCTTCTCCGCCGCCATGAGCAAGTTGCTTGGCGTCGAAGTCATTCCCGTCGCGCTGCCCGAGGACGCGGTCAATGGCGCCGATATCGTGATGTGTGCGACGAACTCCATCGACCATGTATTCTTCGAGCGCTGGATCGAGCCTGGGATGCATCTGAGCTCGATCAAACGGCCAGAGATCGAGGCCAAGGCCATCAAGCGCGCCGACCGCGTCGTCGTTCATTGCAACGAGCCGACCCCGCTGCACGTCGCCGCTAAGGATGTGGTGATCGAGGAGAAGGTCGAGGGCCGGGGCTGGCAGCTTGCGGGGGAAATCGATTTCGCCAGACTTCCAACCTTGGCGCAGCTGGTCGTAGGCCGAAGCGAAGGCCGCAAGTCGGATGCCGACGTCACTTGCTTCATCAACAATATCGGGCTCGGCTATCAATTCGCGGCGGCTGGCTCGCTGATCTACCGCAAGGCCAAGGAGAGCGGTCTCGGTCACGAACTGCCGACCGATTGGTTTACCGAAGACGTGCATCCTTAGGCTGCGCGCGCGGCCCGCCACGGCGCGGTCCGCGCGAAACGTCGGCATGTGCGAGGACGTGTGATCAACCGCGCCCGCCCGCGGATAGAATCGCGCGGGTGGCATGATCCGGCCCGAAGTCGTCGGTGCCTTCGATGGAGAGAAGGTCGGATAGCCGCGTGCGCGCGCGGTTCACCCGGCTTTTGATGGTACCCACCGCGCAGTCGCAAATAGCGGCAGCCTCCTCGTAGGAGAACCCCGAGGCGCCGACAAGGATCAGCGCTTCCCGCTGGTCCGGCGGCAGCTTGGCCAGCGCCGCGCGGAATTCCTCGAATTCCACCCGGCTATGCTGTTCGGGGTGGGATTTCAGGCTCTCGGCATAGGTACCGTCGGTGTCTTCGACCTCGCGGCGCCGCTTGCGGTATTCGGAGCGGAAGAGGTTGCGTAGGATCGTGAACAGCCACGCCGACATGTTCGTGCCCGGTTGGAACGAATCGATGTTCGCCATGGCACGCAGCAGGGTTTCCTGCACCAGGTCGTCGGCACGATCCACGTTGCCGCAAAGCGAGATGGCGAATGCCCGCAGGCTCGGTACGGCTGCGAGCATCGCGTCACGCACGGATGATCGCATCGTCATGTTCTCGACCCCTTGTTGTCGAATGGCTTAGCCCCGACTAGACGATTAGGCCCCTCCTCCCGCTCCCCTTGCCCCGTCGAGCCTCCTTCGGCCTCGCCGCCGGGTTTCGACTGATCGAATTGCTCCAGCAGGTCTTTGAAGCGGTCGGGAACGCCCTGTCGCAGCACATCGTCATAGACGCGCTGCAGGATGTCGCCGATTCTTCGCTGATCCTCACGGCTGAGGCGTCCCCCGGCCTTTCTAACTTGCGCGTCAGTATGCATGGTCGCCTCTGACCTCAGCGGATTCTGCTCAATCGAGTCCGGCCGAGCAGCCCTTCCCCGCGCCATGCCCACGCCGACCGGCCTTCTCTCGTTCATTGTGTGTCCCGGTCCCCCCCGGGGGCCCGGGCTCCCTCCGCGCCTATCGGATGATAACGTGACGCAGAATGGTTCGTTCCGCATCGTGGAACTTTTTTCCTAGCGGGCCGTTTTTGCCGATAACCTCAGGACTTCAAAGGGAGGGTACCGTGTCCAATTCCTCCGCTGCGGTAGCACAATACCTGCCGTTTTTGCGACGTTATGCAAGGGCTTTGACCGGAAGCCAAGCCTCGGGCGACGCCTATGTGGCCGCCACGCTGGAGGCCTTGATCGCGGATCGCGCCGTCATTGAGGACCCTAGAGGCCCGCGCGTCGCGCTCTATCGCCTCTTCACCAAAATCTGGAATTCGGTCGCGGTCAACGGTCCGTCTGTCGGCGGGGAGGATGAGCTTCCCGGCGAGCACAAGCTTGCCAACATCACGCCGCTTCCGCGCCAGGCATTTCTTTTGGTCGCGCTCGAAGGATTCTCGGAGCCGGATGCGGCACGAGTGCTCGATATCGACGTGACGAAGCTGCGCGGGCTCGTCGAGGAGTCCGGCCGCGAGCTTGCCGCCGAAATCGCAACCGACGTTCTGATCATCGAGGACGACACCTTCATCGCGATGGAGCTCGAGACGCTGGTGGAAGGCCTCGGTCATCGCGTGCTCGGCGTCGCCCGTACCCATGCGGAGGCTTTGGCGCTCACGAAGAAGAAACGGCCCGGGCTGATCCTCGCCGACATCCAGCTCGCCGACGGCAGTTCGGGGCTTGAGGCCGTCAACGAGTTGCTCGCGTCGTTCGAGGCCCCGGTGATCTTCATCACCGCGTATCCGGAGCGCTTCCTGACCGGCGAGCGGCCGGAGCCGGCATTCCTCATCGCCAAGCCGTTCCAGCCGGCAACCGTGTCAGCGGTTGCCAGTCAGGCGTTGTTCTTCGAACGCACGGCCAAACGCCGCGACCGGCGCGTCACCGCGTGACTGGGCACCGCGTGAACTGAGCGGGCATCCGCCTGGCCATTAATGGCTGGCACTCGTCGGTTTAATGGCGGCGGCGGGAAGGCGGGCGGCGGCTGGGGTGACCGGCGCGTGGATAGCTCGCCAAGCCCACGAGAACGCCTACCCCGACGGCAACCGCGAGCGTGATCAGCGGGCGGTGTTCGACCTCATCAGCGAGGCGGCGCAGTGCGCGATCGCCCAGTTTGGCGGCATCGCCGCCGATTTTTGCAACCTCCTCGCGCATGGAGTTGGCGGGTCCGCGTAACCTTTCCGCTACGCCACTCAAAGCCGAAGCGATCGTGTCACCGACATGGTCGGCCGCCTGGGTGGCGCGCGCGGTGCCTTCAAGGCGTCGCTCCAGCGCGCGTAAGCGCTGATCGATATCGCCGATTTCGGTGCTGATTGCGCGCGAATATGTGGATCGATGAAACATGGCTGCCGCCGCGCGACCGTCGTTGCGCCTAATTGACGCTTTTGAGCCAGGTGTCGATCTGACGCTCGGCCTCATCCTTGGCCACGCCATAGCGCTGCTGCAGCCGGCCGCTGAGCTCTGACCGTTTGCCCTCGATCACGTTGACGTCGTCATCGGTGAGCTTCCCCCATTTCTGCTGAACTTGGCCCTTGAGCGTTTTCCAATTGCCTTCGACGCGGTCCCAATTCATCGCTTGCTCCTGTTCCCGAGAGTCGGCGGGAAAACCTCGGCCCCCGAACAAAGGTTCCGCCGCGCGGCGCCGCCAGATCGGATCGCAAAAAGATAGGGGCGTAGCCGACCTAATGTGTCGACTACGCCCTATATGACCGGCCGAGCACGGGGAGGGGGAAATGGGCGGCCGGCTGCATCTCCAACGCATGACCCGCCGCTTGGTTCCTCGCAATTTCCGACGGCGAAAACCGGCCTCCGCTTGACCTGCGCCCGGGAGCGTTACCCCGCCGGTGCCCCCTTACAAATCGCCTTTCCCGCCAAGGCGTTAGATCGGGCGTCGCCTCCGCCCGCCGTGACCATGCGCAAATCGCGGCGCGGCGAATGAACCTAACGGCGGGTTAACGCGACTAATGAGGACAGGGATCGTGGGGAGCTACCCATGCGGCGTTTTTCGAGATATTTCGTCGGCTGCGGCGGCGCGGTCGTCGCGCTCGCGACCTTTCTTGTCGGGCTTGAAGTTTCGGCCATCAGCACGGCGTCCCCGTCCCTTTCACGGGGCGCGCCAATGGTGAACCGCGCGCTCAAGAGCGACCGCTTGCCCCTCGTTTCGAGCAAAAGCCGCAACGCGGTGAACGGCCCGTCCGGGACGCAGATCCCGCCGGCACCGGCTCCCAAGCCGAGATTGCTCGATGGGTGTGAGCCCATGGTCAGCGCGATCGGACAGTCGCCACTGGCGCAGATCCCTGGCCGCTGCGTGTCTTAACGCACGCGCGATCTCTATCCGAGACCTCCAGCGTTTTTCAGTCGGGTGCTGCTTTACCCTGCGGGCACGGGTGGCGCATGTCGGTCCGACGACTGCGACCGAATGCGCATTTGCGCTCCCGCGGAACCTTCGAAATACCAGCGGCTTATAGAACGTGTCAGCCTGTCTGGTGCGACCCTAATCAGCGCCACCCAGGGCCGCGATGCGCCAAAGTCTGTGTTCGCCTGGGAGATCAACCATCCGTTTGCGATCTGAACCAAGCCGCGGCATCGACGCACCAAGCGAGTGAGACCGCGCGCCGAGATCGCTCGCTCCTATGCCGTGAGGGTGGGGGTGAGAAACCGCGTCAGACCGACGCTTGACTCAAGCGGACCCGAGGCAAGAATTCGCATGGGCCACATATGCAGACCTGCTGCCGTGCCCCAATCTCTGCTGCAGTCTAAACAAGCCATCGCACGGTGGATGTGAACGTGCCTGAGAAACAGGACAAAGGCGAAACGGCCGACCCCGGTGTTTGCGAACAAGCGCGGCCGCCCCCGGCCGACCTCGAATCGTTTCGGCGAGCGTTCGATGCGGGCCAAGTCGGCGTATGGGCATGGGATTTGCGGTCCCATCATTTGACCTGGTCGACCAAGCTCGAAGATTTCCATGGCCGGCCCGACAGCGTTTTCGACGGCAGGCTGTCGATCGCGCCGCAGGACTTCGCATCACAGGACGCTACCGGTGTTCTCGCGGCGATCGGCAAAAGTTTGCAGACACAGGAGCCATGTCGCTTGGAGTATCGTCTGCCGGGGCCGCCGGAGCGCGAAGAGCGTTGGTTTGAAGCGCTGGTCACTGTCATCGTCGAGGACGGCAAAGCCGTGCAAATGCTCGGCATGTGCCGAGATGTAACCGAGCGCCTGCGCATCAATCGCGAGGTTCGCGTGCGCGCGCGCCAGCAAGAAACACTCGCCCGTCTCGGCGAGCGCGCGCTGGCCGAGAGCGACCTGCAGAAATACTTCAACGAAGCAGTCAGCACGGTCGGCGAGATTCTCGACGTCGAAATGGTGAAAATTCTCGAACTGGTTCCAGGCGACGCCGAGCTCCTGCTCAGAGCGGGCATCGGATGGGAGCCCGGGCTGATCGGGACGGCCACCGTTTCCACCGGCCGGGAGACGCAGGCCGGCTATACGCTCGCCTCCGGGCGGCCTGTGATGGTGGAGGATCTCGCATCAGAGAAACGGTTCACGGGCGAACCACTGCTGCGCAAGCCGGGCGTGGTAAGCGGACTCACCACGCCGATTGCGGGGCGTGACGGGCGCGCCTACGGCGTGCTCGGCGCGCACACTGCGAAGCGGCGCAAGTTCAACGATTACGACGTGGCATTTCTCGCGGCCGTCGCCAACGTCTTGGCGGGCGCCATCCAGCGCCGACAGCTCGATCAACGGCATGAATTGATGATCCGCGAGTTGCGCCACCGCTCCGGCAACCTTTTTTCTCAGCTGCTTGCCCTGTTCTCGCAGACCGCCAAAAATTCGCGCAATCTCGCCGATCTCGTTGCGAAGTACGAAGCCCGCGTCCTCGCGCTCGCCAATGCCCATCGACTCATTACCGAAGGCGGATGGAAGTCGACGTCGCTCGCCGAGCTTCTCAATACCTTGCTCGCTGCATTCCTCGACCGCATCTCGTTCAGTGGGCCGAATGTGTTCCTCGAACCCGATCCGACATTTGGACTGAGCATGGCGGTGCACGAGCTGGCGACCAACGCCAGCAAGCACGGCAGCCTTTCCATCGCCTCCGGACGGGTGGACCTGAGTTGGTCGGTCACGCACACCCAGCAAGGCCTCACCCTCGTCCTCGATTGGAAGGAAAATCGCGGTCCCCCTCCCCGGCGCAGCAGGCGGCCGGGGTTCGGTTCGCGGCTGATCAACATGGTGATCGAACGCCAGCTCAATGGGCAGGTCGAGCAATCCTTCGCGCCCGACGGATTGCAGGCGCGACTGACCGTCCCCCTCACTCATGAGCGATGGCCGGGCGGGTCTCGCTCGGCTGCCGCCGTCGATCTGCCGTAGCGGCCGCTGTTGCCTTAGCTTCCGTCGAGATGATCGACGGCAGCGTGGCGCGAGCGCTTTTGCGCGAGCAGGGGAACCACCTGCGTCGCGCAGAGCCTATTTATTCTTTGCCTCCTGATAGGGATAGATGATGTTGCCGGTCTTATACTCCGGCGGCCACAAAACTACTTGGTGCGTGGTATCGCGGAACTTCGCCTGCACTGCCGTGCGAGTCGTTCAGCTGACGGCGTGAGCAATGAAGTCGAGCCGCGACTCAAGTCCAATGAATGCGCCGGCCAA
>Ga0306924_10000372_pt1 | contig 37527 bp, 37 predicted proteins | sample sta12Can44000111_FD_203756 | JGI IMG/M metagenome (GOLD analysis project Ga0306924, IMG submission 203756) | Lab enrichment of tropical soil microbial communities from Luquillo Experimental Forest, Puerto Rico - statanox.12C.anox.44.000.111 (v2)... | ecosystem: Environmental > Terrestrial >... | reverse complement strand
TCGAGCGAGTCGACTTCGTCACCTCGGTCGGATACGGGTCGGGCCCGGGCGACCGCGAGCGGCTCGGGCTCACCGGCGCCGGGCCCAAGAAGATCATCACCGACCTGGGCGTCCTGGAGCCGGATCCGGAGACGCTCGAGTTCACCATGACCGGCGTATACCCGGGCGTGTCCGCCTCGGCCGCGAAGGAGCGCGCCGGCTGGGACCTGGCCATAGCGGCGGAGCCGGAGATCATCGCCGCGCCCACCCCGGCCGAGCTGGAGGCGCTGCGCCTTTTCCAGGGCACGCGAGCAAGGAGCCATCAATGACCACCGCTGACGTATCGGCCTCGCTGGCTGCATCGGAGGCCGGCAAGCTGGTCCTGCCGTCGTACGTGCGCCCGGCGGCGGGCCTGCACCCGCCGCTGGACTTCGAGGGGTACCGCTCGACCGCGCTGCGCCACCCGAAGCAGCCGCTGGTGCTGCTGCCGCACCGGCTCACCGAGGTGACCGGGCCGCTGCTCGGCGACAGCTTGATCACGCCCACCGATTCCGACCTGACCACGCAGCGTGACGGCGAACCGCAGGGCCAGCGGATCATCGTGACCGGCCAGGTGCTCGACTCGGACGGGCGGCCGGTGCCCGACACGCTGATCGAGATCTGGCAGACGAACGCGGCCGGGCGTTACCGGCATTCGCGCGAGCACCATCCCGCGCCGCTCGACCCGAACTTCGACGGGATCGGGCGTGCCATCACCGACTCGGCCGGCCGGTACCGGTTCGTCACCATCCAGCCCGGCTCCTATCCGTGGGGGAACCACTACAACGCCTGGCGCCCGGCACACATCCACTTCTCGCTGTTCGGCCGCGCGTTCACCCAGCGGCTGGTCACCCAGATGTACTTCCCGGGCGACCCGCTGCTGCCGCTCGACCCGATCTTCAACTCGGTGCCTGACGAGAAGGCCAGGCAGCGGCTGATCGCGGACTTCGACATCGAGCTGACCCAGCCCGAGTGGGCGCTCGGTTACCACTGGGACATCGTGCTGCGCGGTCGCGACGCGACCGTCTTCGAGTAAGGGGCGGAACGACAAGTGCCAGGGATGACGCCTTCCCAGACCGTGGGCCCGTACTTCGCGATGCGGCTGCCGTGGCCCGACGGCCCGTTCGTGGTGCCCGAGGGCACCCCCGGCGCGATCACGATCACGGGGCGGCTCTACGACGGCGCCGGCAACATCATCCCGGACGGTCTGATCGAGACCTGGCAGGCCGGACCGGACGGGCGTTTCGCCCACCCGGACGACCCGCGTGGCGCCACCCCCGCGGGGTACCAGAGCTTCCGCGGTTTCGGCCGGTGCCCGACCGCGCCGGACGGCTCGTACCGGATCGTCACGGTCAAGCCGGGCCCGCTGCCCACCTCCGACGGCAGCATCGAGGCGCCGCACCTGGACGTGTCGGTGTTCGCGCGCGGCCTGCTCGACCGCGTGGTCACGCGCATGTACTTCCCCGACGAGCCGGCCGCCAACGCCGCGGACCCGGTGCTGTGCTCCGTCGGCGGCCAGAAGCGGCGGGCCACGCTCATCGCCGTGCCCGAACCGGAAGGCCAGCTCAGGTTCGACATCTACCTGCAGGGTGAGCGCGAGACAGTCTTCTTCGATGTCTAGTGCTGGCCCGGGGGGACGACCCCCCCAGACCCCCCCGCCGGAGATCCGCCTGGTCGGACGCCCCGGTCCCGTCACCGCCGCCATCCGCGCTCACCTAGGCTAGTGCTGTGCTAGTCCGGGGGGGCGACCCCCCGGAACCCCCGCTTATGGGGGGCCTGCCCGGCCCCCCATACCCCCTGGGCCCCTGGGGAGGCGCCGTGCTGCCCTGGTCCGCGGATCTCGCCGGCCGCATCGACGAGCAGGTCATCAGCAGCGAACTGCTGCGCGGTAACCCGCTCGGCGACCCGTACGAGCGGCCGCTGCCCGTGTACCTGCCGCCGGGGTACGACGACGAGCCGGACCGCAGGTACCCGGCGGTGTACGTCATCCAGGGCTACACCGGGCACGTGACCATGTGGCGGAACCGGTCCGCCTTCCGGCAGCCGTTCCCCGAGACGGCCGACGCGGTGTTCGCCCGCGGCGAGGCGCCGCCGGCCATCGTGGTGTACGTCGACGCCTGGACCGGCTACGGCGGCAGCCAGTTCGTCGACTCGCCGGGCACCGGGCGGTACCACTCCTACCTGTGCGACGAGGTCGTGCCCTGGGTGGACGCGCGGTACCGCACGCTGCCCGACGTCGCGCACCGGGCCATCATGGGCAAGTCGAGCGGCGGGTTCGGCGCGATGATCACGCCGATGCTCCGGCCGGACCTGTTCGGCGCTCTGGCCACGCACGCGGGCGACACGCTGTACGAGTACTGCTACATCCCCGAGTTCGCCGCCGCCGTCCGGCACCTGCGCCGCTACGACGGCGACATCTGGCGCTGGTGGCGGGACTTCGGATCCCGGGTGTCCTTCACCAAGGAGGAGGACATGTCGCTGCTCTCGGTGCTGGGCGTGGCGGCGTGCTTCTCCGCCAACGAGGACGGGACCGTGGACCTGCCGTTCGACCCGGTGACCGGAGTGCTCCGGCCCGCCGTATGGCAACGGTGGCTGGACTGGGACCCGGTGCGGATGGTGCCATCCCACGCCGATGCGCTGCGCGGGCTGCGGGCCATCTGGATCGACGCGGGCACGAAGGACGAATTCCACCTCGACCTCGGCGCCGAGGCGTTCCGGGCCGCGCTCATGGACATCGGAGTGGCCGAGGACCTGGTTCATTTCGAGCTTTTCGAGGCCGGGCACGGGGGCATCGACTATCGTTACCCAATGTCTCTCGCCTGGCTCTGCGGCCGTATGAACCCAGATCACTAAGTAGCGGCTAAGAAGCCGCCGGCCGGCCCGGCAGTCTGGTACGTTTCCGGCGTATTGGGAACGGGGTCGCATCCGGAGGGATCCTGCGAACCCCGGCGAGCCCAAGGAACCACTGAACCTCGAATGGAGAGTCGCTATGCGCGAGAGCGGGTTTGCAGCAGCTGCCGGACTCGGTTCGCTAGTCCTGCTGCTAACCGCGTGCGGGGGATCGTCGGGATCGTCGAGCACCTCGAACCCGACCACGACTTCGACCGCTCAGCCGGGCGGCCAGGCGACCAGCGCCGCGCTCAGCAACGTGCCGCCTCCTGGTTCGATCGTGCTGCATGTCCAGAAATCCAACCTCGGCTTTGTGCTCGCCCTGGCCAACGGACAGGTTGTCTACATGTACGACAAGGACACCAAGGGCGGCACGCCAGCCTGCACCGGCTCCTGCACCTCGATCTGGCTGCCAGTGACGGGCGGCAACCCAGTGCCGAGCCCGGCTGACACCGGCCTGGGCACGTTCGGCACGGTCGCGGGCGCGAACGGCGCCAAGCAGGTCACTTACAACGGCATGCCGCTGTACACCTTCAAGGGCGCGAAGGCGCTCACCACGAAGGGCAACGGCGGCATGTGGCACGTGATCAAGCTGTCCGAGAGCAACATCGTCACCGGCTGAGGATCACGGCCGGAGGTTCGAGCGTTGCCAGGCCGGCGGCCTGACGGCCCGGGCGCGTCCAGTTTCCGGCTCCCCCGGGAACCCTGACGGGCTCCCCGGGGACGAGCCATCCCTGTGAATTGGAGAGACGTTATGCGTAAGAGCGGGTGGGCCGCAGCTACCGGGCTCGGATCACTGGTGCTGCTACTAGCCGCGTGCGGGGGTGCGTCGGGTTCGAACACCGCGGCAGGCTCGCCGTCGAGCGCGTCCGTGGCGAGCAACGGCTCGTCGGGTCCGACCACGGCGGCGTCATCGGCGACCGCCGCGGCCACGGCCACCAAGACCGCCGGGGGTGCCACGGCGTCCGCGACACCCCACCACTCGGTCGCCCCGCTGCCGAGCAGCGCGGATCAGTCGATCCCGCCGGTCGGCACGACCGTCATGATCGTGCAGAAGTCCGCCATCGGCTACGTGCTCGCCGAGGCCAACCACCAGGTGGTCTACACCTACTCGAAGGACACGAAGGGCGGCCTTCCCACCTGCAAGGGCACCTGCGCCGAGACCTGGATTCCGGCCACGGGAACGCCCCAGGCCGGCCCGGCCGACGTCTTCCCGGCCAACTTCGGCCTGGTCAAGGGCGCGGGTGGCGTCCAGCAGATCACCTACAACGGCTACCCGCTCTACCTGCTCAAGGGAGCCAAGCCGCTGGCGACGACCGGTAACGGCATGGGCGGCGTCTGGCACGTGGTCCCGCTCTCCGCGAGCAACATCCACGTCTGACCGCTTTCATCTCAGCAGCCCGCGCCGCAGCGCGGGCTGCTGGGTCATTTTCGGCGGCCAAGCCCTCCGCCTCCGGCCAATAAGGCGTGGATGCCACATCCACGTCGTTCCAGCAGCATGGATGTGGCATCCACGTCGTCAGGCCGCGTGAGGACCCGGTACGGGCGGTGCCGGAGTGACGGAAGTCCCATTCTCGCACCCGCGCGGCACCCCGCGCGTCTTCGCGTCGGCACGGGTCAGGGGCGGGGGATGCCGTAGGCGGCGCGCAGGCGGGACGCGGCGGCGGCGGGGGCGTGCACATGGTCCAGGCCGAGCAGGGCCGCGCCGGCCACCGGGGGGACGTCGATCACGCGGACCTCGGCGGCCGGGGCGGCCTCGGCGAGCTGCCGGGTGATGCCGGATATCAGCAGCGGGTTCCGCGCGGTGATGACGCCGCCGCCCAGCACCACGGGAGTGGCCAGCCCGGTAAGGTCCAGGCGGCGCATCGCGGTGATGGCCATGGCCGAGATCTCGTCGGCCAGGCGCTCCACCACCTTCCTGGCCACCGCGTCGCCCTCGTCGGAAGCGCGCAGCAGCATGGGCGCCAGCCCGATCAGGTCGTCGTCGGGGATCTTGCCCTTATGCAGGCCGATCGTCACCTCCTCGACCCGCTCCACGCCGAAGTGGCTGGTCAGGTAGCCAGCCAGTGCCGTGTCCGGACCGCGGCCGTCTTCCGCGCGGATCGCGTGCCAGAGCACCTCGACGCCGAGGCCGTAGCCGCCGCCCCAGTCGCCCGAGATGGTGCCGAGGGCCAGGTACCTGGTGACCCGGCCGTCCGGCGCGACGCCGACGGCGTTGATGCCCGCGCCGCAGACCACGGCGATGCCCCAGTGCGGCTCGGACCCGTCCACCAGGCCCGAGCGCAGGATGGCGAAGGTGTCGTTGACCACGGTGGCGGTCTCGCTCCACCCCTGGGCCTGGACCGCCGTGGCGTGCTCCGCCTCCTCCTCCGGCAGGTCGGCGTTGGCCAGGCAGGCCACCGTGTGCCGGGCCAGCGGGCGGGGGAGACCTGAAGGCGATGAAGGGTGCCCGTCCAAGTGGGCCGCGGCCTGCTTGACCACCGCGTCCAGGATCAGCACGGTCTGGTCGACGCCGACCTCGTGCGCGTTGATGCCCGGGCCGCGGGCGGAGGCGAGCAGCGTGCCGTCCGCGGCTACCAGGGCCACGTCGGTCTTGCTGTTGCCTCCGTCGATGGCCAGTACCGCGGGCCGCGACGCCCCAGCCTCAGAAAACGCCGCGTCAGCCAAGGCCAGCCGCGCCCAGGGCGAACGCCATCAGGGAGTTGGCGGTGTAGTCGTCGGCGGGCTCGACCGAGGGCCAGGAGACCACGTTGTCCTCGTAGGCGGCGGTCTTGGTGTTGAACGGCGCGAAGTGGCCCGCGCCGCAGGCGCGCATCCCGTCGACCGTGCTGAGGCCGACGAAGTTCGACGGGTCGCTCGGCCCGTCGGTGGTCGCGCCCAGCTGGATGTTGCCCCTGCCGGTGAGCGAGCCCGCCAGGTTGGCGATCTCGCTCTGCATGCAGTGCGGGAACACCGTGCCCGCACCGACCACGAAGGAGGTGCCCCAGCCGTTCGCGCCGAGCGCGAAGTTAAGCTGCTGCTGCGCGAACGAGGAGAACCGGCCCGAAGGGTCGGAGCCGCCGTACTTCTGGTACAGCGCATCGGTGATGAACAGGCCGAACGCATGCGGCGAGGCGTCGGAGGCACCCAGCTGGGCGCCGAGCGCGAACGGGTCGCCCTTGGCCTGGGCCTGGCCCGCCCGCAGCTGCGCGGCCATGTCGGCGAGCAGCGTCCCCGGCGAGATCGGGAAGTCGTTCAAGGGGCCGGCCTGCCGCATCGCCTGGATCAGTTCGGCCTCGGCCACCGCGCCGGTGTCGTAGAGGTTGAACGTATCGTCATGCCCCTGGGCGATGTACGCCCGGGCCCACCGCGCCGCGGCCGACAGGTCCGCGTGCACCCGGGCCGGCGTGGCCCCGGCCGCCTCGTCGGCCAGAGCGATCTCGGCGGCACCCCACAGCATGTCGCTCTTCCACTGGGTGGCCGGGTAGAAGTCGTGCGGGAACGCGGTGACCAGCTGGCCGACATGGGTCGTCCTGGCCGTCGCGTACACGCCCCGGGCCAGGCTCAGCAGGTGCGCGGCCTGGGCGGGATCCCCGGCGACCTGCGCGCCCAGGGCGAAGTCCGCGGCGAGCCGGCCCGCGAGGTTCGGGGGAACCTTCTGGCCGGACGGGGCGGCCGGGAACACCGGCCGGTACCTGACGAAGTAGGCGCTCGGGCCGGGGTTCCCGCCGGGCTTGACGTTCATCCGGTCCTCCTGCTGGGGCAGGAACCAGAAGTTGTAGTCGCCCTGGATCGTGCTGCTCGCGTTGCCGCTGCCGATCCCCACCTGCGCGTACACGACCTTGCGCGCCGGATCCCACAGCTTGGTGATCCAGTCCAGGCCGAACGCCGCCTCCTGCTGGAGCATGTCGTACGAGTTCGGGAACTCGCGCGCCGCGAGCAGCATGAGCGCGTCGGCGTAGCTGGCGGTGTAGGCGAACTTCTCGTAGCCGCCGCCCGCATCGAACCAGCCGCCGGAGACGTCGACCGGCCCGCCGGTCTTCTTCAGCGTGCCGAGCAGGTTGTCGTTGCTGTCGTAGCGCGGGTCGGCGTAGACCCAGGCTTTCTCGTCGGTCAGGTTGGCGGGCTGCCGGGACAGGACCGAGGAGACGACATCCCGCCCGTCCCGCTCAGAGGTGAAGTACCGAACGGAGTTGTCCACCAGCTGGCGGTACAGCTGGGAGCCATCCCCGATGATGAACCCCGGGGAGGCCGCGGCCGCGGGGGACAGCAGCCTGACCTCGTACTGTCCTGGCAGGCGCAGCCCGGAGAAGCCGAGCCGGTACACCGCCCGGTAGTTCGCGTTCCAGGCTCCGACGTCGTCGGTGGAGGTGCCCCGGTAAGCCACGCCGTACGGCGTGACGACCTCGAACCGCACCGCCGGGACCGGCCGGGCCAGCATCGCGTAGGCGGCCTTCGGCCCCGACGCCGGGTACCCCACCTGGTTGACCCGGACCTGCGGAGGAGCCAGCGCTGCCGCCGACGCCGGAGCGACCGCGGGGACAACCGTCCCCACCGTGGCACCGGCCGCCGCCAGGAGCGTCAGCCATACTCGTCTCATCGGGTTCTCCTCAGGCCCAGGGCAGGTAGGACGAGTTTTCCGCGATCAGCCGGTCGGTCAGGCACTGCGCCTTGTCGGCCTGACCCACCAGCGGGTGCGCGAGCAGCGCGTTGTACACCCGGTCCCGGCCGCCGCGCAGGGCGGCCTCGAGCGCGAGTTCCTCGTACGCGTAGACGTGCGCGATCAGCCCGCGCAGCAGCGGTTCCACCGGGTCGACCGGCACCGGAACCGCACCATCCGCGCCCACCACGGCCGGCCCCTCGATCACCGCGTCGTCCGGCAGGAACGGCAGCGTCCCGTGGTTGAACGTGTTCACCACCTGCACGTCGCGCCGGTCGCCGGTCAGCGAGACGAGCAGGTCCACCGCCGCCTCAGAGTAGAAGGCCCCGCCGCGCTGGGCCAGCTGCGGCGGCTTGGTGTCCAGTGCAGGGTCGGCGTACAGCTCCAAGAGCTCGGCCTCCAGCCTGGCCACCGCCTCGGCCCGGGTGGCGGCGCCGCGCAGCGACTCGACCACCGCGTCGTGCGCGTAGTAGTAGCGCAGGTAGTACGACGGCACCATGCCCAGATGCCGGATGAAGTCGGCGGGCATCCCGGTGTGCGGCGCGATGTCGTCCGCGAACTTGCCGAGCAGCTCGGGCAGCACGTCCGTGCCGTCGAGAAGAACCGAACGCTCCCAGGACAGGTGGTTCAGGCCGACGTGGCCCAGCGACACCCGCGCGGGCCCGACATCGAGCAGCGAAGCGAACTCGCGCTGGAACCCGATGGCCACGTTGCACAGGCCGACCGCGCGGTGCCCGGCGGTCAGCAGGGCGCGGGTGACGATGCCCACCGGGTTGGTGAAGTCGATGATGAAGGCGGAGGGCGAAGCCCGACGGCTAGCCCGTTCGGCTAGATCGAGGACGACCGGCACGGTACGCAGCGCCTTGGCCAGCCCGCCGGCCCCCGTGGTCTCTTGTCCGACGCAGCCGCAGTCCAGCGGCCAGGTCTCGTCGCGCTGCCGGGCGGCCTGGCCGCCGATCCTGAGCTGGAACAAGATCGCGTCCGCGCCCTCGGCGCCCTCGTCCAGGCGGCCGGTCCAGCGGACCTCGGCGGGATGGTCGTGGGCGGCCATGATCCGGGCCGAGAACGGCCCGACCACGGCCAGCCGGTCCGGGTCGGGGTCGACCAGCACCAGCTCCTCTACCTGGGGCAGCAGCCGCCCGATCCCGTCGGCGAGCTCGGGCGTGTAGGTGGACCCGCCGCCGATCACCGCAAGCTTCATGTGAACGCCTTCACCTCTTCCGAGCTGGTCTGAGCGACGTGGCAGGCCGCCTCGTGGGCGGGCCGCAGTTCCGCGAGCTCCGGTGTGACCTGCGCGCACGTGTCGATGGCCAGCGGGCAGCGCCAGCGGAACCGGCAGCCGGGCGTCGGGTCGATGACCCGGGGCGGCTCGCCGCGGTCGGTCTCCGCCGCCACCGAAAGCGGCGCGCGCGGGTCGGGCACCGCGGACAGCAGCAGCTGGGTGTACGGGTGCCTGGGGTGGGTGAGCACGTCCTCGATCGGCCCGGTCTCGGCGATCTGGCCGGCGTACATCACGATCAGCCGGTCCGCCACGTACCGCGCGCTGGCGATGTCGTGGGTGATGTAGAGGATGGACACGCCTTCCTCGTCGCGCAGCTTGGCCATCAGGTTGAGCAGCCCGATCCGGATCGACACGTCCAGCATCGAGACCGGCTCGTCGGCCAGGATCAGCTTCGGGCGCATGGCCAGCGCCTGGGCGAAGCCGACCCGCTGCCGCTGGCCGCCGCTCAGCTCGTAGGGGAACCGCTGCAACATGTTCGGGTTCAGCCCGACCACCTCGAAGACCCGGGCCGCCTCCTCGAGCCGCTGCGCCGCGGACAGCGACGGGCGGTGCAGCTTCAGGCAGCGCAGCACGCCGTGCTGGACCCGGAACACCGGGTTGATCGAGCTGAACGGGTCCTGGAACACCATCGGCACCAGGGCGCTGTAGCGCAGCCTGCCCTGCCGCGAGGTCATCGACGACAGCGGCTTGCCCTCGAAGAACACCTCGCCCGAGGTCGGCTTGTAGACCCGGGCCAGCATGCGGGCGATGGTGGACTTGCCGCTGCCGCTCTCCCCGGCCAGCGCCACGATCTCCCGCTCGCCGATGGCGAAGCTGACGTCGTCCACGGCGTGCAGCGTCCGCCGGGACAGCGCGCCGCCGATCTTGAAGTGCCTGGTCAGGTGATCGGCCCTGAGCAGCTGAGGACGGGGCGAGTCATCGGTCATGACGCCAGGCTCCCGTCCTCGCGGCGCAGGCAGCGGACCAGCGTGCCGTCATGCGGGTACAGGTCCGGCGCGATCACGGCGCACTTCTCGATCGCGTACGGGCACCGCGGCCGGAACCGGCAGCCGGCCGGCACGCGAGACAGGTCGGGCGGGTTGCCCGGGATCCCCTTGAGCGGGACGCGCGGGCCGCGGATGGACGGGAAGGCCTCCAGCAGGCCTTGCGTGTACGGGTGCAGCGGCCGGTCGAAGATCTTCTTGGTGGCGCCGATCTCGGCTACCTGGCCGGCGTACATCACCATCAGCCGGTCGGAGAAGTGGCTGATCAGCGACATGTCGTGGGTGACGAAGATGACCGCGAAGCCGAACTCAAGCTGCAGTTCCTTGATCTGCACCATCAGCGAGCGCTGCGCCACCACGTCGAGCGCCGAGGTGGGCTCGTCCATGATGATCAGGTCCGGGGTGAACAGCATGGCCATCGCGATCATCGACCGCTGCCGCATCCCGCCGGACAGCTGGTGCGGGTAGCTGCGCAGGTGCACCGGGTCGATGCCGACCATCTTGAGCACCTCGGCGGACCGCGCGGCGATCTCCTCGCTGGTGAACTTGCCGTGCGCCCGCATCGCGTCCTTGAACTGGGCGCCGATGGACGTGACCGGGTTCAGCGCATTCATCGCGCTCTGCATGACCACCGACATGTCCCGCCAGCGCATCGCGCACAGCTGGTCGTCGGTCAGCCCGACCAGGTTCGTCCCGTCGAACGTGACCGTGCCGGCCGCCACGGTGGCCGGGGGAGCGAGCAGCTGGGCCGCGGCGAACAGCAGCGTGGACTTCCCGCAGCCCGACTCGCCCACGATGCCGAGGAACTCGCCCCGGCCGACCGTGAACGACACGTCGTCGACCGCCCGGACGTTCCCCTGGTCCAGGATGTAGTCGACGGTCAGGCCGCTGACCTCTAGCATCGGCGGGCCCGTGTTATTTTCCGGCACGCTGCTCGGTACCTTTCCTCTGGCGGACCTTCCGCACCGGTCGCAGGGCCGGGTTGCCGATCTCGTCGAAGGCGTAGTTCAGCAGGGCGAAGGCGGCCCCGAGCACGGCGATGCAGGCACCGGGGGCGATCGCCCACAGCGGCTGGCCGGTCTGCAGCGCCGCGTTGTTCTGCGCCCAGTACAGGGTGGTGCCCCAGCTCACCGTGTTCGGGTCGCCGAGGCCGATGAACTGCAGGCTGGACGCGAACAGCACCGCGTACAGCGCGTTGGTCAGGAAGCTCGCGACGAGCAGCGAGGTCATGGTGGGGATGAGCTCCACCACGATGATGTAGAGCGACCGCTCGCCGCGCACCCGCGCCGCCTCGAGGAAGTCCCGCCTGCGCAGCGTGAGCGCCTGCGACCTGAGCTGGCGCGCGGTATAGGACCAGCTGGTCAGCGTGATCGCGGCGATCAGCACCAGCGTGGTCCCGCCGTGCGCGTAGGCGGCGATGACGATGAGCAGCGGGAAGATCGGGATGACCAGCAGCACGTCGGTCAGCACGTTGAGCGAGCTGTCCGCCAGCCCGCCGAGGTAGGCGGCGGCCACGCCGATCAGGACCGCGATGGTGGTCGTGGCCAGCCCGACCACGAACGCGATGATCAGCACGTTCCTGGTGCCGTAGACGAGCTGGGCGAACAGGTCCTGGCCGTAGTGGTTCGTGCCGAGCAGGTGGGCGGTCGAGACCCCCAGCTGGGGGGTGTAGGCGTCCTGCGTCGGGCTGTCGTGGGCGATGACGCCGGGGAACAGCGCGATCAGGATGAAGATCAGCAGCAGCACGCTGCCCACGGTGGCCTTGCGGTTGAGCCGGACGGCGCGGCCGAAGCGGCCCAGCGTACGGCCGGACCCGAGATCGGGGGCCTGGGTGGCGGGGGTCTCGGTGGGGACCCCGGAGACGGGCATGGCCATGGCTAGCTCTCCGCCCTGGTCCGCGGGTCGAGAATGGCGGTGAGGACGTCCGCGACCAGGATCGCGAACAGCACCGCCACGGTGATCAGCAGGAACAGGCCCTGCATGAGCGGGTAGTCCTCGCCGGACACGGCCTGGAGCAGCATGTAGCCCACTCCGGGGTAGTTGAACACGTACTCGATCAGGATCGCGCCGCTGACCACGAAGCCCAGCGACATCGCGAAGCCGGTCAGGTTGGGCAGGATCGCGTTGCGGGCGGCGTAGTCGAACATGATGCGCCGGCTCGACAGCCCCTTGGCCCGGGCCATCCGCACGTAGTCCTCGGCCAGCGTGGTGATCATCGTGTTCCGCATGGTCAGGATCCAGGTGCCGATCGTGGCGATCAGCAGCGAGATGGCCGGCAGGAACGCGTGGTTGACCACGTCCTGGAAGAACGTGAGGTTGAGTCCGGGGCTGTCCGTGGTCACGTAGTAGCCGCCCTGGCTGGGGAACCAGTGCAGGGTGAGGCCGAAGATCAGCACCAGCACCATGGCGATCCAGAAGTACGGGATCGCCGAGGTGATCACGAACGTGGGCGGCACGATGCTGTCCAGCTTGCTGCCCCGGCGCCAGGCCGAGACGATGCCCAGGAAGGTGCCGAGACCGAAAGCCAGGACCGTGGCGATGCCGACCAGGCCGAGCGTCCACCAGATCGCGCTGCCGATGACCGACGTGACCGGCGTCGGGTACTCGCTGAGCGAGAGGCCGAAGTTGCCGGTGAAGATCCCGTGCAGGTAGCTGACGTACTGCGAGAGCAGGCTCTCGTGCGTGTTGACCCCGAACTGGATCTCCAGCGCGTTCAGCGCGCTGGGGCTGAGCTGGCCGTGGAACCTCGACAGCATGGCCAGCGCCGGGTTGCCGGGCATCAGCCGTGGCAGCAAGAAGTTAATGGTCAGCGCTATCCACAGCGTGAGGACGAAAAAACCGAGGCGGCGTAGCGCGTATCTCAAGCTGGTATGGCTCCTATTTCCAGGCCGTTTCCTGGTCCGCGGGCCAGGGCCCTTGCCGGAGAGCCCCGGCCCGCGGCGTCTGGGTTACTTGGGCGCCAGGTGCAGCAGCACCTGCTCGTTGTCCGGATAGTAATAAGCAGACGGCAGAGCGTACGGGTTTCCGGGCGTGGGCCAGCCGGAGAAGGCCCCGGTGTCGTATTGATACCAGGCCACCGACTCGACGACCGGGATGACCGGCACCTCGTTCAGCATGACCTCCTGGACCTTGTTCAGGATGCTCTGCTGCTCCGACGCGCTCGTGGTGATGGCGTACTGGTCGAGCAGCTTGTCCGTGGTCTTGTTGCTGTAGCGCTCAAAGTTGCTGGCCGCCACCTTGCCGACCGGCGCCGTGTTCGCCGAGTTGAGCCAGTTGTTCAGCTCGTAGTACGCGCTCGGGCCGAACGTCGCCTGGTCGTAGTAGGCGAGCTGGTACCTGCCGTTGTACAGGGCGGCCTGGAGGGTTGTGTTGGAGATATTCTGCGGCGTGATCTGGATGCCAACCGCCTTGAGGTTCTGCTGGATCACCTGCATGGAGGCGACCCAGTCGGAGTAGTCGCCGACGTTGATGACGGTGAACTTCAGCTTCTGCCCGGCGCCGTTCGTCATGATGCCGTCCGACCCCAGGTGGTAGCCGGCCGAGGCCAGCAGCGACTTTGCCTTGGCCGGGTCGTAACTGTTGCCCCAGCTCGACAGCGCCGACTGGTTCAGCGTGCTGCTGAACGTGGGCGTGACGTTACCGGTCTGGTTCGCGGGCGGCTCGTAGCCAGACTCACCGGTGGTCGAGACCTGGCTGCGGTTGATCGCGTACGACATGGCCTGGCGGACCTTGACGTTGCTCAGGACGGGGTCGGTCAGGTTCGGGATCAGCGTGACGTTGACCGTCGGCGGGAACCAGTAGTGGTAGTTCGGGCTCTTGGACGTGTAGAAGGCCTTGATCCCAGGAATGTACTGGGCGCCCCACTGCGCGCTCCCGTTGGCCAGGTCGTTGTTCGCGGTGTTGTTGCTGGTGTACGCCGGGTACTGGATCGTCTTGATCTTCGGCATTCCCGGCTGCCAGTACTGCGGGTTCGCCTTGTAGGTGATGTTCTGCGGGGCGCACTTGCTCATCAGGTACGGGCCGGTGCCAACCGGGGCCTTGATCGTGTCGGTTGTCGGGTTGGCCAACTTCGACCAGATGTGCTCGGGCACGATCGGCGTCTGGTCCGCGATGTAGTAGAAGTACGGCACGGCCACGTGCTTGAAGGTCATCGTCACCGTGTTGCCGCTCGCGGTGACGCCGGACAGCACCGACCACGACCCGGTCAGGTCCAGGGCCGGGTACTTCTTCGTCAGGTTGAAGGTGTAGGCCACGTCGTTGGCCGTCATCGGCGTGCCGTCGCTCCACTTGACCCCGGAGCGGATCGTGAAGGTGAGCGACTTGTTGCCGGCGCCCCACTGATACGAGGACGCGAGCATCGGCGTGGTCTTGCCCTGCTGCAGCGGGTTCATGTAGACGAGCGGCTCGTACACGAAGCCCACCGACAGCAGCGTGTCGGAGGCGTTGAGCGGGTTGAAACCGCAGGTCCAGAGCGCGCCGTTCTCGTTGGAGATGGTCAGCGTGCTGTTGGCCGCGGCCTTGTGGCTGCTGCCCGAGCCGGAACTCGTGGTGGTGCTTGAACCGGCGGTACAGCCGGCCGCGATCAGGCCGGCCGCGACGATAACCCCGTATCTGGTGAGGCGTCTCATGCCGTTCGTCCTAACTGCCGTGTGGTCCTTTAAGTCCTTTGTATTCGGCCGGGATAACCCCTTCCGTGAATTTTGTTAGGACAGTATCCTAACTATCTGTCCGGGACAAGAGTCCGGCCGAACTGACGCAAGGTCTTAACTTACGGGTGCCTGAGGTCGTGATCTTCGGGCAGCCGGCCGTCCGGGGTGTGCGCCCGGACGTCCCCGAGCACCATGACGGAGGAGGTGGCCGTGACCGCCACGCCGGAGCCGGCCGTGACCGTCACGCCGGCCTCGGCCCTGCCGCCGCCCGAGAACTCCGGCGGGGTCCTGTTCGCGGCGCGGCCCTCGCTCATCCGGGCGATGAACGAGCAGCTCCTGCTGGAGCACATCCGCCAGCGCGGGCCCTGCTCGCGGGCCGAACTGGCCCGGGTATCCGGCCTGTCCAAGCCGACCGTGTCGCTGGCCCTGGACAACGTCGAGCGTGCGGGCCTGGTCCGGATCGCCGGCCAGCGGACCGGCGTGCCCGGCCGCTCGGCCCGGCTGTACGAGATCAGGCCGGACGCGGGCCTGGTGCTCGGGCTCGACATCGGGCTCGACTACGTCCGCGGCGCGATCGTCGACCTGTCCGGGGAGATCCGGGCCAGGCAGTCGCTGCGGGTGCACGCCACCAGCGTGCGCGGCCGGGTGGCCGAGCTGGTCGGGCTCGCCGACCTGCTGTGCGAGGACGCGCGCGTGTCGCGCCCGGCGATCACCCAGACCGTGATCGGCAGCCCGGGCGTGTACGACCCGCGGCGCAACGCGATGAAGCTGACCGGCGGGCTGCGCGGCTGGGACCGGCCGGCGGCGCTGACCGGGCTCCGGGAGGCGTTCGGCCCGTCGCTGGTGATGGAGAACGACGTGGACGCCGCCGCGCTGGCCGAACGCGCCCTCGGCCACGGCCGCGAGGTCGACCACTTCGCGTTCGTGCACATCGGCACCGGCATCGGCATGGGGCTGGTCCTCGGCGGTCAGCTGCTGCGCGGTGCGCACGGGGTGGCCGGGGAGATCGCGTTCATGCCGCTGTCCGGCGGGGCAGGAGCGGACGAGCATGAAGCCCGCAAGCGCGGCACGCTCGAGGCGGCCGCGTCCGCGGCCGGGGTGGTGCGGGCGGCCCGCCGCGGCGGCATGCGCGGCGCGGTCTCGGCCCGGCGCGTCTTCGCGGCCGCGGCCGCCGGGGACGAGCGGGCGATGGCCGTGGTGGCGGAGGAGGCGCGGCTGATCGCCAAGACGATCTGCGCCGTCGTCAGCGTGGTCGACCCGGACCTGATCGTGCTCGGCGGGGGGATCGGCCGGGCGCCGGGCTTCGCCGAGGCGGTCACCGTGGAGCTCGAGCACATCGCGCCGGTCATGCCGGCCATCAGGGTCAGCGCCCTGGGCACCGACGCGGTGGTCGACGGCTGCCTGGCGTCCGGCACCGAGCTCGCCTGGGGCCAGGTGATGACCGTGCTGCCCACCGCCCAGCCGTAAATTCGGTTGACCCGTGGGCGGCTGGCCGCCGTACGGTGAGGCCTCGTGAGGGACCGGCCCGATGGAGTCACCGAACGAGATGTGGCGCGTGCCCTGGCCGATGGCTGGGGCTTGTCCGCCGAGACGCTGCGGTACGCCCCGGTCGGCGGCGGGAGCTACCACTGGGTGGTCACCGGCGGCCGGCGGGAGCGGTGGTTCGTCACGGTCGACGACCTGGACGACAAGGGCTGGCTGGGGCGGACCAGGCCGGCCGTCTTCGCGGGCCTGCGCGCGGCGATGGACGCCGCTCTCTGGCTGCGGCGCGAGGTGGGCCTCCGGTTCGTGGCGGCCCCGGTCCCGGCGCTGGACGGCCAGGCGGTGCGGCCGCTCGGCGCGGCACACGCCGTCGCGGTGTTCCCGTTCCTGCCCGGGTCCCCGGGGCGGTGGGGCGAGCCTCTGCCCGGGGCAGAGCTCGACGAGCTGGTGACGATGCTGGCCACACTGCACCGCGTGGACCCGGCGGCGGCCGGCCTGCCGCGGCGGGAAATGGCGCTGTCCTGGCGCGATGACCTTGAGGTGGCCCTGCGCGAGCTGGACCGGCCCTGGACCGGCGGCCCGTTCACCGAGCCGGCCAGGGAACTCCTGGCCGGAGCCGCCGGGCCGGTACGCCACGGGCTGGACACCCTCGACCGGTGGGCCAGCGGCCCGGGCGCCGCGGCGAGCCTCGTGATCACTCACGGCGAGCCCCACCCCGGCAACGTCATCCGGGTAGCCGCCGACGGCGCCGCCCCGCCCCGCGGAGGCGCCGCCCCGCCCCGCGGAGGCGCCGCCCCGCCCGCCCGCGGGATCATGCTGATCGACTGGGACACGGTCGCCCTGGCCCCGCCCGAACGCGACCTGTGGATGGTGGCTACCGAGACCGGCGACGAGCTGCGCCGCTACACCGAACTCACCGGCCGCCCGGTCGACGCGACCGCGCTGGAGCTCTACCGGCTGCGCTGGGCCCTGGACGACGTCTCCTGCTTCGTCCGCGATCTCCGCGCCCCCCACCGCCGCACCCCCGGCTCCGAACACGCCTGGCAAGCCCTGGAGATCACCATCGCCCAGATCACCCGATAGCCAGTACCCGCGCCCCCGCCACCAGAGCGCCCCGAGACATCACACAAGCCGCACCAGCCACCGGCAAGGCGTCCGATTGCTGCCCGCAGCCCCGAACCATAAGGCGTGGATGTCCCAGCCATGGTGTTCTTACGACGTGGATGCCACATCCACGTCGATAGGCTCTGGCACGGGCGGTGCCGGAGTGACTGAATTCCGTTCTCGCCCCGGCGCGGCACCCTGCCGCTAGCGCAGGTACGACGCCCCGTTGAGGTCGAGGACGGCTCCGCTGGCCCACTCGGCCTCCGGGGAGGCCAGGTAGACCACGGCGGCCGCGATCTCCTCCGGCGTCGCGATCCGGTTGAACGGGCTCTGCGCCCGGATCTCGGCACCGCGCGGCGAGGTCAGGTCGTCGTCCGCCATGTCGGTCGCGACGTAGCCCGGGGCCACGCTGGCGACCGCGATGCCGAGCGGCGCCAGGGCCCGCGCCATCGACTGGCCGAACGAGTTCAGGCCGGCCTTGCTTGCCCCGTAGGCCGGGTGCCGTGGCTCGCCGCGGTACGCGCCGCGTGAGGTCACGTTGACGATCCGGCCTCCGGTCTCCTTCATGTACTGCACGGCGCACCAGGTCACGTTGGCCGCGCCGGTCAGGTTGACCGCGAGCGTCTCCCGCCAGGCGTCCTGCCACTGCCGGTAGGACACGTCGGTGACCAGGTGGGGGAGATAGATCCCGGCGTTGTTGACCAGCACGTCCAGACCGCCCAGGTCCGCGTGAGCCCGGTCGACCATCCGCCGGACGGCCTCGGCGTCGGCTAGGTCGGCCTGGACGACCGTGTGGCCGCCGCCTGGCAGCCCGGCCAGCACCTGGCCGGCCAGGCCGGGCGATCCGCGGTGATGCACCGCCACCCGGTCGCCCTGCGCGGCGAACGCCTGGGCCACCGCCCGGCCGATGCCCCGCGATGCCCCCGTCACCAGTACCGCTCGCTCCGCCACGACGCTCCCTCAGGGCCTAGGGTTCTCCTGCTCGCACAAGGACAGCAGTTTGGTAGCCGTGGCCCAGTTTCTGGCCGTGGCCGCCAGACCGTGCTTCTTGCTCGCCGCCGGGGGGCTGATGATCTTGAACAGCTCCTGGGCCAGCTCGCTCGTCCCGTAGCCGTCCGGCGTGTGCAGGAACAGCACCTGGCCGATCGCCTGCACGGTGTCCTGGCTGCCCTTAGCCGCGACGGCGCTCCCGGCCGCCGAGATCCGCATCAGCAGGTCCTCGGGAGGCGTGGCGTTCAGGAACACCACGTGCACCATCCTGGGGTTCGGCTCATCCGGGTACGGGTTGGCGGCCAGCACCTGTGCGAGCTCGTCCCTGGTCAGGACCACTACCGACGACCAGATCCCGAACCTGGCCTCGATGGCCGACTCGAGCTCCGCGGCCAGCTTCGCGTTGTCCGTGTCTGCGGTGCTGAAGAGCACGTTGCCGCTCTGGATGTAGGTGCTCACCCCGGTGTGCCCGAGTGAGCTCACGACCTCGCGCAGGTCCGCCATCGGGACCTTGTTCCGGCCGCCGACGTTGATACCGCGCAGTAGCGCGACGTGTGATGCCATGGCGTCATTCTCCCCGTTCCGGTCGAGTCAGCACTTTCACGCCGGCTGGTCACTTTGGTGGCGGACAGTTAGCTGGCACAATGCCGTTTCGTGCGTGGTGCCCGGCGAGGCCCGTTTCGCGATCTGCCGCCCGAGGTGGCGATCCTGGCATCGGTTGCCTTCACGGTCGCACTCGGGTTCGGGATCGTCGCTCCGGCCATCCCCGCCTTCGCCTGCCAGTTTGGCGTAAGCACGGCTGCGGCGGCCAGCGTGATCAGCGTGTTCGCGCTGATGCGGGTGGCCGCGGCGTTGCCCTCCGGGCGTCTGGTGGACCGCTTCGGGGAGCCCGGGGTGATGGCGGCGGGCATCGCGGTGGTCGCGGTGAGCAGCATCCTGGCGGGGTTCTCCCAGTCCTTCGTGGAGCTCATTGTGCTGCGCGGCAGCGGCGGGGTGGGTTCGGCGATGTTCAGCATCAGCGCCCAGGCACTGCTCCTCGGCACCGTGCCGGGCGACCAGCGCGGCCGGGCCAGCGGGCTGTTCAGCGGCGGCTTCCTGCTCGGCGGGATCAGCGGGCCCGCGGTAGGCGGGCTGGTGGCGACGTGGTCGCTGCGGGCGCCGTTCTTCATCTACGGCTGCCTGCTCGTCGTGCCCGCGATCCTGGCGGCGGTCGTGCTGCGCCGCGTGCCGAACCACAGGCGGGTCGCCAGCCGCCCCTCCGCGAGGTCACTGGCCACGCTGGGCCGCGCGGTGCACAGCCAGACTTGGCGGGCGGCCGCGTCGGCCAACCTGGCCGACGGCTTCGCCGTGCTCGGCATGCGCGGCGCCCTGGTCCCGCTGTTCGTCCGGCACGTCCTGCACCGGTCGCCGGTCTGGACGGGGATCGGCTTCCTGCTGTTTGCCGCGCTGAACGGTGCCGCCCTGCTGCCCGGCGGGCGGGTGGCCGACACGCTCGGCCGGCGCCCCGTCATCATCGCCGGCTGTGCCGTCTCGGCCGTCGGCATGGTGATGCTGGCGTTGCTGCCCGGCCCCGGGGCCTACCTGGCCGCGCTGGCCGTGGCAGGCTTCGGCTCCGGCCTGCTGGACGTGGCCCCGGCGGCGATGATCGGGGACATCATCAAGCGTGACGGCGGGACGCTGGTCGCTTCCTACCAGATGGCGGGCGATGTGGGCTCGGTGGTTGGCCCTGTGGCCGGGGGCCTGCTGGTCGACTCGGCGTCCTATGGTGCGGCCTTCGGGCTGGCCGCCGCCGTGCTGGGCGGTGCGGCCCTCTTCAGCTCCGCTGCCCCGGAGACCAGGCCGGGCGGGCCGGCCAGACCCCCCGCCAGCCACGCCGTCACCGGCCCGGACACCAGGGTCCGCTGACGCGGTGGAGCGGTGGCCAGCTAGCCGCGGCCGTCCGCAGACACCGGGTGTGAACCGCGGCCGCCGTTCGCTCGCTATGGTTATCCGGTGGCGTCATGGGCCGAGCACGCTATCTGGTGGCATGTGTACCCGCTCGGTTTCACCGGCGCGGAGCCGGTGGCGCTCGCGCCGGACGAGCGCGTCCGGCACCGGCTCAGGCAACTGGAGGCCTGGCTCGGCTATGCCGTCGATCTTGGTTGCACCGGCTTGCTGCTCGGGCCGGTCTTCGTGTCCGAGACCCACGGCTACGACACCGTGGACCACTTCGAGATAGATCCCCGGCTCGGCGACCAGGAGGACTTCGACCACCTGGTGGCCGAGGCCGGCCGGCGTGGCCTGCGCATCGTCCTCGACGGGGTGTTCAACCACGTCGGCCGCTCGTTCCCGGCGTTCCAGGCCGCGCTGGCCGGCGGCCCCGGCTCGCCCGCCGCCCGCTGGTTCGGATACGACCCGGCGGCAGGCGAGTACGCCACGTTCGAGGGCCACCGCGGGCTCGTCACCCTGGACCACGAGGAGCCCGAGGTCGTCGACTACGTCGCCCAGGTCATGACCTACTGGCTGAACCGGGGCGCGGCGGGATGGCGGCTCGACGCCGCCTACGCGGTGCCGCCCGGCTTCTGGGCCAAGGTGCTGCCGGGCGTCAGGGAGGCGCACCCGGGCGCATGGTTCCTCGGCGAGATGATCCACGGCGACTACCCGGCCTACGCCGCGGACAGCGGCCTGGACTCGATCACCCAGTACGAGCTCTGGAAGGCGATCTGGAGCTCGCTCAACGACCCGAACTTCTTCGAGCTGGCCTGGGCGCTCGGGCGGCACAACCAGGTGCTCGACGGCGTGATGCCGCAGACGTTCACCGGAAACCATGACGTGACCAGGCTGGCCAGCCGGCTCACCGACGAGCGGCACCTCGGTCACGCGCTGGTTGTGCTGCTCACCGTCGGCGGGATACCGAGCATCTACTACGGGGACGAGCAGGCGTTCCGCGGGGTCAAGGAGGAGCGGGCCGGTGGCGACGACGCGATCCGCCCGGCCTTCCCGCCCAGCCCCGCCGACCTGCCGCCCGACGGCTGGTCCGCCTACCGGCTGCACCAGCGGCTCATCGGCTTCCGCCGCCGCCACCCGTGGCTGCCCCGGGCGCGGACCACCGTGGAGCACCTGGCCAACGAGACGATCGCATTCCGGGCCGCCGCGGACGACGCCGGGATCCTCGTGCTGCTGAACGCGGGCAATACGCCGTTCCGTTTCCCGGTCGACGTGACCGGGCTGACGGCGGCGGAGACCCCCGATCCGGATGCCCCGCCGGGCGACCCCGCCCTGGTGCCCGCGCACGGCTGGATCATCCTGGACTGATGAACCAGCCCGCGCCGGCCTGGGTGGTGGCCGGACCGCCCGGAGCCGGCAAGAGCACGGTGGCGGATCTGCTCCTCGCCGCGCTCGAGCCGGCCCCGGCGCTGCTCGACAAGGACACGATGTACGGGCCGTTCGTGGCGGCGGTGCTCGCCTCGGCGGGCCGGCCGCCGGGCGAGCGCGAGGGAACGTGGTACGACGAGCACGTCAAGGTCCACGAGTACGCCGGGATGACGGCCACCGCCCGCGAGATCCGCGCTCACGGCTGCCCGGTCCTGCTGTCCGGCCCGTTCACCGGGCAGATCCACGACGCGCGGCGCTGGCGGTCCTGGGTCGCCGAACTCGGCGGCGGGACCGTGCACCTGATCTGGGTCAGGTCGGACGCAGCCACCCTGCGCCGCCGGCTCCTCGCCCGCGGGCTGGCCCGCGACGCGGCCAAGCTGGCGGAGTTCGAGCGGTTCTCCTCCAGCATGAGGCTCGACACCGAGCCCGCCGCGCCGCATCACGTCGTCGACAACCGCCTGACCGCCGCCGTGCCGCTCGGCGACCAGATCGCCGCGCTCGTCGGTACCAGGCGGGCCTAACCCATCGGGTAGCGGTGGAAGGCGACCGCGTACTCGCACCCGGCGCCCAGCCCCACGTAGCCCGCCATGTTCTTCAGGAACTCGTCGGGGTCGAACTCGCCGCCCAGGCCCTCGATGTAGGCCCGGTGCTCGCGCAGCGACGCGACGCCCGCATCGATGGTCTCGGTGACGTCGACGAAGTGCGTCGGCGCACCCGTGCCGGCCACGTAGGCGTCCCTGATATCGGTGGCCCGCGGGCCCGCCTCGGGAAACACCCACTCGTTGGCGGCGTCCCGGCAGGCGTCCAGCGTAGCCAGCCCGACGGCCCGGTGGTCGGCGTGATTGACCGGGCCTTCCTCGCCCCAGGTGAGGTCGAAGCTCCCCGTGATGATCACCTGGGGTTGCAGCCTGCGGAAGGCGGCCGCCAGGTCGCGCCGCAGCGCGATCCCGTACTCCACCAGCCCGTCCGGGTGGCCGAGGAACTCCACCTCGGTCACGCCCACCACCGCGGCGCTGCGCCGCTCTTCCTCCACCCGCAGCGGGGCGACCAGGTCCGGGGCCAGGCCGGCGATGCCCGCCTCACCGCGGGTCGCGAGCAGGTATGACACCTGTTTGCCCTGGCGGGTCCACCGGGCCACGGCGGAGGCGACGCCGTACTCGAGATCGTCCGGATGGGCCACCACGGCCACGGCCCGGTCCCAGTCTTCCGGCATCGGCTGCATCCGCCGCCCCTCTCTCCCCATCAGCCCTGCGGCAACTCTCTCACACGTCCGCCGCGCTCTCTCAGGCCGGGCAGGTCCACTCTTCCGGGCTGCGGATCGGGTCGGAGCCCGTACCGTCCGGCGGCGGGAAGTGCTCCTTGAGAGTGAACGCGTACAACGTGGGGCCGAACTCCCGCAGATGGATCACCCGGTCCTCGGCCTCATCGGTCGTCGGGGTGTGACCGCGCGGTATCCACCACAGCGCGGTCTGAGCCTCCGCCATCCGCTCGAACCACTGGCGGCGGCGCCTGAGGACCTGCCGGTGCGTATCGGAGTAGACGTACGCGGCGAGCGCCTCAACCGACTCCCAGACCGACATGTTGACCAGGACGCCGGCGCTCCCCGACCGGTCCCATTCGAACGCGCGCACCGCGGTCGCATTGCCATCCTCGGTCTGCAGCCGCCAGACGAAGCCGGGAGCGGCTTCGGCCGCCGCGTTCACCGGGTCGAGGGCCGCCACGAAGTCCGCGAGCAGCGGGCTGTCCAGCGGCTCACGCATCCGTCCGATGTTCACCTGCGCCAGTAGGTAGTCCACGCCGCCATGGTGCCAGCCACCGCGATCTCGCGGCAACGGCGCGTAGCGGCGGGCGGGCATTCCACCAGGTAGTGGCGGTGACGATGGCCCCGGATTGAACTTCCCGGCAGTCAATTGCGTAATAATGAGTACAAGAGCGCAGTTGTACCCCGGACTGCCCAGAGGCCACCCATTGACCGTGGGGAGGGAATTCTTGGCTCGCGCGCCTCTACGGGCTGGCGATCCTGCGCGGATCGGCCATTACCGGCTGACGGCCAGGCTGGGCTCCGGCGGCATGGGCGTGGTCTACCTCGGCATCGGCTGGGACGGCAGCCAGGTCGCGGTCAAGGTGCTCCGCCCGGAACTGGCCGACGACCCGGACTTCCGGCGCCGCTTCCGCCGCGAGGTGTCCGCGCTGATGCGGGTGAAGGGCCTCTGCACGGTCCGGGTCATCGAGGCCGACACCGAGTCGCCACGGCCGTTCATGGTCACCGAGTACGCCGAGGGCCCGTCGCTGGCCGAGTACATCGACAGCTACGGGCTGATCGGCCCCGACATGCTCTACGGCCTGGCCACCGGGCTGGCCGAGGCACTGACCGTGATTCACGCGGCCGGCATCGTGCACCGGGACTTCAAGCCCTCCAACGTCATCCTGACGGAGGCCGGCCCGAAGGTCATCGACTTCGGTATCGCTCAGGCCCTGGACGCCAGCTCCATGACCAGGACGGGCATGATGGTCGGCTCGGCCGGGTTCATGGCCCCGGAGCAGGTCACGGGGCGGCCGGGACCGGCGGCTGACATCTTCGTCTGGGGGGTGACGGTGGCGTACGCGGCCACCGGCCGGCCGCCGTTCGGCACGGGAGACACCCACGCGGTCCTGTACCGGGTGATGTACGGCGACCCGGACATCGCCGGCGTACCCGACCCGCTGCGCCCGCTGGTAGCAGCCGCCTTGACCAAGAACCCGGACCAGCGGCCGACCGCGCAGGAGCTTCTCGACCGGCTGACCAGCGTCTCGGTGACGCCGTCCCCGCGGCGCACCTATGACTCACCTACCGAGACGATCCTGTCGAGGACCTGGCAGCAGACCGGCCCGGATCCCGGCAGGCCCCGGCCCGCCGACGAGGCCCTCAGGTCGAATGGCTCGCTGCTGCTCGATCCCGCGCCGCCGGCCACCGTGCGGCCCGGCGCCGTGCCCCCGGGCTCCGGGCCCCCGGGCACCACGCGCCCGGGCTCCGTGCCCCCCGGTTCCGGGGCCGCCGGAGGCCGAAGGGCCGGGGTCAGCCGGCGGACCGCGGCGATAGGCGCGTCGGCCCTGGCCGCCGCGGCCGTCGCCGCCGCCGTGGTCTTCGCCGTGCTGCCGGGGCACGTGCCGAAGGAGGGGCCGAGCGCGAACGAGGGAGGCCCGGGGGCGGCGAACCTGGTCGCGCCCAACACCCTGCCGACCTATCCGGGACAGCTGACGCGCGGCGTCTTCCAGACGATCGAGCGCATCGTCGCCTCGGGAAACACCATGGTGACGACCGGCTCGCAGAAAACGGACGGCGCCATCCGCCAGCAGTTCTTCGTATCAACTAACGCCGGGCGTAACTGGCGTCTAGCTCCGGTTCAGCTGTCCGGCGGCGGCCAGCCGCCGCTCGGATACGAGGCCGCCCGGATCGCGGGCGGCCCGCGCGGATGGATGGCGTTCGGCGACAACTCCATCTGGATCAGCCAGGACGGGCAGTCCTGGACGCTGGCGGGCACGCGCGGGATAACCCCCCGGCTGTCCGGTGACACGATCAACGTGGTCACCAACACACCCGGCGGGTTCCTGGCCGCCGGCTCTCAGACGACCAGCGCCGGGAACCAGGCGGTGATCTGGACCTCGCGCGACGGCGTGACCTGGCAGCGGCTGACCGCCGCGCAGCTGGGGCTGCAGGAGCCCGGAGGGACTCCGCAGGGCATCGACTTCGCCACCTCGCACGGGACCGCGACGGTGATCACCGACCGCGGAGCCGGCGTATGGCTGAGCACCGACAGCGGAGCGCACTGGACGCCGGTGACGGTCCCCGTCGATCACGGCGCCAAGAACTCGATCAGCGGCGTGTCGTTCGACGGCGCGGGGCTCGTCCTGGTCCGGCCCGGCCTGGCCGCGAGCGGCGCCAATGACGGGGTCGCCTACTTCTCCCCGGACGGCCGGACGTGGCAGTACGCCGGGACGATCGCTGCTGCCGGCGGCTGGACCCCGGATGTGGTCAAGGGCAGCGACTACGGCTTCGTGGTAACCGGCCACACCAGGGATCAGTACGTCGCCTACACCAGCACCGGCACCGGCACCAGATGGCTACCGACCGGACCGCTCGGCAGCACGTCAAGTGGCCCCAGCCTCACCCCGGCGGTCGGACCGGGCGGCAACGTCATCGCGGTCGGAAAGACCAACGCCACCAGGACCAACCAGCAGGGCCTGCTCATCAAGGCGGACACCGCGGGAAACCTGGAGCCCGTCTCGCTGAGCTCCATCCAGGGCGGCCTGATCCCTGAGGAGACGGTGCAGAGCATTGCCGTCGCGGGGAACGAGCAGGTCGCCGTGGGCAGCGCGGACGGCTACCCGGCGGTGTGGCGGCGGGTGTCGGACGGGCCCTGGTCCCTGGTCTCCTCGCTGAACCAGGTGTCCTCAGGCCCGGATCTGGCCGGGCTGTCCGCCGTGACCCATGGGTCGCGCGGCTGGCTAGCCGTCGGCCCGGGCCCCCTGGTGCTCACCTCCCCCGATGGCAGAAAATGGCAGCTCGCCAGCACCATCACGCACGACCTAGCCGGCGTGTCCGCCGTGCAGGCCGCCAGCGGCCCGCGCGGCTACGTGATCACGGGCACCGTGACCGAGCCTGGCGGCGCGTACTCGAGGGACGTCTGGTGGTCACCGGACCTGGTTAGCTGGACCAAGGCACGCGACGTTAACGAGACGGGCGGCTCCAACCACGTGCTGGCCGTCGCCGCGGGCCAGTCCGGCTTCGTGTCGGCCGGGTCGCACGAGAACCTGCCCGTGGTGTGGACCAGCTCCGACGGGCGCACCTGGACGGCCGTCAGCACGCCGCTGCCGGCCGGGGCCTCGGCTGGGGTGATCCAGCAGGTGGCGGTGAACGGGAACCAAGCGGTCGCGCTGGGTCAGCAGAGTACCGCGCAGGGCGTCCAGCCTCTCGCCGAGCGGTCGGACGACGGCGGGCGGACCTGGCAAGCGGTGCCGTTCACCGCGCCGGGGCCCGGCGTCAGCTTCACCGCGCTGACCGCCAGCTCGAGCGGCTTCACCGCCGCGGCGCAATTCGGCCCGGTCGGCGGGACCATGGCCGCCGCCGTCTGGACTTCGGCGGACGGGAAGACCTGGGCGCGATCGCCGGTAGGCGGCCTGGCCGGAGGCGGCAGCCATGCCGTCACCGCGCTGGCCGCGTCCGGCGCCGCGGTCACCGGCATCGATTCGGTCCAGGCCCAGGCCAGCCAGCAGTTCGTCGCGCTGCGTATTCCGTCCGGATGACGGCCCGGCACGCACCCGGCCGATACGGTAGGAAAATAGCAAGCAGAATGTTGTGGGCTGGCCTGCCTGGACGCCGCCATGAACCCCCCCGGGAGGAGAATCTCGTTGGCTCGTACGCCTCTTCGGCCTGATGACCCGACACGTATCGGGCATTACCGGCTGACCGCGAGGCTGGGCTCGGGCGGTATGGGCGTGGTTTACCTGGGCGTCTCGTGGGACGGCGCGCCGGTCGCGGTCAAGGTGCTGCGCCCGGAACTGGCAGGCGACCAGGAATTCCGTCACCGCTTCGGCCGCGAGGTCGCCGCGCTGGTCCGGGTCAAGGGCGTCTGCACGGTGCGGGTCATCGAGGCGGACTCCCAGTCCTCCACGCCGTTCGTGGTCACCGAATACGCTGAGGGTCCTTCGCTGTCCGAGTACATCGACAAGCACGGATCGGTCGGTGCCGAGATGCTGTTCGGCCTGGCCACCGGTCTGGCCGAGGCGCTGACCACGATCCATGAGGCCGGCATCATGCACCGGGACCTCAAGCCCTCCAACATCATCTTGACCGAGGCCGGCCCGAAGGTCATCGACTTCGGCATCGCCCGGCGGCAGGACACCAAGGGCGTAACCCAGACGGGCATGATGATCGGCTCCCTGGGCTTCATGGCGCCCGAGCAGATCAGCGGTCGCCCCGGTCCGGAGGCTGACATCTTCGCCTGGGGCGTGACCGTGGCGTACGCGGCCAGTGGGCGGTCGCCGTTCGGCGCCGGGAACACCCACTCCATCCTGTACCGGATCATGTACGGCGATCCCGACATCTCCTCGGTCCCGGACTCGCTCCTTCCGCTGGTGGAAGCGTCCCTGGCCAAGGAACCGCAGAGCCGCCCGACCGCGCAGCAGCTGCTGGACCGGCTGACCAGCGCTTCCAGCCGCCCCGAGAACGTCAACGACACGCCCACCCAGGTGATCCTCGCGCGGACCTGGCAGACCGGGTCCCACCCGAGCCCGTCGCCGGTCAGCAGGCTGGCCGAGGCAAACCAGGCTCCTCCCCACCAGCCCGCGGTGCCCGATCCCTGGCCTCGAGTGGCGCCCTCGGCCGCACCGCCGGCCGGCGTACCGCCCGCCACGGAACCGTCGGCCGCCGCACGGCCCGCCGCCGAACCGCCCACCGCAGACCAGCCGGTTCCGGTGCTACCGGTCGGGGCGGTGCCGTCCGTCACGGCGGCTTCTCCCGAGAAGATACCCGTCGGCCGCCGGATGGCGACCATGGCCACGTCGGCGCTGGTCGCCATGCGCCTCCGCCGCCCCAGCCGCCAGGAAGAGCCCAAGCGCTAGCCGCACCGTGGCCTACAGGTACAGCCCCGTGCCTGTTTCCGGGGGGCAGGCCGGGGTGTGACCGTTCTGCATCGCGTACAGCTCGGCTAGCGTGACCGGCCGCGTTACCGGCTGTCCGAGCGAGGCGCTGGCCTGGGCGGGAGAAAGTGGCCCGATCTCGATGTGCGCCAGGCACCGGCCAGGCCGGACCACGGCCGGGTGCAGCGAGCGCAGGTCCTCGTTGGTGGTGATGGCCACCAGCACCTGCCGTCCCTGTCCCAGCATCCCGTCGGTGAGGTTGAGCAGGCGGGAGAGCGGCTGACTGGCCTCGCCCCTGATCAGCTCGTCGCAGTCTTCCAGCAGGAGCAACCGCCACGGCGGGGCGTCCTCGTCTTCCGCGTCGTAGCCGATCGTGACATCCATCAGGTAGCCGGGCTCGCTGAAGAGGATCTCGGGATCGAGCACGCAGTCCGCCTGGCACCAGCTCCGCCATTCGCGCGCGAGCGTGCGCAGCACGGTGGTCTTCCCGGTTCCCGGCGCGCCGTGCAGCAGCACTAGGTGGCCGTGGATGGTTTCCGGCGTGACGGCCATCAGGTCGTCCAGGGCGGCCGCGGCGGGTGGCGCGTAGTTGGCCCGGATAGCCGCCCACGACGCGGCGGACATCCGGCGGCCCGCCCGGTGCGGTCCCCGGCGCGGGCTGCGGTGCCAGAATCCCATGCTCACCGCGGTGTCGTCGGTACGCCGTTCCACGACCGCGTCCCTGGTCGCCAGGCTGAGGACGGTGCGGGCCACGTCTTCGGCCACCGCGGTGACGCTCACCTCGGCGCCGCCGCCGTGCCAGCGGACGACCCGGATCGTCCAGCCGTCACCCGCGGCCAGGCACGATTCCCGGTCCGGCTCGACCGCGTGGCGGAGCATCGTCGCACCGGGCGGCAGCAGCGAACTCCCTGGCCGGACCTCGCCGAGCCGTGCCGTGCTGGCGTACGGCTGCTTTCCGGCCACGAACGGCGCCAGGGCGAGCGCGTCCAGCATGTCACCCGGCGTATCGGTGTCGTCGATTCCGACCACCACAGGCAGCAGGCACGCCGGATCAAGGCCGGCGGAGTCTCCGACCGCCATCAGCCTTGGAATTGCCTGCCCGGAAATGGTCACGGCCTCCATGGTGAGGGCTGCGCCCGACGCATGTACACCGGTTTTCCGGCGTTTCGGCCGCTCACCACGATGCCTCATGAGCGATCCGTCGCCGGGCACCGGTTATCGCTGGACCGGCTCGTCCTGACTAGAGGTTGCCCGGTCCCGGATCAGCAGGGTTGCCAGGCCGAAGGCGAGCAGGCACAACCCAGCTCCGGCGCCGGTGATCGTCGATGGGTCGGTCGCAGATGCGAGTCCTGCCGTCAGGGCGGCGGCGGCGTCGGCAACGAGCAGCCCTCCGAGCGTGGCCATCGGCGGCTCGGCTGACGCACCGCGTTAAGCAGCACTTTCAACCACGGGGTTGACGGGTGGGTGGCCTGCGGTCTACGATTCTTTCAACCATCGAGTTGAAACTGGGGGAAGCGATGACCGCGGACGTGCTGTCCCGGGTCTTCGCCGCCCTGGCGGATCCGACCCGGCGCGACATGGTGGCCCGGCTCTCGGCGGGCGACGCGACCGTGGGCCAGCTGGCCGAGCCGTACCGGATGTCGCTGCAGGCCGTCTACAAGCACCTAAAGGTGCTCGAGGACGCCGGGCTCGTCAGCCGCCCGCGAGGCCCGCAGCCCCGAAGAGTACGCCTGGATGTCCAGGCCCTCGACCTGATGGACACCTGGATCGAGCGCTACCGGCGCCGCGCCGAGCAGCGCTACCGCCGCCTGGACGCTGTCCTGGCGGAGATGAGGGGAGACGAGCATGAACACGATCACGGAGACGGTCATCGAGGCCGACCCGAAGCTGCCGGTCATCCGGATGGCGCGTGACTTCGCGGCCACACCGGAGCAGTTGTTCCGCGCCCACACCGATCCGGCGGTGTTCGCCCGGTGGGTGGGTCCGGACGCCTTGACCACCCGGATCGAGCACTGGGACGCGCGGACCGGCGGCAGCTGGCGGTACGTCTCGGTGCACGACGGCACCGAGTACGGCTTCCACGGCTGCTTCCACCAGGTGCGGCCGGACCGGATCGTGCAGACCTTCACCTTCGACGGCGACCCGGACGGCGTCGCGCTGGAGACGCTGTGGTTCGAGGACCTGGGCGGCGGCCGCACCCGGCTGCGGACCCAATCGCTGGTGGACAGCTTCGAGGGCCGCGACGCGTGGCTGCGCAGCGGCATGGAGATCGGCGTCGACCAGGGGTACGCCAAGCTGGACAGGATGCTCGCCGATGGCGCTATCTGACCGTCCGGCCGCGCGGCACCGGCAGGTGGCCGGGCTATTTACCGAACGGGTCTGCGGCACCCGCTCCTGGGATGCGCCATCGCCGGTCGCCGGGTGGGCCGCCCGCGACGTGGTTCGTCACCTGACCGAATGGTTGCCCGCGTTCCTGGCCTCCGGCGCCGGCATCGACCTGCCCCGCGGACCGTCGGTGGACCAGGACCCGGTCGCCGCGTGGCAGGTTCACTGCGACGGCGTGCAGGCGGTGCTGGACGATCCGCAGACGGCCCGCCGGGAACTCGCCAACCCGCACATCGGCCGCGTGCCGCTGGATACCGCGATCGACCAGTTCTACACCGCTGATGTGTTCATGCACACTTGGGATCTGTCCCGGGCCACCGGCCAGGACGACCGGCTGGATCCTGACTTCTGCGCCCAGCTCCTCGGCGGAATGGAGGAGATGGAGCAGGTTATCCGCTCCTCCGGCCAGTACGGCCCCCGGGTCGAGGTACCCGCCGGTGCCGATACCCAGACCAGACTACTGGGTTTCATCGGCCGAGACCCGTTCTGGCCGGGGCGCTGAGCCGGATGCGGAACCACGCTAGCCGGCCGGGTGCGGGCCCGGCCGGCTAGCGGCTGGTTCATCCCGGAGCGGACTCGAGATCCCGGATCGGGACCCCGGCCCGGCGCCGGGCGCTGGTCCCGGTCAGAAACGCGCCGGGGTGTTCCGCAGATTGGTCAGCCGGGTCTGGGCGTAGTTGCACTCAGCGACGATAGCGGCGACGCGCCGGCCGATGCGAGCCAGTGGACCCGGTACACCCTGCCTCACGTTGTGGTTCATCATTCCTCCTCGGTTCCGGCCATCTCTTCGCCGGTTATCATCGAGTCTCGCCGTAAGGCCCTCCTCGGCGCGTCGGAGGAAATCCCTATTTTGCCTGCTGAGACGGGCCTTAGTCGGGCCTGCCAGCCGGCTTAGCCGTACTTAGCACGCCGCAGCCGCCCGTACCGGCGCCGGTTTCAGCGCCGCATCACTCGCCCTCGGATCCGCGGTCACGGCGAGTCTTGTGCCGATCAGGCCGCTGGCATGTCAGGCAGCAGGCGTTAAAGCAGTTCGTGTTCGCGGCACCATTCGGTGGTACCGCGGCCTTCGCGGGCCAGGGCCGCTTCCCAGTGCCGGTCGCCAGCGATTGCCTCGGGGAGCGAGGAGTGGATCGCGAACACACGAACGAGCCCGGTGAGCCGGAAGATCATCAGGATCTTGGCGGCCGAGGTGATGAGTTCGAGCGTTCCGTCCTGCTCGCGTAGCCGCTTGAGGCTGCCTACCAGGGCGCCCAAGCCGGTGGAGTCCAGGAAGTCGACCTCGCGGAGGTCCGCGATGACGTGCCGGGCGCCGCCGGCGAGAAGCAGGATGACGCGCTCGCGCAGCTGCGGGGCGGTGTACACGTCGACCTCGCCTGTGATTCGCAGGACGGCGCAGTCGGCGCCCGCGGTGATGGATTCCAGGTGAAAGGGCTGCACTGGATCTCCGTTGCCTGCGTGAGGGGCGCTCGGCCCCGCTAGCCGTATCCGGATGAGGGCTCACACGGATACTGTCATCATGAGACTTGACGGCGAACTGTGTGTGATTACACTAGCCGGGTACTACGGTGATTGTCAACCCGAACATTTCGATGTCATCATGTGGAATGACAAAGGGGCGGGTATGCGCATCGAAACGGCTATCGGGCAGCAGATTGCGCGTTTGCGGGAGGCGCGGCAGATGTCGCTCACCCAACTGGGTGAGGCCCTGGGGAAGTATCTGGACAAGCCCTGGAGCCGCCAGGCCGTCCACCAGGCCGAGCGAGGACGCCGCGCATTCACCGCAGCCGAGATGGCCGCCCTCGCCCTAGCCCTGGACACGTCCGTTCCTGCGCTTTTGCTCGCCGACGCCGCACATATCGAACTGCCCGGCGCGGTCATCTCAGCCCAGGATTACCAGGGGATCCTCCTGTACGTGGGCGATGACGCACCCCTGGATGGAATGGAGGAGCTCCTCGTGGCGCTGCGCGACATCGGGCAGATCCTGTCGCGGCCTACCCTGGCGCGGTTGGCCAAGATCGAACAGGTAGCGGAGGAAGTCGCCGGTGCCATGCCGCCAGCACTCGGCGAGGGACACACCCCCAGCCCGCGGCGAGCCGGCGCTCCCGCCGGTAGCCCGCGGCCCGGCCGGTAAGGTCTTGCTCGTGGACGGCATCCATGACCTGGGTGGTAGGCAGGGCTTCGGGACGGTGGGCTATTCGCCGGCGGAGCCTGTCTTTCACCATCGGTGGGAGGCGGTTGCGCGGGCGCTGCTGGTGGTTGTGGCCGGCGCGGTCAAGGCCAGCGGGGGCGAGTTCCGGCACTCGATCGAGCGCATGGAGCCGGGCCACTACCTGACGTCGAGCTATTACGAGCACTGGCTCACCGCGGCGGCCACCTTGGCCGTCGAGCATGGGCTGGTGACCCACTCCGAACTCGAGGAGCGTGCAGGCGGCCGGTTCCCGCTGAGCGGGCCGGTGCTCGCGCCGCCGGCCGTTGCCGCCGGCCCGGACGTGGACACGCCGCGCTTTGGCGTGGGCGACCGCGTGCGGGTCCGCGAGTGGCATCCGCCCGGCCACACCCGCAGCCCGGGCTACGTCCGCGGCAAGACCGGGACGGTGATTCGGGTGGACGGTATCCATTCGGTGCCCGATATCGAGGCCCACGGGGCCGCGCGCCGCCGCGAGCCAACCTACTCGGTCCGGTTTGACGCCGCTGACCTGTGGCGGGACGGCCAGCGCGGCGTCTGGATCCATGTCGATCTGTGGGACAGCTACCTGGAGCGATCATGAGCGCCGGGGGCCATCACCCGGCTCCGGTGTCGCAGGTTGAGCGGCGGGTAGCGGCGCTGGAGGCGCTGCTGACCGAACGGGGGCTGGTGCCTGCGGGGTTCATCGAGGAGATCACCCGCCGCTATGAGGCGGAGATTGGCCCGATGAACGGGGCCAAGGTGGTGGCCCGGGCCTGGGCAGATCCCCAGTACAAGCAGCGCCTGCTGGCTGACGGCACGGCCGCGATCGCCGAACTCGGCTTCGGCGGGCCCGAAGGCGATCACATGGTGATCGTGGAGAACACTCCCGGCATCCACAACGTCATCGTGTGCACGCTGTGCTCGTGCTATCCCTGGCCGGTGCTGGGCCTGCCGCCCGCCTGGTACAAAGACCCCCCGTACCGCGCCCGGATGGTCCGCGAGCCCCGGACTCTGCTGGCCGAGATGGGCTGCCCGCTACCGCCGGAAACGGAGATCCGGGTGTGGGACTCCTCCGCCGAGGTTCGTTATCTCGTTCTGCCCGAGCGCCCGCCGGGGACCGAGGGCATGTCGGAGGCAGAGCTGGCCGGTCTGGTCACCCGGGACTCGATGATCGGGGTGGCCCGCCCGTGAGCACACCGCTGAGCCTGCCGGACCTGGACCTGCCCCGACGTAATGGTGAGCTGGCCTTCGAGGCACCCTGGCAGAGCACGGTATTCGCGCTCGCGGTCGCAGTCATCGAGCACGCGTTCGGCGGCGACCGAGAGCCATTCCGGCAGCAGCTCATCGCGGCCATCGCGGCCCAGCCCAGCCGCCCCTACTGGGAAAGCTGGACTTCCGCGCTTGAAGCGCTGGTGCAGACCCTGCCCGGCCAGCCCACGCCCTGACGGCAGCGACCGGACCGGTGCTGGTGGCACTGACACTCGCGCCTGGCAGCTGCGCACTTTCCGTGACCGACGCCTGCCCCGCCTTGACTGTGGTTCCGTGGCGGGGCCGCGCCGGCGCCCGGCACTGGTATCGGCGGCCGGGTGAGGGAAGGATGCTCGCTAGGTGCCCGGGCAGGCCGGGCACCCGCACGCATCGCATGCCCGGTGGCAGGCTCCCGGTCTGGCGGGCGCCGGCCCGGCCGGGCGGCATGACCTGACTGGGGCAGGAGGCGGTTGAGATGGATGTGGAGAACCTGCTGGCACGGGCGTCGGAGAATCTGTCCGTGCGCCGCGCGTTCGGCGCCGCGTACGAGAAGGACGGCATGCTCATCATCCCGGTCGCGCTGGTGGCCGGGGGAGGCGGCGGGGGGACGGGCACGACACGGTCCCGGCGTGCTGACCGAGCAGCCGGTCCCGGCAGCCCGCCGGGGACGGGCGCGGCGGAGCACGACGCGGCGTCGCAGGGCCCGGAGGGCACGGACGCCGGCGGGGGTTTCGGCGGGCTGGTGCTGCCGTCAGGCGCCTATGTCGTGAAGGGTGACCAGGTCCGCTGGGTACCCGCGGTAGACGCGACGATCGTTGTCCTGGCTTCGCTGAGCTTGCTGCGGGTGCTCGCCCGTATCGGGACCACCCGGCGCAGGCGTCGCGGTAGACCATGACGCTGGTTCCGCGCCCGGCAGGGACGGCGGGGCCTGCGGTGGGATCCGGGCAGCCCGTCATCAGGCACGGTGAAATAGCACTGACCTCGACGCGGCTGCCAGGCGGCGGTGCGACGGTCGAGGTGGCCCGCCGGCAGGCGGATGTCAGCTGGCGGTGGGTGATCGATCAGCGTGCCCTGCTGTCCTGAGCAGGCGACCAGGGGAACGGCAGCAGGTCCGGCTCGACCCAGCTGCGCCGCGCCGCGGCGGCGGCCAGAGTCGACGATCGGTAGTGCCTGGTCAGCAGGCGTTTGTCGAGCAACGCGGGATGCCGTGCGGCAAAGATTCCGAAGTCGGCGCAGTCCGGGTCGGCGTCGATGTGGTGGGCGACGATCTCCACCCACGCCCGGGAGACCGTGTGGTGGTACTTCTGCGGTGCCCGTTCGTAGGCTGCGATGCACTGGATCCAGTCGCAGATCCTGTTGGTCGCCTCGGGCATGCCGTACCGCCGCACGGCCAGGAAGGCCAGGTGGACGTGCTGCCGGTGCCTGAACTGCCCGCTCGGGCCGGTGATCTCGGGCAACATGGCGGCCAGTTCGGCATCGGCGTGGCGGCCATGGGCCACGACCGCGGCGTCGTGGCGGGGGAGCGAAGCCTCGTGGTGCGGCATCAGCAGGCCTCCTGCAGGGCGGTGATGACGGCGTGGAAGCCGGCCAGTTGGGTGGCGTCCAGGCGGGAGAGCGCGTCGCGCTCCAGGTCGGCGATCGCAGCCAGCACCCGGGCGGCCACCCCCTGGCCCGCCTCGGTCAACGGCAGGCGGAACGAGCGGCGGTCGGCCGGATCTAGCTCCCGGGCGAGGTAGCCGCGGCTCTCCAGCCGGTCGAGCAGGCCGGTCAGCGTGCTGGCCCGGGTGCCGGTCCGCTCACTGAGATGGCGGACGTTGAGCGTCCCGCCCTCGCCGAGGTTGGCGAGCGCGTTGATCTCGGCCGCCGACAGGTTCAGGTCGGCCAGCGTGACGCTCAGGACGTGCAGTGTGTGATGAGTGGCGCGCTGCAGCGCCAATATCACGTCAGGTAGTCCGGTTTCGGATATCACGGAAATGGATTATACGAAAATGGAGTACTTGGCGCCATAGCGGCCGGGCCCGCCGTGAGTCGATGGCACATCGGGCCGCCTAGGACAGGCCATAAGGCGTGGATGCCACATCCACGTCGCATGAACGACATGGCTGGGACATCCACGCCTTTAAACCGGGCGGACCGGAGTGGCGGGCGCGTATCGCCAGTCACGGCAGCACGCCGGGAGCACGGCAACACCAGCAGGCAAGGCCGCGGCGCGCTCGCCGAGAGTACGGGTGGGCAGAATGGCTTCGTGGCGGAGCCATGGATGATCGACGAACTGGCGTACGCGGGACCCGAACACCTCGACCCGGCCTTCGTGGCCGGCTTCGACCGGAAGCAGGGGTATCCGGACCCGGCCGAAGACCTGAACGCCCTCGCGGCGCAGGGCCTGGACGCCGACTCCACGGTCGTGGACCTGGGGACGGGCACCGGCCAGTTCGCGCTCGCGGCGGCCCGGCGGTTCGGGCACGTGACGGCGGTCGACGTCTCGCCGGCCATGCTCGCCCTGCTTCGGGAGCGCGCCGACGACGCCGGGCTGGGCAACCTTGATTGCGTGCGCGCGGGCTTCCTCAGCTACCAGCATGCGGGGCCGCCGGCTGACGGCGTGTACACCCGGCACGCCCTGCACCAGCTGCCCGACTTCTGGAAGGCGCTGGCCCTGGACCGGATCGCGCGGATGCTGCGGCCGGGCGGGGTGCTGCGGCTGCGTGACCTGATCTACGACTTCCGTCCGGCCGAGACGGAGGAGGTCTTCCGGAACTGGTTCGGGCACGCCGCGGTGGACCCCGCCGAGGGGTACACCAGCGAGGACTACGCCGAACACATCCGCACCGAGCACAGCACCTTCCGCTGGCTGCTCGAGCCGATGCTCGCCGCGGCGGGCTTCGCCACCGCCACCGCCGAGTTCGAGGGCCGTATCTACGGCGCCTATACCTGCGTCAAGCGCTGACCCGCGGAACTCCGGGCCGGATTCTAGGTGACTCGGGCGGCCAGGAACGCGGCCACCGCCACCAGGGCCAGGCCCGGTAGGCAGAGCCAGGCGGCCGGGCCGCCCACGGGCGTCTGCAGCGTGGTCGGATGGGTGCTGAGCCGGAGCAGTGGCGCCATCGGCGTGCGCTGGACCACGAACAGGACGAGGAACGCCGCCACCGCGGTCAGCAGCCGCCAGCCGGCCCGCTCGATCAGCGCCAGCAGCGAGCCCAGCCCGGCGCCGAACACCGCGGCGGCCAGGTGCAGCCCCACGATCCTGACGTCGAGCATCGGCGGATGAGGATGGCTGCCCTGGCTGATCAGCGGCGCCACCAGAGCCGCCAGGGCCAGCAGCCCCGCGAACGGGACGAGCCCCAGGTCGGTCGCCAGGTGCGCCCGGGCGCGCCCGCCGGCGTGCGCGGCGAACGCGCGGGCGAGCTCCCGGCCGTCCACCCGGTGTGCCAGCACGCTCAGCCAGGTCATCACGGGGACGAGGAGGATCGCGGTGACCGCCGCGGCCTGCAACGGCGGACCGGCGTCGGTCGCGTACACCACGCCCAGCACGACCAGGAAGACGAACACGGGCGCCAGGAACCACTGGGACGAGGCGAGCAGGCGGGCCCGGTGCGCCGCGCCGTAGAACACGCGGCGCACAGCACCGGCGCGGCGCGGCGCCCCGTCGGCGAAGCCAGCGGGCTCGGCAGCGGCGGGGCCGGGAGAAGCGGGGTCGGGAGAAGCGGCGCGCACCGGCTGCA
>Ga0306924_10000371_pt1 | contig 37546 bp, 26 predicted proteins | sample sta12Can44000111_FD_203756 | JGI IMG/M metagenome (GOLD analysis project Ga0306924, IMG submission 203756) | Lab enrichment of tropical soil microbial communities from Luquillo Experimental Forest, Puerto Rico - statanox.12C.anox.44.000.111 (v2)... | ecosystem: Environmental > Terrestrial >... | reverse complement strand
GCGCCGGGGGCGAGGTCCTGGCTCGTCGCCGGCCGCGGATCGAACCGGACGTACAGCCCGCCGCGGCGCGGCGCCCACTCCCGCTTCACCGCCCCGCTCCGCCCGGCCTCGCCGTCGCGGACGATCTGGAGCAGCGCCTCGACGAGCTTGTGGCCGGTGGCGTACCACTGGAGCTCGTCGCGCGCGACCGCGGTCTCGCGCCAGAACGAGCCGAGGTACGTCACCGGCTCCTCCGGCATCTCCATGCCGGGCAGCGCCTCGATGCGCATGTGCGCGCCCAGCGTGAACGCCACCTCGAACGGATGGACGTTCTGGTCGGTGTCGACGTCGATGCCGATCCGGTGGCCGACGTCGGTCGTGACGTCCTCGAGCTCCTCCTCGAGCCACCGCGAGAGCGTCACGAGCGCGTGCTCGATGTGCTCGGTCGCGCCCTCCCCCGCCAGGCCGTCCGGCGCAGGCTCGCCCATCCGCTCGAACGCGCCCGAGACGAGGCGCGCGAGCTCCGGGATGGACGCCGAGCGGATGTCGAGGAGCGGGTCGCCCTCGTGCTGGACGCGCCGCGCCTCCGCGACGCGCGCGGCGACCGGCTCGTCGAAGATGCCGATCTCCTTCTCGTACAGGTCGGCGAGGAACGCCTCCTCGCCCGGCTCGACGACGAGGTGGATCTCGACGGGCCGGGTCTGCCCGAGCCGGTCGAGCCGCCCGATGCGCTGCTCGAGCACGAGCGGCGACTCGGGGAGGTCGGCGCAGACGAGGTGGGCGGCGAACTGGAAGTTCCGCCCCTCGCCGCCCGACTCGCCGGAGAGGAGCACCATCGGCCCCTCCGGATCGCGGAAGCGCGCCACGAGCCGGTCGCGCGCCTCGAGCGACGACGCGTCGTCGTAGAGGAGGGCCTCGAGCCCGGCGCCGCCGATGCCCGCCTGCAGCTCGCGGAGCGCGTCGACGTCGTGGCCGAAGACGAGCACCTTCTCGCCCCCCTTCGCGAGCCGGGCGCAGAGGGCGACGAGCGCGGCGCGCTTCTCGCCCCCGCGGACGTCCTCGCGCCGGAGCACGCGCGCCGTGAACGCGCCCACCTTCACGCGCCGGTTCCGGATGAGCCGCGCGGAGAGGCTGTAGCGGTCGGCGAGGTGCGTGAGCAGGGACAGGCGGTCTGGCGCGTCCTCGGTGAAGAGCTCGTCGCCCGGGGCGAGCTCGCGGAGCGTCGCGAGCGCGTCCGCGACCGGGCCGCCGGCGAGGAGCTTCCGCGCGACGTCGGCGTAGGCGTCGTGCTGCTCGAGGCGGCGGAGGAAGTCGTCGAGCGAGGTCGAGGGCACCGGCTCGACGAGCGAGAGCAGGCGGAAGTACTCGCGCGGATCGAGGCGGACGGGCGTCGCGGTGAGGAGGAGGACGCCGTAAGAGGCGCGACAGATCGGCGCGACGGCGGCGTGGAGCGCGTCGTCGGCGAGGTGGTGCGCCTCGTCGACGACGGCGAGGTCGATGGGGAGGTCGGCCGCCGCGTCGGCGAGGTCCGGATCGGCCCGGAGCGCCTCGAACGAGACGATCGCGAGCGGCGAGCGCGCGATGGCCGCCTCGGCGCCGCCGAGCGCGGCGATCCGCTCGGGCGTGAGGAGCGTGAAGAGCGCGTTGAACTTGTGGAAGAGCTCGGCGAGCCACTGGAAGGCGAGGTGCTCGGGGACGACCACGAGCACGCGCTCGGCGATGCCGAGCTGGCGCATCCCGGCGAAGACGAGGCCCGCCTCGACGGTCTTGCCGAGCCCCACCTCGTCGGCGAGGACGAAGCGCGGCAGGCGATCGGCGAGGATGCGCCCGGCCGCGCCCACCTGGTGCGGGAGCACGTGGACGCGCGACGAGAGGAGCGCGCCGAGCGAGTCGGCGCGCCGGAGCGCCTCGAGCCGGACGACGCGCGAGCGGAGCGTGAGCGCGGCGCCGGGGCCGTGCGAGCCGGCGGCGAGCGCGTCGAGCGGACCGGTAGCCGCGACCTGCTCGATCGGGGTGTCCGGCGGGACCTCGACCAGCGCCGGGTCGCGCCCGGAGACGACCGTCACGCCCTCGCGCCCCGCGAAGCGAACGGCCAAGCGCCGCCCCTCGTCGGCCACCTGGACGACGACCCCGACCCCCCACCCGCGCTGGGCGCGGTGGACCACCTTCGTACCCGGTTTCCAAGCCATCCCGGCGCCCTCTAACATCGGTGCCGGGGCCGGTCCAGCGCCACCATCCGGTGGGTCCGACCAGCGCGTTCGGGGCGCCACCCGCCGGGCGCCTCTGGCGTTGACATGGAATGCCGAGCGGGCTAGAAACCCGACGCTTTCGCACGCCTTGGGCGGATAGCTCAGGGGTAGAGCGTCGCCCTTACAAGGCGAGGGTCACAGGTTCGAAGCCTGTTCCGCCCACCAGAACGACGAAGTTGGGGTGTTAGTTAAGTCGGTTATAACGCCGGCCTGTCACGCCGGAGGCCAGGGGTTCGAGTCCCCTACACCCCGCCACTAAAGAGGCCGGAATCGTTCCCGAATCTGGGATGGTTCCGGCCTCTCTCTTTGGCGCGTCGGGCTGCTGTACCAAGGATGTATGAAGTCCGGCAGCAGGTGCCCGTAGCGGCGCTCCGTGATCTTCGGGTCGGAGTGCCCAAGCAGCCGTGCACGGACACGAGCGCCGCGTCGTCCACTCGCCCGTGGCGTCCTTGTACTTGAGCCACCAGGTCCGGCCGCGCTTGTAGACGCTGCCATGGCTACTTCGCCAGCACGACGTGGGTGGCCTGGCTCGTGGACGCGTGCTCCGTGCACTTGTAGCCGAGGCTCACGATGTCGATGCCGGCGAGGAGGTGCTCTCCCCGGCCGAGGAGCACGGGGGAGATCGCGAGGTGGATCTCGTCGATGAGGCCGGCGGCGAGGTACTGGCGAATGGTGGCAGAGCCTCCGCCGAGTCGGACGTCCTTGCCCCGAGCCGCCTCCTTCGCGCGCTTCAGCGCGGCGTGGATGCCATCGGTCACGAAGTGGAAGGTCGTCCCGCCCTCCATCGTGAGCGGTGCACGAGCGTGGTGAGTGAGCACGAAGACGGGCACGTGGTAGGGCGGGTTGTTGCCCCACCATCCCTTCCAGCCGTCGTCGGGCCAGGGACCGCGCGACGGCGCGAACATGTTGCGGCCCATGATCCAGGCGCCGAGGTTGTCGAAGCTGCGCGCGGCGAAGTCGTCGTCGACGTCCTCTCGGGCGACCTTGTCACCGATCAGCGACCCAGCGAAGTCGCCGGCCATCTTCTGGAACGTCTTGGTGCCGAGCACCCACTGGTGCAGCGCCATCCCTCCGACGCCCATCGGATTCTCCAGCGCCTGGTCGGGACCGGCGCCGTAACCGTCGATCGAGATGCTGAATGCGTTGACCCGAAGCCTCGACATGAGCGTGACCCCTTTCGGCCCTGCATCGCAGCCGTTCGCTTCTCCTAGCGGCGGCGCCCCCCGCCGTCCTGGACCCAGGCGCGCAGCTCCGCGGGGATGAAGCGCACGCCCCACCCCGCGAGGCGCTTCACGGAGAGCGTGCCGTCCTCGACGCGGTGGTAGACCCAGGCCCGGCGATCAAAGCGGGAGCGCGCCTCACCGGGGTGCTCCCGCGGCGGCCGTCGCCGACGCCGACCCCGTCGACGAGGACGAAGCAGGGCGCTCGATCTCCACGGTGTACTTCTCCAGCAGCCGGCGATAGAGCGCCTCCAGCGCCCTGCGCCGACGCTCCGCGACGACCTCGCGCTCGACCTCGGGTCGGACAGAGGCGAGCTCGGGCACCGACGCCGGGACGCGCTCGCGGACGAGGACGAGGTGGAGGCCGTAGCTCGACTGCACTGGGCCTGCCCACTCTCCGGGCGCGAGGGCCTCGATCCCCCGCGCGAACCCCTCGCCGAACGACAGGCGCACCTCGCGGACCGGCTCGAGCGGCAGCTCCGCGGGCAGCATCGTCGCGTCGCCGAGCCGCGCCGTGTCGGCGTCCGGCCCGGCCACGCGGAGCCGGGCGAGGATTTGCGCCGCGTCCGCCGAGGCGCGCGCGCCCCTGCGCTCCGGGCTCAGGAACACCTGCCGGAACGAGACCTGGGCCTCGCTGCGAAACGCGTCGGCGTGGGTGTCCAGCCACGCTTTCAGGTCGGCGTCGGTCGGCGGAGCCTGCTCGACGGTGTCCTCGACCACGAACTCGAGCTTCTGCCGCAGCCGCCGGCGGATGATGGTGTCGTCGCGGTCGAGGCCGCTCGCGACGGCCTCCCGCGCGGCGATCTCCTCCTTGACGCGATCGTCGACGAGCGCCTTCAGCTCCTCGTCCGTCGGCGGGCGCTGCCAGGTGCGGGCGAAGCCGGAGGCGAGGTGCTCGAGCTCACCGTGCGTGACGACGATGCGGCTCCCCCCGGAACCGCCCCCGCGCCACTCGAAGAAGAGGAACAGGAGCAGGCCGAGGGCGAGGAACTGGATGAGCGGCTCGCGGAGCGTGCTTCTCATGAGCGATCGGTGAACCATCCAGGAGACCGCGGACCGCGGGTCACTTCGGCGAGTACCAGATCGGCGCGGTGTAGGCCCGCTCCGTGACGGTCATCCGCGTGCCAGGCAGCGGCTTCACCCCGAAGCGCTTGGCGTCGTAGGCGGTCCAGCGAGGCGTCGGGATCTCGATGACCCGCGCGTAGTAGAAGGCCCGCTGGGCGGGATCGAACGCGGGATCCTTCCAGACCGCGATCAGCTCCGGGGCGCCGATCGTGTTGGTCCAGGTCGCCTCCTCCAGCTTCACGGTGCTACCGACGAGCGGCACCTTCCCGGTCTTGGGGTCCGGCTTCCGGTCGCCGGACCAGGCGACGTCGTACACCTGCTCGTGGACCTCGCCCTTGCCGTCGAGCCAGCCCTTTACGATCTGGATGCGATCGAGGTTCGCGCCGATGGGATCCTTGAGCGCCCCGACGAGGAAGGTCGGCGTCTTCCCGGCGGGCGCCTTCCGGAGGTCGCCGCCCATGGGCACTCCCCTGGCGTAGCCGATGGTCGCCGGCATCCGGTTGTCGGCGTCCTTCGGCTCGAACTCCCAGCCTCCGAAGAACCGCACGATCATCCGCGTCCCCGTGGTCGCGTAGGTCTCGCGCCTCTCCATGGCGTCCCAGATCGCCTCGCGCGTGTTCTCCGCCGCCCAGACCGCCGCGTAGCCGGAGGCGCCGACCTCCCAGTCCATGATCTTCACGCCCGTCTTGGGGTCCTCGAAGAAGGTCGCGCCCATCCGCTCCGGGCTCGGCTCCTGCGGCGCGGTCTTGCCGAAGAAGTTGTCCTCCTCCACCGTCGAGAGCCCGGTGTGCGCGTCGCTCGAGCCGATCAGCCCGAACTTGTACGGGTTGGTCCCGAGGCGCTGCTCGAGCTTGAGCCCGTTCTTCAGCGCCGAGCGCGCGTACTCGAACTCGAGCATCGACTTCTGCTTCGGGACGCTGCCGTCGAGGTTGCCCTTGTCCCAGATCTCGAAGTCGGCGAACTCGTCGTTCGGCGAGAGGACCGGGTGCGCCTCCCCGGTCCCCTTGGTCTGCGTGACCTCGTAGAGCCGCTCCCAGTGGGCTCGACTCTCGACGTACGCACGGTCGAGCTTCTTGCCGAACTCCTCGACGACCGGGAACATCAGGCCGTTCGAGAGGTTCCCGTTGTGGGGGATGGCGAGGACGCTGCCACCGGTCTTCTTCTCGTACGCGTCCATCCACTTCCACAGGTCGGCCGGGTTGTCGCTCCCGTACGGCTTGTAGACGGTGAAGGGCTCGACCTGGCTCGCCTTGCCGCCGCCGTCGCGGAAGATCACGTTGCGGTGGAGGTTGTTCCCGCCCGTGTTCGAGGTCCACTCGTAGCCGATGAAGGCCGTGAACCGGCCCGGCTCGTTGTACTGATCGGCCGCAGCGATGTTGTTCTGCCAGGCGCCGCGATAGGCGCGCGTGCCCGGGAAGTAGATCAGGTCCTTCGGGAAGGTCCCTTGCGAGAAGGCCTGGATGATCTCGATCGCCGCCTGCTCGCCCTTGCCGGACTTGATCATGTCGTACCACCTCCGGCCCGTGGGATCGGCCAGGAGCTCCGGCTTGCCTGCGTAGAGGTCCGGGAAGAAGCCCATGTTGTCCGAGTGGTCCGAGACCACGAGGAAGTCGAGCGGGCGCGAGAGCTTCACCGGCTGCCCGGTATTGGAGGTGACCTCCTCGCCTCGCGCGAAGCGATACGCGTCTCGCGCGCCCAGCCGGGCGCCGAACGCGCCGGCGTCGAAGGACGCCGCGGTGTGCAGGTGCGTGTCGCCGAACAACGGACGCGTCGGGTACGTCCGGCGCGCGTACGGTGAGTACGCGGGCTTCTGGAAAGCCTTCGCGGCAGCGGCCGGGTCGTTCTGGCCCGCGTCCTGGGGGAACGCCTTCGGGGCGGCTGCCGGTTCGTCCTGTCCGGCGCCAAGGGCGAGGGCGGGCGAGGACGCGATCAATGCGAGCGCCAGCGCGAACGGGACGCGGATCGCTCTCTCCAGCATCGTCATCGGAAGTCTCCCCTCCCCGGCGCCTGGGTCGTGCGACCGTCCTTTGCCGAGCTACCGGTCGCGTCACGATCGGCTCGGGCAGCCAGACGTTCTTCGCCGTTCGAGAGCGGAGATCCGCTTCCACTCGGGGGTCGTCCACCGCAGGTCTACGCCTCGGCGCCCCGGTGTTCACCATTCGAGTCCCGCCGAGGAGTGGATCCTGCGGCCGGCGCGCGGCTGCCTGCCTGCTCGCATCGTTCACGCTCGGAGCAGGCTGACGTCGACGACAAGCCCTCCGGCGACCGTCACGATCGGATGCGCGCGGGGAGCTCGACGATGAGGGCCTCGGGGACGGTGTTCGCGCGGCTCAGTAGACCACGACCGCGCGTGGCGCCACGGGAGCCACGACGACGGGACGCGGCGCGACGACGACCCCCGTCGCGAACGCGACGCAGTCGATGAACAGTGACGCCGCGCCACCGGCCTTGATTGGACTGCCCTGCAGGATCTTGACGTCGTAGATCAGGTCGTGCCCCTGGAGGCGCGGGTTCGTCAGCTTGACGACCGCGTTCACGGGCTTCTCACCACCCAGGACCGAAAGCGTGGCGTTTGGCGGATCCTGCCGAAAGCTGTCCTTTCCTTCCGCCCACACGTTCAGGAACTCTTCACGGGTGACGTGCCCCGCGAGCCGCTTCGGCCGGTCCGAGAAGTAGATCGTCGACGGGGCGACGTTCTTGAGCGTCAGCGTGGTGTTGCTGAGCTCCGCCCCCTCCGCGCTCTGGACGAAGAGCAGCGGAATCTTCTCCGGAAGGCTCGACTTCAGCTGCGTCTCCTGCGCCCGGACCGCGACCACGACGGTACCGATGACCGCAACGACGCCGATCATCGTGACGGCTTTCCTCATGGCGACCTCCTGACCGCAGCGCCTCGGGCGAGCGCTCCGACTCTGACGACGTGCGGACACCGCGGCGCTATCGGGACAAGCCCCGACAGTCCAGTCCCTCGTCGAGGCAACGTCAGGAGCGACCTCGCTGTCTGCGGGCACTCACCTGTCCGGCGGGCCGGCCAGCCGGTCTCGCGCCGGCGTCCTGCGCCGCCGGTGGGCGCAGCGCAGCGCAGGACGCTGACCCCGCATTCTCCCGAAGTGGCCTCGCCTTTTCGACAGTTCCAGATGGACGGGTCGTTCGCGCGCCATAGAGATGGCCGCGAAAGTCGCCGACGCCGAAGCGACCCTACGCGGCCACGGAGTGCGACGTCGCCCTTCTCACTGCCTGCAGGTCGATGGCGATGCCGACCCTGTCGCCGACCACCACGCTGCCCGCCTCGAGCACCGAGTCCCACACGAGCGCGTAGTCGCGGCGGTCGACGGTCGTCCTCGCGCAGAAGACCGCTCGTTCGGCGCCGTGCGCGTCCTTCACGACGCCCGCGAATTCGGCCTCCAATGCCACTTCGCGTTCGATCCCGTGGAGAAACAGGTCGCCCACGACGCGGTAGCGCGCGCCCACCTTCTGGATCTGCCTCGAACGGAAGGTGATCTCGGGGTAACGCGCGACGTCGAGGAAGGCGGGCGAGGAGATGCGCGCCTCGCGCTCCGCCGCGTCGGCGTCGCGCGCCCCCCAGCGCGGCCGAATCGACGCGGACTCGATTCGCACGGAGACCGAGGACCGGGTCACGTCCTCTTCATCGATGGCGACCGTGCCCGAAAACCGCGCGAACCGGCCGCGCACCCTCGTGACCAACATGTACGGGACCCAGAAGCGGATTTCCGAGTGCGCGGCATCGACGTCCCACAGAGTCGTTGGCATGGGCGGGGCTCCCGGTGGTGTACGTGCGGAGCATGGTATGCACCGCGCGCAACGTTTCAATCGGGCCGGGCTCACCCGATCGGGCATGGGGACGACACGACTTCTGGGTAACTCCGGGCAATGCCAGTCGCTGGAATGGCGCTCGCCTTGCAGGAATCGACCCTGATCCCGTAGGGCGGAACCGTAAGCGGTGCCGTTCACTCGAACGAGCGGAGAGCCTCGTGAGGTCTTCGGAAGTCGTCACCACGGCAGCGGAGCCGTCGGACAGGTCCTGCCCTCACTGCGCCGCACGCACGGGCAGCGACCCTCACTACCAATGCGTGCGTTGCTTCTCGGTCTATTGCCAGCAGTGCCCAACCACGGACGGCGGCCGTCTATGCCCCAGGTGCGGGATGCCCCAGCGCATCGTGCTCGCGGCCGAGAAGCCCGCCACGCCGCGCAAATAGCTCTCGCGCTCGGATCACCGCGGTATCACCCGCGCGACAGCTCGTACTTGTGAAGCAGGCGGTACAGCGTGGACCGCGAGATGCTGAGGTGCTTCGCGGTGCGCACAAGGTTCCACTCGCAGGCGCCGAGCGCTTCGAGGAGGCGGGCGCGCTCCGAGGCCAGCACCGTCTGTCGCAGCGTCCCTCTCGCGCCGCCCGTCGCGGTTTCGCCCTCCGTCGACGCCCCAACGCAACGAGCGGCACCAGCGCACGACTGTACAACCACGGCCTCGCTGGGCTCGACGCTCTCGTCGAAGTGGAGGTCCTCCGCCTTGATCTGCGGCGACACGGCCGTGGCGGCCGCGCGCAGGATCACGTTCCGCAGCTCCCGTACGTTGCCGGGCCAGCGGTAAGCACGCAGCGCGTCGAGGGCGTCGGGAGTGAGCGTGAGAGCGCCCCGCCCCAGCTCTTGCGCCGCCTCGTCCAGGATCACCTGGCCGAGCTCGCACACGTCTTCTCCGCGGTCTCGGAGCGGCGGCAACGATATCGAGAGGACATTGAGCCGGTAGTACAGATCGTGGCGAAAGCGCTTCGCCCGGAGCTCTTCGTCGAGCGGCTTGTTGGTGGCAGCGATGACACGAACTTCGACGCGCCGCGGCGTGCTCCCGCCAAGCCGAACGACCTCCTTCTCCTGCAAGAGCCGCAGGAGCGCCGTCTGTGCCGGCGGGGGCAACTCGCTCACTTCATCGAGGAAGAGCGTGCCGCCGTCCGCGTCCTCGAACCGGCCTGGACTGCCCCCTCGCCTCGCGCCGGTGAACGAGCCTGCCTCGTACCCGAAGAGCTCCGCCTCCACGAGCGCCGCCGGGATCGAGCCGCAGTTCACGGCGACGAAAGATCCTCCGAGGCCGCTCGCGGCGTGTATCGCCTGAGCAAACAGCTCCTTGCCCGTCCCGGACTCGCCGTACAGCACCACCGGCAGGCCGTTGCTCGCCGCGATCGACCCCTGGGCGACCGCGCCTCGGAGGGCCACCGATCGGCCGAGGATGCAGCTGAAGTCGTACCGCGTCGAAGGGCGCGGCCCTCCGCGGACCGGGCGCTCCCTGCGCCTGCCCGGGACGCGCAGGATCGCTCCCACGGTGGAGCCGCAGTGCAGGACGGCGGACGCGATGAGCGCGGGCCCGTCGGGCAGCGCGAACGTGGTCTCTCCCTCCGCGCCGGGGGGAGAACCCTCGAGGAAATCGGCGAGCGCTTCGCGCACCTCGGCCGGAATCGCGCCGCCCTTCAGGATCGCGCGCCGCGAGGCCGCATCGTTCGTCGCGATGACACGCCCGCGCGCGTCGACGGCCACGAGCGCGTCGCCGGCTTCGCGCGCCGCGCGCAGCGCGTGGCGCACCACCTCGTCGCGAAAGCTCTGTATCGCCCCGAGCCGCTGCTGGATGGCGCGGACGGTGGCCTGCGCGACGTTCATCGCCTGTCCGGATTGCTTGTGCCACGGCCCCGTGACGTCGACGACGCCGAGAGGTGCGGAGTCGCCCGGCACGAGGATCGGCGCGGCCGCGCAGTACCATGGCTGCCACGCGCTGACGAAGTGCTCGCCGGCGAACACCTCGACGGGTCTTCCCGAGGCGAGCGCGGTACCGGGGCCGTTCGTGCCGGCGAACTCCTCCGACCAGTTCACTCCCGGCCGAAAGTGGATCTTGTCCACCTGGGCGTGAATGTCTTCGTCACCTCCGACGAAGAGCAACCATCCGTCGCGGTCCATGTACGCGACGACGTGGCTCGAGAGCTGGCCCTCGAAGTTGTGGAGGATGGGACGCGCGAGCTCCAACACCTCGTCACGCCTGCGCCTCTCGACGAGCGCCTCCGGCGAGAGGAGGTGGCGCGGATAGGTGAGCGCGGGGTCGAGCCTGTACGAATCACGTGCGCGCCGCCAGGACTGAGCGATCTCGTCGCGCACGCCCGCCGGCTCCAGATCGCCCTGGACGTAGCGCTCCCAGATGCGCTCGATCCTGCAGCGCTGCTCGAATCGCGAGGACAGCCCGGACAATCTCATCGAGCCTCCCTCCCACGTCGCTCGGGGGGCGAACCCCCCTTCGTCCCGAGCGCGAGCCGCAGCGCCGCGACCGACAGCTGCGCGGCGTGCCGCGAGGCGTCCGGCACTCCACCCACCGCCTCGACGAGCGTGTCGCGTCCGATCCCGAGCGCGTCACTCACCGTGACACCGAGGATCAGCTCCGTCAACCGAGAGGCGCACGCGATCGTGGGAACGCATCCAGTCGCGCGGAAGCGCGCCTCCCGGATGGTCCCCTCCTCGACGCGCAGGCTCAGCTCCACCACGTCTCCGCACCCGGGGTTCGCGGCGCGGCCGCGTGCGGTGGCCTCCGCGACGGCGCCGACGTTGCGCGGGTGCTTGAAGTGGTCGACGACGAGGGGTGAGTACATTTCCGCTCCCCGCGCACCGTTCAGACGGCGCTGCGCCCGGTCCGCAACGGGGCCATCGCCCGAAGCCGACCGACCTCCTCCGCCAGGCAGTCCACGGCGGCTGCCACGTCCGCTCCGGTCGTGAGCTTGCTCGCGCTGAAGCGCACCGACGCGTGGGCCAGCTCGGGCGCGAGCCCCATGGCGGTCAGGACGTACGGTGGGTCAGCAGACCCGGCATTGCAGGCTGATCCCGTCGACGCGGTGATCCCCCTCAGGTCGAGCGCGGCGACGAGCGCCCTACCGGAGATGCGCTCGAAGGCGATGCTGGAGGTGTTGGGCACGCGCGGCGCGCCACGCCCGTTCACGCGTGCCTCCTCGATGCGATCGACCACCTCCGCTTCGAAGCGATCGCGCAGCGCACGGAGCTCCTCCCCTCCGCCGTCGCCGAGCCACGCGCTCGCGAGCTCCGCCGCCTTCCCGAGCCCGACGATGCCGGCCAGGTTCTCGGTGCCGGCGCGGCGGCCGCCCTCTTGCGGCCCGCCGTGCAGCAGAGCCTGGAGGAGCGTGCCCCGGCGCACGTAGAGCGCGCCGATTCCTTGGGGCGCGTGCAGCTTATGACCGGACAGGGTCAGCAGATCACACCCGACCCGCTCGACGTCGATCTCGATCTTCCCTGCCGCCTGCACCGCGTCGGTGTGGAAGAGGACGCCGGCCTCGCTGGCGATGCGGCCGATCTCCTCGACGGGCTGGATGGTCCCCGTCTCGTTGTTCGCCGCCATGATCGAGATGAGGCGGGTCCTGCGCTGCAGCGCCGCTCGAACGTCGTCCGGATCGACACGCCCCTCGCCGTCGACGCGCAGGATGGTGGCGGTCGCGCCGAGCGCCTGGAGGCGCCTGCAGCAGTGCAGGATCGCGTGATGCTCGATGGCGCAGGTGATCACGTGATCGCCGGGCGAGATCACGCCGCGAAGCGCCAGGTTGTCCCCCTCCGTACCGCCGCTCGTGAACACGATCTCGCCAGGTGCGGCACCGACGAGCCGCGCCACCTGGCCCCGCGCCTCATCGATCGCTCCCCGCGCCCGCTGCCCTCGCATGGTCGACGACGACGCGTTCCCGAAGCGGTCCGAGAAGAAGGGCCGGATGGCCTCGAACACCTCGGGGAGCAGCTGCGTCGTCGCGTTGTTGTCGAGATAGACCGTGGCCACGGCGTCTTCCGGTGATTGCGGCTCGTCGCGCGCCTCGCCTGGTCAGGCCTGAGATGGCTGCGCCGCGGCGGGTGCGGCCGGGCGCAGCCGCCGCATGTGCGGGAGCGCGGCGTCGGCGTGCCGGCGTACCGCGATGAGCTCGGCCACGACCGAGACCGCGATCTCCTCGGGCGTGATCGCGCCGATGTCGATGCCGATGGGCGAGTGGACCCGGGCGAGCGCGTCGCTCGGGAGCCCCTCCTTCTCGAGCTCCTTGCAGATGCCGAGCACCTTCCGCTTCGAGCCGACCATGCCGACGTAGTGCGCGGGCGTGCGGACCGCCCAGCGCAGGACGCGCATGTCGTCGCGGTGCCCGCGGGTGGCGATCGCGATGTACGACCTCTCGCACGGCGCGAGCTCCGCGAGGACCTCGTCGAGCTCTCGCGCGTGGATCTCGCGCGCGTCGGGGAACCGCTCGCGGTTCGCGTAGGCGTCGCGGTCGTCCGTGACGATCACCTCGAACCCGGCGAGGTGGGCGACCCGGGCGAGGTGGAATCCGACATGACCGGCGCCGAAGAGGTAGAGCACCGCCCTCGGCACGATGGGCTCGACGAAGATCTCGAGCGATCCACCGCAGATGAGGCCCGTATCGTACTTCGGGTTCTGGTTCAGGTTGAACTCGAGGGTGCGCGGCTTCTCCTGGTCCATGACCTCGCGCGCCGCCTCGAACACCTCCGCCTCGACGCAGCCTCCGCCGACCGTCCCGACGATCGTCCCGTCGTCGCCCACCAGCATCTTCGCTGACTCGAACGAGGGCACGGATCCGCGGAGGTTGACGATCGTGGCCAGGGCCGCGCGTCGGCCTTCGCTGCGCCAGCGCACGATCGTCTCGTAGATGTCGTCCATGGTGTCGAGGCCACAGCAAGGCCTGGGCCATGCTGCTCCTCGTCATCGGAGGCGGATGACGCTGGATTTGCAGATGTCTTTGCGTCCCCAGGGCGCCGCCCGCACCGGGCCTCGCGACGACTGTCCGAGGAACGGGACATGTCACATGCCGCGACACCTGTCTCACCGCTGGGCGAGCCGCCCTCGTCCGTTCACCAGCTTGACCTGGTAGCCCGTGTTTCCGGACTGGATGACGTTCAAGCACCCGTAGTCCTGGCCCAGGCGGAACAGGTTCGACACCGGCATCCCAAGCAGGTGGCACAGGACGAGCCGGTTCACGCCGGCGTGGCCCACGATGAGCACGTTGCCCTCCGTCGAGTCCGCGATCTCCTCGAAGGCTGGGATGACGCGGCGGCTGCAGTCGGCGAAGCTCTCGCCCCCAGGGGTCCGGAACGTGGCGAGGTCGGCGCCGCGCGCCCGGAACTGCTCCGGGAAATCGCGCGCTACGTCCCGGAGCGAGAGCCCCTCCCACTCGCCCATGGCGATCTCACGGAGGTCCTTTCGGACGATGACCTTCGGCCCCGCCGCACCGACGATCAGCTCGGCGGTCTCTCGTGAGCGGCGGAGATCGCTGCAATAGATCGCGTCGAGGCGAGCGTGCTCGAACCGTCTGTGAAGGTTCCGAGCCTGGTTCCTGCCCTCCAGCGAGAGGGGCAGATCGAGCTGGCCGATGTATCTCCGCTGCTCGTCCTGCTGCTGGAGCTTTCCGTGGCGGACGAGAAAGATGACCCGGCTGTCCATCACCGCTCCTCGAGCTCCGCGAGGGTGCGCTTCCCGGGGCGGATCGGCAGTCGACCCTCCACGCGAAGCGCCGCGACGTTCACCGTGAGCACGCCAGCTCGGCACGCGGAAAGGATCGCGGGCACGCGGTCGAGGGCGTCGTACGTGGCGCGCACGAGGGCCTCGTCCTCGCGCCGCACCGAATGGACCGTCAAGGTCAGCGTCGTCGGGTGTCGATCGCGGGTCACGGAAGCCGTGAAGTCGATGACCCCGGGAACGTCGAAGAGCGCCTCGTCGAGCGCGGCGAGCGTCGCGCCGACATCACCGTCCGCGGCCGGGAGCACCCGCTCGTCCTTCCTGCCCGTGAGCCGCTCGAGGCGCCGCAGGACTGCGCCACACCGGCACGGCCCGGCCAGAAATCGTGAGAGGTCGCCGGTCCGATAGCGAATGAGCGGCATGCCCCGGCGCGCCAGCGTCGTCACCACCACCTCTCCCCGGCTTCCCTCGGGCAGATCGCGTCCGGTGAGCGGGTCCACGATCTCGAAGAGGAAGTCGGCCTCCTGGAGGTGATAGCCGCAATGGGCGTCACATTCGATGCCGCCGCCGAGCCCCATCTCGGTCATGCCGAAGTACTCGAAGACGCGGGACCCGCACGCCCGCTCGAGCGCGCGCGAGAGAGCGCCGGGTATGTGATCCGAGGTCAGGATAGCGGTCTTCAGGCGAAACGGCTCGCGGGCGACCTCCTCTGCGTAACGCGCCAGCGCGAGCGCCTGAACCGGCGCGGCCACCCATGCCGTGGGACGGACCCGCTGCGCGAGCGCCAGCGTCTCGCGGAGGTCCTCCACGAACCCGTGGGGGACCGGTTTCGCTCCCACCCTCTCGACGGCGCGCGCGATGAGGTCGCCTGCGCTCCCTGGAGTCGCCCCGGGCAGCAGGATGAGCACCGTGTCGGAGCCGCCGACCGAAGCCGTGGCCAGACACCGCTCGAAGAACTCGACGGTGCGCTCCTGGTCATCGGCGGTGAAGTGGAGCCGCTTGGGAACACCCGTGGTCCCGGAGGTCGTGAGCGTCACCACTCGCTCGATCTCGTCCTGCGAGACGCAGAGGAGCCGCGCGCCGTGCTCGCGCAAGTCGGCGGCGGTGGTGAACGGGAGGCGCTCGAGGTCCGAGCGCGCGGCGATCGCGCTCACGTCGAATCCCGCCAGCGGCCCGCGATAGTACGGGCTTCGCTGGCGCGCCCACGCGAGCGTGTCTCGCAACAGTCGGAGCTGGTGACGCTCGATGTCCTCGCGCGTCGGACGGCCTTCGCCCATGCCTGCCCGGTGAGCGAACCATTCTTCGAGCGGCGTCCGGCTCGGCCTCCCGGGGTTCATGGGCGTCACGCGTGCCGGCGGTAGAGCGACGTGCCGGAGACGTCCGTCAGATTGTACGCGCAGAAGGGCACGATCCCGGTGTTCGGGCCCACCACGTGGAGGAAGCAGTCCCGCAGCCGCTCCAGGTCGATGTTCCAGGCGTCCTGGAAGGCCATGCCCGAGATGGAGAACGAGGCCGCGCTGGCCTCCTCGAGAAACGCGTCGAGGCTCGCCGTCCCGCTCGAGCGATGCTCGCCCGGTGCGCCAGGCGACGTCGCGGGGTACACCCACCGCGTGGCCACCAGCTCGCGTGCACGCCTCGAGTCCTCTCCCGGCCTGCGCCGCTCGCAGCAGGAGCGCGCCGCGCCTGCGCCGTCGTCCGGCGCTGTCGGAGCGGGACAGCAGCCCTGAGGGCGCGCCCCGCCGGCCGGCTTCAGCGATCCATCCCGCGATCGGATGAAGCTGCCGTTGAACGAGCAATAGGCATTCTCGGCCGAGGGCGGGCGGAAGTGCGATGCGCGGATCGCGCCGCCGGTCTGCTGCTCGAGGAGGCGGAGCACCTCTGGAATGGTGACACGGTCGAGGTCCGAGGGCGGGGATGGATAGCGCCCGAAGAAGCTCACCGGTTGGAAGTGGACACCGCGAACCACCGGCGTCCGCTCGAGCGCGTAGGCGACGATCGCGCCGAGCTCGCCCGTGTTCACCCCGCGGACGACCGTGGGGACGAGCATGACGCCGAGGCGCTGCTCCGCGCAGCGGTCGATGGCGGCGGCCTTGGTCTCTCCCAGTGCCGCCCCGCGCAGGCGTCGGTGGATGCCGTCGCTGGTCCCGTCGAACTGCAGGAAGACGCACCCGAGCCCGGCGTCCTTGAGCCGGCGCACGTACGCCGGGTCTCGCGCCAGTCGTACACCGTTCGTGTTGAGCTGGAAGAATTGGAACCCCAGCGAGCGCCCGAGCGCGATGATCTCCGGCAGGTCGTCCCGGACGGTCGGCTCGCCTCCCGAGAGCTGGATGTTGAACGGCCCACCCGCGTCGAGCAGCTTCCGGTACCACGCCTCGACGTGGCGCAGGTCGGGATCGGGCAACCCGTCTCCGGCCGCTGCGAAGCACACCGGGCACTGGAGGTTGCAGCGCTGGGTGACCTCGAGCAGCACGCAGCAGGTTTGCTGACGGTGATGGGCGCAGAGCCCGCACTCGAACGGACACGCGTCGCCGGCGCCGACGGGCGGGGAAGCCCGCCCGGGCACGGCCCACGACTGGAAGGACGGCGGTCCGCGCCAGATGACCGTCTTGAACCTGCCGTGATCGGGGCACCGCTTCTCGAGGTACACGTCGTCGCCCTCGGCGACCCGCTCCGCGGTGATCCGCGCGAGGCATACGGGGCAGAGGCTCTGGGTCGTGCCGAGGGAGGTCGGGGCAGGGGCGCTGATCATGGATCGCGGCTCTCGAGAGCGGGGGGAGGCTCTGGTCGCGCGACCTCAGTGAGCTCGCAGCCGAGGACGCGCTCCACCTCGCGCGCGACGGCCTGCGCCTCGTTCCACCGCGTCTCCACGGCCCGGGTGGCGTCGACGATCCCCTGCGCGTCCGCTCGCGCGCGCTGGAAGCGCTCCGCCAGCGAGACCGTCCGATCGCCGCAGACCAGCTTGTCTGCCAGGTACACGATGGCCGCCTCGTCGACTGCTGCGTGCGCCTCGAACGCAAGGTCCATGTGCGAGGCGACGACAGAGGCCAAGCGCGGGAAGCCGAGGCGCTCGAGCCGGCGCGCACCCGCCCTGGCGTGGTCGGGCCGGAGCCTCGCGACGTCGTGCAGGAGCCCCCCGGCGATCACGAGCCGCAGGTCGAGCCGGAAGCCCGCCTCGCCGAGGGCGGCGGCGAGTCGGCGCGCCACCCGCGACACGCATCGACCGTGACGCACCACCGCGTCGGGTACCCTGGCACGCTCCAGGATGGCCTCGCACTCCTCGACGGTGGGGATGGCGCGGTCGTGGAGCGCGTACGCCGCGAAGGCGTAGTCCTCGGGCGTGTCGACGTCGATGAGGATCCCCTCGTCGACGACGCTCACCTCGCGGGCGTGCGGTTCCCATTGCGCGAGGAGGTGCCGCAGCCCGCCCTCTCCCGTTCCTGACGCGATGGCGGGGAACACGGACGACGACAGGAGCGGAGGGTGCCCACGCCGCCCGCGAAAGGTCGGATACAGCACGCTCGCGCTCGTCCTGCCGTGCGCCTTCGCGAGGAGCGCGACGGTCCGGCTGCGCACGGCCGGCATATCGGCGGGGAGCACGAAGCAGGCCGTGGCACGCGTCCCGAGGGAGCGGATCCCGGCCACGAGCGAGGAGTACATGCCCGCGGCGAAGCCAGCGTTGACGACGCAGCGCGCGCCCATCCCCTCGATCACTGGCCGCAGCTCCTCGCCCCTGTGACCCACGACCACGGTGACGTCGCGCACGCCGGCCGTCCGGAACGTATCCACGGCGCGCCCGAGGACCGTGGACGCGCCGAGCGGCAGGAGCGGCTTGAACCGCTGCATCCGGGAGGAGTACCCCCCCGCCAGGAGCAGCGCTGTGATCCCGTCGCGCGTGGCCATCTCAGGGCGCCCGGGGGTCGCGGGCGAGGTCGAATCCGTTCACCGTAAGTGTCTCGCGGACACGGTCCAGCACCTGTTGGACGATCTGGGGGCAGCGGGACATCCGGTTCCTCGGGTCGCCGCTCAGGATGACCGCGCAGTCCGTGCCGCCAAACCGCGCCGCGTACTCCTGCTCGAACCACTCCACGAGGCTCGCCACCATCGGGCCGAGGCTCACGTCCTCGTGCTCCTCCGGCGTCCCCTTGCCGCCGTACAGGGCGAGGACGCAGGCACCGCCCGTGAGCGCGCCGCAGAGCTTGCCGGAGAAGCCGACGCCCCCGTGCAGCCCGGACACGGCCCGCACGAGGTCGGGGTTGCTCGCGCCGCGAGCCTCGAGCGCCATCCGCATCAGGATCTGGCTGCACCCGAAGCCCTGCATCCCGAGCTCCATGATCCGTTCGTCGTCCCTCACGGCAATTCCTCCTTGTGCTCGCCCGGCTTCGTCGCCAACACGAGGCAATAGCCCGGCCGGACCTGCCTCAGCGTTTCCCTCGCTCGCGGAAGCGCCTCCGGCTCGATGCCCTGACGTCCCCAGAACGGCGCCAGGGAGCCGTGCCGCAGGACCACGCTCCCGAGCAGCTCGGTCAAGCTGCGCGAGTGGTCCTCCCAGAGGTCGACCGCGAGACCGGCGCCCTCGAGCGCGCGCTCCAGCTCGTCGCGCGTCAGGATCCCCGCGCAGCACGCGCCCACCGAGTCGCGCGCTCCCGCCGGGAGCGGGTTTCTCGCGTACAGGTCGGTCAGCAGCAGCCGACCCCCGCGCACCAGCACCCGGGAGCACTCGGCGAGCACCCGCTCCTTCGCCGGCATCGCCGAGAGGCTGCACTCCATCACGACCGCGTCGGCGGTGGCGGAGCGGAGCGGTAGGTCCGTGGCCGCGGCGCACATGAGGACCGCGCCCGGGCGATGGCGCAGCCCGCGGCGGAGCACGGCACGCGATGCGTCGATGCCGATCGCCTCGAGCGCGTGGAGGCGGCGCGCGTGATCGACCGTGATCCCGGTCCCGCATCCGACGTCGAGGACCCTCGCGCCGGTGCGCAGCGAGGAACATCGGAACCCGCGCTCCGTGAGCGCCAGCCCCCCGGGGCGCATGCCGGCCCCGGTGACGTCGTCCAGGAACCCGCTCTCGTACAGCTGCGCCTGGGCGCAGTCGCAGCGCGTGGTCATTTGTCTTCCAGGAGCTGCTCCACCTGCAGCATCTTCCCGTTCGCCAGGGACTCGGGGACGTGCACCCGCCCGCAACCTGGGCAGCGCAACAGCTCGATCGGGAAGTCGTTCCCCAGGTACGAGGCCGTCACCTTCGCCGGGACCATCTGCTGCTTGCACTTCACGCAGACCAGGGTGGCAGCAGGCGGCGTCTCGCTCTCGCTCACGTCGTCGCCTCCGTCAGCGGACCTGCATCCTGTGGCTGTACGCGTCGTGCACGACGACGCTGTCGGTCTGCAGGGAGTACTCGACCCAGTAGGTCACCGTGACGGGCCGGTGGCACGCGATGAGGTGGCCGGTGATGGCGTCCTCGAGCTTCTCGCCCGTGGCCTCGGCGTGGGTGATGACCTTCGCGACGTCCTCCACGAGGATCATTCTCTTCTCGAGCACCGCCATCACTTCAGGAGGGACGATGAGGTTCATCCGTTGGCCCTCGCCGGCGCTCTCTTCACCCCACAGCTCGCGGAGGAGCCGCGCTCTCAACCTGGCCCGGTTCTCGTGGCGCTCGGAGAAGGTCGGCCTCGAGCGCGCGGCCGGATCCGAGTCCGCGCCGCGAAACAGCAGGTCGAGCAGGTGCAGGCTCCGCTTGCCCTTGGAGGCGAAGTTGTCCCGGCACATGGCGCAATATGCGACGTAATCGGCTCCGCTCTCCGCGATCCGGCGCTCGACCACCTTGCCGGCGACCTCGGGATTCGCGAAGGACATGAGCCCGCCGTACCCACAGCAGGTCGTCGTCTCGCGGCGATGGCCGAGCTCCACGATCTCGATGCCCAGCTTCGCGAGGATGGCCCGGACGCCGTCCTGGACGTCAGGGTCGCTTCGCGCGGCGCAGGGATCGTGGACGGCGAGCGACGGCGTTCGCGGCGGGCTCGGCGAGGTCGGCAGGCCGATCTCTGCGAGCAATGGCCAGACCGAGTCCACGCGCGCGTCAGGCAGGCGCTCTCGGAAGATGCGCTGGCAGCTCGAGCAGGCCGTCACGACGCGCGGGCTCCCCATGCGCTTCCAGGTGGCAGCGATCTCCTCGAGCGTGCCGTCGAGCAGATCCTGCCGGGCCGCCCAGTCGGCCGGCGCGCCGCAGCATCCGAGGTGCAGGCCGACGCCGCCCGGAATCCTCGACCGGAGGTGATCGTAGAGGAGGGCGACGTGGTCGGGGCTCGAGGCCGCGAGCTAACAGCCAGGGAAGAACAGCGTGCTGCTCGCGGAGTGCCCCGGCTCGTGGCGCGCCAGCGAGAAGTGCTCGCCCTTGCTGAAGACCATGTCCCGAAGCGCGAACTCGTGGATCGAGGGAGGCATCCTGCCCTTGCCGACCATGCTCTGCCGCGCCTCGCGGCTCACCTCGCCCATGTTCAGCTTCTCGGGGCACACCGTCTCGCAGAGCCCACACAGCGCGCATGAGTTGACCATGCGGTTGAGCGTCCGCGTCCCCATCACGATGCAGTCGTTGTTGTAGATCTGGCGGACGTAGCGCTTCGGGTACGAGCCGTAGTGCGCCAGGTACTCACAGGCCTTGACACACTCGAGGCACTGACAGCGCAGGCAGCGCCCCGCCTCCTGCACCGCCTCCTCCGCTGAGTACCCCTGCGCCGGATCCGCGGCCGCCGTGGCCGGAAGCGGCTCGACGCCGCGCGTGCTCGTGAACAGCCTCGTCGCGAACGGCCCCTGTCGGTCGCGGCTCGCGGTGAGCGACGCCTTCTGGAGGAAGCGGTCGATGGAGACGGCGGCGTAGCGGCCGTCTTGCAGCGAGCTCATCGGCGACAGCTCCGCCCCCCCGCAACGCAGGCCGCCGCCGGCGAACACCTTCTCGTGACTGGTGGCGAAGGTGAACGGATCGACCTGGAGCCGCTCGCCGTCCGTCAACGAAAGTCCGAGCTGCAGGTCGCGCACGCTCGCGGGTCCAGTCCCGAGGTAGACGGCGTCGAACTCCTGCACCACTGCGTCGAACGAGGTGGCGGCGCCCGGTGCGTTGCCGACGCGGGTGCTGCAGCGCACCTCGATCGCGAGGTCCTCGAGGATCTTCAGGTCGGAGGCGATCGCCGTCTGCGGGAGGATCGCCTCGGAGACGTCGCGCACGCGACCCCCTGCGCGTGCCTGCGCCTCGAACAGCACCACCGCGTACCCCTTGACCGCGAGATCGACGGCTGCGGTGAGGCCGCTCAGCCCTGCGCCTACGACGGCGACTCTCTTCCCCTTCTTCGCGAGACTCTTCGGCCGAAGCGGGTACGTCTCCGCGAGGTCGACGCACGCCCGTTCCAGCGCGTTGATCCGGACCGCGTCACCCGCGTCGACGCGCTTGCAGGCGCGCTCGCACGGTCGGTCACAGATCCGGCTGATGATGCGGGGGAATGGGATGGTCATCCCGAAGACGGCGAGGCCGCCGGCCCAGTCGCCCTGCTGGACCCGCTCGATCATGGCGCGGGCGTCGACGTGGACCGGACAGCTCGCGGTGCAGGCCGGCGGCCACTCCTGCGTGCACTGCGCTTCGCGCTCGCGTACTCGCTGCCGATCCATGGGCACGTTCGCCGGGTCGAAGGTTCGCCGAACGCCGCCGGGGCGGACCGCGTGGGTCCGCCCCGGGTCCAGCGAATCAGGCCTTCCCGATCACATCCTCTGCGCGCGCTTGGCGATCGCCTCGAGCACGACCTCGGGCTTCGCCGGCACCTTCGTGATCCGGGCGCCGCAGGCGTTGAAGATGGCGTTCAGGATCGCGGGGTGCGGAGCGGTGAGCGGAGCCTCCCCGACGCCCGCCGCGCCGTACGGACCGTGCGGACGCGGCGTGACGTTGTAGATGATCTCCATGTCGTCAGGGATGTCCTTCGGGTACGGGATCCCGCAGCTCTTCAGGGTCGTGTGCTTCTTCAGGTCCTCGAAGTCCTCGGAGAGGGCGAGGCCGATGCCCTGCGCGAGGCCGCCGTAGATCTGTCCGTCCACCGTGGCCTTGTTGATGATCGTGCCGACGTCGGCGACGGTCGTGAACTTCACGACCGTGACCTCGCCCGTCTTCATGTCCACCTCGACCTCGGGCATGAAGACCTCGTACATGTAGACCGAGAACGGATTGCCCTGCCCCGTCTTGGCGTCGATCGCCGAGCAATCCGGCGTCACCCACTTGCCGTTGTACTTGAGCGGGATCTTCTCCGCGACCATCTCCGCGTAGCTGCGGAACTTGCCATCCTTCTTCCGCATCGCCTTGAGCAGCATCTCGCACGCGACCCGCAGCGCGTGCCCGGTGACCACGTTCTGCCGGCTGCCGCCCGAGGGGCCGCTGTTCGGGAAGGCAGTGTCGTTCAGCTCCAGCTGGATCTGCTCCGGCCTGATGCCGAGCGGGCGGAGCGTTTCGTAGACGAAGCTGACCGAGCCGAGATCACCTCCCTGCCCGTGGTCCTGCCACGTGTCCTTCACGAGGACGCCGGTGGGCGTCAGCTCGACCGAGACCTCCGAGCTGTCCGGACCGTCGAGGCCGCAGCCGTAGATGCCGAGCGACAGCCCCACGCCGCGCCGCTTCTCCGGCGTCGAGAGCTGCTTGCAGCGCTTCTTCGCCTCCTCGTACTTGGGGCGAAGCTTGTCGAACATCTCGACCAGGCAGTAGACGTCCGGCTTGCAGCCGTTCGGGGTGGTGTCGCCCGGGCGATAGAGGTTGCGGTAGCGGAGCTCGAACGGATCGATCCCCATCTTCACCGCAAGCTCGTCCATCAGGACCTCCGAGGCGAGGAACGCCTGCGGCGACCCGTAGGAACGGAAGGCCGAGCCCCACGCGTGGTTCGTGCACACGGTGTTACCGAGGCTGCGGATGTTCGGGATGCTGTAGCCGGCCCCGGTGAACTGGGCCTGCCGCTGGGTCAAGAGGTCGCCGAACTCCGAGTAGGGACCGTGGTCGACCCACCAGCTGCTCTCCATCGCGAGCAGCTTGCCATCCTTGTCCGCGCCGAGCTTCAGCTTCATGCCGACCGGGGAGCGCTTCCCGGTGTACGTGATGTTCTGGAACTGGTCGTAGACGAGCGAGACGGGCCTGCCGGTCGCCATGCAGGCGACGCCGACGAGCGCCTCGAGCGTCGGGCTGAACTTGTAGCCGAAGGTGCCGCCCGTCGGATTCTGGATGATGCGCAGCTTCTCCGGCGCGACGCCGAGGCCCGGGGCGATCATCGCGTGGTGCAGGTGGACGGCGATGCTCTTCGAGAGGATGGTGAGGACGCCCTGGTCGTCCATGAACGCCTGGCCGCAGTCCGGCTCGATCGTGAGGTGCGGCTGACGGCTGCAGTAGAACTCGTCCTCCACGACGTGAGCAGCCTTCTCCATGATGGGCTTCGTGTCCTGCCCCTTCACGACGCCCTGCTCGTAATAGACGTTCGGCACGCCGGGGTGGATCTCGATCGCGTCGGGTGCCATGGCGGCGGGGCCGCTCATGTACGCCGGGAGCACCTCGAGGTCGACCTTGACCTTCTTGGCCGCGGCCTTCGCCTGCTCCTCGGTGTCCGCGCACACGATCGCGATCGCGTCGCCGAACTGGAACACCTTCTCGTTGCAGAGGATGGGGCGGTCCCAGCCGTCGCCCTTGTTGGTCGGGAACGTGATGAGGCCGGTGATCGCGTTCTTGCCCTTCACGTCCTTCGAGGTCACCACCTTGTGCACGCCGGGCATCTTCTCCGCCTCGGAGATGTCGATGCCCTTGATGTTGGCGTGCGACACCTCCGCCTGGACGAGCGCGAGGCGCAGCGTATCGGGCGGCATGTGCAGCGCGATGTCCGCGCCGAAGTCCCACGTCCCCGTCACCTTCTGGACCGCCGAGGGCCGCTTGTACATCGAGCCCAGGATCGTGCCGTTCTCGACCGGCTCGAAGAGCAGGTCTTCCTTCTTCATCTCGCCCCGCATGACCTTGGCGGCCGCCATCACGGCGTCGACGAGCGGCTTGTACCCGGTGCAGCGGCAGGCGTTGTTGTTCTTGTGGAAGAAGTCGCGCACCTCCTCGCGCGTCGGATTGACGTTCACGTCGAGGAGCGCCTTCGCGGCCATGATGAAGCCGGGCGTGCAGATGCCGCACTGGGCGGCGCCGTAGGCCATCCACGCGACCTGGAGCGGGTGCAGGTCGTCCGCCTGGCCGATGCCTTCGATGGTGTAGATCTTCGAGTTCGCCGCCACCCTCTTCATTCGGACGAGGCAGGCCCGAACGACCTTCTCGTTCAGGATGACGGAGCAGGCGCCGCACTGCCCCTCCATGCACGTCGCCTTGCAGCCGGTGAGCAGGAGCTGGTTGCGGAGCACATCCGCGAGCAGCTGCTCGCCTTCGACCACCACGTTCCGATCGAGACCATTCACGTTCAGCGTGACTCTCTGCATCTTCCTCTCCTCTACGTTCACAGAGTGGGACCTCGCGACAGCGGCCTGGCCGTCGCGCGCGCGTCAGCTTCCTTTTCCGAATGCACAGCTCGGATAGCGGCAATCGCTGCACTCGAGGCACAGCCCTCCGTGGCCGAGCTCGGCGATGTCTCTTCGGGTCACCTCCTCCCCAGCGAGGATCCGTGGCAGGACGAGGTCCGCGACCGTCGTCTTGTGGTACATGACGCAGCCCGGAAGCCCGAGCACCGGCACGGCGCCGATGTGGGCCAGCATGAACATCGAGCCGGGCAGCACGGGCGTGCCGTAGACCTCGACGCGCCCTCCGGCCGCGCGGATCGCCGACGGAGTGAGATCGTCGGGATCGACCGACATGCCGCCCGAGACCAGGATCATCTCGGCTCGCTCGCGCAGCAGGGCGTGGATGGCCTCGACGATCAGCTCCCTGTCGTCGGGCGCGAGGATCTGGCGCAGGACGGTGCTTCCCAGCGACGCGACCTTCTCGCGCAGCACCGGACCGAACTTGTCGTCGATGCGACCGTGGTAGACCTCGTTGCCCGTGGTGACGATGCCCACGAGCCGCTTTTGCAGCGGCCGCACCTCCACCACCGGAGCGCGCCCGCGGCAGCGGGCCTCGACCCGCGCGATCTTGGCCCCGTCGATCACGAGGGGAACGACACGACAGCCGGCGACGACCTGGTCGCACTCGACGAGCTGATTCGAGTGGAGCGTGGCCACGCAGATCTCGTCGATGCCGTTGATCTCGGCGAGCGCCTCGCGGTCGACCTTGAGGAGACCCCGCGCCGTCACCCTGAGCTGAACCTTGCCTTCGACCGGCTCCGTCAGCGCCAGGTGTCCCCCGGCGAGCGCGGTCGCGATCCGGATCGCGGCCTCGTTCTCATGGACCGTGCTCTCGTCGGTCTCCCAGACGTAGACGTGCTCCTTGCCGAGCGTCAGGAGCTTCGCGACGTCTTCCTTCCGGACGACGTGACCCTTCTTGAATGCTCGGCCCTTGGACTTTCCAGGGACGATCTCGGTGATGTCGTGGCAGAGCACGTTCCCTACGGCCTCGTGGACCGAGACGACTTTCATCGGCGCCGCTCCTCGTGACGGACGGAGCACGTTGAGCAAAGGACAGGCCAGCGCGTCCTGTATGGGCGGCGGCCATAACCGACCGCATTTCGTCGGGTTCGAGCCTTGACGCCCCCGCCGTGCGCACGTCCGCATCGCGGCGGCTTGTCACAGGCGGCGTCCGACACCAGAAACATGTGCCAGAAACGGAACGGCGCGCTCACCGGCGCGCGTTCATCCGCCAGTCATCGCGAGGTTGGCGGTCGCGCCGCACTGCCCGGCAGAGAGATCGTGCGCCGGCGGCTTGGTCGTCACCGCAGCCTCGACGCGCTCGATCACCGCCGCTTCGGCCCCGTCGCTCTGCAGCAGCGGACGCAAACGGACGGTCTGGTCTCCGAAGAGGCAGAGCTTCAGGTCACCCGCGCTGGAGACGCGCAGCCGGTTACACGAGCCGCAGAACCCGGGCGAATAAGCCGAGATGAGCCCGACCCTTCCGACATGATCGGGGTGGCCGTAGCTCGTGGCCGGCCCGTCCCCCGTCTCCCGCGGCAGCCTTGTCCACCCCATGCCCTCGAGCTTGCGTCCCACCTCGGAGGCAGGCAGGCGCGCCTGGCGGAACAGCGCGCGGTTGTCGCCAGTCTCCATCAGCTCGATGAAGCGAACCGTGAGCGGTAGCGTCCGCGTCCACGCGAGGAACCGCTCGAGCTCCGCGTCTTCCATGCCCTGGAGCAGGACCGCGTTCACCTTCACGGCGAGCCCAGCCGAGAGGGCCGCATCGATCCCGCCTACCACGCGCTCGAGGTGGCGCGTGCCCGTGATGCGCTGGAAGCGTTCGGGATCGAGGCTGTCGACGCTGACGTTGACGGCGGTGAGTCCCGCATCGCGCAGCTCCCGCGCAACGGTGGCGAGGCGGTACCCGTTCGTCGTGAGCGCCACATTCCGCATCCCGGGCGTGGCCGCGACCGCCCGGACGATTTCGCAGATGTCGGCCCTGAGGGTGGGCTCGCCCCCAGTCAAGCGGACCTTCCAGAACCCGACGCCGGCCATCGCCCGAACGAGCCGCCCTATCTCCGCCACGGAGAGCGGCGCGTCCGAACCGCGGTGCGAGCATCCGTCCGGCAGGCAGTAGATGCAGCGGTAGTTGCACCGCTCCGTCACGGACAGACGCAGATAATGAAGCTCCCGCCCGAACGCGTCTCGCAGCTTCCGCACCGCTGGCGCCGCGCTCGCGGCAGGCATGATGTCCAGTGGACGCTCGGTCACGGTTCACGGCGGAGCAGATCGAGTCTTTCGCTCCACCGAGGGTCTCTGCAAGAGAGCGGCCCGCGCGCAACCCGGGCGCCGGAGGTGGTCGTTTCACACGCGCTGGCGGAACCGCACGCGTCCCCCGTTCGAAGCAAACGGCAGGGACGTGACACCCTCTGTGACATCTGATGTCCGAGAAATGGCACATCGGTGACAGACCACGCGTGCGCGGGACCCAGCTCGTCCGCTCACGACCGTCCGCTCGACCGCCGCTCACCCAAGCGCATCGTGCCCACGTCGATGGGCCCGATCGTGCTCGCCCGCACGACCGGTCCGCCGCCTTCCTCCGGTCGTCCGGTCGTCACGGCCAGCAGCAGGAGTACGCCGGCCGGCGCGACGAGGCTCACAGCATGTCTTCCTTCTTGCCCGCGTCGGGAACGAAGAGCGGCGCCCCGAACTTGTCGACGCCGAAGCGCGCGATGATCTCCTGCCCCTTCGCCGACACGACGAAGTCCGCGAACGCCTTGCCGCCCTTCGCGTTCACCTTCGGCCACTTCGCCGGGTTCACGTCGATGACGTGGTAGACATTCAGGAGCTGCGGCTCCTTCTCGACCAGGATGTGGAGCGCGAGCTGCCTCCCCTTCTCGAGGGCGAGGTACGTCCCGCGATCGCTCAGCGTGTAGCCGCCCTTCTCGGACGCGACGTTGAGCGTGTCGCCCATCCCGAGCCCCGTCTGCTGGTACCACTTCTGGCCCTCGGGGTTGATGGCCGCTGCCTTCCAGATGCCCTTCTCCTTCGCGTTCGTCCCGGAGTTGTCGCCGCGCGAGAGGAACAGGGCGCCCGACTTCGCGATGCGGGTGAACGCCTCCTTCGACGACTTCGCCCCCTTGATCTTCGCGGGGTCCGCGCTGGGCCCGACGACGATGAAGTCGTTGTGCATGACCAGCCGTCGGCCGACCCCGAACCCCTCCTCCATGAACTTCTGCTCGTCGGCCGGAGAGTGGACGAGCAGGACGTCCGCCTCGCCGCGCCTCCCCATCGCCATCGCCTGGCCAGAGCCGACCGAGATCGTCTTCACCATGTAACCGGACTCCTTCTCGAACGCCGGGACGAGCACGTCGAGAAGGCCGCTGTCCTGCGTGCTCGTCGTGGTCGCGAGGATGATCGTCTTCGACGCGTCGTCGGCAGCGAGTGCGCGCGGAGCGAAGCAGCCGCCGAGGGCGAGCGCTGCCGTGATCCGGAGGGCTCGGTTTGCGAACCGGTTCATGTGTGTCGTCCTTTCGATGACGTCCCGCCTGCGGGTCGCGTGATGCGACCACGACCGAAGGTCGCGTTCAAGTTCGAGATCACTGACGGTCCAAGAAATGCCGGGAGGCGGCCCGCGCGGGTCGAAGAAGGACCGGCCCGCAGGGCGCGGCGGAAGGCCCGCCCCGAGCACCTACTTGGTCGAGGGTGAAGTCAGCTCCTCGCGCGCGCTCTTCGCCGCCGCGCGCAGGTCCGTCATCAGCTTGTACCCGACGTAATACTTGTAGATGTTCCGGACGTACGTCGTCGTCTCCAGGCCGATCCTCTGAGCCGTGACGAGCTCGACGTGGTTGAACCACTGGTTCGGGTCGAGCCCACTCTTCCGGGCCGCCTCGCGCATCCTGGCGATGTTTCCCGGCCCGGCGTTGTAGCTCGCGAACGCGAACAGGGTCCGGTTCGCCTCGTCGAATGAGGCATCGCCGAAGTACCTCGACATGAGCCGGTCCATGTACTTCGCGCCGGCGTGGATATTCGGCTCGACGAGGCGAACGTCGCCGACCCGTTGTTCCTCCCCCGTGGCCGGCATCACCTGCATGACGCCGATGGCGCCCACATGGCTCCGCGCCTCCTGGTTCAGCCGCGACTCTTGGTAACCCTGTGCGGCGAGCATGAGCGGGTCGAACCGGTACCGCTCGCCGTACTTCTCGAACAGCGTGAAGAGTTGCTCGAACCGCGTCCTCCCTGCCGAGCCCGTCGCGTTTCGGAGGCGCTTCACGTGCCGCGTGTACTGTTGGATTCGGCCCGTGATGACTCCCCTCGTGACCTGCTTCATGTAGCCGAGGATCTCGGCTCGCAGCTCCGGCGAGCCCTGGCGAATCCCCCAGCCGATCGCGCCGCCGGTCCGCAGCACGGCCTGCGGGTGGAGCTTCACGTGCGGCAGGACCTGTGCCCACATCTTTGCCTTCCAGTCATCCACGACGACCGCCTGGAGCATCCCCACGTCGACCATCTCGAGCATGTCCTCGTCCTCGAGCGCATCGGGAACGAGGACGACGTTGACCTGGGGTGCGCCCGACCTCGCGAGTCGCGCGTTGAGCGCCGTGAGGCTCTCGAAGTAGCTCGAGGCGCGCCGCACGTGCACGGTCTTGCCCGCGAGGTCCTCGGCTGTCGAGATCGGCGGAGCCGTCGGGCCCGTGACGACGATCTCGTTCACCGCTGGAGCGTCTGGGTCGGAGACGAAGTCGACCAGGCGGCTCCGTTCCTCCGTGACGGTGAGATTTCCGACGGCGACGTCGCCGAGCCCGCTGGCGACGTCCGACACCAGCCGGTCGCGGGCGGTGGGGACGATCAAGACCGTGATCGGCCGGTTCCCGAGCTGCTTCGCGTACTTCGCGTTGAGCCAGCGCTCGAAGGCGCGAACCGTGTCCGCGCTGATCCCCCGCTCCTGCCCGTGGTCGTTGAAGTAGAGCGAGCGGCTGTACGGGATGAGCACCCGGAGCCGCCTTCGCTCTACGATCCCGTCGAAGTCACCCGCCCAGGGCTTCGCGCTCGTGGCAAGGCCGCGGGCCGCTGTGCCCGCGGCTGGAGGAGCGCTCGGCGTCGAGTCGGCCAGCGCGATCGCGGGCACCCGAGCCAAGAGGGAAGCGAGCGCCGCGGTAGCGAGCATCCGGATCATGGCAGTCGTGAGGCCTGGCGACAGCGCCGCCACGATCGTCGACGCGGTGCGATGCGCTGACAACACCCCGCCTGAACGCCGCCCATGTTCGGGGTGGCGATTGCGCGCTCATGCCGCTCCATGGACCCGTGCGGGCTCTCCAGCTCGATGTCGCCACGCCTTCCGCGCCGCTCGACTGGGGGCATCGCTGAGCGGAACGTGTAGGCGCGGTAGAGTCCGCTCGAGAGGTTCCCCGCGAACCTCGGGAGCGCTCCCCCATGGGCGACGAGCAAGGCACCCGGTTCACCGCTGCCGAGGCGCTCGACCGGCTTCGTGCGGGGAACGCCCGCTTCGTCCGCGGCGAGGCCCGCTTTCCCACGGTGCGGAAGGAGGTCCTCGCCGCGCTGGCGAAACAGCAGCGCCCCTACGCCACCGTCCTGGGCTGCAGCGATTCGCGCGTTCCGCCAGAGCTCCTCTTCGATGCAGGGTTCGGAGAGCTGTTCATCGTCCGCTTGGCGGGAAACGTCCTCTCGGCCGAGGTGGCCGGCACGCTCCAGTACGCCGGCGCGCACCTCAAGACGCCGCTCTTCGTGGTCCTGGGCCACGAGGGCTGCGGGGCCGTGCAGGCCGCCCTGGACGTCAAGTTTCGCGGTGCACGCGAGCGCAGCCGGATCGAGGTCCTCCTCCAGAACCTCCTGCCCGCGCTCGACGGCGTCGACCCCATGCTGTCGCCTGACGAGCAGCTCGCGGTCGGCGTCGAGGCGAACGTGCGGTGGACGATGCACCAGATCCTCGAGACCCCCGAAGCGCGAGCGCGGCAGGCCGAGGGGGTCATGCAGCTCGTCGGCGCCGTCGCGGAGATCACGACCGGTCGCGTGCGGTTCCTGGATCGGTGACGCGCTTCCAAGGAGTTTCGAATGCCAACGGCGCCATCGTCCGAGCGGCGGCAGGCGAGCCCCGCCACTGGAGGGAACGAGGACGCCGGCGCCATGGCGGTGCCTAGAGAGGCGGCGGAGGTCGAGCACTCCGACGTCGCCGTCGGGGCGACCCACTCGCAGCGCGCAGTGCGCGAGGCGATCCGTGCCGGTGCAAGCTTCGACGGCCCATTTGTTCTTTCGAATCTCGCCGCGACGGTGATCGCGACGGCCGGGCTCCTGGGCGACAGCGCAGCCACTGTCATCGGCGCGATGCTCATCGCCACGCTGACGGGTCCGATCTTTGGCGTCGGCTTGGCACTGGTCGATTACGACGACCGTCTTCTGTGGCGCGCACTACGAACGCTTGCCGCAGGCACGGCGATGGTCGTCGGGGTCGCTCTCGTTCTGGGCTATCTCGCGCCGCCGATGAGCACGACTTCCGAGATGCTCTCCCGAACCTCGCCCCGCTTGGTCGACCTCGTCGTCGCGCTGGCGAGCGGTGCCATCTGCGCGTACGCCTTGACGACACCCCGGCTGAACGCGGCCGTGTTCGGCGTCGCGATCGCGGTGGCGCTCGTGCCGCCCCTGGCGACCACGGGTCTGTTCATCGCGCGTGCGGAATGGGATCTCGCCGGCGGAGCGTTCCTCCTGGCGTTCGTGAACATCGTGGCGATTCAGGTCGGCACGTCCGCAACGCTGTGGCTGCGCGGCTTCCGTGGCCGCGGAGCAGTCGGGATGCGGCGCGTCGACGGCGACCTGCGCCGGCAAGCGGTCAGCATCGTACTGATGGCGGCGCTGGCCATCACGCTGGGCACCCACGGGCTGAAGCTCATCCGACAGCGGACCTTCGAAAGTGAGGTGAGAGCGAGCCTTCAGTCCGCCCTCGCTTCCCGACCCGAAGCGCGGCTGGTCGACCTGACCTTCACTACCCGAAGTGGCCAGATCATGGCGACGGCAGTCGTTCGCAGTCCGGTACGCTTGACGAGCACCGACGTCGCCGAGATCGAGCAGCGTCTCCCGCCATCACCCGATGGCTCGTCCGTCAGGCTGACGGTGCGCCACGTCGCACTCGACGTGGTGCGCGATGAGGGTTGAGCCCGGCGCGTCCAAGGCGTGTGAGCGCGATCTACGGTTCTGTTCGCGGCTGCGCAGCACCCACCGCACGGAAGTCAACGAGGCCCCGGAACCGGGAGGTTCCGGGGCCTCCGTGCCTTTGGGGGGCGGCGCTAGTACGCGAACACGCCGGCCACGTCCTCGGTCTGCGAGAGCTGCGTGTAGGTGGCCGGGACCGGTATCGCCTCCTTTATCGCCAGGATGCGGAGCTGGTAGGTCATCCCGGCCTGCAGCGCGGCGCCAGCGTACGGGATCGAGTCCGTCGCGGTGGCGGCCATGTCGTGCGACCAGGCTTCGTTGCCGAAGGAATCGAAGACCAGGATGCGATAGGTCGCGGCCGAGGAGTCGACGTTCCCCTTCTGCCAGGCGAAGGTCGGCGTGGCGGTCGTGACGGTCACCGGGGTCGCGCCCACGTTTGTTCCGCCGATGGTGAGCAGATCCACTGCGGGGATGATCTTGAAGCTCGGAGGCGCGCCCACGACCGCGCCGCCCTGGATCGTCACCTGGGGGGCGGCGGTGTTGCCGTTGCCGGAGACGTCACGGACGTCGCCGGTGAGGCCGAAGGGAGCGAGCACGATGTACTTGCCGTCGGGCACGCCGGAGAAAGTGTACCCGTTCGCATCGGTGGCGACCGTCAGCCCCGGCGGCGTCTCGCCTCGGTCGAGGTTGGGCACGTAGGTCGACTGGACGACCAGCGTCGCGTGGATGCTCGAGCTCGCTCCGTTGTTGAAGATGAGCCCGCCGGAGAGCGCGGCTCCCGTACCACTTCCGAGCGCGAGCGTCGCGACCGCGTTGTCGCCAGCGACGAGCGCCGCGGTGGTGACCGGCACGTAGTTCACGCCCTTCGTGTACGCGGTGACGACATACTGCTTCCCCGGATCGAGGTTGAAGATCGCGTAGTTCCCTGCGTCGTCCGCCACCCCCGTGAACCCGGTCTGCGGTCCTGCCCCGCCCGGCGAGGGCTCAGCCACGATGAGCGTCCCCGCCCCGGAAGGCGGTGCCGCGACGGTTCCGTGGATGAACGCCGTCCCGCCCCCGGTGATGGGCGTGAGCTTCAGAGCCGTGAGCGGGCCGGAAACGACCCAGCTCCCCGAGGCGAGGACGGCGCCCGAGAGATCGATCGGGAGCGCCGCCCGGAGGCCGCCCGGGAACGTTTGATACGCCTGCTTGTCGGCGCGGAGCGTGATGGAGGCCTGCGCGGGCTTTCCTGTGGTGTCGGCGCGGGCCACGCGGGCCAGCTTGAGCTCGTAGGCGCCGTCCGCCGTGCCGTTATTCGCGGTCACCTGCACGGTCGAGAGCGGCGCCCGGTTGGAATCGAGCGCCACCACGCGTGCGTCGTCCAGGAATGCCGCGGTCGCGAGGTCGGCCACGGTGCCTCGCACGAGCACCGGCGCGAAGCACGCCGAGGGCCCGCCCACCACCGTCTCGCAGACCTGGCCGCCTGCGCAGCCCGTCTGAGCGACGGCGTCGCAAGTGCTGTTGCTGGCGCCACCGCTGCAGGCGAGGACGCAGGTCACGAGGATGCAAGCAAGAGCTCGAGTCATGGATGTGCTCCTCTCTAGTTCGTCTCCCCCGTAACACGAGACCCCCGTGACGGTTGCGATCGTCGCCGCAGGCGCCTTCTCTCGCACATTCACCGACCTCGAACCTCACGCCTCCCGTGACCGCGTTCTCCGCCCGGATTCGGCGTGCGTGCCTTCACGATCCTGATCGCGAGCCCGAGGCGGTGCTGTCGCCCCGCAGGTTGGGCTCCCCGCGTCCGCCTCGAAGCGGCGACGACCGGCGGCCAAGGGAGGATCGGCGCGACGAGCCCGGGTCTCGGTAGTGAGGTCTGCCCGTCGCCTGCTCGTCATCCCCCTCGCCGAGCGCCGAGCCTGACACCAACAGTCGACCCTCACGCGACACCCTCGAACGCATGGCCCCCTGCAACCGACGCCGCAACAGGCGATTCGACACGAGCGCGGCGCGGAGCGACGCGCTCGGATGGCCAAGTCAACTGCGGGCGTTCTCCTCGGGTGACATCCGCCGGCGTGCGATTAGTCCCGCTACGAGCCCCGGAGGCGCACGAAGAGCGCCCATCCGCGCGCGGCACGACCAACGATGAGCCCCGTCGTTCATACCGGCCAAGCAGTCGTCGCTCGCAAGGGCGGCGATAGATTGCGCGCCCTCAGCGTGGTCATGGGTTCTCGAGACCAATCATCCAGAAGGAGCGTTCGGGTCACAGCGAGTCACCAATGCCGTCGATCCCATTGCAGAGGAGCTGTGGGGTGCTGTTGCCGATTGCAGTGGTACGCAGTCCTCGGGCGGGATGCTTCAGGGGTCCGTGGTGCGAATGCGGCATGTGATGCAGTGTGAATCGGGTGCCGCGCCTGCCTTCACGGTGAACGACGAGGGGAAGCGTCGTGAAGGGAAGGGATCATGAAGCGGTCCATATGCTTGCTTCGGGCGCTGTCCGTCTGCGTCACGATCGCTGCTGCCGGGGCATCGCTGCCGGCTGGAGCGCAGATCGTCTACTCCCAGACGAGCCTCGCCAACTCGACCGGAGCGACCACCCCGGGATTGTTCGACCAGCTCGGCCTGCTCGCAGGGCCATCCTCGCAGCGCAAGGATTTCTACGAGATCTTCACGAACAACACCGGTCAGACCATCGCGATTGACAAGGTGACGCTCTACGGCCAGGTCAACTCACCGTCGACGGCGGTGATCGTCCCGGTCGTCGCCGGGGTCATCGACGTGTTCAGCGTGCTGGTCCCCGATGCCGCGCATCCCCTCGCCACGGCGGCGGTCCCAGCGGGCCCGGCCGCTGGCGCGGGGCAGATCGACGTGTCGTTCTCTCCCGCCGTGACGATGGCGCCCGGATCGCAGCTCGCGTTCGGAGTGATCGCGCCGTTGCTCAGCACCGTCGACGCGACCTTCTACGGCACCGACACGATCACCGACGGCCTCTCCTCGACCAGCCCGCAGTACTGGACCGGCTTCTACGCGACCTCCCCGAGCACGGGGACGTTCACCGCGTTCGCGGTGGGGAACCACTATCTCGTGATCCAGGCGGCTCCCGCGCAGCCGTTCAACTGGGTCGCCGCGACGACTCCCGCCAGTCTGAGCGGCCGGTGCTGCTCCGGCGGCGCGACCGACGCCGCCACCGGCAAGGTCGTGATCTTCGGCGGCATGAACGGTACGTGCGGGGGAAACCAGGCGTACGACGACACCTGGTCCTGGGGCGGCACCGCGTGGACCCAGGAATCCCCGCCCACCTCACCCCCTGCGCGCGCCAGCGCGGGAATGGCGCCGAACGTGACCACCGGGACAGTCCTGCTGTTCGGGGGCTTGATCCCGGGCGTTCAGCCCCCGCCCGTCTTCAACGATACGTGGACCTGGAACGAGGCTACCGGGACGTGGACGCAGCTCTTCCCGGCGGCGTCGCCTCCCGCGAGGTCGCTCAATCCCAACGCGATGGTGTTCGACCCCTCCACGCAGACGGTCGTGATCTTCGGTGGACAGGACGGCTCCGGCAACGCGCTCGGCGACACCTGGATCTGGGACGGCACGACGTGGACCGAGCAGTTCCCGCCCGTCTCGCCGCCGGCTCGCTTCAATCACGGGATGGCGTACGATCCGAACACCGGCACCGTCGTCCTGTTCGGCGGCCACACGGCTGCGGGGCCCGCGTTCGATGATACGTGGACCTGGGACGGCACGGCGAAGACGTGGACGCAGCGGTTCCCGTTCATGTCTCCGCCCGCTCGCGAGAACCCGAGCATGACGTTCGACGCCACGACGAGCTCCGTGGTGATGTTCGGCGGGTCTGCAGCCCCCTTCGGCACCGTCTTCTACCAGGACACCTGGTCCTGGGACGGGACGTGGTGGGCACAGCTCTTCCCGGCGACGGTGCCTTCCAATCGGTACGCGGCGACGATGGCGTTGGACGCGATCAGCCAGTCCGTCCTCCTCTTCGGCGGATTCAGCTCCGGTTGCCAGCGGGACGACACGTGGCTCGGGACCGGCGTGCTCCCGCCCATGTTCACGCTCACGGCCCGCGTGCTCGCCGCCTCCGGCACGGTCACGGGCGGCGGGCTGAGCTGCACGAACAACTCCGGGACCTGCGCCGGCCGCGAGGTGCTCGGCACGCCGGTCACGCTCACCGCCACGCCCGCCAGCGGGTTCAGCGTGGCGAGCTGGTCCGGCTGCAGCCCGAGCAGCGATCTCTCGACGTGCGTGGTCCAGGGTACGGCGGACACGGTCGTCGACGTGACGTTCCAGGCGCCCCCGCCACCTCCTCCGACGACCTACAGCCTCATCGCCCGCGTCCTCGCGGCGTCGGGTACGGTCACGGGCGGCGGCCTGAGCTGCACCGACAACTCCGGCACTTGCAGCGCGCTGGAGGCGGCCGGGTCGTCGGTGACGCTCAAAGCCCAGCCCAAGACCGGGTATAGCGTGAAGAGCTGGTACGGCTGCAAGCCGAGCCCCACGGACATCAATTTCTGCTCCGTGATGGTCAACTCGAACACCGCCGTGTTGATCAGTTTCGGCACGCCGTAGCGCGGGGCGTGCGACGAGGTCCCGCGCGGCCTGCTTCCGCGCGAGGCCGCAGCGAAGAGCGACGGGTGGCTCGGAGTCGTTCCGAACCGCCCGTCGTTCTCGATGTTCGGCCGCCTGGTCCGCGGTGGGGAGAGACCGGTCCCTCGCCACGCACCGCCACCGCGGTGTCGACCGACGATCGCTCATCTCGCCGGCGGCCGTTTGGCCTCGGCCGTGGCCGGAGCGCTGTGGGCGCGCTGTTCGAGGAACCACGCGTGCTCGGGCCTCGCCAAGATGCCGTCCAGCACGTCGGCGACGGCTTTCGCCTGCTGCGTCTTGCCGGCCTTCTTTGCCTCCTCGATGAGCCGGAGCGTCTCGGGGACGAGCTTCTGGTAGAAGTCCTCCGCTACCTCGTACATCCCGTGCCAGTGGGCGTAGTCCGGAGCGTTCATGCTGGCGCCCATCCGCGCCCGCCGACCCTCGTGGTGCCAGAGATAGAAGTAGTCCCACTCGATCCTCTCGTCGAAGTCCACCTTGGTGATGAGCCCGTTGTCCTTGAGCGCCTGGATCAGCTCCTGCGCCGGCTTGGCGAACTTCTCGGCGAAGAGGACGATGAAGTCGTCGTACTGCTTGTAGAAGGCGTCGACGTACGAAGGGGCGTGACAGCTCGTGCAGGCCCCCTTCATCCGTTCGCGCTTCTGCTCCCACGTGTCGACCACGAGCGCCTTCCGCTTCGCGGGATCCTTCTCGGTCACGACGCGGTGCTGTGCGTCCGTGTCCATCCGGAGCGAGATGGGCGGCCGGTTCGTCCAGGACAGTCGCTCGCCCGGATCGTGCGTCACCTTGCCTCCGTTCACGTTGGCGGACAGGTGGCAGGACGCGCAGGTCGGCGCAGCGGAGTACGTCTCGCCGAGCACCCACCTCTTCGCGTCCAAGTTCATCTTGTCCCGCTGATCGCGATAGGCGATGCCATGCTTCGACTCCTCGAAGATCTCCTTCTGCGGGTGATCGGGCCCGAGGTGGCACCTCCCGCAGTTCTCCGGCTGCCGGGCGCGCCGCGGCGCGAAGTCGTGGCGGCTGTGGCAGGCGGAGCAGGAGCCGAGCGAGCCGTCGAGGTTGATGCGGCCGATGCCCGTGTTCGGCCAGGTCGCCGGCACGAGCGACGGCTTCCCGTCGGCGTCGCGCGCGATCCGAGCGAGCGCGGCCTCGTTGCCGGGCTTCCCATCCGGCCCCGGCTTGAGGTCGTCCACCGTGATGGGGTTGCCGCCGTCCTTGGCCTGGAGAGCCACCTTGGTCCCGTG
>Ga0306924_10000369_pt1 | contig 37669 bp, 39 predicted proteins | sample sta12Can44000111_FD_203756 | JGI IMG/M metagenome (GOLD analysis project Ga0306924, IMG submission 203756) | Lab enrichment of tropical soil microbial communities from Luquillo Experimental Forest, Puerto Rico - statanox.12C.anox.44.000.111 (v2)... | ecosystem: Environmental > Terrestrial >... | reverse complement strand
GATCGAGACGGGCGCGCCGATCTCAAGCACGCGCGTCAGTACGTCGGCGTGTCCACGTCGGTCGAGTAACTGCGAGTAATCAGAGCCGTGGCGTCTTGGGACCGCGCGTCCAATACGACTCGAACCTCGCGGCCATGTCGTCCCGACTCTCATCCGCGCGCGACGCGAAGCCGACCGGCGTATCGCGGTCAAGCTCAGCCAGCTTTCGCCTGAGTAAGGCTTGCTGGGTGGGCGACGGCTGATATTCGAGCGCGCGCGTGAGATACCTGCGCGCCTCCATGAGATTACCGAGCGACGCGTGCAAGTCCGCGTAGGCGGCCAGGGCGTACGGATACCGACTGAGGACCTCGCGTTCGGGAATAGCATCCAGTTCGTCGAGGCCCGCCTTGGCACCCCCCTGCATCGCAATCGCGAGCGCGCGGTTGACGTCGATGACCAAGGATGGCGCACGTTCTCGCAGAATCTCGTAGAGCTCGACGATCCGGGCCCAGTCGGTCGTGGCGTAGGTCGATCCCAACGCGTGACAGGCCGCGATGGCTGCTTCGATGTGAAACCGGGAGAGCTCCGCGCCAGACCCCGCCTCGTTCAGACATGAGAACGCTTCGGAAAGAAGCGTGGCGTCCCAACGCGCACGATCCTGTTCCGGCATCAACAGCACGCTGCCATCGTCTGCCAGACGCGCCGGGATGCGTGACGCGTGAAAGCACAGGAGCGCCCGCAAGGCAAATGCGGCAGGCATCGCCGTCTGTTTCGTCTCGGTCAGCAGCCGCACCAGACGCAGCGCTTCGTTGCACAGGCCGGCGTCGAGCGCGGCGTCGTCGATCGTGGGGTTGTACCCCTCGGAAAAGACGATGTAGAGAACATCGAGAATCGTCGCAAGACGTCCCGGCAGTTCAACGGCTTCCGGGACGTCGAACCGGATGCCTTCGCTGCGAAGCCGCTGCTTGGCCCGCACGATCCGCTGCGCGACCGTCCGCTCGTCGCTGATGAACGCCGTCGCGATCTGCCGCGCACTCAGACCGAAGGTCACGTTGAGCACGAGCGCCACTTGCGCCGCCCGTGTCAGAACCGGATCGCAGCAGAGGAATATCAAGCGCAATTCGTCGTCGGTTTCGAGCTCCGGGGGATCGACGCGTCCGTCCGGGTGATCGTCAAGCGCCTCTGTTGGCAGCTGGCGCCTCAGCGCGTCGACCAGGGCGTTATGGGCAACGCGCACGAGCCAGCGTTCCGGTTCGGCCGGCAGACCGTCGGTCGGCCACCGCTCGAGCGCCCGGACGTACGCATCCTGAACGGCGTTCTCGATCAGCGCGAAATGTTGGACGCCAAACCGACGCGTCAACGCGGCCATCACCCGGCCATAGCCCAGCCGGAAGCGTTGTTCGAGCCAGTCTCGGACGTCGCCGTTAGTGAGCGGCAGGGCGAGCCTCCCCGGCCACCTCGATGACGCGGACTTCCATGTACCCGTTTTGGAGATCCAGATTCGGGCAGGAGCGCGCGATCTCCGTCGCGGCATCAAGCGATTCCGCATCGATCACGAAGATGCCGCCGACGGCATCCTTCGACTCGATGAACGGTCCGTCGATCACCTCACCGCCCCTGATCGTCAGCCTCCGGCCAGTCTGATCGTACAGTTTGTACGAGCCCACGTACCGACCGCTGTCGCGCAATCCCTGGATCCACCCCATGTATCGCTCGAGCATCATGGGCGCGATCTTGGGATTCCCCGACCGCTTATCCACATCGGCGCCGCCCGCAATCAGCATGAATTTCGGCATCGGTTCATTACCCTTTCTCTGAAACGCGAGGGCGCCCACCTTCGGTTACGCCCTCGCGACAGCCCGCCAACCTAGTCGAGCGCAGCGCCGGCCGTCGAGTTTACGACGGTCCCCGTCAGCAGGCGCGCGCGGTCGGAAGCAATGAGCACGGCGGCTTTCGCCGTGTCGGAGACGCTGGCGGGCACCTTCAGAAAGTTGAGACTGGCCACTCCCGCGATCGCCTGGTCCTTCGTGATGTTCACCTTGCTCGCCAGGGCATCCATCGTTTGCTGAATCGACCGGCTGTCTACGTTGGCGGTCGTACGAAGGCACACGACTCTGACGCCGCTCGGACTGACTTCGATGGCCAGGTTCTCGGTCAAGGACTCGATCGCGCCGAACGCGGTGCCAATCGCCGTCGCGCCTTCCACGTGACCGCGCGCCGGGCTGCCGGTCAGAAAAATGATCACGCCCGAACGTTGTTTCACCATGTGACGCGCCGCCGCCCGGGCGGTGATGAACTGCGACTTCACCACGGTTGTCAGCGGCAGCATGAATTCTGCAATAGCCAGGTCCGTCGCGTGCTTGGTGTTCCCGTATTCGTGCGCCAACGGCCCGACGGCGTTGAACTCGATGTCGATCTTCCCGACCTGACTCGCGATACCGTTGACGTAGTCGTTGACGCTGGTGTCGTCGAGGGCGTCTATGACGGCCGCCTGGGCACGTCCGCCGGCCCGCCTGATGTGCTGCGCGACGTCTTCCACGCTCGACCGCGTCCGGCCGGCCAGGAAGACCTCCGCGCCCTCCGCCGCGAACTCTTTGGCGGCAGCGGCGCCAACCGAACCGCCCGCGCCGAACACGACCGCATGCTTTCCCTGCAGAAGTTGTGCGCTCATTTCGATCCTCCAGTCTTCAAATCCGTTCCATCTGACTCGAGGACGTTCGACCAACGCTGAACTCGACATGGAGGTGCCCCTAAGCGGTTCATGTCTTCGACGTCGTTGGCGCGCTGAAGTCGCTTCCGCACCTTCGAGTTGGTTGCGCTTTTCGGCTCAACAGCCATGTTGTCCGGGCCCCCTTCTTGCGTACCGGCAAGGACGATCCAGGCGCGCCAGACTCGACACTCACGGGCTGCAGAAGTGGGCGGGCGGGCGGAACCGGGCTGAGCGGCCCCCGGTGCGCGAGCCACTCTCGAGATGCCAGGAAACGCTGCGATAAAGGACGAGTCGAGTGTTACCTAGACAATGTGCGGAATGGCAGGACGCAGATTGGTTCATCGTGTCGGAACGATTTCGACGAGGCCTTCCGCCGTGTCACCAGCAAGAGTGCGCAGACCACGGTCAAACGTCGCCACTGCACCCTTGCGCCGGTGTGCGAGTGCCAGCAGGTACGCGTCGGTGAGCTGCCGATACCCCTGTAGTTTCGACTCCAAGGGCTTCATGGCGTCCGGAACTTGCAGGCTGTCGGACCAAAAATCGTGATCGGCGTGCGTCAGGTTCTGTCCGAGCAAGGCAATCGCTTCTCCCGCTGAAAGCGCGTCGGGAGAAAACGCCGGGTTGGAGACGATTCGGACGAATCCGAGCTGCGTCAACGGGCACGTCGCCCAGCGCGCGTTCCCGCGAGCGGCGAACCAACGATGTGCTGCATCGTGGTGCTCGTGCGCCGGCCAGAGGAGCGCCGTCAGGATGTTCAGGTCGAGAAGTGCCGTTTTCACGGCAGCTCTTCGCGAAGCTGATCCACGCGCGCAGCCGTGACCCTTGGAGAGCGGCGGCTGAGGCGGACGATACGGAGTCCGCCGCGCGGGTCAGTTAGGAGCGGTCGCTCGGCTGCCCTTCTGACCAGCTCACTGACTGCCTGGCCAACGGTGAGCCGATGCCGCTCGGCGTAGGCCTTGGCGACCCTCATCGCATCATCTTCAAGCGTGAGTGTAGTTCTTGGCATCTCTGCATCATAACACAATCGTGATGCTTATTGTCATCGATAGACATCAATTGGCCGCCTATGATGCTCGCCCCTATGAGTTGATGAGAATGCGATGTCGTACAAAGACTGTAACTGGGCACGCGCGGCCAGCCAGGTAAGGCCGACCCAGCTGCTACACTGACCCGACGCCGGACTCCGCGCGCGGCCCCAGAATGCGTAGGAGCTCGTCGTCTCTGAGGGTCTCTTCTTTCAACAGCGCCTGCGCCAGCCTGTCCAGTCTCTCGCGTGCCCGCGACAAGAGCTCGCGGACGGCGCGTTGGCGCTCGGCGAGGAGCCGCTCGACCTCCTGATCGATGCGCGACGCGGTCGCTTCGCTGTAGTCGCGGCCTTGCGAGAGCTGATACCCCAGGAACGGCTGCTCGTCATCGGATTCGAACGCCACCGGACCGAGACTGCCCATGCCCCAGCGAGTCATCATCCGCCGGGCCAGGCGGGTCGCCTGCACGAGATCGCTTTCAGCTCCGGTCGTGATGTCGCCGATGACCAGCGCTTCCGATTCCCGGCCGGCCAGCATGACGTCGAGGCGCGCGACCAGATCGGCGCGGCTCATGTTGTAGCGCTCCTCAGCAGGCAACTGCTCCGTGACGCCCAACGCACGCCCGCGCGGGACGATCGTGACCTTCCGGACCGGATCGGCAGCCGGCGTCAGCCACGCCACCAGCGCATGCCCGCCTTCGTGATACGCAACCACCCGACGGTCGCGTGGTGAGAGCATGGTCGGCCGCTCGGCGCCGAGTACGATCTTGTCCCACGCCTGCTCGAAATCCTGCATGGTGACTTCGGTGCGATTGTGACGCGCGGCGCCAAGCGCCGCTTCGTTGCAGAGGTTGGACAGGTCCGCCCCGCTCAGCCCAGTGGCCGTTCGCGCAAGTCGTTCGAGATCCACGTCGCGCGCCAGGTGCAGATGACGGGTGTGAATGCGAAGAATGCCTTCCCGGCCACGCCAATCTGGCAGGGGCACGACGACCTGTCGGTCGAATCGCCCAGGGCGCAGCAGCGCCGGGTCGAGCACGTCGGGACGGTTCGACGCGGCGAGGATGATGACTTGTTGGCGTTCGTCGAAGCCGTCCATCTCCACCAGGAGCTGATTGAGGGTCTGCTCGCGTTCATCGTTGGTCGCCCCCAATCCGGCCCCACGGCGGCGCCCGACCGCATCCAACTCATCGATGAAGACAATCGACGGCTCCGCTTCCTTTGCCTGCACGAACAGATCGCGCACGCGGCTCGCGCCAACACCGACGAACATCTCGACGAACTCGGAGCCGCTGATGCTGAAGAACGGCACACCCGCTTCACCCGCGACCGCTCGCGCCAGCAGCGTCTTGCCGGTGCCCGGCGGTCCGACGAGCAGGACGCCGCGGGGAATATGGGCGCCGATTTCGAGATACTTGGTCGGATGCTGGAGGAAATCGACGACCTCCGTCAGATCGGCTTTGGCTTCGTCGGCGCCGGCAACGTCGGCAAACGTCACCTTGGGGCGATCTTCGGCGTAGCGTCGCGCTCGATTGCGGGCAAACCCGAACAGGCCGGCCTGGCTCCGCGCCGCTTGACGGCCGATCCAGGCCATGAGCCCGATCAGGAGTACGAACGGCAACGCGTTCGTTAAGAGAACTGTGAACCACGGCGTCGAGGGGGTCTCGACGTCCACTGTCACGTGGTGAGTTTCAAGCAGCGGCATCAGCGACGAATCACCGACGACGCTGGGGAATGTGGTGCGGAACGTGGCATACGTCGCGGTCTTTTGTTCGCTGGCGGTCTGCTTCTCCGTGCCGGCAGGTTTTTCATTGCCCGCCTTTGACGCATCGCTCGACTGCTGGCCGGTAACCTCCGTCGCTTCAGGCCGGGAAATCGGATGCACGAAGCGGCCGTTGATTGCCTCGCCGACAATCCGTACGTTCGACACGTTGTCAGCATCGACCTGCGCGACGAACGCTGTGTATGGCAGTGGAACCTCCGGCGTCGGCCTGGGGAGAATCCACCACAGATTCCACGCTGTCAAAAGAGCGAGGATGATCCAGGAGCGCGGGCTGACGCGGCTCTGCCCAGGCCCCGCGGGCTGACCTGACGACTTCGGTCGCAGGAACCTCGGCGGGGGCGGTTTCCGTTCCGAAGCGTTGGTCGATCGGTCGTCGGGGCCTGGCGTTTCAGTGGCCATCCTCGTCCTCTCAATCAAAAACCAGTCCAGCTTGAGCCCTAGGCAGACTGCTCACCCAACGCACTGGGTGTTTATCGCGGACAGCGAAAACGTGCGGCAAGTGCTCTTCGACCATTTGAACAAACCCAATGGTTATATTCAATCGCACTCTCCGGCTTCCTTCAGTTATGAAGAGGCGCCTTCCGCCGAGCGCGCCTCTCGCCGGGACGCGCTAATCAATGAGTTGCGCCCTCTCCACAGCTCCTCAAATCTCCCAGGATAGGGTCATCTCATCCCGCTCTATCGCCCGGCGAATGGCCGGGCATCTACATCCACAACGTAAATCTCGAGAGCCCCAGGCGTCGTCGGTGGCGGCGCGGCGGCGATCACGGTGAGTGTCAGCAGAAGAGTCAGCGATCGCATGTCTTGCTCCCCGCCGTTCACGGCGCCGTCAGTCTGGCTCGGAGATCCGCCAACGACTGGTGGCTCGTCTGGAACTGGTCGGATTGAGGAACATCCCCTGCCGCAATCATCACGATGACCGCCGCAAACACGAAGGCGTACGCCACGGCCGCGAACGATGTGTGCGCGCCGGCAAGACCAGCCTGGTAGCCCGCTGCAGCCACGGACAGGACCATGATCAGATAGAGAACGAGCCACACTCTCGACGGGATCCGGGATTGAATGCCGGCCAGTACACGTTCCGCATTGACATCGATCACGTCGGTCAGCGACTGGACGAGCGGTGTGGCCGATGGGCCGACCGCGGTCTTTTCTGCCGCGACTGCCTGAGCCCAGATGTCTTTCTGCAGCCGGGTCAGTTGCCCGATTGCTTCACTGTCGACTCTTCCTGCTCGACCGACCTCGAGCCGACGGTCGATGTATTCGAGCAGCAGACGCTGCACATTCGCACGTTCGGGATCGGGAAGAAAGTCGGCGCGATGGTAGGCGGCTCCGATGGCGTTCGTTTCATCGAAGATGGACCGCCCTCTCGAGTCGAAATGCGATGACGACAAGCCAAAGACGAATCCGAGAATGAATGCGAGCAGGTGCAGGATGCTGGCCACCAAGGTGCGGACCGGGAGTTGCGGCTCCGGATTCGGCTGCTGACTTCTCCATCGACCAAACCGGAGACCGCACTCGAACGCAAGTAATGCGACAATGACGGTCGCGATGAACAGTGCCACGAGGAGAAGCGACGACATCGAGGTCATCAGGTCTCGCCTTCGACTCGCGCGAGGTCACTCATGGCTTTCGAGTGCCGCACCGTTTAGGCGGTACACCATCCCCGTCTTGGTCGTGCCAAGCGAGACCCAGTCTTTCACGTCCTGCTGCAACGTGATGAAAAACTGCTGGCATCGCTTCCTCACCTTATTGCCGACATCCTCGCCTCGCTCGAACTTGGCCTGGTAGGAGAATTCGCCCACCAATGGCATGTGTTCGCCCCGGGTGCGCCACAACGCGACGTTGCTCTTGGCCAACACGCCTTTTCCGAAATCAAGCTCACCCAGGTCCAGCAGCACTTCTTCGACAATCGCCTTGTTGACGAGGCCGATCGTTTCGGCGCCTGATTTTTTCAGAGCGGCTAATGCCGGAAACACGCGCGCGAGCGTCGCCATCGACGTCTTGTTGGGATCGTGCATCTGGCTGAGGCCGAACACGCAGGTATGCGAGTACAGGATGCGGAATCCGCCGATCTGGTCCTTCAGCGGAAGAGCCTCCGCTTTGAACTTGATTCGATAGGCGCCTTCGATATTCGGCCGTACGTCTGTAGCCGCAGCCTGTTGCACGTCGGGGTGACGAAACTTCAAGGTGATTTCCGGATCGCCTACGGGGAAGCCGTCAACATATCTGATGCGTCGCCGAAGGATGAAGGCGTGGCCATAGAGCCTCATGTCGGGAGTGTCCCCGAAGGTGATTTCCCTGATACTCGGCCTCGGATCGACGCCGGGGTCGGGGATGTACCCCACATCGAGAGCCTTCGCTGCTCGGCGCACGAGCTTGGCGAAATGACGGAAGCTGTCGACCGAGGTGAAGCGATCGGGCTTCAAGATCAGCTTGGCTTCGAGATAATGGACCTGATCCAGATTTTTCTTCTGATGTGTGCCCATCGAACCGTGCTCATTCGACGAGCGATGTGTTCTCGCGGCTCGCCATGGTCTCATCCCTCGTGCGATCGATCAATCGCGAGGCAAGGATAGTGCCGCGCCAGATCTCAGCGTCCAATTCGAAACAGATGGTGGGGTGATGCTAGAGCACGGGCATCTGCCAGCCGGTTGGCACGGATTGGCGCGAGATTCACTCGAACATTGAAGAAATCAGCTCGTTCATCGCTCAAGACCGTTCCAGTGCTGGTACGCGAGCCGTTCCGGCTCTTCGAAGAGACGGGCCGTAATCAGGCCCATCATGAAGCCGCCGATATGTGCCAGGTAGGCCACGCCGCTTGTCTGGACGGTCGCGAGCGCGCCGACTTCGCTGAAGAGCTGCGCCACGAACCAGAGCCCCACGAGCACCATCGCGGGAATGAGCGCGACTGTGACGTACCACCCGAGGAAGACGATCGTGCGAATCCTGTCTCGCGGGTACGTCGCGAGAAACGCGCCCATCACCGCCGCTATCGCGCCGCTCGCGCCGAGGTTGGGAATCGTCGACGTCGGGCTGGCCGCAATCTGGGCCACCGTGGCGACAACGCCGCCCAGGAGGTAAAAGGCCAGATACCGGCCACGGCCCATGACGTCTTCGATCTCCGGACCAAACGCCCAGAGGAACAACATATTGCCGAGAAGGTGTGCCCAACCGCTGTGCAGGAACATGGCGGTCAGGATCGTGATCCAATGGTGGCCGGATGTGATCTCTGCGGGCACGAGCGCCCACTGCCGGATGAATGGTTCACCATTGATAATCTCGAGCAGGAAGACAAACACGTTGACCAGGATGATCGCCCGGGTCACCACCGGAGAGTGAACGGGACGTCGAGACGCATCACCAAGCGGCAGCATCGATGACTCGCGGAGTCTAAGTGATTTATGTCGGCCGCTCAATCCCCAGCTTCTTCATCAGGAACTGAAGCGTGGTGCGATTGATGCCCAGGCGTTGGGCGGCGCCTCGCGGACCCGACTGGACCCACCGGCACTCCTTCAGCGCCGCGAGAATGTGCGCGCGTTCGGCCTCTTCCAGCGTGCCCGGGAGACTGCCGGTCTTTGGCGCGCCCATCCCCCCATCGATCTCCGACACCGGGATGTCGAGCCGGTCGCCGGTCGACCGAATGACGGCGCGCTCAATCAGGTTTTGGAGCTCGCGGATGTTGCCCGGCCAGGAGTAGCCGACCAGGGCGTCCAATGCGCTCGACAAGATCCACTTGATGCGCCGGCCCAGGTTTCCAGCGTAGTGGCGTGCGAAGTAACAGACAAGCAGCGGAATATCCTCCGGCCGTTCGCGGAGCGGCGGCATGTGGATCGGGAAGACGTTCAGCCGATAGTAGAGATCCGCGCGAAACCGCTTCGCCTCGACCATGTCGGCCAGGTTCAAGTTTGTGGCCGCGACGAGGCGGGCGTCAGTATGGAGCGTCCGCGAGCTGCCCAGCCGTTCGAATTCCCGCTCCTGAAGCACACGCAGCAGCTTCGGCTGGAGCTCCAACGGCGTCTCGCCAATCTCGTCGAGGAAGATCGTCCCCCGGTTCGCAAGTTCGAAGCGTCCGACGCGCGACGCGACGGCACTCGTGAAGGCGCCTTTCTCGTGGCCGAAGAGCTCGCTCTCGAGCAGGCCCGTGGGGATCGCCGCGCAATTGCACTTCACGAACGGGTTCGCTCGACGCCCGCTTCTGTTGTGGACGGCCCGGGCGATCAGCTCCTTGCCTGTGCCGGTTTCACCGCAGATGAGAACCGTCGAATCCGTCGGCGCAACCATTTCGACTTCGGCGAGTACGGTGCGCAACGCCGTGCTCCGTCCGACGATGCCGTCGTGGATCGCATCGTAGGAAAACTGATCCCCGAGGAGCACGGCTCCGGACTCGGTTCCTCCGTAACTCCGGCGAACCGGCGAAACGGGGACTGGCTCCAAGGAGCCGCTCGGAAAGTCGACGAAATCCCTCACCACTGATGCCGCGTTCATGTCACGCCTCACTTCACCAATGCTTCATTTTTCAACGTCCTTCGAGAGGGGCGCCGGTCTCGAAGATTTTCGGCGTGGTTGCCGCGGCTAACAATCCCAGTTGGAGTCTGTGGCGGACTCTATCGTGACGCCTCGCCACTCTTTCGAGGCGAGGAACACACCCCGGAAATGCTGCGGTTCATAGTGATGAGCTGTGAGTGCTACGCGCCAGGATCCGCTGGCCTGTGAGTGCCACGCGTTCGATTGCGGATGTCGATGCGACGCCACCCGAACAGTCGAGCGTCAACCGACCAGGCACCAGGTCCCAGGAGCGCCAGCGCAGCGCCGAGCGTTGCGAGCAGAATGTAAATCCACGGATCGCCGCGCTGGACCAGGAGGATCAACACTTGGAGAATCGCCGCGAGCGTTCCCGCAATGGGCGTCCACAGACCGGCGAGAAGCAGCAGTCCGAGAACGACTTGGACAATGAAGACGGCGGCGGGCCCCATCGCGAAATCCCCCGCCAGCCCACTAGTCCCGCGATAGACCAAGGCGGTGCCTGCCACCAGTCTCATGACCAGCAGTCCCGCGCCCGGCAACCCTGTGGCAAATGTGGAAAAGAGACGTCTCACCCGGATCTGGTACGACGATACGGGATTCCGGGTCGGTGGGGAAAGACCCGGAAGGGCCGAGGCGGGACTCTTTCGAGTCAAGGGACCGTGGTCCCCCTTACAGCTCGATAATCCCGCGCTTCATGCCGATCACGGCGGCGTGCGTTCGATCGTTCGCCCCCAGCTTGGAGAGGATGTTCTTGACGCGGCTCGTGACCGTGTCTTCGGTGATCGACAGCAGATCGGCAATCTGCTTGTTTCGCATTGCCCGCGGCGATCAGCCGCAGGACATCGATTTCCGCTTTCGTACTCCGCGCGAAGACTGGAGGTGAGTGAAACGAATAACAGCACGGCGAAAGGTAATGCGCGGCGCATGACTCACCCCCGGCGAACATCGATCCGCTTCCATCCAAACAGTCGAGCATCGACCGACCAGACACCGGGGCCAACCAGCGCCAGGGCGACGCCCATCGTGGCCAGTAAAATGTAGGCCTGCCAGTTTCCAGGCTGCGCTGCCGTCTTCGGAAGCGCCAGCATGACCACGATCGATCCCGTGATCGGCGTCCACAAACCGGCGATCAGCAGCAGTCCGTCGGCGATCGCCAGCACATCGAGAGCCAACGGCTCCACCGGCGACCCGCCTCGCAGTCCGCCGAGGCCCTGCGCGATGAGCGCAACTCCAGCCACGAGGCGCAGGCACAGCAGGCCAACGCCAGGCCAGCCGTCGGCGAAGGTCGAGAACAGGCGTCGCAGATCTGCCCCTCTGATAGCCTCCCCGATCGCGGAGTCGCGAGAAAGCCCCGGATGAGTAGGCGCAGTCACTCTTTCGAGTCTCCATATCACTGGGTTTCGATGATCCCGCGCCTGATTCCAATCATGGCCGCGTGCGTCCGGTCGCTGGCGTCGAGCTTCGCGAGGATGTTCTTGACCCGTGCCTTGACCGTGTCTTCAGAGACCGAGAGCCGGTCGGCGATCTGCTTGTTGGCGTTTCCCGCGGCAATGAGCCGCAACACCTCCACCTCGCCCGGCGTGAGCGGGTCGTCGGTCGCATGCTCCGCCAGCTCGTACGAGGCTTCGGCGGAGAGCCGCCTTCTTCCGGCCTGCACCGCGCGGATCGTCTCGAGCAGCTCCGTGTCCAAGAGCGTCTTGAGCAGATACGCTCGGGCGCCGGCGTTCATCGCGCGCAGCACCTGGGCGTCGCCGATGTAGGTGGTCAGCACGATGATTCGTGCGTCCGGAAATTCGCCGCGAATCGCGACCATCGCGTCGAGGCCGTTCATGTCGGGCATCTGGAGATCCATCAGCGTAATGTCCGGGCGATGTTCTCGGAATTTCTCGATCGCTTCGAGTCCGTTCGATGCTTCGGCCACGAGCGTCATGTCCGGCTGCGTCGTCAAGAGCGCCGCGATGCCTTGACGGAACAGCGCGTGATCGTCAACGGTCATAATCCGCACAGGGCGCGGGTCCGCACTCATGTCGTCACGCACGCGATCTTGAAACGGTCGATGCTCGCTGAACGGGCGATTTCGAGTAGGCCACGAATGCGGGAATGGTCAGCTCCGTCTCGGTGCCCGAGTCGAGCTCGCTCCAGACCGACAGCGTCCCCCCCAGGAGGCCGGCGCGTTCCTGCATGCCGGTCAGGCCGAAGTGCCCGGCACGCCCTCGATCGAGTACGCTCGGGTCGATGCCCTTTCCGTTGTCGCGGACTCGCAACCGGAACTCCGATCGGTCGTATCTGATCTCGACTTCGATCTGCGTCGCGTGTCCGTGCCAGAAGGCGTTGCGCAGAGCCTCGCGCGCGATCCCGTAGACTTCGCCGCCAAGAAGAGGCGCGAGCGCTCTCGGCCGGCCCTCGACGCTGACGCTGAAGTCGGGACGATTCGCCTCCACCTTACTTGCCAGGGCTTCACCAAGCGCGGTCAAGGTGCCGGCGATGTCGTCGGTCACGGCGGTCGACGAACGCAAGCCCTGCACGGCGTCTCGGCCTTCGGTAATCGCCTGCCTCGCCTGCTCGATACCCGTCTCCAGCGTCCTCTGCGCCTCGGCAGCGCGATGAGGGATCAGATGGGTCACGGCCTGGAACTGCATGAGCACGCCTTGAAAGCTCTGCAGGAGCGTGTCGTGCAGCTCGCGCGCGATGCGCGTCCGCTCCGCGAGCCGATCCTCGAAACGCAGATTGAGCTGCCGCGAGATGCGTATCACACGCAATCGATCCGCCGCCCACACAGCGCCCGAGATGAGCAGCAACACTGATCCCCGGAACCACACCGTTTCCCAGAACGCCGGCCTGATGGTGAAGGACCACGCGGCTTCGGCGCTGTTCCACACGCCGTCGCTGTTCGACGCGATCACGCGGAACCGGTAAGCGCCGGGACCGAGGTTCGTGTACACCGCCTGACGCGCGGAAACAGGCTCGCTCCAGTCGCGATCGAATCCGTCCAGCCGGTACCGGAACCGCACGCGCTCGGGTATCGACAAACTCAACCCCGTGAACGCCAGCGTGATCCGCTGACGGCGCGGCTCAATGGTGGCGCCCCTTTCCACGTTGACGGAAGTGCCGTCGGCCGACACACCTTCGACGTGGACCAGCGCAGGGCCGCTGCGGCCGGCGAGGCGAACAGGATCGACCATTGCCAGCCCGCCGTTGGTCGACACCCAGATGCGACCGTTCGGATCTGTCCTCAGGCTGCGATCGCGTTTCACGCCTTCGATGCCGATCAAGCCGTCAGCGGCGCCGAACTCCCGCACACCGTCGTCGCCGAGCGACCCGTCGAGCAGTCCCTCGCGATCGACGCGCAGGACGCGATCCGCGCTCGCAGTCCAGAGCGACCCTGTCATGTCTTCGGCAATCCCGACGATCGACGTCCGCAGCGACTCGGGAAGCGGGAGCCCGGACTGCAAGCGACCGTTGCGCACCACAGCAAGGCCCGCGTTGGTTCCGATCCAGATGTCGTGCGCCGAATCTTCGAACAGCGTGTTGACGTCGTTCGACGGCAGGCCGTCTGCCGTTGAGTAGCGGCGCCAGCCACTTGCCGACAGCGCGCTCGCACCGTTAGGCGTCGCGAACCACACGGTGCCGTCCGCCGCCTGGAGCACGGACGCGATCGTGTTCGAGGCAAGTCCCGTGGCCGCCGTATGGTTTGTGAAGGCTCCGTTTTTGAGCCGGCTGACGCCGCCACTGAGCGTGCCTGCCCATACCGCGCCGTCGCCAGCGCAAAGAACAGCGTACACGTAGTTTTGTGCGAGACCCCTGGCCTGCGTGTACGTCTCCGTTGTGAAGGCGTCACCACTCGCTTGCAGATGGGTTAGTCCGCCGCGCTGTCTACCGATCCAGAGATCGTTCCCATTTCCATCGATCGAGTAGATGACGTCGTCGCGCAGGCCGGCCTCTGTGACGCGACTGACGCGTCCATCACGAAGCCAATACAGGCCGCCGGTCGAAGGCGCAAACCAGACGCGACCGTCGGTGTCCACGAAGACCGGTCCCGCGTCGCCGCCCATTGTGACGGTGCGCACTTCCGGATAAGCGGTAAACGCGCCGTCGCGCCATCGCTCGATGCCGGTCGTCGTGCCGATCCAGAGATTCCCGTCGCGGTCCTCGAAGAGAGCCGTCACACCGGCCCCCGGCATCCGGCGATCGTGTGACGCGAGGCCCCGCCCGTTCACGCGCAGTAGGCCGTCTGCCGTGCCGATCCATACGTTCGCGTCCCGATCCTTCATCATGGCCGTCACGCGCACGCGGTCGAGCGCCGACGGCACGTGCGAGTGCGTCACGCGCTGTCCATCCCACCGGACGACGCCGTTGTCGGTGCCGATCCACAACTGATCGCGGCCGTCCGCCACGAGGCTATTAATCTTCTGGTCTGGCAGGCCGTCCGTCACGAACGCGACCTGGCCTTCCCGCACGCGGACGAGCCCTGCGTCGCGGGTGCCGAGCCACATGTCGCCATCCGGTGTCTGTGCGATCGAGATCACGAAGGAGCGCGGCAACAGACTCTTCGCCACGATTGTGTCGAAGCGGGCGGCCCGCGCCCGGAAGATTCCCCGCCGCTCATCGGCAACGAGCATTGTGCCGTCATTCGCAGGCGCCATGGCGGTCGTCAACAGCATCGGCGAGCCTGGATCGCTTGGGATGTGTTCGTACGCCCCGTTGCGGGAGCGCACCAGGTCTGCTCGACGCAGCCGCGCCCACAACGGCCCGTCGGACGCCGGTGCGATCTGCACGGCAACAGAATCGAGCCCTGATGCCGACTCCATGGGTTGAAAGAGTCGAAAGGTGAGACCGTCGAATCGCACGAGGCCTCTCTCCGCCGCGACCCAGAGGTAACCGTCCACGGTCTGGCTAATCGCATAGACCGGACCGCCCTGAAAGCCGTTGCTGCTGTCCCATCGATCGCGGATGTACTGAGACGGCGTACGCTCGGGATCGATGGCGCCGATGGCTGCGATGCCGCATGACCAGGCGACGGCCGCCAAAGCCGTCGCCGCCCGCCCGTGCGCCCGCCGTTTACGGGAGAAAGACGAATTTCTCAACGATGGCCTCGACGTTTTTCGCCGGCGGGCTCGGAGACTCTTGGGCGTAGAGCAGAGAGAGAGTCGTGGTAGCCGTGGCCGGCGCCGGCACGCCGGCCGTGAACTCATGATGGGCCACAACCCGGCCGACGGACGCGACGGCGCCGCCCGGTACGGTCGTGAACGACGCACGGCCCGGTTCCCACCGGAAGGAGTGCGTCAGGCGACCGGCGGGCGCAGAAAAACGAAAGACGTTCGCCGCGACATCTTCATACTGCAGCACGTACTGCGCGTTCTTGTTCCGCGGGTCGCCCCACTTGCTGATGCTGACGTTCAGCTCGCGGTAGTTCTGATCGGCGCGATCGTCCCACGTAAACATGACCAGCGCGGCGGCCGGATCGAGATTCGACGTGTCGCGCACGTCGAACATGTAGGTCCCGTATCCGAGCGGGCGGGTGAGTCGCACCTGCGCGCTCGTCCATCGACCTTCGCGCTGCGCGAGCAGCATGTGCAGATGACCGTCCGCGTCGAGCCAGACGTTGCGGGCGTCGCCTTGATTCGTCCCGTGCCGCTCAATGAGCACCTGCCCCACCTCCCACTCGTACCCGCTGAACGTCAGTGTTTTCGGCGGCGGCGGCGTCCACGTGCCCGAGCCCTTCGTCGTGGCGACCGCGACGATGCCGGCGCCTCGCTGCGGGACGGCTTCGGTCATGACCGGCGGATGATAGTCGGGCTCGACCAGAAGCGCGGCGTACTCGGTTCCGAGATGGATCGCGCTCTTCCAGGTGAAATCGTTGTCGATCGCCGTGAACGGCCGGCTGCGGTACGGCTGCACATACCAGGAGCCGCTTTTCGCGAACAACACGATCCGCTGATTCGCACGCATGCCTCTGACGCGCCCAGCGACCGGCGCCATCTTCTCGGATCCGCCGTTGGCGGCGGGCGGCACGGTGGTGAACTCGATGGCGGGTTCGACATGCGCAGCGCCGGATTGACAAGCGGTCGCGAGGTAGAAAGCCGGCAACAGCGTGACGAGGAGCAATCCGAGGCGCGGCACCTACACCTCACCACATGGCTGGCAATACCAGGGCGCTCATCAGATCGTTGAGGCAGCGCTTGAGCTGAGTGACGTCGTCGAAGGCGCGTTCCGTGTCGGCCGGCATGGTCGGACTGCGTCACACTTCCGCCGCAGCGGCTGATAAGTGTGCCAGCCCGGCACGCGGCCGAATGATGCGCCTCTGCCATCGTGAGGCAAAAAAATCACTCCAGAGTGCCGTGCGGGGAACCTCGGGCGGGGGCGGTACGCGCTATGAATTGTTCAGGCGAGGGCAGCCCAGGGACGGAAGGAATTCGCTCTCCGTCGCGTCAGATTTGACGGCGTGCCGCACCTGCAGTGGAGTTCGGCCGCTCCGCTGACGTATCACACGTGCGAAGTGCGAGGCGCTCAGGAAGCCGGCGCGCCTGCCGATTTCCGCGGTCGTCACGCGATTGAACAACCGCGACGTTAGCATACGGAATGCGACGCGCGCTCTCGCCTCCATGAGCTTGCTACCAAACGTTTCGTTGGCAACCGCAAAGGTCCGGTGCAGGGTCCGCACGGAAATGTTTACCGAAGCGGCCAGATCGGCCGCCGTCAACTGCGGCTCCGTGCAGCGCTGGACGAGGCACTCCTGAATGCGCTCGTGGAGTGACCGCACAGCCGGAGTGTATTGCTGGGTCGCGCGCCAGAGGCCGCTCGCCGCAAGTGCAATCAGGCTCCCGACCTGGTCTGCCAGAACTGAAAAGGGCAAAGGCGGGGCCAGGACGAAGTCTGGCGACAACTCCGCCAGAAAGGTCGACAAGGCACGCCCCCACGGAGTCGCTCCCGGAATGCGGCGCGCGATCAGCGTGCTTGGATTCGGCACCCACTGGCGCAACCAGTTGTCCGAGAAGCCTACGGTGATAGCGTCGAATGGGCTGCGTACATCCGCCTCCACCGCGTACTGGGAATCGTGAACCAGCACGTCGCCCGGAGACAAATTGAAAAGGCCCCTGTGCTCCGCGGTCCAGGAACTCGATGGACTCATGATGAGGTTCAGCTTATGTTCATCGCTTCGCGTGAGCTCGCTCGCTCCGCGTGAAGCGCGATGCGGTGAACCGCTCGCCTTGCAGACCCAGATCGCGCCCAGAGATGCGAAGCTCACGTCGGCGCCGAACGTCAATGGGTCGGCGCTATCGATTGCGACCGGAATGGCGGCGTTGCTGAGGGCGTCCGCGAAGTACCCGAGGCGATTCGCCTGAGGCACATCCGCCGTCGACCAGCGTTGGAGCGCGTCAGAGTTCGCGAGTTGCATCATCGCGTCGGTCCGGGCGTGATCGGAACCTGACCAGCAACAAGCGCAGAGTATGCATCTGCGCCACGGCTCGCGCAAGCGCGACCGCTGCCGTCTGGCACGTCCGGGTGCAAATGAAGGCGGCAATGGCACGCACAGGCCATTCCCGCGAAAGCCAGGGACCTAAAGTTCGATCACGTGATGACAAAGATGACGCAAGAACGCGATCGCACCCAAAGCGGCCGCGTGTCCCTCGAACAATTCGGCTACCGGCAGGAGCTGAAGCGCTCGCTTTCCCTCTTCGATCTCGTCGTCTACGGTCTCGTTTACATCAATCTCGTCGCGCCGCTCACGACCTTCGGCGTCGTCTTCAACGCCAGCCGCGGCATGGTACCTGTGGTCTACGTCGTCGGAGCCGTCGTCATGACGTTCACCGCGCTGAGCTACGTGACGATGTCGCGGGCGTTTCCGATCGCAGGCTCCGTCTACTCCTATGCGGGGCGGGGCATCGGCGAGAGCGCTGGGTTTCTTGCCGGCTGGGCGATTCTCCTGGACTACGCGCTGCTGCAGGCAGTCGGCTACGTGGTGACCGCCGTGGCAATCCAGTCGATTGCTCCCGATGTCCCGAGAGCGGTCTGGATCGTCCTGCTGATTGGCTTCAACACCACGATCAATCTTCTGGGAATCGAAGTCACGGCCCGACTCAACAGATTGGTTCTCGTTCTCATGTTTACGACGATCGGCCTGTTTATCGTCATCGCACTGATCGGACTAGCCGATGGGGTCGCGGGCGCGACCATCTCGGCCGCTCCATTCTTCAAGCCATCCGAATTCACGCCAGGTGTGATTTTCGGCGCCCTTTCCATCGCTATGTCGGCTTTCCTCGGCTTCGATGCCATCTCGACGCTTGCCGAAGAGTCGCGAGGCGAATCGAACGTCATCGGCCGCGCGACGCTGATCGCCCTCTGTCTCGCGAGCCTTCTCATTGTCGTCGAGTCGTATCTCGCGTCGCTCTTCGTCTTGAATCTCAGGAGTTTTCCGCCTGGCCAGCCGACCGATGCCGCGATTTACGGTATCGCGGCACAGATTGGCGGCTCGGTGTTTCAGGTGTTCATGGTGGTCGGCAAGATCCTGGTCAGCGGGATCGGCGGTGTGTTGTTGGGACAGGTGGCGACGGCACGGGTCCTGTACGGCATGGCGCGCGACGGCAAGCTGCCGCGTTTTCTCGCGCACGTTCATGGCGGCCGCAGAGTTCCCGATGGCGCGATTCTTTCGGTCGCCGTCATCAATCTTGTTTGCGGCGTTGCATTCGCCAATCACATGGCGCTGGTGATCTCGTTGGTCAACTTCGGGGCCCTGACCGGATTCCTTCTGCTGCATCTCTCAGTGATCGTCCACTTCGCGTGGCGGCAGAAAAGCCGGAACTGGCTGGGCCATGTGGCCGTGCCAGTCGTCGGACTCGCGATCAACCTTTACGTCCTCCTCAATATGGCGGCGGCGGCGAAGATCGCAGGCATCGCCTGGCTTACCGCTGGCGTGAGCGCCCTACTCGGGATAAGGATGAGTGGCCGGCGTGCCGTCATGCCGGCATGAGCTGGCGCAGTCAAGTCAAAATTGCGACGGCCCGCTGGCACACACAGGCGATTCACCGCCGTGCCTGCAGCCTAGACTGTCGTTGAGCTACGGGTATGGTCGCTGAACAGTCGGTGCGCCGGTTCTCGACGGAGGCCGTTCCGCCGGAGTCCAGGCTGGACTACTGGGTGAGCCATCTCGGTGATTCCCTGTGGCCGGTCAGCGACTGGAGCGGCATTTCGCGCGATTTCTCCATCGACATGCGAGAAGCGCGGCTCGGGTGCCTCACGACGGCGGTCGAGACACTCAGCGGTGTGCCGCACTCGCGCCGCACACCAAGCGATGCGGAGAACAGCAGGGAATCTTGCTATCAACTGTTTGCCTGCGATTCACCATGGTCGATGGCCCATAACGGGCATGATGAGCGCCTGCGTCCTGGGGATGTCGTGATCGTTGGCGACGGCGAACACGAGAGCTACATGACGTCCGGTCTTCAATCGCACGTCCTCAAACTGCCGACGCACTGGTTGGAGGGCTGGTTACCGGATCCGAATGTCGTCGTCGGTTGTGCGATTTCGAAGAACTCGAGATGGGGCCGGGTACTCTCGCCGATGGTGTGGCAGCTGACACCCGAGCTCGCTATCGATCCGCCGCTTCCTCACACGGTACTGGTCGACCAGCTGGGAGCCACGCTCGCGCTCGTCGCGGGCGAATCCGAGACGCGCGCGACGCCCGATCTGCTCGGGAAGATCCAGGATTCGATTCGTCAACGGTGTTCGGATCCGCAGCTCACGGCAGGCAGCGTCGCTCGGTCGCTCAACGTGCCTCCGCGCATTCTGCATCGCGTTCTCGCTGCAAAGAGTCTGACGTTTGCATCGCAACTCGTCGACGCGCGGATCGACGTAGGTCGGCAGATGCTGACCTCACCGTCGTTCGCGCACCTGACAACCACCGAAATCGCGCGTCAAGCCGGATTTCTCAGCGCGACGCACTTTGCGCGAGCGGTGCGCAAACGGACCGGTCGTGCCCCGGCGGAGTTGCGTCCGATGCGCACGCCGCACTAGCGATGGTGCGTCCGCTCGCGGTATCGAGATGTGTCGTGATCGGCGTCACGACATGTATCGGTGCGCTCGCAGCCTCACCCGTACGCGCAGCCCAGGATCGCGGGGGCAAGCGGGTCGCGCAAAGCGCCATCGTCGGCGTCGTGAAGGACGCGACGGGGGCGGTTCTACCAGGCGTGACGGTCGAAGCCGCGAGTCCCGCACTCTTCAAGCAAATCCGCAGCATCATGACAGACGACGAGGGCAAGTACCAGATCCTGGATCTGCCGCCGGGCGTCTACGCCGTCACCTTCACCCTGAACGGCTTCAAACGCTTCAGCCGCGACGGCGTCGATCTGCCGGCCGCATTCACCGCAACCGTCAACGCCGACCTGAGCGTGGCAGGCGTTCAGGAGACGGTCATCGTGACTGCGCGCAAACGCGAGGAAGATCTTCAGGAAGTTCCGCAATCCATCGCAGCCGATACGGCCGATGATCTCGAGGAACAGTCCGTCCAGCGTCTGTCCGACCTCGGCCAGGTGACGCCGAATCTTCTGTATGGTCAGAAAGTGCAATCCGGAAGCAGCGCAGGCCAGGTTTATATTCGAGGCATCGGACAGCAGGACACCAAGGCGCTCTTCAATCCCGGCGTCGCCATCTACGTCGACGGCGTCTACCTGGGTCGGGCGCAGGCGAACGATCTGGACATGGCGGACGTGAAGCAGGTCGAGGTCTTGTACGGACCCCAGGGGACGCTCTTTGGCAAGAACTCGAACGGCGGCGCCATCAACATCCTGACAACGAAGCCGGACCTCGCGGCGGGGAGGCCTGTCGGAACGGTCGAATTTCAGACGGGAGACTTTGATCGGCTCGATGCGCTTGGGGTCGTCAACGTGCCACTGATCACGAACAAAGCGGCTTTGCAGGTGAGCGTGACCCGCCGCGGTCAGGACGGGTACAGCACGCGCATTGACGGTCAGGATCAGGCGAACCAGAACAGGACCGCAGGCCGGGCTCAATTGTTGGTGAAGCCCTCCGACAATTTCGAGGCCATCTTCAGGGTCGATGGCACGACCTTCGACGAACACTCCGGCGCCTACAGGCTGGTCGAGGTCCGCGAGACAAGCAAGATTCCCAAGCTCTATGCGCTGCTGACACCGTACCGCTACGACAATCGGTGGGTGACAAAGAGCGACTTCGAAGTCAACGGAACGGGTCCCAACAAGAACGCCGGTCACGCGTGGGGAACGTCGCTGACGCTGTCGTGGGAACGGCCATGGGGTACGTTCAGGTCGATCACCGGCTATCGGAACCTCTACGTCGACAGCGAATTCGATCCTGACGGATCACCGCTGACGGTGCTCGATATTTTGAATCCCATCGATCAGCGACAGTTTTCTCAGGAGTTCCAGGCGACCGGAACGTCGTTCAACAGGAGACTGCGCTGGGTGGCAGGTCTCTTCTACTTCAGAGAGAAGGCCACAGACCTCGAGCCTTCAATTGTGGCGTTCGAGATCTTCCAGGGAGCCGCAAACCTTTCGTACAACAACTATGTCGTGAACCAGAGCCCCGCGGCGTACGGCCAGGGGACGTACGATCTGACCAACAAGCTCAGACTGACCGCCGGAGGTCGCCTCGCCCAAGACAAGGTCGATGCCAAGCGTAGTCAGACCGGCTATCCGATTCCCACGATCCAGGATCCACTGGTCAGCCGGTCGGCGCGCTGGACGTCGTTCCTGCCGCGCGTTGGCCTCGATTATCAGTGGACGCCCACTGTCATGACCTACGTGTCCGCTGCGGAAGGATCGAAGAGCGGCGGCTTCAACGGACGCGCGGCATCGATCGAGGAATTCACGCGCTTCGAGCCGGAGCAAGTCTGGACCTACGAGGTTGGCCTTCGCTCAGAATGGCTCGACAGGCACGTCCGCTTCAACGTGACCGGTTTCTTCAGCGACTACAGGGACTTTCAGATTCAGCTGAATCGATCGACGATCGATCCCGTGACCGGCCTGCCCCACGCGTTCAGTTTCGTGGGCAACATGCCGAAGGCGACGATCAAGGGCGGAGAATTCGTGCTCTCAGCGGTGCCGGCAGCCGGGCTGCGACTGTCGGCAGGTCTGGGGATCACCGATGGCAAGTACGTCACCGTTTCTCCGGGGGCGCCGGTCACGACAGACAGTCAATTCGTCGACGCACCGAAGTTCACGTTCACCGTCGGCGGTGAGTACTCGATGGCGCTCGGGGGCGCCGGACACCTCGTCGGTCGCGCCGACTACATTCACAAGAGCACGATTCAGTACGACTACAGCAACTCGCCACTGGTCGCGCAGGATCCGTTCGGTCTGTTGAACGCGCGGCTCACCTGGCAGATGCGCCACTCCCCAGTGTCTGTGTACCTGTTCGGAACGAATCTCACCGACACGCACTACGCGCTCGGCGGCCTCGACGACGGCCCGAACGGCGGACTCGGCGAGGTGATCAAGCTGATGGGGCCTCCGCGTCAATGGGGTCTCGGCGCGCAGTACGGCTTCTAGTCGAATCGCAGTCGCAGATTCTGATCGCGACCTACTTCCAGTCCTTATAAGCTGAACCTATCGAACGACGTCGCGCGTTGCCCGGCCACGGGCAAGCGTGGGCCAGGCCGGCGATGTCGGCTTCCGGGTTTGCCGAATCACATCGCCGGCCAAGGCCGCGGTCATCAGGGTTCCTGCCCAAATCGCCGGCCAAAACATGACCATGACCAGGATCATTACGGCCGGAGGCAGGTGAAGGAAGTCCCTCGGGCTCATCGTCTTTCTCACCGATCGTCGCTGGATTTCGCCGAGTAGCGACCGAGCGTCTCGGGAAACGACTTCAGGCCCTCGGACGGAGTTGCCGAGTCGATCGCGTCGCTGAGCAGCTCGCGCGCGGTGTGGTTGTAGACGGCCCTGTTCAGGTCATCTTCTGGCCGGAGGACGACGCCTTTCACATCGACGCCTGCAAACAGTCCCCGGCTGCGGGAGTAAGACAAGATCGCGGCCTGCATGAGCGCATCGGTCCCGGCGCCGGCGTTGCGTCCGACCGGTCCCGCGGCCACCCCCGCTTCGCCGCCGAGCTCGAACTTGTCCTTCATCAGCCCTTCCACGCTCTCGTCGTTCATGAGCAGCAGGAAGTAGTCCGTCGACGAGGCGCCAATCTGCGCCCCGACGCTGCCGCCCCCACCACGGATGAACACGGGATTCCCCCATTTTCCGTCGATTTGACGGCTGACGACCCCTCGTCCGCCTTCCCCGCCGACCGTGACCGCCACCTTGATGACTCGTGGAAACACGGCGACAGCTTTCGCGCGCGCCAGCAGGTCGCGCGGGATAGCCTTGTCAGGCACCTGCATAATCGCCTCGAAGGCCTTCGACGCTCGGGCGGACTGCTCGGCTGCCTCTTTGACTTTCTTCTGCTGGGAGTCGTCGGATCGCGCGGCCGGCGCGCCCGTGCCTGCGACCACGATGGCGGCCGCCGTGGCCAGCGCGGCAAGCATGTGTTGTCTTTCGGGTTTCATGTGAGATTGCTTCCTTTCTATGCGGTACGACTCTATGCGTACGACGGCGTTTTGGTCGCCGCAGCGAACATCAGGAGCGCCCAGCCATACAGAATCAGGTCGATGCCGACAGCGAAGCCGATGAACCAGAGACTCGACTGCGGCCATTGCATCGCCAGCATCACGCCAAGGGCGAAAGACACCAGGCCCGACGCGACGCTCCATCCCCAGCTCGGGAACTGGAGAACGATCGAGCCAAACGTCTTGAACAGACCGCCGACGATGAAGTAGATGCTCAAGACGAGCGTCAGCGCCTCCGCGCCAGCCCCCGGATACACCACCATCAGCGTTCCCACCGTGGCGCGAAGGATCCCGTCGAGGAGGTAGATAAAGAATCCGCTCCACGTGCGGACCTGAAACGCGTGCACGATCTGCATGACTCCGGCGAGCATTAGCAGCCAACCAAAGAAGACGACGGAGGCGATCGTCGCCGACACGTCGTAGATCACCGCCGCCGAACCGAGCACCAGCAGCGCGATGCCCGTGAAGATGACCCAACCCCGGACGTTGCTTTTGCTTTCACCGCCCGCGAACTCATTCGGTCAACGTGTCTGCGTGCATGACTTCACCTCTCCTGGCCGTCTATGCAGCCTTGAACTTGGCTTCGATCGCCTGGACCGACTTCTCGAGCTCTGCGATGCGCGACTCGACGTCGGTCTTCGTCTGCTGGTAGGTGCCCTCGCCGGACTGCTTCAGCTCGTTCAGTTTGTGATCGAGCGTCTGTTTCTTGCTCAACAGATCCGCGATCATCTTGAGCTCGGCGTTCGCCTTGGCCGATTCGGCCTTCGCTTTCAGCGTTTCGAGCTTCGACTGAACGGTGTTGACCTGGGATTCGATCTTGTCGTGGATCGCCTTCTTCGTCACATTCATTTCGGTACTCATTGCAGTGCTCCTTTAGTTGAAAACCTGTTGAGCGTTGTGCTCGGTGTTACGCGGCCGAGCGCTCGCGCAGGTAGTTCTCCAGCTTGGCAGCCTGTGCCGGCGTCAACGAAGACCGCAGCACCGTACCGCCGTATCCCTTGAACTGAGCCGCTACGACTTCCGGGTTCGCGGATTCGATGAGCGCGAAGATCGCGGAGTCGCCCGGCTGCACAAGCGTCCCCACCTCGCTGACGAACGAGTCATCGATGCCAAAGTCTTCCTTCCACCACGTCGCATCGATCGCACCGGCCGTGGCACCAACGGCCGTGCCCGAGAGTGCGCCGGCGGCGATGGCGCCAGCCGCTGCAGCGGCGGACGCCCCGCCCGTGAACGGGATCGCCAAAGCCGCGCCGATGAGAGATCCCCACAGGCCGCCCCACGCGGCCCCCTCACCCGTTGTCAGGTCGTAGCTCTGCTGAACGCGCAGCTTGCCGTCGTAATCGCGATACACCGCGACCGCGTCGTCCAGGTCGATCGCCCAGTCGAAATCGAGTTGACGAAGCTGGTCGAGCACTTCCGACGCTCGATACTTGTCCTTCTTGAAACCCACTACTGCCAGTTCAGACATGATTCCCTCCTATCAGTTCGTTCAATTCGTGTGACTCCCTGCTGGGCGAACGGCGTGCCGCAACTTCTCCTCCAGCGCGTCGATCCTGGCCTGGAGCTTCGCCCGGCGTTCGGCGCGGCTCCGAGCGTGTTCCGCTTTCGTTCGAGCGAGGTCCGCCTCCATTGCGGCGACGTCATGCTCATACGTCGAATCCACGACGTCCGAGAGCGCACGCCGGTGCACGACCCCGCCGAGCGCTTCCATGCAACCGTTCACCGAGTCGGTGGACTCTTCGTAAATCTCCGCGACTACCGCCGTCTTCCCAGCCGCGAGCGCGTTCGAGACGTATGACAGGAATTCGTCGTCGACGTGAGCCCGCCCGAAATCTGTCGCGGCGCCGGCGACGAATCCGCTGACGGCCCCGACCGCCAGGCCCACCGGCCCACCGAGCATGCCAATCAGCGTGCCGATCGCGGTTCCGCCCATCGCCCCTTCGGGCGTCGGGTCGTAGGTGCTGATCACCATGGACTTGCCGTTGCCGTCCTTGCTGACGACCCGAACGGCATGGACACCGACGCTCCCATGCTCGGCCAGGTCTTCGAGGGCACGCGCGCCTTCGAGCGCCCGGACTTCGCTGTCAAAGACGACGGCCAGCATGCGTTCCATCGCGGTGTCCCCCTGATGTGGCGCGACTCAATGCGTCGTCGCCGAGCCTGGTTGGTGCACGGCAGGTGCCACACGTGCTCATCCGGAATCTGGCAGAAGTTTGTTGAAGCGTGAGTCGGAAAACTCACCGAAGCTGCCAGCGGGCCAGCGATTGCCACCCCGCCGGCAAGGATCTCCAGGCGAGGCCCCCTTCGAGTGACGGGCAGATCATGCGACCGCCGCGTTCTTGCGTGAAGAACGCTCGAGCCACAGAATGCGCAGCACGGCCACGACAGGCACCGACAGAACCATGCCCAGGAGCCCGGCGATTTCTCCGCCCGCCATGAGCGCGAGGATGACGGCAATTGGCTCCATCTGCAGCCGGTCGCCGAGGATGCGCGGCGAGATCACGAAGTTCTGGAGGATTCTCCACACGACGATCAGACCGGCCATCCAGATCCAATGTGCATGGGCGAGCCAGCCGGAAAGGAGAATCGCCGCAGCCGCCAGAACCCATCCCACGACCGGAAGGAATTCGAGCGCGCCGCCCAGCACGGCCAACGGAATGGAGTACGGAAATCCGAGGAACGCCATCGATGCGCCGTAGAAGACGACTGACAGGCCGGCCGCGATCAATTGTGCGCGCGTGTACTGCCCGAGCATCGTGTCGATTTGCCCGATCGTGCGCTTGGCAGTCGCCCTGTCACTCCTCCGGGCGACAACATCGACCGTGCCGTCGATGAGCTCGTCCCGACTCTTCAGAAAGAAGACGGCGATGACGGGCACGGTGAGCAGCCACCCCGCTTGTTCCGCTGCCGCCGCCACGGCCTGAGCTGTCCGCTCGACAGCGCCCGAGATCGAGCTGCTGTGTTCAGCCAGGAATTGCTGGTCCGCGAGACGGGCGCGTAGCTCGGGCAGGCCTGCGCTCAGTTGCTGCATTTGAGCGGCGATCGGCCGCTCGAGCGCGTATCCGGCTCCGACCAGCAGCAACGTGCCCGTCAGATACACCAGCGCAATGGCGACCGTGCGGTTGGACGGGCGGGACGGTAGATGGCCCTGGACCCACGCAACCGCCGGCTCGAGCAAGTACGCCATCAGCAACGCGAGGACGGATACGACGAGCGTCGCTCTGGCGGCGAACGCCAGTCCCACGACGGCTGCGAACAAACCGATCGTCGTGAGGACGTTTCCCGTGCGATCGTCGAGGCTCAACACGTGTCCCGTCCTTCAACGCAGGAACACCTCGGTGGCATTCTTGGGAGCTACGAACGCCTTGGCGGTCCGGGCGTCGGACGAAAACGACGCGAAGACCGACGGGTTCTCCCGAAAATGCTCCTTCAGGGCCGCAACTCGATGCGCATTATCGGGATGGTCCGAGAGAAGCTGGGGTATCTGGGCGGTGTCCGCGGCGTCGAAGTCTTGAAACAGCCACACGAGGCCCCATGGGTTGTAGCCGCTCGCCGCGCACACGTCAGCGCCGGTCAGATCCGCGGCCGATTCCACGTCTCGTGAATAGCCGAGTGATCGCAGCTTCCCAATCAAGGCAATGGCCAGCAGGTGGGCACGCGTGGGGCCGAGAAGCACAGCTGCCCCGATTTCACGGCGCTCGACCTGACGTTCTTTCTCGATCAACGTCATCGAATCGCGATGAATCGTGTGCGACACCTCGTGACAGAGCGTGCCAGCCAACTGCTCAGTGTTCTTCACGAAGTAGAGGAGCGAGTCGGTCACGTACACGTTGCCGCCTGCCGTCGCAAATGCGTTCGGCTGCTTCTCATGCACGAGGTAGAACTTGAAAGGGTGGATGTATCGAGGCTGCGCCGTCCGCGTGATCGCGTCGGCGACCGGCGTGAGCGAATCGTACAAAGGTGACGACGCGACGATTTCGCCTTTTGCCTTCAGCTCGTTGAACACCTCCTGACCGATCTGCTGCTCGTCGTCGAGTTGAGTGGCCTGGGCCTCGCCATCGAAGCGCGCGCCATCCGGATCGAGGCGCGCGTGGCCCGCTGCCCGCGGAGCGGCCATGGTTGCGATCACCGCGACCGCAGAAAACGCTAAGGGGGTGAACAACCGTCGAAGCGTGCCGTCCATTGCGCTCTCCTCTCATCTGCAACGCAACGCCTGGTCCGCCTCGGAAGAAGCCCGCCCCCAGGGGGCGAGCCACCCGAGAAGACCAGGCGCCGCCGCGATCCGACTCTTACTGGCCTGACTCTTACTTGCCTGCGATCTGGTTCGCGATGACAGCACGAGCATTCGCCTGGTTCATGTCCCGTTCCACGTTCTGCACCCACCGATCGTCGAGCACGACGACCAGGGCCGAGCTGTCGGGCGTGAGCGAATCCTTCATGCTCTGCACTTTGTCGCGTGGAATCCCGACGGCATCGCCGGTCAGATAGCCGACGGCTCCGCCCGCCGTCGCGCCGGCCGCCACGCCGATCGGACCACCCACGAGCCCGATGACGCCGCCAAGGACGGCCCCGACGCCCGCGTCACGTTTCCGCTGGTCGCGCACTGTCACCTTCCCCTTCAGGTCCTTTGAGACAACGGCGTACGACTCGATGCGCTCGCCGGTATCGCTCTGGGCCGACTTCATCGTTTTGAACACTTGGGTCGCCGTGTCCTGGCCGGCGTACACCGCATAGACCAGGGTTTCCGATCGGTCGCCCGCGGCGCCGAGCGCCGCCACACGCATGACGCCGGCGACCAGCGCCGCCGCGGCACACACGGTTACACCACGCACGATTCGTTGCGATCTCATGGCCGCTCCTCTTCTGGTAGCCTCAGAGGCCACATCATTTCTTGGCCGATTGCGTCTTGAACTTCGTCGCGAGGTTCTCGATGGACGCCTTAAACGTCGCCACGTCGGCGTCGATGTTGGCTTTGGCGCGCGCCACGTGAGTGTCGTGCGTCTTCTTCAAATCCTGAAGCTTCTGGTCGATGTTCTGCTTCGCCGTCTTCAGGTTGTTGACCGCCGTCATCTCGGCTTGCGCTTTCTTGTCCTTCGCCGTGGCTTCGAACTGGTCCAGCTTGGCCTTCGCCTCGTTCATTTGCGCCTTGATCTTGTCCTCGTAGGCTTTCATCGTGGACGCCGATCCCGCTTGCGCTTGTGCAGTAGCCATTTTTTCTTTCCTCTCTGGGCTCGCGGTTTGTGTCACGTCACCGGCTGTGGAGCGTCGCTTCGACCTTGGCACGCTGCTCATCGCTCAGCGTCGTGCGCAGAATGGTGCCCCCATAGCCTTTGAACTGGGCAACAACGAGGTCGGGATCGATCGTGCGGAGCAGCGCGAAGATCGCGGAGTCGCCCGGTTGAACCATCGTGCCCACGCGCTGTACGAAGTCGTCGGAAATGCCGTAGTCTTCCTTCCACGTGTCCGCATCGATCGCGCCCGCCGTCGCACCCAGCGCGACGCCGCTCAGCGATCCAGCCGCCAGCACCGCGGCGACGCTCGTGCCGCCCGTGAACGGAGCTGCGAGCAACGCGCCGATGAGGCCGCCGAAGAGCCCTCCCCACGCCGCGCCTTCACCGGTCGTCATCTGGTAGCTCTGATCAACCCGGAGCTTGCCCTTGAAGTCGCGGTACACGGCCACCGCGTCGTTCAGATCGACCACCCAGCTGTCGTTCATGTCCTGCAGGGTGTTGAGCACTTCTGAAGCCCGATACATGTCCTGTTTGAATCCCACGACGATGAGTTCAGCCATCTCTCTTCTCCTTTTCGACAGCGCTGCCGTTTTGCGTTTCATCGGCGCTGTCGCGTCGATGGCCTCAGTGCAATTGATGCACCGGCCGCCGTAGGCGCGTCAGTCGCGAAAATCGTTGACGATTGTGCGAGACGGCCCCGAGCTGAGGCGGCGGCGAGTGCCACTCGGCTGGCAGTTGCCAACGGGTTTCACACCACGTTGACCTCGAGCGCCCAGGAAGCCGATCGCCACTCGTCGGAGCCGAATTTGCAACGCCGGACGATGCCTATGGACGATTGGTCGCGTGTCTTGACGGCCGCCTGCGTGGGGGCCGTTGCCGGCGGGGTGTTGGGCTGGCTGTATCTGACCGGAAGTGGCCGTCAGGTCCGCGATCGGGTCGAACCGGGACTCGATCGGGTCCTGAACGACCTGAAGCGAGCGCGAGCCGCCGGTGAGAAGGCCAAGGCTGCGTTGGGCGAAAGCCGCGAGCTGCTGGCGGACATCATGGCCTTGCGCCAGTCCGCCTGACAGGAGCGGTAAATATGGAACGCGTGAAACTCCATCTCATCGTGGTAGCGCTCGTCGGTATGGTGATGATCCCGGTGTCGGCTCGCGCCGAGACCCTTCTTACCCCTTGGCTGGGCGCCAACACCCGCGGAAATGTTTCCGGCATCATCGACTTTGGCGCGAGCGTTAGAACGACGCTCGCCGGTGTGATTGGCGTCGACCTCGATTTCGGCTACTCGCCCGACTTTTTCGGTAACAATCTGAATAGCTACGTCCTGACGACGATGGGAAACGTCACCGTCGCGATTCCGTTCGACGCCACGCATTCATCCGGCATCCGTCCATACCTGACGGGCGGGGTCGGCCTGATCCGCGCGCGCATTGAAAACCCTTACTACGGCTACTCAGTCGCCAACATCGACGCCGGCGTCAACTTTGGGGGCGGCGTGATCGGCTTTCTCGGCGCCCACATCGGCGTTCGGGCGGACCTTCGATACCTCCGAGGCCTGGGAGACGACAATTCGACGAATCCGTTCAACCAGCTCGACCTCAGTCGTTTGCATTTCTGGCGCACTTCATTAGGCTTGGTGTTGCGGTAAAGCGACCGCCGCACCGCTCGGTCAGTGACCGCCCTGCTGCTCGCTGCGTATATCGGGGGCTAAGAAGGCGCCGATGAGGACCGCCACACCCAACACGCCGATGACGATGCCGGCCGGCAACAGGACGATGGTGGCTGTCATCCCGAGCCCAACAGCCATCAAGGCGAATCCAATGATCACGGCGACAGTCCGCGAGAACATGCGCCGGGCGAGCGTGGCGATCTGATGAGTCGAGCGTGAAACATCCTTCATGTCTGGGCGACGGAGCAAAGCGCATGCTCGCTTCAGCAGCCATCGAGGCCGCGAGACCGTGCGGGTGCCTGCCAATCGGCTGGCAGATGCCGGCACCCGAGCACAAACGACCGGCCGTTTCGATGACGCGCCCGCGTCTGGCCGCGGTACCATCCTTGCCTGGAACCCTGGTCATGACCGGTTCCCTTCAAGGTGTCGTCGTCGGGGTCAGTGGAGACTCACAGCGGGCGGACATGCTGACTGCGCTAATGCGCGATTCGAACCATTACGACGTTTTCTTTCTGGAATCGGTCGCACGCGGATACTCTCGCATCAAGCAGCTGAAGCCTGAAGTGATCGTCCTCTTCATGACGATTGACGATGACGCAGCCTGTCAGTTGCTGTCGATGCTCGCGAACGATAATGAAGTATCTGGAATTCCTGTCCTGCCGTTTGTCGCACAACCAGAAGGAAGCATGTTCGAAGACATCATCGCGAAGGTCAACCGACACCTGCCGCGTGAGACGGTCGCCATCCAGATGAATTGAGACCGCCATGAACGTCACGCTGAACGACGACGACGTGCAGACGCTCTTGGGGCTACTGCACGACTACCTGCCCGAATTGAAGTTCGAAGCGGCGCGCGCCGATGGAGCGGAGCTGCGCCACATCCTGATCAAACGTCAAACATTGTGTGAACGACTGCTCGACGAGCTTCGTGGAGCGTCGACAAGGACGTAGGTATATGGCAACACCCGCAGCAGAACGACGCATGATGTCGCGTGCGGTGACCTTCGACACCGAGCCTGGTTCCGCGCATCCGCTCGGAACGACCACCTATGCCGATGGGGTCAATTTCTCGATCTTTTCGGAGTCCGCCACCGAAGTGGCGCTCCTGCTCTTTGATCGGGCGTCGGCAATCGAACCAACGCAGGTCATTCGACTGGATCCGTTCCAGAACAAGACGTTCCACTTCTGGCACGTCTTCGTCCGAGGCTGTCAAACGGGGATCTACTATGCGTTTCGTGTCGATGGCCCCGCGAATCCGTCGGCGGGTCACCGGTTCAATCCCAATAAGGTGCTCATCGGCCCCTATGCGAGGGGCATTTTCAAAGGCCTCTGGAAGCGTGCGGACGCTGCGGGTCCAGGGGATAACCTGGCCACGTCGATGCGCTGCGCCATCGTGGACTCGGCCGACTACGACTGGGAAGGCGATCGGCCGCTCAAGCGACCCTTCCATGAATCGATCATCTACGAAACACACGTCGGGGGCTACACGCGCTCGCCGAGTTCCCGTGTGCGGCATCCGGGCACGTTTGCCGGGATGATCGAAAAGATCCCGTATCTGCAGGCGCTTGGTGTCACCGCGGTGGAACTTCTTCCGATCTTCGAGTTCGACGACTCAGACGTTTCCGTCAATCCGTCGGCCGAAGCGATCCGCAATTACTGGGGCTACAGCACCATAGGATTCTTCAGCCCGCACTCGGGCTACTGTGTCGACCCGGACGCCGTGAAGCACGCGAACGAGTTCCGCGACCTGGTCAAAGCCCTGCACAAGGCGAACATCGAGGTCATCCTCGATGTCGTGTTCAACCACACGGACGAGGGGAACGAGCTGGGGCCCACGGAGTCGTTTCGAGGAATGGACAATCGCTCGTTCTATCTCCTCGACCCGAACAATCGGGCCTGGTACGCGAACTACACCGGCGCCGGCAACACCGTCAATGCCAATCATCCGATCCCGCAGAAGTTCATCGTCGATTGCCTGCGCTATTGGGTGGAGGAGATGCACGTCGACGGCTTCCGGTTCGACGAAGGCTCGATTCTCGCGCGGGGCGAAGACGGCGCGCCACTCGAGCACCCGCCGGTCATCTGGCAGATTGAGCTCGAAGACGCGCTCGCGGACACCAAGCTCATCGCGGAGGCCTGGGATGCAGCCGGCCTGTATCAAGTCGGGCACTTTCCGGGCGACCGCTGGGCCGAGTGGAACGGCCGCTATCGAGATGATGTCCGGAGGTTTGTGAAGAGCGACCCAGGCCTGACAGCCGCCATCGCGTCGCGCCTCGCCGGCAGCGCGGACATTTATCAAGCGCGAGGGCAGTCGCCCGAGAACAGCATTAATTTCGTCACCGTCCACGACGGCTTCACGCTCAACGACCTCGTGTCGTACAACGACAAGCACAACGAGGCGAACGGAGAAGGCAGTCGCGACGGCATCAACGAGAACCTGAGCTGGAACTGCGGCGTCGAGGGACCGACGCGCGACCCGGACATCGAGGCGCTGCGCACGCGACAGGTCAAGAACTTTGTCACCATTCTGATGCTGTCTCGCGGGGTTCCCATGCTGCTCGGCGGCGACGAGATCCGACGCACCCAGGGCGGCAACAACAACGCCTACAACCAGGACAACGCGACGAGTTGGGTCGACTGGAACATGGCGGGCTCGTATGCGGAGGTGTTGCGCCATGTTCAGCGGATGATCGCCTTCCGGAAAGCCCATCCCGCGCTGCGACGGCCGTACTTCTACAGAGGAGAGGTCAACGAACGGGGTATGGCCGACATCGCATGGCACGGCACGAAGTTGGGCAGCCCGGGCTTCGACGATCCTCAGGGGCGAGCCCTCGCGTGCACCATCGCCGGATTTGATGGCGATGCCGATCTGCACATCATGATGAACATGTTCTGGGAGCCGCTCGATTTCGAGGTACCAGTGGATCCGCAATGCGTGTGGCATGTCGTCGTCGACACGTTCGCGCCGACCCCGCATGACTTCGCGAATCAGAACCCCGGCGTACCGTTGGATCGGACTTCCTGCACGGTGCAGGGAAGGAGCATCGTCATCCTCGTGGGTGTCAAGGCCTGATGTCGCCGGAAAGGAGGCGGTCGACGGGCCAGACGGTGAGGCCTGCCAAAGGCAAGACGGTGGCCGTGGTCGAGCGCATTCGAGCGGAGTACGTCGAGATGCCGGGACTTTCCCTGACGGTACTGCAGGCGGCCCGCTTCTGGGGCCTGAGTGCACGCACACTCGAGCATGTGCTCTCCTCTCTCGTGGAGAGCGGGTTTCTGCAACGCGACAAGAACGGTTGCTACCGTCGGTGCCTGTAGCGCATCGGCGACCACGGCGTGATGCCGGCCGGCTGGCGATTGCCAGGGCTCGGCCCCGTCGCGACGTCGCGGAGCACATGCTTCGTTCAGCCCTGGCGGGCACACATTGCGGAGCGCGGCCTGGCCACGCAGTTGCAAGTCGCTCAACCATGAACGAGACGCTTGATGAGGCCATTGACGTGCTGGGTCGACTGCAGTTCGAAACCGGTGGCAGTTTGCTCGATCACGTTGTCGCGTTGAAGAACGAGCTCGGTGCCGAGCGCCGGCGACGCATCGACCAACTGCGGAAAGCCGGGGTGCCTGACGCGCAAATCGAGCCGGTTGCCGTGTCGCCAGACCGACCTTCAGACAACGAGGCGCAGGTCGGCCAGGAGAGGTCGGCCACAGCGTGGCTGCGATCATGCAACTGCAGATGACCTGGGTCGCTGCCGGACTCGCAGTCTCGAAAGCGCGCTCGCGTCCATCAAACAGACGGTCGAACGATCGCCGAAGGTTGGGTGACGAGAGCGTTGGGGGTCTGCCGACCGAGAAGCCGTCGTTTGGCGGCTTCTACCAGCAACAGATAGCTTCCGGTTGCTGCGGCAAGGAACGCGAAGTACCCGGCCGGCAACGCCGTGAACCCGAGCATGCCTGCAACCGGGCTGAACGGCAAAAAGATCCCGACCGCCACGACCGCGAGGCATGTGGCGATCAACGCACTGCTGGGACGGCTCTGTAACGGATTGCCCGCCGTGCGGATCACGAAGAGCACGAGCGTCTGGGTCGCCAGCGATTCGACAAACCATCCGGTATGGAACTCCGTTTCGCTCGCATGAAAGACGTTCAACAACACATAAAACGTCAGGAAGTCGAAGACGGAGCTGATGGGGCCGACCATCAGCATGAACGTGCGAATCAGGCCAATATCCCAGTGTTGCGGCTTCTGGAGGTATGACTCGTCCACGTTGTCGGTTGGAATCGTAATCTGCGCGAGATCGTAGAGCAGGTTGTTCAGGAGGATTTGCGTGGGAAGCATCGGCAGGAAGGGCAGGAACAGCGCCGCTCCAGCCATGCTGAAGACGTTCCCGAAGTTGGAGCTCGTGCCCATCAGCAGATACTTCATGACGTTCCCGAAGGCTTTGCGCCCTTCGATGATCCCGTCATGGAGCACGCGCAGACCAGGCTCCACGAGGATGACGTCGGCAGCCTCGCGAGCGACGTCGACGGCGCTCGACACTGAGATACCAACATCGGCCGCGTGGAGCGACGGCGCGTCGTTGATGCCGTCACCCATGAATCCGACGGCGTGGCCGCGGTGTTTGAGCGCCAGGAGGATCCGGTTTTTCTGCGCGGGCGAGATGCGCGCGAACACACGCGTCTCCTCGGCGACATGTGCCAGCGCCGGATCCGTCATCCGGTCCATGTCATCGCCCGTGACGATTCGACCCGGCTCGATGCCGACCGCACTGCAGACGTGGCCGGTCACGAGATCGTTGTCGCCCGAGATGACTTTGATGTCGACGCCATCGTGCCTCAGAGACGCCACGATCTCGGCGGCATCAGGCAAGGGCGTATCGGAGAACGTCACGAAGCCCACCAGCGCGAGGTTGTGCTCGTCCTCCCGTGAGTACCGCTCGCGCGCAGGCACGCCGACGTACGCGACCGCAAGCGATCGGAATCCCTGGCTGTTCAGGCCTGCGCTCACCTGTCGGAGGCGCACAGCGGAAGCGTCGTCGATCGGTTCCACTCTGCCTCCGATCTCGTAGCCGGTCAGGAGTGGAAGAATCCCTTCGGGAGCGCCCTTCGTGACGAGCACTCGCTGCGACGGCCCCTCAAGGACGACGGAGAGCCGCCGTCGCTCGAAATCGAACGGGATTTCGTCAACCTTGGTATAGGCGCCGGTCGCGGGCGGGGGCTGATGGAGGAGGGCTTCATCGAGCGGACTGCGAATACCCGTCTCGAACCGGCTGGCGAGATACGCAAGCTCCAATGCGCGGTTGGACGGGTTCCCGAGGGGATCCAGCGACCGATCGAACGACATCTTTCCAGCGGTCAGCGTTCCCGTCTTGTCGCTGCACAGCACGTCGAGACTGCCGAGATTCTGAATCGTGGACAGATATTTGACGATGACCTTCTTCCGCGCCATGGCCACGGCACCCTTTGATAGGGTCACCGACGTAATCATGGGCAGGAACTCCGGCGTCAAGCCGACCGCCAGCGCCACCGCGAACAGCAGCGATTGAAGCGGATCGCGGTGGCGGGCAATGCTCACGGCGAGCAGGAAGACCACGAGAACAAACACCGTCCTGGCGAGGAGCTGGCTGAAGTCCCGCAAGCCGCGATCGAACGCGGTTTCTTCCGGGGCCGCCGCCAGGCGGGCGGCAATTGCGCCAAATGCCGTCCGGGCACCCGTCGCGATGACTTCCGCCGTGGCAGTGCCGCTCACGACAGAGGTGCCCAGAAACACCATGTTTCGTGCGTCGGCTTTCGTGGACGCCGGTTCACCCGTCGCTTCCTTTTCAGCCGGGAGCGATTCGCCCGTGAGGGACGCCTGCTGGACGTAAAGATCGCGAGCAACCAGCAGGCGCCCGTCCGCGGGAACCAGGTCTCCCGCGGCGAGCCGGACGATGTCTCCCGGCACTACGTCGCGCCGCCACACGTCTCTCCACTCGCCGTCGCGCAGGGCGGTGGCCGTCGGGGCGATCCGTTCACGGAGTTGGTCGATGGCCCGGTGGGAACGACGGGTCTGACTCAAGTCGATGGCCGCGCTCAGAAGGACAATCGTGCCGATGATTCCCGCATCGATCGCCTCGCCGACGAAGGCCGACGCGACGGCGGCGATCACCAGGATCAACACCAGCGGATTCCTGAAGACGTGCCAGACGTCGGAAAGCGCCGAATGCGGCTTCGCAGCCGGGGGCTCGTTCGGTCCGAACCGCTCCAACCGCGTCTGGGCTTCGAGTGCCGTCAAGCCTGTCATCGTTGTCTGCGGTTGGACCGTGTCGAGCGCCATCTGTTAGCGGGCTACGCGACTTCTAGAAATGCAAAGGACGTGGCGTTGCGCGACATCCACAGGTCCCGGTAGATTCACCGCGCGCTCGAGCTCCAGCAGATAGCCGCTGGCGATGCGCCGCACGTCGTTGAGTGTAAGCGGCGCGAACAGGACCACGTCGTCGATCCGATTGCGGAACTCCGGAGAGAAGCGCCGCTCGAGCTCCCGCCTGACTTCTCCTTGGACGTGATCGATCTCCACGCGCTCGGAGCGGAATCCAAGCGGGCTTGTCAGCTGGCGGAAGTGCTCGGACCCGAGATTCGAGGTCATGATGATGATCGCATCGCTCAGATAGACGCGTTTGCCGCGCCCGTCGGCCATCCACCCCTCATCGAAGGCCTGGAGGAACACGTTCAACAGGGCAGGACTCGCTTTCTCGATTTCATCGAGAAGAACCACGGTGAACGGATTGTCCTTCAGCTGATTCGTGAGAGTCCCGCCGCGCTCGCTGCCGGCGATCCCCCGCGGCATGCCGATCAATTTGTCGACAGACACAGCGTCGTCCTGGTACTCCGACATGTCGATTCGGATCATTTTCGTGTCATCGCCGAACAGGAGCTCGGCAACCGCCTTGGCCAGCTCGGTCTTGCCGACACCTGTCGGGCCGAGGAACAACAGGACGCCGTCTGGACGGTCGAAGCCGTCCTTGAGCGGACCCGAGGACACCGAGCGCAGGTGCTCATCAACTGAGCGGAGGACCTCGTGCGGGTTGACCTCAGCGTAACGCATGGCCTGCGCAAACAGATCCCATTCGACCTGCGCGAAGGCGTAAAAGAGGTGTTCACTGGCGAGCACGGCGTGCTGACGCTCGCGCGACTCTTCGA
>Ga0306924_10000361_pt1 | contig 37937 bp, 34 predicted proteins | sample sta12Can44000111_FD_203756 | JGI IMG/M metagenome (GOLD analysis project Ga0306924, IMG submission 203756) | Lab enrichment of tropical soil microbial communities from Luquillo Experimental Forest, Puerto Rico - statanox.12C.anox.44.000.111 (v2)... | ecosystem: Environmental > Terrestrial >... | reverse complement strand
GGTGTAATACACGTTCTCGCGCAAATAGGACGTGATCGGCCACTGCAGCTTGGTCATCGCTGGGGTCATATTGTCGAGCCGCGGAAACAGCGACATCAAGCCTTCGCCGAGATGGCCGATGACCAGCTGCAAATTCGGAAAGCGGTCGAAGACGCCGCCGAGAATGAGCCGGATGACGTGAACCGCGGTCTCGATATGCCAGCCCCAGCCTGGGCTGCCGAACATGTCGCTCACCAGCGGTGAAAAGCCGGCATAGTAAGCGTCGAATACCGGCTGCGGCGGCTTGGTCGGATGGATATGGATCGGCGCCTTGAGCGCCGTGGCGCATTCCAGAATCGGCCAGAAGAATTTGTCATCGAGGTAACGGCCGCGCACATGGCCGTTGATGACCGCGCCTTTGAATGCGCCCGAGCGCACGCGCTGCTCCAGCTCCTGCGCCGCCTTGTCCGGCACCATGGTCGGCAAGACGGCAAAACCGCCGAAACGCTTGGGATTCTTCTTCACCGCTTCGGCGACGGCGTCGTTGCTTTCGCGCGCCAGCGCGATTGCTTCGCCGGCGTCGAGCTGTTCGGTGCCCGGGGAGGTCAAAGCCAGCATCTGAAAATCGATCCCGGCGGCGTCCATGGCGGCAATGCGCTTGTCGCCGACGTCGCACAGCGGCTCGATCAGCTTCATGGCGCGGCCTTCGAATTTGAGTGCCGCGTTTTTCAGGTCCTGACCGGGACCGTCGAGAAACATGGGTGTGGCGAAATGCTCTTCGAGAGTGATGATGCGCATAAGGGGGCTTTCTTGCTGGCGTTACGAAAAACTACGTCATCCTGAGGTGGCCGCGAAGCGGCCCTCGAAGGATGCGGCTCGAGCGTTCGGGCTGTCGCCCTTCGAGGCTCGCTTCACTCGCACCTCAGGGTGACGCAATGAGTAATACATTTGCTTAACAATCATTCTACGCTGATATGCGAGTCGCGAATGAGCTTGCGCCATTTCGGCTCTTCGCTGCGGATGCGCTCGGCGAGCGCCGCAGGCGAGCCGGCGAGCGATTGGAAATATTGCGCGTCGAGAAAGTCCTGACGGATCTTGGGATCGGCAAATACGGCGCGGACCTCGGCATTGATTTTCTCGACCACCTCGGCCGGAACGCCGGCCGGACCGAACAGACCGAACCAGGAGACCGCGGTGAAGCCCGGCACCGTCTCGGCGATCGCCGGCACGTCGGGAAGAAGCGCCATGCGCTGCTCGGCGCCGACCCCGACGATCTTGACCGTGCCGGCCTTGACCTGCGGCATGGCGGTGCCGGCCGAAACGAACATCAATTGGATGTGCCCGGCCATGACGTCTTCCAGCGCCGGGGTCGCGCCCTTGTAGTGCACCGCGACGAAGTTCACGCCGGTGACGGCCTTGAACATTTCCATATTGAGATTGCCGCTCGAGCCGACGCCGTAGTCGCCGTAATTCAATTGACCGGGCTTGGCCTTGCCGAGCGCGATCAGGTCCTTGACGCTCTCCGCCGGCACCGCCGGATTGAGCGCTAGCGCGTGATTGATGCTGACAAGGCCGGCGATCGGCGTGAAATCCTTCACCGGATCGTAGGCGAGATACGCATAGAGCGACGGATTGACGATGAAGGTCGTTTCCGGACCGACGAACAAAGTGTAGCCGTCGCCCGGCTGGTGCGCGACATATTCGGCGGCGACCTGATTATTGGCGCCAGGCTTGTTTTCCACGATCGCCTGCGCGCCCCAATCGGCATTAAAGCGCCGCGCCAGCATGCGGGCCAAGAGGTCGGTGACGCCGCCCGGCGACGCCGGCGCGATGATGGTGATGGTTTTCGACGGATAATTGCCGGCGCGCACAGACGTGGCCGCGGCGGCGGCGATTACAGTGATGACGAAGATCGCGGGGGCAAGCCGTAGCGCGGCTTTACTCCGCGGCGATAGACCTGCGATCCAACTACTTCTTCGCGGCGGCATAGGGATAGATCATGGTGCCGGTCTTGTATTGCGGCGGCCACAGCACCGGTTGCACACTACCGTCGCGGAATTGATCGATATTGCCTGCGGCGACATTCTGGAATTGCGTGACCAGCGTGCGCGGGGCCGCCCAGGCGCCGTCCGCCGCGTAATTGATCTCGCCGACCACGGTGGAGAACGTGTGCTGGTGGATGAAATCGGCGAGTCTTGCGTGATCGAGACTCTTGGTGGCTTCGACCGCCTGCGCCAGCACCTGCCCCGCCGCATAACCGAACGGCACGAACGCGTAACCGATCGGATCGATCTTTTCGCCGGCGGCTTTCACCTGATAGCGCTTGAGAACGTCGGCGACGCCAGGAAAATTGAAGCTCGGCGCCGGCACGAAGCTTTCGCTAATGACGATGCCGTCGAGCATCGGCCCAAGCTGGGTTTTGATCGGAGTGATCAGAAGGCCGATCATCGTACCGCCGAGCATTTTGGGATTGAGGCCGATTTCGGCGGCCGCGCGCACGATGCCGACCGTATCAGGCGGATAGGCGGCAACGAAGACCAGGTCCGGATTGGCCGCTTGCACCGCGCGCACCACTGGCGCGAAATCGGTCGTGCTCGGCGGATAGGTTTGGTCGTAAATGATCTTGAAGCCTTCAGCCTCGGCGTTCTCGCGCGCGCCGTCGGCGGAGGTTTTTGAGAATTCGGCGTCGGTGGCGACGATCGCAACGGTTTGCGGCTTCGGCTCCTGCGCCGCGGCAAGCGCGAAGAAGCCGCGCGAGAACGCCTTGGTCCCTTCCGGCCCGACCGGAATCATGTCGAAGTAGCGCGCATAATGGAAATGCCGGTTGACGTTGATCGCCAGGATGCTGATCGTCGCCATGTTGTGCTGCATGATCACCGGCATCGCGGCCGCAACCATGTTGGTGGCATAGGGGCCGAGCAGCAGATCGACTTTGTCGACGGTGATTAGCTTGGTGTAGATGCCCGGCACATTCGCCGGATTGCTCTGATCGTCGTAATAAACCAGCTCGACCGGCCGGCCGAGCAGGCCGCCATTGGCGTTGACGTCGTCGCGCCAGAGCTCAAGCGCGATGATGAGCTGCTTGCCGTTCTGCGCGACCGAGCCGGTCAGCGCCATGGAAAAACCGACCTTAATCGGATCGGCCGCGCGCGCCGGTGCGGCAAAGGCGAGTAAGCTAAAAGTGGCGGCGACCGCTAAAGCGGCAATGAGGCGCTGAATTTTCAGCATGAACGTTCCCCCTCACTGATTTATTTTATTTCATCATCTCATCGCTCGGCAGGATACCCCACAAATTCGAAGCCGATGGATCCTTGGCCCAGACTTTCGGACGCTGCGGATTGTCGCGATGCCATGGCCGCGGCTCGAAATAGCCGAGGTCTTCGTTCATGCGGTCGAGCTCGGCGAATGTCTCGGTGATCAAGCCGTTCGGCGCGCGATGGTAGGCAAACAGATTGTGGCCGATGCCGTGACGTCCGGGACCCCACAACAGTTTGTAGCCGCGCAAGCTAAGAAAATCGCAGGCCTGTTGCATATGCGCCCAGTCGCGCAGCTCAAATGCAGTGTGGAAATGCCGGTTCGAACCGGTCTCCATCAGATTGATGGTGTGATGATCGGGCCCGCAGCGTAGGAACGAGAAGAAATCGGCCATCCAGTCGGATTCGCGAAAGCCGAGCACGTCGCAGTAAAACTTAGTGACCTGCTTGACGTCGGTGACGTGAAAGGCGACATGGCCGAGCTTGTATGGCACGATGCCCTTGGACTGGAATTTCTGGTGGGAGAAGGCGTCGCGCTTGAACACCTCCATCACCGTGCCTTTGGGATCCTTGAATACCAGCATGTCCGCGATCGACGGCTCGGGATCCTTGCGGCGTTCAGTGGCGATGCCGAAACCAGCGACCTGCTTGGCAAACGCATCGAGATCTTCCGCCGGCGAAATCTGAAAGCCAACCCGCATGCATTGCGCCTGCGGCCCCTTGCGCAGCACGACGGAATGATGATCGACGGTCGAGGCCAGATAAACGGCGTCTTTTTCCTGCGCCGCCAGCGTCAGGCCAACAATCTCGGTGTAGTATTCGGTCTGCTGCGCCAGATCGGGCGTCTCGTAGGCAGCATGCGCGATCTTGCTGACTCGGATCATGCGTTATCTCCGTCTTTATTGTTTGGCGCGCGGCAGCGCGCTCAGCACATCGACCATCACGGCGACGTCCTTATCGTCTAAGCCCATCTCCATGCAGCGCCGATAGAGCGGCACCACGCAATCCAAAAGTGGCGTCGCCACGCCGACGCTGGCGGCGAAATCAGCAATCATGCCGAAATAATGCGCAAGCGTGCCGGCCGAGCCCTGGACCGGCGTGAAGCGCCGTTCCGCCATCCACGGCGCGCGGATCGCAAATTGGGTCGAGCCGCCGCTGCCGGTGGCGATCGCCTTGATCATCAGCGTCACATCGACGCCGGCCTTGAGGCCGAGCGCCATCGCTTCGGCGGTGGCGGCAATGTTGATCGCGACGAGAAGATTATTGATGAGCTTGACGCGGCTCGCGGCGCCGAACTCGCCGAAATAGAGGCAGGAATCGGTGAAGCCCGCCACCACCGCTTCGATTTTCTTACACGCTTTCGCATCGCCGGCGAGATAGACCACGGCTTTGCGGGTGGCGACCATGCCCGGCGTGCCGGACACTTCCCCGTCGACGAAAATCGCACCCTTGTCCTTAAGGAGCGCGATCTGACGCCGCTTGTCCGGCACGGGATGCGAGCCGAGCTCGACCACGATCTGGCCGTGCCGCGCCGAATGGATGAGCCCCTGCGGGCCGGCAACGACATGGTCGAGCGCCTCGGTCGACGGCAGGCAGGTGAATACGATCTCGGCCTGCGCGCCGACATCGGCCGCCGAGCGCGCCGGCACGCCGCCGATTTTTGCGAATTCGTCGAGCGAACTGCGGCGGTAACCGACGACGCGGTAGCCGCTTTTGATCAGATTTTCCGCGATCGGCAGGCCGATCTTGCCGATGCCGACGAGACCAACGGTGTTCATTTGATTTCCCAATGGCGTTTCCGATGTATCTTGTAGTTCGACATTGTTGGTGAATTGTCATTGCCAGGAACGATAGCGACGAAGTAATTGCTCGCAATGACGATGCCTAATCTCGTTTCATGCCACTTCGACGGTTTGATCCGACAAGTTGACGCGCACGCCAAGCGTGCCTTCCATCACCGTCCATTCCTTAAGCTCGAAGCTGCGCAGGCCGTGCGCGAAGAACGGCTCGGCTTGCGCGATGCGGCGCGCTTCGGCCGCGTCCTTGACCCGCAGGACGGTGAGGCCGTGACCGTTCGGCGCTCCGTCCGGCTCGCGCAGCGGACCGGACGCGAACAAAAGGCCGCGTTTTTCGAGGCCGATCATGTATTCGAGATGCGTGGCAAGGAGCGGTTTGAGCTGTTCCGGCGCGACAAGCGGCTTCGAGATCAGCACGTATAGCTTCTTGCGCAGCATTTTCTGCATCAGCGCCGCGGTTCGCGCGTCCTCGTTCATGACCACACTCTCCGAGGTTGGTCGCGCATCGTCGACCGTCCCGGCGCGCGCTGTCAACTCCGCCCCGCCCACGCGTTCAGATGACACGTGATGACTGCAAGGGCAGGCCGAGGAAGTGCCGCCCGATCACTTCGAAAATGACAAATTGCGCCTGCGCCTGTTGCGAGACCGCATGCATGTCGCGGAAGCGCCGTTCGAACGGATTGCTTTCGAAAATCGCCGTCGCACCGGCGGCGAGATAAGCAGTCTCGGCGACCTGGCGCGCCTGCTGGCTGGCATGGATCGAGGCCATGCGCAGCCGCACGCGCTGCGACAGCGTGACGGCATTGTCCTGCGCCGCGCGCCAATTCTCGTCCCAGGCGGCGTAGAAAAAAGTCCGCGCCGCGGCGAACTGCGACTCGGCGACGCCGACCTGCGATTGGATCACGGGATTGTCGCGCAAGACCGTTTTTCCAGCGACCGGTGTCTTGGTTTGCGCCAGCGCGATGAACGCATCGAGCATGGCGCGGGCAATGCCGAGCGCGATCGCCGGGAAGCTCGATCCGAACAGCTGATAGATGGTGAAAGAATAAAGCGGGCCGCGCTCGCGCCGCTCGGCGGGATCGAGCGCATGATGCGCGATGGCGCAATCCTCAGGCACGAAAACGTCGGTGAGCGCATAGGTGTCGCTGCCGGTGCCTTTGAGCCCGATCACATGCCAGACGTCTTTGATGCTGGCGGCGCGCCGCGGCACGACGAAAGTCTTTTGCACCGGTTCGCCATTGGCATCGCGACGCAAGCTGCCGTCCGGCTCGGAGACGAAGCTGTGCGCGGCAAGCCAAGTGGCGTGCCGACTGCCGCTGGCGAACGGCCATTCGCCGGAAATGCGATACCCACCGGGCTCGGCAACCGCTTTGGCGTTTTTACTGGTCGACGGGCCCCAAGCCAGCACGCCGCGCGGATCGTTCTTGAAAATCGCCGCGGCGATGTCCGGCTTGAGCGCCGATGAAATCGTCGAACAGACCGAAGTCTGAGCGACGCACCACGCGGTCGACGCGTCGGCCTTGGCGAGTTCCTCGATCGCTTGCATGAAGGCGACCGGGGAGACTTCGTCGCCGCCCAAGGAGCGCGGCACCAGCATGCGAAACAGCCGCGCCTCATGTAATGCCTCGACGATGTCGGGCGGCAGTTCGCGGCCGGCTTCGATGCGTGGAGCCGCCGCCGCAAGGCGCGGCGCAAGCGCTTGTGCACGGGCGACGCAATCGGTCGTCATACGCTGATCCATCAACCGGCCTTTTTTCGGAATCCCACTATACCCATGTCCCTGCCCATGTCCCGAACACTATGGCGATGCCGGAACTGAGCGGGTCGTGGCCCCGCTGCTTCGCCGGATTTTGCATCGGCTTTTGCCAAGAGCTTTGCCAACAGTTTTGCCGGAAACGTCAATAGGAGGCCCGAGACGGTGGTGCCGCATCTTCCGCTTGGTGGCCATCGCACGCGCGACCTCGCGTTCTCGCCGGACGGCGCGACGTTATATGTATCGGTCGGCTCCGGCTCCAATGACGCCGATGGCATGGGCCCTGGCATCGGCGCGTTCTCCGGCGTAAATCGCGCGCTCGAAGCAGCATGGGGCAATGAAACGGATCGGGCCGATGTGCTGACGTTCGACCCGCAAGGCAAAGATAAAAAGATCTTCGCAACCGGCACTCGCAACTCCGTCGGCATGGCCGTGGCACCGACCGGGACGCTGTGGTGCTTGACCAATGAGCGCGACGGCTTCGGCGATGATGTGCCGCCCGATTACGTCACGCGCGTGCGCGAAGGCGCGTTCTACGGCCGCCAATGAAGACCCGCATCATCGCGGCGAGCGGCCCGACCTCAAAGACAAGGTCAGGGTCCCAGATGTCTTGATCGAGGCGCACTCGGCCTCGCTCGGCATGACAATCTACGATGGCGCACAATTTCCGGCCGGCTACCGCGGCAATATTTTTGCCGCAGAGCATGGCTCGTGGAATCGCTCCAAGCGTACCGGCTACAAAGTGATCCGCATCATCGTCAAAGACGGCGCGCCGACCGGCGAATACGAGGATTTCGCCACCGGCTTCGTCATCAATGACTCTACGGTGTGGGGCCGGCCGGTCGGCCTGGCCGTCGATAAGGACGGCGCACTGCTCGTGTCCGAAGACGGCAACGGCACGATCTGGCGCGTATCGTTCACTGGCCGGTCGGGCCCGGGCGCAGTGAACGATCCTTGACGCTGGCGTGAGCGCAGCGCAACTGGAACAGCCTGCACCGTTGCTGCGTTGCTGCCGATAGACGGGGCTGCACTGAATTATGACTTTATCGCTCGGCAACGTATTTTCACGCCTGGCTACCAGGACTAATGACTCGGCCACTCGGCCAGGGAACTTGGCCTCCTGGCCGACATCCGAGCCACCATCCGAGCCACCATCCGAGCCGACGTCCGAGCCGACGTCCGAGCGTGCCGTGGCAGCAGACTTTCGCCCCGGAGCGATCATTGAGACCGATATCCCGGCGCGTCTCGATGCGCTGCCGTTCGGGCGCTTTCATATTTTGGTGATCGTCGCACTCGGCATTACTTGGATTCTTGATGGACTCGAAGTGACGCTGGCCGGCGCACTGTCGGCGGAACTTACGCGCCCGAGTGCTCTAGGATTGAGCAATGCGCAAATCGGCTTTGCGGGCAGTAGCTATCTCGCCGGCGCGGTGCTCGGCGCCTTCTTCTTCGGCTGGCTGACCGACCGTCTGGGCCGAAAAAAGCTGTTCACCATTACGCTTGCGGTCTATCTCCTGGCGACGGCGGCAACCGGACTGTCGTGGGACGCCGCAAGCTATGCGCTATTCCGGTTCCTGACCGGCGCCGGCATCGGCGGCGAATACACTGCCATCAATTCGACAATACAGGAGCTTATTCCAGCCCGGTTCCGCGGCTGGACTGACCTTCTCATCAACGGCAGTTTTTGGGTTGGCGCCGCCGTGGGCGCGGGGGGATCGCTCATCTTGCTCGATCCGGCGTTCGTCAATCCGGCGATTGGCTGGCGGCTGGCATTTCTCATCGGGGCGACTATCGGACTTGTGATTCTGTTGATGCGAACTTGGATACCTGAAAGCCCGCGCTGGCTGGTGACGCACGGCTTGCCGCAACAAGCCGATCAAGTAGTGCGTGGGATCGAGGCGCACTTTGCGCGCGTCGGCCAACATCCGCCCGGCCCGAAGATCCGGCTGCGCATGCGTCGGCACACGCCGCTTGGCGATGTCACGCGAACACTGTTCAAAACCTATCGCACGCGCACGCTGGTGGGTTTAAGCCTGATGGCGGCGCAGGCGTTCTTCTACAACGCGATCTTCTTCACTTATGCGCTCGTGCTTACCGACTTCTATGGCATACCGGCCAATCAAGTCGGCTGGTATATTCTTCCCTTTGCCGCGGGCAATGTGCTCGGACCGATTCTGCTCGGTCATCTGTTCGACACGCTCGGCCGTCGGGTAATGATTACGGCGACTTACGCGCTGTCCGGTATTTTGCTGGCGGTGACTGCCGCTTTGTTCAGTCACAATCTTCTGACCGCGCAGGGCTTGACCGGCGCGTGGATGATTGTCTTCTTTTTCGCTTCGGCGGCCGCGAGTTCCGCATACTTAACGGTAAGCGAGATTTTCCCGCTGGAGATCCGGGCGCTTGCCATTGCGTTCTTTTATGCTATCGGCACCGGCGTCGGAGGCGTTATTGGCCCGCTGCTGCTAGGGGCGCTGATCAGTACTGGATCGCGCGGCAGCGTCGCCATCGGTTACGGAATTGGCGCGGCTTTGATGATCGGCGCGGCGGCGGTCGAGGCGCTCTGGGGCGTCGCCGCCGAGCGCAAAGCGCTCGAATCGGTTGCTCGTCCGCTGGCGTTGGCTGACTGAACAACTCGAGACTTAAACACAATGGACCTGGAAATCACCGATATCGACATGGCGCTGACGGAAGGCTTTCCCGTTCCCGATTTGCGGCAATGCGCGCTCCTGCTCGACATCGACGGCACCATTCTCGATCTGGCGCCGGCGCCGCAGGAGGTTTGGGTTCCGGCCGAGCTTCGTAAAACGCTGTCGCGCCTCAACGCCGCGACCGGCGGCGCGTTGGCGCTGGTCTCCGGACGATCATTGCACGATATCGATCTGATTTTCTCTCCCTTGCAGCTCGCCGCGATCGGCGGCCATGGCGCGGAATTGCGCACGGCGCCCGGCGCCCAAGTCATTCACCGCGCGCGGCCGCTCAATCCGGTATTAAAACGCGAGCTGGCGAGCCTGAGCGAGCTTGGACCGGGTATTCTTGTCGAAGACAAGGATTATTCACTGGCGTTGCACTATCGCTTGGCGCCTGACAAAGGCGACGCGCTGCGTGCCGGGATCCAGGAAATCTGCTCCGCACTGCCGACTGGACTCGTCGAAATTCTGCCTGGCAAGCTCGTCTTCGAGATAAAGATGGCCGGCATCAACAAAGCAAGCGCGGTGCGCGAACTGATGAAACATCCACCGTTTATTGGCCGCAACCCGATCTTCGTCGGCGACGACACCACCGACGAGCCGGTATTCCCGATCCTTTCGCAGTTCGGCGGATTAGGTTTTTCGGTCGGCCGGATGGTGGCGGACGTCAACGGACATTTCGATAAACCGGAATCGGTGCGCAGCTGGCTTTCGCGCATCGCCAACCAAAGCCAGAGCCAAAGCTGGGGCGCGGGATTATGAACGATCGAGCCCACGACCTCGCCGCGCTCGCCAAGGTCAGAGCGACCGGCGCACAACCCGATTCGCGGACCGCTCCCAGCGGCACGATCGACCACGGCCTCGATCTCGCGGTGATCGGCAATGGCCGCACTGCGGCGCTGGTCGATCCGTGCTCACGGATGGTGTGGTGGTGCTATCCGCGCTTCGACGGCGACCCGATTTTCTGCCGCCTGCTGTCAGGCCGCGAAGAAAAAGGATTCTCGGACGTCGTGCTTGAGGACATGGTGGATTTCCAATCGCAATATGTCCGCAACACTGCGATCGTCTCCACTATTTTGACCGACCGCCACGGCGCCAAGGTGCGGATCACGGATCTGGCGCCGCGCTTCCGCCAGTTCGGCCGCGTGTTCCGGCCGCCGCAGCTTTATCGCATCATCGAACCGCTCGCCGGCCTGCCACGCATCACCATCCGCATGCGGCCGACTTGCGATTACGGCAAGGCACTGCCGCATCGCTCGCTCGGCAGCAATCACATTCGCTTTGCCAACGACACCACCGTTATTCGCCTGACCACCGACGCGCCGCTGTCGCTGATCGACGGTGAGGCGCCGTTCGTGCTCACCCGGCCGCTGCATTTGGTGTTCGGGCCCGACGAGCCGTTCACCGGCGATCTGCAGTCGACGTGCCGCGACTTCATTGAGCGCACGCATGATTATTGGATGGATTGGGTGCGGCGGCTGTCGATCTCCTATGACTGGCAGGAAGCGATCATCCGCGCCGCGATCACCTTGAAACTGTCCAACTTCGACGAGACCGGCGCCGTGGTCGCCGCGCATACGACGTCGATTCCAGAAGCGCCCTCGTCCGGCCGCACCTGGGATTATCGTTATTGCTGGCTGCGCGACGCCTATTTCGTCGTGCAGGCGCTCAACCGCATCGGTGCGACGCGCACCATGGAGGAGTTCATTTCGTTCACGCTGTCGATCGCGGCCAAGTCCGAGGAGGAATTGCGGCCGCTTTACAGCGTCGTGCCGACAATCGCGATCCACGAACGCACTGCGCCCGAACTGCAGGGCTATCGCGGCGACGGCCCGGTGCGGGTTGGCAATGCCGCCGTCAATCAGGTGCAGCACGACGCCTACGGCAGCGTCATTCTCGCCGCCATGCCGATGTTTTTCGACCGCCGGCTGCCGCGGCCCGGCGATGAGGGACTGTTTCACCTGTTGGAATCGCTTGGCCATCGCGCCGCCGAAAAGGCGTTCCTGCCCGATGCCGGTATCTGGGAATATCGCGGCCGCCAGCGCGTGCATACGCATTCGGCGGCGATGTGCTGGGCCGGCTGCCAGCGGCTGGCCGCCATCGCCATGCGGATCGGGCTTGAGCCGCGCGCTAAATACTGGAACTCGATCGCCGAACCGATCCATGCGGCACTCTTGGAGCGCGCGTGGAATCAAAAGCGTGGCGCTTTTACCGCGGCGTTCGGCTCGGACGATCTCGACGCCAGCGTGCTCCTTCTCGCCGACCTCGGCGTCGTCGAGGTGGACGACCCGCGCTTTGCCTCCACTGTCTCGGCCATGGAACGCGAACTGGTGCGGGAAAAGCACGTCATGCGTTATGCCAGCGCCGACGACTTCGGCATGCCGGTGACCGCATTCCTGATCTGCCGGTTCTGGCTGATCGACGCACTATGGTCGCTCGGCCGGCGCGAGGCCGCGCGCGATCTGTTTGCCGACGCGATGCAGCACCGCAATCGTTACGGTCTGCTTTCCGAAGACGTCGATCCGCAGACCGGCGTGCTGTGGGGCAACTTCCCGCAGACCTATTCGATGGCTGGACTTATTCTTTCAGCGATGCGGCTGTCGCGGAGCTGGGAAGACCGCTACTGGCGCGGGTGAGAGTGCGCTGTTCACACGCATGCCGAGCTCAGTTGGAACCGTCGCAAAGGGAATCGCAAAGATCTTCGTGCCGTCCTCGTAGACGTCCAGATGCCAATCGCGCGTCTGCCGCTCTCTGTGCATCATCAGCTCACGGACCACACCATGCGCGTAGTCGAACGCGCTCTGGGCATTTGGCAGGCTCAGACCAGTGTCGTCTTCGACGCCGCTGCCGCCATTGCGCAGCTTGAATGTATATGTCGGCATTGCTACCCCGAACGCGATTGCAGCATGATAGAAGCATATCAACGCGCCGCCGTCGGCACGGAATGCGACCTATGGAAAAAATCTGCGGAATGCGATCTACGGAATGCAAACTACGGAATGCAATCTGCGGAATGCAATCTGCGGGAGGAACTTAGTGCCTCATGAGTTCGGATTTAGACAGTAGTTCGAGTTCGTCGGCGCCGGATTTGTTCCAACCATCCGCGCTTTTTTGGAGCCGGCATTACGATTTCAATCAAATCTGATCCCGCTTCAGGCTTCTGTGCGCGCTGAATTTGCCCGAACGCCGGAACCGGATCAGCGGTTCCAATTGGGATTCCAAGCGTAGTTCCCGGTGATTGCAAGTGCGCGCCCATATTTTCATCAACTATTTGTCGAGGCGGCGCCGATAGCCCAAAAAATGGGATGGGCCCAGGGCGCTTTAATACGATTTTGGTGCGAGAACCAGCCGGATATCCCGGCAGTCGGCGACTTCGTGCCGGGCTATGAGGCGGAGGGTTGCAGTGGAATGGGTGCGCCAAGGAACACGCCTATGCAGATCATTGACACGCTAAACAAAGAGATCAATGCAGGGCTTGCCGATCCAAAGATGAAGGAGCGGCTTGTGGATTTAGGCAGCACGCCACTTGCACAATCGCCCGGTGATTTCGGCAAACTCTTTGCCGACGAAATCAACAAGTGGGCCAAAGTAATTCAGTTTGCGAATATCAAGGTGGAGTAATTGATGCATGTCTGCTTTGGTCAACAGCAGACATTCAGGCCGCTGTTGAGCATAGTGTGCCTAGGAGGCGCTCAAGCTCGCGGGGCAACACGATGAAATTTCCCCGCCGCAAATTCGTGCATCTCATTGCTGGCGCCGCCGCGCTTCTGACAATACCTCACCCTGCACGGGCCCAAATCTTTCCGTCGCGGCCGGTGCACATCGTCGTCGGCTTTGCTCCCGGCAGCGCGGCCGACATTCTCTCGCGTCTAATCGGAAAATCGCTGTCGGAGCGGTTCGGACTGCCTTTCGTTATAGAAAATCACGGGGGCGCCGGCGGCACCGTTGCCGCTGAGGCGGTCGTGCGCGCGCCACCAGATGGTTACACGCTTCTCTTTTGCGGCTCGCCGGACACATTCAACGCTGCGCTATACGATAACCTCAGTTTCAATTTCATCCGCGATATCGCGCCCGTCGCAGGCATCTCCCGTGGGCCGCTTGTGTTGGTGGTGCACCCATCATTCCCCGCCACGACAGTCCCCGAATTCATCGCCTATGCGAAGGCTAATCCGGACAAGGTCAATTTTGCATCGGCCGGCATCGGCACCGTGGCCCATATGGCGGGCGAGCTGTTCATGGCCATGGCGGGCGTTAAATTGGTGCACGTCCCTTATCGCGGCCTGGGACAGGCAATGGCCGATCTGCTCGGCGGACAGGTGCAGGCGATATTCTCCACTATGCCGCCCGCGATCGCGCACATAAAAGCCGGCAAGCTGCGCGCGCTGGCAGTAACGTCGGCGACGCGTTCACCAGCGTTGCCGGATTTGCCGACCATTGGCGATTTCTTGCCGGGCTACGAGGCAACCTTTGTTGTTGGCCTGGGCGCGCCCAAGAATATATCCACGGAAATCATCGACAGGCTCAATAAGGAAGCCAACGCCACCCTCGCCGATCCAGGGATCAAGGCTCGACTGGTCGACCTCGGCACTGAACCACTGCCGATGGCACCGGCCGATTTCGGCCAGCTTCTCGCAGACGAGGCACAGAAGTGGGCAAAGGTAATCCGGACAGCAAACATCAAGCCTGAGTGATCCTTGACGGGCGAATCTTGGGGCGCTTGGGCAAACGCCGTTTGTTCGTCGGCTCCTATCGCAGCGACCACTGCGACAGCAGGCGCCGCAATGAATCCGCGTCACCTCATTCGATCACCTCGTCGGCGAGCAATTGCATCTGATTGGATACAGTGAGACCGAGTGCCTTGGCTGTCTTGAGATTGATCACAAGGTCGAAACTTTGTCGGCTGCAGGACTGGCAAATGAGCCGGCTTCGCTCCCTTCACGATCTTCGCGACATAGACGCCGGCTTGTCGATACACCTCGGCAAGGCTGGGCGCATAGCTGATCAGGCCACCGGCGACGACGTACTCACGGAGGTTGTACATCGTTGCGATCCGGAAACGATTTGCCAACGCGACGATCTGGTCGCGGCGGGTCTGAAAGAACGAATCCAGCGAGAGGGCAGCGATCCCTTGCCGGGAAAATTCAGCGAATGCCGCGTCAATTTCAGCCTCGGTACTTGCGTTCAAGACCACGAGTTTCACGCCCAAAGCCGGCGCGGCCTGCTGCGTATTCGTTACCTCGGACTGAAAGCTCGGACGCGTTGGATTGGCAAGGAAGCCAACTGAGGTGGCGGCAGGGACCAATTCACGCAGCAACTCCAATCGTTTTGCGCCGAGCTCGTTGAGCAAAAAACTCACTCCAGTCACATTCCCGCCTGGCTTGCTCAGACTAGACACAAAACCAAGCTCAATCGGATTGCCGCCGCTCGTGAACACGATTGGTATCGTGGTTGTCGCCGCCTCGGCGGCCATTATCGCTGGAGGGCCGCCGGCAATGATCGCACTAACGTGCCGATCGACCAAATCAACCGCCAGCCGTGGTAGCTTTTCATAGTCACCGTCGGCCCAGCGGTATTCGATCGCCAAATTTTGGCCTTCGACATAGCCGGATTCCGACAGGCCCTGGCGAAACGCGGCCACGAAAGATTGGAGGGCCTTTGACGAGCCGCTGTTGAGGAATCCGATCACCGGCACCGCCGCTTGTTGCGCTCGCGCGGTCAGCGGCCATGCAACTATAGTGCTGCTGAAAAGCCTGATGAATTCCCGCCGCCTCATGGGACTTACTCCCCTGGCCGAGAACCACCTTCATGAAAGTCTAATACGAACTTTGAGCGAGAGCTATGTACCGCGCCGGGGCACGCTGATGATGTCTCAATTGGGTCAACAAGAGACAAAAGCAACTCGTCATTTGATGACTTCGTCCGCGGCGGCGAGCAATGTCGGCGGAATCGTGAGGCCCAGCGCGGCCGCCGTTTTCGTATTAATGGTCAGATCGAACTTGGTCGGCTGCTCGACTGGAATGTCGGCGGGCTTGGTACCGTGCAGAATCTTGTCGACCATGGCGGCCCGCTGGAACAGATCGGTGTAGTTCGGTCCATAGGACATAAGACCACCGGCTTTGACGTAGTCGGCGTAACTGAGAATAGTCGGCAAGCGCTCGATGAGCGCCAAGTTGATAATGCTGGCGCGGTTGGCGGCGATGAATGCGTCGGAGACGACATAAAGCGCGTCCGCTTTGTCTTTGAGCTTCTCAAGAGCCGGCGCAATGTCCTGCGATCGCCACACGCCTAATCGTGGTACCGGCGCGATCGGGATCATTCAATCTGGTTGCCACGGGGATGGAGCGCCGATTACTATCGATTGGGGGGAAGCGGCGTGACGTGTAATGGCCTGGTTAGAGTTGCTACCGATCGCTTTCGTCGCAATGGTAGGACTGTTTGTCCTATACGCGTTATCGAGGGGCCCTGCCCGCCAATGATAAACAGACCGACGCTGGGGAGCGCCAAATGCGTGGCTTGAGAGGAATCTTCCCCATTGCCGCGTCACTCGGCTTGATGTCGGTGGTTACCGCCATTCTTTGGCACTTGAACTTAAATAGCGGCGCCGCCCAAGGCCTCGTCTACATTTATCTGTTCCCTGTGGTTTTGATTGCAGCTCTCTTCAACGGCCGCATTGCCATGTGGTGTACTATCATGGCGCTGGTCTGCGCCGATTACTTCCTGCAAGAGCCACTTTACAGTTTCACCAATGATAATCCCCGGGAATACGGCGACCTTATTTACTTCGCCATTTTGGCCGTCACAGCGATCAAATTTATCCGCGCCTTGATACGGCCTCCGCAAGAGAAACATCGCGGCAAAATCGCCTGACGCGGCTTTCTGAGAATATCCGCCTGATATTGGCTTTGGCGGCCCTGACTGATTTTTAGATCGATTCGGTATTTTCGCTTTAGCCGTTGTTCGCTCTAGGAACGCCCAACGGCGCCTGGCATAATCACGTGGAACCTTTGCTATCCTCATCATGGCGCAAACCCAGCCGAAATCCCAACATTCCGCCCGCGATTGGCCGTTTGCGGTCAAAGCGCTGCATCCAGTTCTTGGTTGTGAAATTAACGGCATCACGTTGGCGGACGCGGTGTCGCCGGCACTATTTGCCAAAGTCTATGAAGCCTTTCTCGAGTATCAGCTGATTCTATTCCGAGATGTTGATCTGCCGCCGTCGACGCAGGTGGCCTTCGCGCGTAATTTCGGCGAGGTGCAGGTCCACGTGCTGAGCCAGTATCACGGCTACAAAGACCATCCGGAGATCTACATGCTGTCCAACCTTGACAAGGACGGCAATCCGAGCGGCAAGCATCCGGACAAAGGTACGCTGTATTGGCACACCGATGGCTCGTGGCGCGAGCGTACTGGACAAGCGACTATGATGTATTCGGAGCTGGTGCCGCAGCTGGGCGGAGAAACGGAATTCGCCGACATGTATTCGGCCTATGAACTGCTGCCTGCGGCGATGAAAGCCAGAATTGAAGGCCGACGCGCCATACACAATTTCGACTTTTCGCGAACACGGCGCCACGGCGAGGACCCGTTGACAGCAGAACAAAAGGCCAAAGTGCCGCCGATCGCGCATCCGATCGTGCGCACACATCCGGACACCGGGCGCAACGCAATATTCCTCGGCGATCATGCCGAGTGGATTGAAGGCATGGATTACGACGAAGGCCGTGCGCTGATCGAGGAACTCAACGTGATGATCACGCCGCTGGCGCGTGTTTATACTCACAACTGGCGCCCACGCGAGTGCATGGTGTGGGACAACCGCTGCACGCTGCATCGCGCCACCGGTTTTGACGAGTCGCGCTACAAGCGCGTGATGCGCCGCTGCACCATCAACGGCGACAGGCCGTTCTGAAACCGACGCCAGTACGCGTCTCACGTCCACTTTTCTCGCCGACAGCGATCATTCTTAATCCCGCTGCAGGTGGAATTCGGCAATGGTCGGCGCCACTTCGTCCAGCGTCTGCTGCATGATCGCCGCCAGCTCGTCCGGTGTCGAAGCCGCGGCGATCGAGCCCCCGCTTTCGATGAGTGCGTGATACTCCGCGGAATCGACGATTGGCGCGATTTCGCGATTGAGACGTTCGATGATCGGCGTCGGCGTGCCGGCCGGCGCGCAAACGCCAAGCCAACCGGAGCGGATGAAATTAACTCCTGTCTCGGTCAAGGTCGGAATCTCCGGCACCGCGCGCAACCGCTCTGGACTGGTAACGGCAAGAATCTTGAGCTCCCTGTCGCGATATTGCGGCAAGAGCGCGAGCGGCGGCGCCAGGTAGAAGTGAATGCGCCCGGCGATGATCTCCTGCACCGGCTGCGCCCCGCCGCGGAACGGCACCTGAGTCATGGTGATGCCGGTAAGCTTTTCGAGCTGCCGCGCTAGAATCTCCTGCGCCGAGCCGACGCCGACGGTGCCGTAGTTCACTTCGCCGGGATGCGCCTTGGCGTAGGCGACAAAAGCCTGGATGTCGGTTGCGGGAATCGCGTTGGCGAGCGCAAGACCGTAGTAATATTTGGCGATGAGCGAGATGGGCGCGAGATCGCTGAGCTTGAAGCCGGGATCTTTGTAAGCCGCGACGTTGATCGGCTCGAAATGCGTACACAGGAGAAGCGTGTAGCCGTCGGCGGGTTTCGCGATCACGTCGCGCGTTGCCACGATGCCGCCTGACGCCGGCTTGTTTTCGACAAAGACGCGTTGGCCGAGCGCCTCGCTGAGCTTTTCGGCAACAAACCGCGCCGGAATATCGGTCGGCCCACCGACCCCGAAACCGACCACCAGTCTGATCGGTCGATCAGGATAGTCGCCGGCGCGGCTCATGGTCGGCGACAAAGCCGCGACCAAGCTTAAGAACAGCAGGCCGAAACTGCGCATGTTGCCCCGTGCCGACGAAGCGCCAAAGCTTCCGCGCGAGCGCACCATCTCACTGCCACAATTCCGCGGTGGCGAGCCGCGCGCCGTCAATCAGGCTGCGGAATTTGGCCCACACGATCTCCGGTTCGATCTCGGGCGGCACGCCGGGATGGAGCGTCGAGGCAAAGCCGCAATCGGAGCCCGCGATCACGTTCTCGCGTCCGACCAGCTTCGCCAAGCGAACGATGCGCTGGGCGACCAGTTCGGGATGTTCGACGATGACGGACGTGTGAGTGATACAGCCTGGGATCAACACTTTTCCTTGCGGAAGCTTCACATCTTGCCACACGCTCCACTCGTGCTCATGACGGGGATTCGACATCTCGAAGGAGTACGCGCCGGCGCGGATGGTCACGATCAAGTCGGCAAGATGCTTCATCTCCATGTCGCTCGTCCGCGGTCCGATATTGATGCCATAGCAGGTATGATGGCGAATCCGCTCTGGCGGGATGTTGCGGAGCGCGTGGTTCAACACTTCGATCCGGCGCGTCATCCAAGCGCGGGTCTCGGCAACCGTGGCGTCGGCATTGAGCATGTAGTGCATGGCCAGCCGCGGATCGTCGATCTGTACCGCAAAGCCCGCGGCGACGATCGCCTCATATTCCGTGCGCATCGCCTCGGCGACGGCGAGCACGAACTCCTCATCGCTTTTATAAAAGTGGTTCTCCATTAGTCCGGCGCAACTCGACGGCGACACTGAGGGCACGAACACGTCGGCTGGACTGACATCGCGCAGCGCCGCTTTGAGATTGTCGAGATCGGCGCGAAGGATGGTCTTGCCGATATAGGCGATCGGCCCGGTGCACGCGAAGCCCTGCGGCTGCGTGCCGGAATGCGCGCCGTCCTTGTAGAACGACGGGAACGCCATGTTCTCGCGGGTTTGGCGATGGCCGCCCCGCGGCTTGATTGGCTCGAGGCCTGATAGACGCTCGACCGCGTAGATCTGGAAGCTTGGCTTCGACTGTTCGCCATCGCTGATGATGTCGATTCCGAGATCGGTCTGCCGCTTGACGATGTCCGCGACCGCCGCTCGCGCGCCGGCAGCAAGCGCGTCCGGTTGGTACGCCCGTCCCGTCATCTTGGCGAAAAGCAGCGCTGACAGTTCGTCCGGGCGCGGCAGGCTGCCGGCGTGTGTGGTCAGGATACGCGTCTTGCGCTCGTCAATTCCCATCGCGTCATTTCCAATGAGGATCACGGACAAATAATGCCGCCGGTGGTGGGACTGGTAAAACAGCCGACCGACTGCGGCAATACCCGCCGCGGCAGCCACAGAACGATCTCGGGAAAGAAAATGATCAAAACAATTGTGATCAGAAAAACCGCGTAGATCGGCAGCGCGGCGCGTAAGGCTTGCGAGAATCGGACGCCGACGAACTTGGACGCCATCAGCAAAACCAGCCCGTAGGGCGGCGTGATCAGCCCGAACGCCAATGTCGTGATGAGCACGACGCCCATATGAACGGGATTGATTTTGCCGGCGGCGGTCAGCGCATTCACCAGCGGCATAAAGATGATAATCGTCGGCACCGGCTCGATGAAGTCGCCGACGATCGTAAATAACAGCACCATCAACAGCAAAATGTTATGAGCGTCATTTCCAGCAATCGAGGTGATCGCATCGGAGATTACGATCGCACCGCGAAGATAAGCGAGCAGCCATCCGAAGGCATTCGCAGCGCCGATCGTGATGAGCGGCAGTGAAAAAATAAGCCCGGCCAGGCAAAAGTCGTACGGCAGATGCAAAATGTGCCGTGGATTGAGCGACGGGATTATCACAAACAAAATCCAGCACACCGCGACGACGCCAGCCTCTGTCGGAGTAAACCAGCCGGTGAGAATGCCGCCGAGCAAGATGATCGGGATCATCAGCGGCAGCGCGGCGCCATAGGCGGCCTTGCCGATCGCACCGATTGTCGGGCGGCGGCGGCGAAAGCCGATCGGTCCGAAGAAATAGCAGTAGGTCATCAAGCCAATGCCGATCATCAGGCCCGGGGCGAAGCCAGCGATGAACAAGCCGGCGATCGAAACGTTGCCGACCGCGCCGTAAACGACGGCGGTGATGCTGGGGGGCACCAGCGCGGCAATGGTGGAGGCGGCGGCGATGATCGCTGCGATGAAGGGCCCCTCATAACCTTCCTGCTTCATCGGGCCGCCAAGGGCGCGGCTCATGACAGCGACATCGGCGGTGGTCGAACCAGACATTTCCGAGAAAAACATGCTGAACACGGTGACGACCTGGGACAGGCCGCCGCGAATGTGGCCAACCAAGGCCATGGAGAGATTGGCAACGCGCACCACCACGTTGGCCGAACTCATCAGCTCGCCGACCAGGAGAAAGAATGGGATCGCGAGCAACGCTTCATTGTCGACGCCATCGAACACTTTCTGAACTATTGCGGCGAGGGAGACGTCGGCTAGCGCCGAGCCGATGAACACGCCGCCAAGCAATGCGAACGGCACCGGCACGCCGAGATAACCAAATGCTAGAAAGCAGCAGGACATGATCGCGAGAATCGCAGGCGCGCTCATTGCGATCGATCCAGCCGCGTTGCGCCGAACGCTGCGCTATGCGCGGCATCTTGTTCAGGTTCGGGATGATCGAAGCCGTTTTGCCAGCCATTGATGATCTGCTCTATCGTGAACAGAGCGATCAGCACTCCCGACACCGGGATCGCCGCATAGAGCGAGGCGATCGGCGTATTCGAGGGCAGACGGAAGCTGCCAAAGCCGCGCAGAAAATTGAGATAGCCGTAATAGATCAGCGCAATCGCGACGCAGAGCACGATGCCGCGAATGGTGAGTTCTGCCGCAACGCGGGCGGACCCTTGCAGCGCTTCGGCAAACGCCGTTAGGTAGAGATGGTCGTTGCGTCGGGTCGCCACCGCCGCCCCCAGGAAAATTGCATAGATAAACAAGGTCGAGGTGACCTCCTGCAGCCACAGCCAAGGCGAGCCAAGGAGGCGCGTGACAATGTCACAGCAAACCGACAGCGAGAATCCAAATAGAAGCGCGCCGCACAAGGTCATCAATAAGGCCTCGAGCGGATCCAGCGCTTTCCATTTCAGGTGTCGCTGGCGTTGTAAGATCAGCCTGTCAGCGAAGCCCATACCGTCGGCCCGGCGGGGAAGAGGCCGGCGCCTAGGCCTCTTCGCTTAACGCCCCTGCATTAAACCTAATTGATCGAAACGATCAGGTTCTTGATCTTTTCGGCGTGGAGCCCAAGTTCGTTGGCAAGTTTGTCGAGCAACGGTTGGGAAATCTTCTGGAAGCTGGATTTGTCCACCCCCGTGACGATCTTGATGCCCATTGTCTTCAGTTTGGCAGCCGCGGCATCCTCGAGCTCGAACGCCTTCTTCGGTTCCTGCATCGTGACGTCACGGCCGGATTCCAGCACCCATTTTTTCTGATCGTCGCTCAAGCCCTTCCAGGCCTTGTCACTCACCCAGACAATCGCATTATTGGCTTCATGCTCGGTGATCGACAGCACCGGCGCGACTTCGTAATGCCGGTTGATCAGATAGACATTGACCGAGTTCTCGCCGACATCCACCACGCCGGTTTGTAGCGAGGTGTAGACGCTACCGAACGGCATGTGAACGGTTTGGGCGCCATAGGCGGCGAATGTTGCGTCTTCAGTTGCGGTTGCCTGCACCCGTACCTTTAGACCCTTCAGATCTTCCAGGTTGTGTATTTCCTTTTTGCTGTACATGTTACGAAGCCCCTGGGTACCCAAGCCGATGACATGAAGCCCCTGGGTTGTTTGGTCGATCATGTCGCGAATCGCTTCGTAGACCCTCTGGTCGCTCAGCGCCTTGACCATGTGGTCAGTCCCGCGAAACATAAAACGCAGCGACATGACGCCCGCCTGCGGCGAGATTGTCGCGGTGTTGGCGGACGAAACAATCGCAAAATCCAGGTCGCCGGACTTCACGAGCTGAAGGAGCTGCGGCTCTTGCCCGAGCTGAGCGCCCGGATACTGATCGACGACCATCTGCCCGCCGCTGAGCTGTTTGAGCTTGGTGGAAAAGATGTCGTAGGCGACGCTATAGCCCGAATTCAGTTGTTGATCATGCGCGAACCGATAGTGTGTTTGCGCGCTGGCAGCCAATGAAAAGCCAGCGACCGCGCCGGCAACAATCAACGCTTGCACCAGCAACGCAATCTTACGCTGCATGTCAGTCCTCCCTTTCGTTTTTCGCGCCAATGTTCTTGTGGCATCCGCGGCGTCATCGGACGTTCCCAGCCTAGCATATCCGGCGGCAGGCATTATGCATCACCGCAAAGCACAACTAGTGCATAATGTTTGCGGTGTGCCGGAAAGCGGACCTGCTCGAGGAATGCCGAACAAGATCGCGGGACCGTGTCATCGCCCGTTACTCGACCTTGATATTGGCTTCCGTGATGATCGGCCCCCACAAGGCTGCATCGGCGACATTCATCGCGGCCAGCTCCTGCGGCGTTGAAGCTTGCGGTAGCACGCCGAGCAACTTGAATTTTTCCTTGTTCGCCGGTTTGCTTAGCATCATCGCCATATCGGCATTGATCTTGGAAATGATGTCGGCGGGCGTCTTCGCCGGTACGTAGATCGCGTACCAAGACGAAACGTCATAGCCGGGCACGCCCGCCTCAGCGGCAGTTGGCAATTCCGGTTCGTCCGGAAATCGCTTTGCGCTGGTAACGGCGAGTCCGCGGACCTGCTTGGAGCGGACCGGCTCCAAAAGCGACCCCGTGGTGTTGAACATCAGGTCGAGCCGGCCGGCAAGGAAATCGCTCATCAGTCCCTGATTGACGCCGCGATACGGCACGTGCGTGATCTCAATGCCGGCGCGGTGTTTGAACAATTCGCCAGCGAGATGCGGGACTGTGCCGATCCCGGGCGAACCCCAACTCATCGTACCGGGACTAGCCTTGGCCTGCGCAATCAGTTGTCCAAGAGTTTGGAACGGCGACGAATTCGGCACGACAATGATGTTGGGATAGGTGCCGACCAGGGAAACCGGTGCAAAGTCCGCCGCCGGGTCGAAGGTCAGTGAGGAAAACAGCAAGGGCTGAACCAACGGCGATCCAGGGGCGAGCAACATCGCGTAGCCGTCGGCTGGCGCGTGCGCGACGGTGTCGAGTGCGATCCTGGCTCCGGCTCCAGGCCGGTTCTCGACGACGACCTGCTGCTGCCAAATCTCCGATAAACCATTGGCGACGATTCGCGTGGCCAAATCCGCTCCACCGCCCGGCGGAAAACCGACAAACAGTCGCACGACGCGCGAAGGATAAGTATCCGCAAGCGCGGAGCGGCCAAACGGCGCAAGCGCAGCGGCAGTCGCCAGTTGCAATGTCCTGCGACGCGAAAAATCCATCACGAATACTCCATTCAACGATGACATGCGGCCGATTTGGCCGTGACGGTTTCTTGCCACATTCACCGCCGTCGATCTACGACATTATGTGATGCGCGCGTCAAACCGAATCCGACTGGCCGCGTCGGTTCATCATAGCTTGGGCCTGTTACGTTATCGTGCGACAATTGTCGCCGCGATCAGTCGCACGGCTTTGGATTTTGAGGAGCCGCGGGCTTGACGGACTAATTAACAGGGCTGTCCTTTGGACCAACCGAAACTTGGCTCAACACCAGACACTTCAAGTCACGATCGGCGTGAGCCAGGCGAATTGAAGCTTTTTGTACGGCTCTGGCATCTCCATGCCCGCTTGTTCGTTTCGGCCGCGTTCGGCATCGCGGTTGTTTTGCTGCTGCTGGCCGTGCCCTGGCGCATGCCGACGCGCATCCTGGTCGGTTGGGACAGCGGCGTGGCGCTCTATCTGGTCCTTATCTACCGGCTCACGGCGCGAGCGTCGGTCGCCAGCATCCGCCACCGGGCGGCTATCAATGACGAAGGCGCAATCGCGCTTCTGGTGTTTACGACGGCGGCAGCGCTCGCCAGCCTCGCCGCGGTTGTTGCAGAGTTCGGCCACGCGCCGGGGCCGTACCAGATTGCGCTCGGCATCGGCACGATTCTGCTGTCCTGGGCTTTCATGCATTTAATCTTCGCGCTGCATTATGCGCGCGAGTTCTACGGCACGGCGCATGGCAAACACACCGGCGGCCTCGTTTTTCCTGGTGACGAAGATCCGGACTATTGGGACTTCCTGTATTACTCACTCGTAGTGGCTATGACCGCGCAAGTGTCCGATGTTCAAGTGACTAGCAAAACAATTCGACGACTGACGACCGTACACGGCGTCATCTCATTCTTCTTCAACTTAACCGTGTTGGCATTGGCCGTGAACATTGTATCCAGTCTGATGCCGCCCAGTTGATCAAATTTGCTTAGGTTGGTCCTACCTAAGCGGACCGCCGCTCGCCCCGAACGATCTTGATTTCGCCACACGGCTTGATTACGTGCGGATCAAGAAATTGAATCCGGGCCCCTCTGGCGAGGACACCGAACTAGCGGCCAACCTCGCGATGTCGGATCAGCTATTCCGCGCCTTGGCGCATGGATTTGCCGACATCAGGGCCCCGGAACATTTCCATTTCCCTGATTTGCCCGATCCGAGCTCCTTTGGCGCGTGTGTGACGCAGCTTCGAGAGGGAGCATCATGCCGATCCACGTCATCCGGCCCGACATTTCGTGTGAGTTCCGCGATCCGTTCGATTGCGACGAACAGATCGTCAAAGCTCTGACAACGATGAGTGCTTTCGTCGCACTTGCTGACGGACGCGTTGATGCGAGCGAGCGCGAAGAAGCGGTGAGTTACATCGAGCGGTACCGGCTTGCGCCGAGCATATCGCGGCAGCGCGTTGGCGAATTCTTCGACGCTCAAGCGCAACATCTCGAGGATAGGGACTTCGCGGACCTGATTGCGGTGGCGCTGCGGCGCACGGCGGCGTTGTCGCTGACCTTCGACGTGGTTCGAATTGCCGAAACGACCGCTGCGGCGGATCGGCACGTCGACGCCAATGAAGTACAGGTTATTAAGCTTATACGGCTCATCGTCACGTCCGTGGAACCGCAGCAAGGCAATTGCCCGATCAACGGAGGATCGGATTGATCGCCATTGCGAGGGAAGCCGCGAAAGTGAAACGATTGTGCACAAAAGGGCGCTATTAGGAACGGGGCGCCGGCGGCTGCACGCAGCGCCGAACGTAACGCCGAACGTAACGCCGATGACTGGCGCCTCGAGCGGCTCATAAACCGTTTGCCGAAACGCATCAGCGCAATGGTTTTCTCCCTCCGGCAGCCGTCTCGCCGCTGGATGCGGTTTCCGGCCGGCCTATTGCTGACCATTGGTGGAATTCTTTGGTTTCTGCCGATCGCGGGACTGTGGATGCTGCCAATCGGCCTGGCGCTGCTCGCTGATGACGTTCGTCTCCTGCGATCGTTGCGAACCCGAATGTTGGATTGGATCGAACATTACAGGCCCGATTGGCTGGCTCACAGCCCTCGCGCAGGCAGCATCGACTAGGCCGCGTACTCATAAATCGCTGCGGCAATGACCGCCTTGAAAGGTTCCTTTTGCTTCGTGCGATTTGTGTGACCGTGCTTTAACCACCGCTACGGGACAAAATTGCGGGGCACGTGACGGCGCAAGCGAGGACGAGTCCGAACGCCGTGTGGTACCGTTCGGCATTGTTCAATGCAATTACAGCAGTTCGCTGCAGATACAGAATTATGCCGCCCAAGACGATTGCTGCCACCGGGTGCAAACCGCTCCCCACCGTCACAAAATGCGTAGCGCCCTCTTTTGGTTCGAGTTGTTTCTGTCGCGAAATTTAACAGCGATTCGGCCGCGGGCAGATGAGGCGGGGCCGCTTTTGATTTTCGACAGTCTATGAACCGCGCGGTGAATTGGAGCGAACATCGCCAAGCTGCCGGAGTCGTTGCACAAGCTCGATTGGTTCATTCAGTTTCCCACAGCCGCGAAAGAGACCGCTTGAGAATGATCGTGTGTGACCTATGCTTTGCTTTGCCTTACGGACCAGGCCGACGCTGCCGTTTCCCTAAGCGCGAAGGCAAAGCCGTCAGTAATCCTGGCTCCCGGCTTTGCTGTGGGAACAAACATGATTACGGCTGCGGAATACAGGGCGTGGGCCGAAGAGTTTTTAAGGTGGGCGGGCGAAGCTACGACGGCAAACGAGCGCGATGCTTATATAAAAACTGCCGAGGTATGGCTTCAATCGGCCTTACGGAGTGAGCGTCTTGCCAAAGAGCCGATACCCACAACCGAATGGGAGTGGGTGCTGCCTCCCTTTCAACAATGGCGTCGCAAGGGCGGGTAAAGCGGACATCATGCGGCCGTCCGAAAAATTCAATCACCGTCCACGCAAAGCCCTACCCTGTCGCGTATTCATTTATGGCTCAAAAGCGGACATTCTGGGCACGCTCCAATGATGTTCGCTGTCATAACAAGAGCAGACATTGGGCCAAGGATCGAGTGAAAACGATTCACCAATAATTAAAAAGTCCAAGAAATTGCTCGGATTGTTATTTGTTTGATCAGACGCCACTAAGTCAGGTATCGAACGTCCACACATCCGTATTATTTGTGAAATAAACCAAACAAAAAGTTCCGTTTGTTTGTTAGTTATTTGTTTGATCTCAACATTGCCTAAAAATATGCACCTGCCCTGCACAATGTGGCCACAAACAAATAAAAACAATAGGTGTCAACGAGTAAGGGGCGTGTCATGAAGTTTGCTAAGTCGATTGGACCAGCACAGATCGAGCAACCATCGGAAACAAACAGTAGAGCGAATGTCACTGAATTAACTCGCGAGAGCGATGCCTTTCGCCAAAACAATAATAAGGACGAACTTTCGGCCGACGACCTCAGCGCATTATTACGCCGGGTGACTGAAGCCTCGATGCAGGAGATTGAGAACCTCATGGGCGAGCTTCACGGCCTGCGTAACAAACTACAGAACGATGCCAATCGCATTCAAAGCGACATCACGAAATACACTCAACTGAGCCAGAGCATCCTGCAACTGGCGACCGTCATCTCGGATAACGTGAAAAAACTTCCGGACGCTTCGGGCATCGCTCAATAAGGCGAGAATAATGGTCCGCCGGTTTAGGTAATCCGGCGAAAACTTCCGAGCGCGAGTGAATGGCAGGCACGCAATTAGTAACGGGGTATCGGTTAAACGCCGCCAATTGTTTTGACTTGGCCAAAGAGTTTCCCGACCCCGAGCGCAAGCTCGCTCTGCTAGACATGGCTGCGGCCTGGCTGAGGCTTGCCGAAATCACAGAAGAATTCAACGAGGCGCTGGTGGTAGACAGACTCGAAGCGAGGCCATCGCCTAATCGCCTTGCGCGGTCTGGCCGGACTGCAAAGGACTAGCCTCTCAAGCGATCACCGGACTAGGCGCAGATACCGGTTTAGTGCGGGTCCTTGGCCCATCGACGAAATAGTTTCTTCGCACTTGGCGAATTGCTCCGGCGGCCTCGCGGCTCGGGCGGTGAGGAATTTGTCGGCTGTGCAATCGGAACGTCCAAGTAGCAGTACGCGTTAGTAGATGCGCAGTCCTTTGTGGGTGCCGGCCCCATGCGAAAACTGGCCACCAATTTTGCAGCTGCGGCATTTACAGCTGCGACCTTCACTTCCGCGCCGTTACCGGCATTTGCAATCCAGATAGGGCCTTTTCATTTGGGACTGCCGTTGTTTGGCCATCACCGCCACTATCACCATTTGCACATGCGCGGCCACATTCATGAGATGGCGCGGCACCGAGAAGCGCGGCACCGAGAGGCGCCGCGTGGAGCACCGCCGCACCAGAAGCCGAACGAGGTAGCTGGGCGAGAGGTGCCCCAAGAGGAAGCACATTCGGAAGCACATTTGGAAGCACATTTGGAAGCACGTTCGGAAGCACATCCGGAAGCACATCAGGCGACGGCGCAAGCGCAGCATTCCCAAGGGCAGCCTAAGCCAACCTGGCCTCTCTTGTATCCGATCGGGCCTCTACCCACGATGTTTCAAAATATACTCTGGGGACCCTCGCCTTCCTCGATCTGGCCGATCGGATACGAAACTATATTCTCTAGCGCCTTTGCGCAGGCGCCGACCGAACCGGATCAATGCCGCCAGCCTGTGAATGCAAACGCGATCATCGAGCGGCTTCGCCAAGAGATCGGGCCGAATATCGACCAAATTTCAAGTCTGCAGCTGCTCGGCCAGGCAATCAACACAGGAGCCGATCGTCTGGGAAAATCCTGTCCAACTGAAATCCCGCGCAAGCCGACGGCGCGGTTGCAGCTAATGCTGCGGCAGATCGAGGCCCTCACCACGGCCATTGACCTGATCCGTCCTCCGCTGGAGGACTTTGAGAAATCGCTGACACAGGAACAACAAGCGCGACTAACTGCTGAAGCCACATCAGCCAGCCCTGCATCGCCTCGCGACGTTAAAACGGAAATCCGCTCGTGCGGATCCTCGTCTGCGGCAGCTGATCACTCTGTCGAGCAAATCGAGAGATCGGTCCAGCTAAGCGAGCAGCAGCACACAGCGCTAGATGACCTGCATCAGGTCTTGAGTGGGGCCGCAAACGATCTTGAAGCGCAGTGCTCAACGCCAGCGCCACGGTCCGCTGTTGCCCGCTTGGATGCGCTCGAAACTCGGCTCGATGCAACCTGGCGCGCCGTTTTGTCTATTCAAGTTGCGCTTTATAAATTCGACGGCGAATTGAGCGCGGATCAGAAGAATCGCTTGAAGACTATGACTTTCGCTGCGCAGAATTGACGCCTCTCTAAGAGTGACTAGGCGCAGCGCGTCTGGCTCGCTACTAATGTCTTGTTCGGTGCGGCACGGCGGACGCCGGCCGGGCTGCTCGATCTTAGCGAGTATTGGTAAGCTCTCCGATATGCCGGTCCAGAACGGATAGCGCCAAATCCGCAGAGGGCCGCCGATGGAACCAATTGCGGACTGGCTCGAAAAGCTCGGTCTCGGGCAATACGCTCAGCCCTTTGCCGAGAATGATATCGATTTCGATATTCTTAAGGACCTGACCGATCAAGATCTCGAAAAGATTGGTGTCGCGTCGCTCGGGCATCGCCGAAAGTTCCTGCGTGCGATTGCCAATCTAAAAGGCGCCGAGCAGATCACACCCTCGGTTGCACCTGCTACGCCACCCGTCACGCGGCGAGCGGCGGACAGCGCCGAGCGCCGTCAAGTGACGGTGATGTTCTCGGACCTCGTTGGTTCGACCGCACTCTCCGCTCGGATGGATCCGGAAGACCTGCGGGAGCTCATCTCGGCCTATCAGAAATGCGTCACCGAAGCCGTGCACCGTTTCCGCGGCTTTGTGGCGCAATATATGGGCGACGGCGTGCTCGTCTACTTTGGCTACCCCGAGGCCCATGAGGATGACGCCGAACGGGCGGTGCGTGCCGGGTTGGAGCTGATCGCGGCGGTGATCGCACTCAAGACGCCCGCTTCGTTGCAAACCCGTGTTGGCATCGCCACTGGGCTGGTCGTTGTCGGCGATCTGACTGGATCGGGCGAAGCGCAGGAACGCCGCATCGTCGGCGAGACACCAAACCTCGCGGCTCGTCTGCAGGGGATTGCTGAGCCAAACACGGTGGTCATCGCCGAAGCGACGCGACGGCTTCTCGGCAATCTCTTCGAACTAAAGGACCTCGGCGCCAAAGAACTTAAGGGCGTCGCCGAGCCGGTGCGAGCTTGGGTGGCGCTGCGGGCGAGTACCGTCGAAAGCCGCTTCGAGGCGCTGCATCCGAGCGGTCTGACTGCTCTCGTCGGGCGCGAGGAAGAAACCGACCTGCTGTTGCGGCGCTGGTCGCGGGCCAAGAGCGGCGAGGGCCAGGTGGTCCTGATTTCCGGCGAAGCGGGCATCGGCAAATCGCGGCTCACAGCTGCTCTCCTAGAAAACCTTGCTCCAGAACCGCATGCACGTTTGCGCTATTTCTGCTCGCCCCAACACACCGACAGTGCGTTTCATCCGATCATTGGTCAGATGGAACGTGCGGCGGGGCTGTTACACGACGATACGCTCCGGCAGAAACTCGACAAGCTCGATGCACTGCTCGCGCAGACTTCGACCTCGATTGAGGACAGCGCGCTCTTTGCCGAAATGCTTTCGCTGCCGAACGATGGCCGCTATCCCACGCTCGAACTGATGCCGCAGCGGCGCCGGCAAAAAACGCTGGAGGCGCTTACCGCACAAATGGAGACACTGTCGCGGCAAAATCCTGTGCTGATGATCTTCGAGGATGCGCAATGGGCCGACCCGACCAGCTTGGAAGCGTTCGGTCGAGCCGTAGACCGAATTCGGACACTTAAGGTGCTGTTACTAGTAACGTTCCGGCTGGATTTTGACGCGCCGTGGGTTGGACGGCCTTACGTCACCGCCCGCATCATCAATCGACTGGCAGAGCACGAAGCCAGCGCCATGATCGACCGCATCGTCGGCAACAAACAGCTATCGGCGAGCATTCGGCAGGACATCATTGAGCGTACCGATGGTATCCCCTTGTTCGTGGAGGAGATGACCAAGGCGGTGCTGGAAGCCGAGAGCGAGACCGCGGCCGAACGCGCGGTCGCTGCGATTCCGTCCCCGGCGCTGGCGGTCCCCGCGAGCCTCTATGCCTCGCTCATGGCGCGGCTCGACCGCCTCGGCAGCCCGGCCAAGGACGTGGCACAGATCGCGGCGGCAATCGGTCGCGAGTTTTCGCATGCTTTGCTTGCCTCGGTGGTGAGTCAGCCAGACGCGGAGCTGAGATTGGCGTTGGACCGTCTCATCGCGGCCGGTTTGCTGTTCCGACGGGGCGTGCCCCCGCATGCGACCTATCTGTTCAAGCATGCCCTCGTGCAGGACGCGGCTTACGGGACGCTGCTGCGTGAGACGCGACGCCAACTCCACGGCCGGATTGCCAAAGCGCTTGAGGACCACTTCCCTGCCACGGTCGAAACGCAGGCGGAGCTAATTGCACATCACTTCGCCCAAGCGGAGCTCGGAGAAAGGGCTGTGCGGTATTGGCTCAAAGCGGGAGCCACCGCGGTCAGCCGATCGGCCAATCTGGAGGCGATCAGTCATCTGCGCAACGGACTCCAGCGACTCAACGCCATGCCGTCGGATGACAAGCGGGCGGGATTGGAGCTGGAATTGCAACTGACGCTCGGCCAAGCCTTGATCGCCGCGCGCGGTTATACTGCCGGCGAGACGACGGCCGCGTTCGCGCGCGCTGAGGAGCTTGTTGAGAAGATCGGCGATGCGAGGCAACGCTATTCGGCGCTCTACGGAATCTTTGTCGGGCGCCTGATCGGCGGCCACATCGACGCCGCGTCCGAGACGATCGGCCGGTTGTGTCGGCTTGCGGCGAGCGGCGAGGACGATGCGTATCTTTGTCTTGCTCACAGGCTGCATGGCAGTCTCTTGTTCTTTCGCGGCGATCTGCAAATCGCGTGCGAGTATCTGCAAAAGGCCGTCGCGCTCTACGGCCCGGTGCAACAGCAAAAACTCGCCTTCCACTTCGGCCCGGACACCGGATCGGCCGCTCAGATTTTCCTCGCCATGACGGAGTGGCTTTGTGGACGGCCCGAGAGCGCGCTGCGAACGGCGCGGGGGGCGATCGCGAATGCCCGCCGGCTCGAGAACGCGCTGACGCTCGGACAAGTGCAGGCGCTCGCCGCTCAGCTTCACTACATGTCGCAAGATTACGAGGGCATGCTTCGGCTCAGCAGAGAGGGTAGCGACAACTGCGAACGGGTCGGCATTCTCTATTTCGGTGCGATCTGTCGATCGTATCAGACCTGGTCGCAGGCGTGGCGCTCCAATCCGGCCGATTACATCGAGGAGTTCCGCCACGGCCTTGCGACCTACGAGGAAATGCGGTGCGGACTCCAGCTTGGTCTGTTTTACGGCATGTTGGCGCAGCTTCTCCTCGCAGCCGGCAACCCGGCGGAGGCGGCCAAAGAGGCGGAAACTGCCCTTGCCAAAGTTACCGTCAGCGGTGAACGGTGGTGGGCGCCTGAAATCCACCGCACGCTCGGTGACGTGCTTCTGGCGTTACCCAATCCCAACGAGGTAGAGGCGGAAAGCTCCTACGTTCGCGCGATCGCTGAGGCGCGCCACACCGGAGGGTTGATGCTGGAGCTTCGCGCCGCCACGAGCTTGGCCAGGATGATGGTCAGACGCGGCGACGAGGGGAAGGCGCGGCGCACGCTCGCGCCGATCTTCACACAATTCAACGAAGGTTTCGACAGCGTCGATCTTCGCGCAGCCCAGATGTTTCTAGCCGAAAATCCTCAAGCCGCGGCGTCTTGACCTTCATTTGAGTTTTGCCTTTCTCGCCCAGCGGAACATCTCAGTCGCCTTGTCCGACCGACCGACACCGCTTTCCTGACATCGAAAAGGTCGATGCAACGTGATTGGCAATGTCCGCTTCTGGCACTTAGCCGACATCCCAACGGCGTTTCGCGATGTCTGCTATTGGGGGTAAGGCGACAGGCGATGGCCGCTTTTGGGGGCAAAGCGGACATTGAGCTTCTTGGGCCGAATGTCTGCTTGTGACCCAAAGACATAGACAAGCTGCTGACAGCTATGGTCGCGCACGACTAGCAGGCGGGCTGCTCATCGACGGACCACGGCGGGCAAGCGGAGCGGTGCTGAATTTCAGGCTCAGATTGTGGAGCGTGAAGCCAATAGCTTCCGTGTCCTTGTGGTGAGTTGGAAACGGATCTGCACTGGCCAATTGCCTAAACAGCACAGCTTGGAAAATTTTAAACCCGATAATACCTAAACGAACAGATCATATTTCTGGGGCGTGCACGAGATCGGCACCCGTAGCGCTCAGCAGTTCTTCCATTTTCTTAACTCCTTTGCCAATTGCACTGCGAATCATGTGATGCAGCTGGATCTGGCTCTTCAGTTCAACGACAGCTTGATTTGCGAGGTTGAGACGCTGTGCCAGGATTGCCGCAACGTACAAGAGTACGGCGGGATCTTCTTCGAGTAGTTCGGCGCGCGCGACGCGAAACTCCGAGGTTTCCAAGGTTCGCACGTCGGCAGTATGCGGCTGATTTAGCAACGCTGAGAGCTCGCCGAATACGGCGCCGGGTTCGGTCACCTTGGCAATCACCGTGCCCTTCTTCTCGATTGTAACCGCGCCCTTCCTGAGGATCAGCAAGCGACCGGTCGTCGTACCGGCGGCAAGTACAGTTTCGCCGGCGTGATAAGTTGCAAGCGGCAACGCCGTGATACGTCGGAGCACGACAATATTGGAGATGAGTGGCATCTTCAGTACCCCCTTTCGTCGCCGCTCGGCCATACATCACTGCGACTGATTCTCGACGAGGCCAAGCAAACCCTGCGACGAGCGTCAAACTAAAAACGGTCCCCTGCTCGTCTCTGCTGAAAACGCCACTGCCCCGTGCTTTGTTCCAACCCTCAGGGGATGAAGCGCGGCAGATTGCGGCGAATTTCGCGAAGTTTGTTGAGCTGGCGCGCCGAACGACGAGGAGATGGCGTGCCTGTCTTGGCCGTAGCGCAGAATGTCTGCTTTTGGCACTTAACGGACACCAGAAGCTTGAAACCTTTCTGAAGTAAAGCGGACAATCGCCACAAAATGTCCGTAACGGCACAGCTAACGCTGTGGTCCAGATAAGTTGAGCTCACGTTCAGCACAAAATACGTTGCTATAAAGGTTTGCAATCCAGGACCGTCCGCTCGACGTAACGTTGAGGTAGCTGATCGCACTTTGAATGTGGGGCGATATGCTGCTCCAAAAAAAATGCGGATAAAGATCGGTGAGATCGGCCGGCGAAGTATAGCCGAGTTGCTTGTTCATACCGACTTCTTCAAATTCGTAATAGAGCGCATTGGCTTTACGGAGGTAGTGGGGGTCTCCGAGTTGGCCAATGAGATCGGCAGCGCGCACCAGCATGCCATCTTCGTTATCGTTAGCGTCGGCGGCGGGCACTACTGGAAAGCGCGTGAACTCGATGGCGTTGGCGATGCGGATAGCGTCGAGCGCTTCGATTTCACCTATACGATCCATCACGAATAGTTTCGAGCGGTCGACATGATAGGGCAATAGCGCGGCGTCCGACGAGCCGCGCGGCAGTTTAGTCTTATTACCTTTAGCATCGATAATATAACCGTCGGGGCTATCGCCCTTAAGAATACCACGGACGTAACCAATATCGTGAAACAGGCAGGCGATAAGGATGTGCGCGAAATCGCTGGCATTCGTCGGAGTTCGAAGCATTCGCCCCCTCACGATGTCGTAACCGCAAAGCGTTACTAGCATCGTATGCTCGAAGTTGTGATACAGCGCGTCACTGTTGCCGATACAATCGAGAGCAAGTCGAGCAGCCGACTGCACGAGTTCTATTAAACCTTTGTCCGTCGAGCCAAACCGACGATCCAGGTGCTCGGCAAGGCGGGAACCTAAGGCCTCGGCCGCCAGTTCGGGAATGGTAATCATTGTTGCCCCTCCCGTAGCCGCTCTGACTAGATCGTGACACTTTGTTTTGCAGTTCACAATACGACGCATTCGGACACCTAGGAGCAAGTGGTGAAAATCGACGGACGCTGTCACTGCGGCTATGTGACGTTCGAGGCCGAAGCCGATCCCGAAACTACTACCATTTGCAATTGCACAGACTGCCAAACCATGAGCGGCGCTCCATTGCGAGCGGTCATCATCACTCGTCCGGGCACGTTTGTGCTTCTATCGGGCACACTAACGGAATATGGAAAGACCGCTGATAGTGGAAACGTCCGAGTACAAGGTTTCTGCCCTCAGTGCGGGACGGCGATCTATGCGACATCGACTGGCGATGAGCCAAAAGCCTACAACGTGCGCGTCGGAGCGCTTCGCCAACGGAATGAATTGGCGCCCCGTCGGCAGATATTTGTTCGCTCTCAACAACCTTTGGTCAACGACCTCAACTCAATCCAGAAATTCGAAGGCATGCCGAAATGAGTTGGGGCAGGTTGGGCATATTTCATTAACTCCTCAACCCGGCCGCTTGCGCAACGTCAGACCAACGAGCGGTTTCGCGACGAATGTACTCTGCAAACTCGTCCGGACCACCGTTGAGGGGTTCAAAACCCTGCTTGCGAAGCGCTTCCTGAGCTTTTGTCGTTTGCATCGCCTTGGGTGCGGCGTCGGCAAGTTTATCAATGATTGGACGCGGCGTGCCTTCAGGTCCAAGGAGGCCGAACCAGAGGCTGGTGTCGAAGTCCGCCATGCCCTCTTCTTCCAGCGTGGGCACGTCGGGCAGCGCACGGGAGCGTTTATGGGTTGCGCTCGCAAGCGGCCGAAGCTTGCCGGCTGCGATCTGGCCAACCACCGTGGAAGCGGGCGAGAACGTCGCCAAGGCGCGGCCGGCAATGACATCCGTTACAGTCTGCGGACTTCCTTGAAAGGGCACCTGCGTCCATTTGATGCCGGCGCGTTGCGCAAACAGTTCGCTGGCAAGATGCGGCAGGCTGCCCACCACCGTGGCGTGGAGCGCTTGGTCGGGCTTCGATTTGGCCAGGGCAATGAGGTCAGCAACGCTGTGCACGTCGCTGTCTGGATTAACGACCAGGATTACAGGAACCGAAGCCAGCAGTGCAATCGGCGTGAGGTCCCTGACCAAATTGAAGGAAGGATTGGGATTGATGATCTGATTGACAATGATTGACAGCGTCGCAAGAAACATGGTGTAGCCATCTTTGTTCTCATGACTGACATATGCCGCGGCAATGCTGGATCCCGCGCCCGGCTTGTTCTCGACCACAATCTGCTGACCGAGAATTGGTCCGATGCTCTCGCCGAACACGCGCGCGGTAATGTCGGCCGCCGCACCTGGGGTGAATCCGACAATCACGTGGATTGGACGCGATGGATATGCGTCCGCCGCGCAGGCGAACTGCGGCGGCAACATCGCCGCAAGACCGAGCACGGACAGCTTCCTGCGATCGATCTGCATCACTAGGCGCTCCGTTAATTCGTTTTGATGCATTTGCCCACGCAGCAAGCGCCGCAGCCATCTAACAACGCTATCGTACTTTTCTGGACCCGTGGAGGGGTGCATATCTCTTTCTGGCATTTAGCGGACATCGAACGGTCGCCCGGAAATGTCCGCTTTTGGGGGTAAAGCTGACATTGCAGCTTTAGGGCACCACGTCCGCTTTTGACCCAAAGCGGGCATCGGGGGCTCAGGATTTTTGCAGCGCGAATTTATCGTTGAACCCCGTTCCGCCGATCGCAAATCCCTGCTGTAATCGCGCTCTAAAAATCGGCGTAGTCCGAAGCCTTGGGATGGGCGATGCGACGCCGCGATTTCATTCAAGGAATTGCAGTTTCTTCTGCTTGGCCGCGAGCGACGCGCGCGCAGCAGCCATCGATGCCGGTAGTCGGGGTTCTTAGCGCGGAATGGCCCAATGCGGTTACAGCGGACCGTTTGCGTGCTTTCCGCCAAGGACTGAACGACACCGGCTACGTCGAGGGCCGGAACGTAATGATCGAATATCGCTGGGCGGAAGGCCGGAATGATCGATTGCCAGCACTGGCAGCCGAACTGGTTCGTCTTCCGGTGAATGTGATTGTCAGCTTTGGGAGCACCCCAGCATCGATTGCCGCAAAAGCGGCGACTACGACCATTCCGATCGTCTTCGCAACGGGCGGCGACCCAGTCCGGCTCGGCTTGGTCGCGAGCCTTAACCGGCCAGGTGGCAACATGACGGGCGTGGCCATATTCGCGGTCGAACTAACGGCAAAGCGACTAGAGCTGCTGCACGAGTTGGTCCCTACGGCGACCATAATCGCCGGGCTTGTCAACCCGACCGATCCCGTTTTAACCGAGCCCGAAACGAGAGATCTGCAAGCAGCGGCACGAACATTGGGCCTTACGCTCCATCTACTGCATGCCAGCACCGAACAGGAAATTGACACGGCCTTCATGACCTTGGTTCAACTGCGCGCAGGCGGGCTGGTGATCGGGCCTGACGCATATTTTAATAGTCGGAGCGAACAGCTAGCCGTTCTGACGCTCCGTTACGCGATACCCGCAATATACGAATGGCGTGAGTTTGTAGTGTCTGGCGGGTTAGCGAGTTTCGGACCAATCCTAGCGGACACTTACCGTCCGCTCGGGGTCTACACTGGCCGAATTCTCAAGGGCGAGAAGCCTGCCGATCTGCCGGTGCAACAGGCTACTAAGCTGCAACTGATCATCAATATGAAGACCGCCAACGCGCTTGGCATAAAGGTGCCCCTGCCATTGGTCGGCCGCGCCGACGAGGTGATCGAATAACAGTCTCTGCCGCAGTGCAGAATGTCCGCTTTTGGCACAAAGCGGACATCAGAAGCAGACGGATCAATGTCCGCTTTCGGGGGTAAAGCGGACATCAGTGGGCGCTAATACGATGTCCGCTTTTGACCCAAAGCGGACATTAGCAGATCTATTGACGGCCCTTTGGGGGCCGCTGATTGTGATAACCTGCAATCGCTTTTGATGCAGCTTTCAGCCGGGTCGGCGAATGAAGCGACGTCAATTCATTGC